>FLNY01001929.1_pt1 | contig 90008 bp, 75 predicted proteins | sample 1140381 | NCBI WGS metagenome assembly FLNY01 (sample SAMEA3878172, study PRJEB12797) | bioreactor metagenome | biome: Moose rumen | place: Sweden | collected 2011-10
TTTAAAGAGTCAACCAGCAAGTGCAATTATAAAATACAAATTTAGTTATAATGTTTGAAAAACTCAGCTATTGGTGAGTTGAATTTTAATTTTTCTCTAGGTCTTCGATTGATTTTCTTTTGGATCTCCATGATTTTCTTGTTTGTAATCTTGCTTATATCAGTTCTTTTTGGAATATATTGCCTAACGAGTTTGTTGGTGTTCTCAATATTTCCTTTCTGCCATGATGAATAAGAGTCAGTGAAATATACTTTCACGTTCAAATTATCAGATATCCACTCGTGTTCTGCAAATTCACTCCCGTTATCAGTTGTAATAGTAAGCAGATTTTCTCCTTTAAATGGCAGCAGCATTCTCCATACTGCCCTAGCCACACCTTTTGCCTTTTTCCCATCTTTGAGCTTCTCCATGAGCATATAGTCCGTACTTCTCTCCACAAGGGTTAATATCGCGTTCTGGTCTGCGTCAACAATCAGATCCATCTCCCAGTCGCCGAAACGGTTTCCGTCAGCTTCTGGCGGTCTTTCGTGGATGCTTGTCCTGTTTTTGATATTGGTGGCTTTTGTCTCATGCCTGTGTGAAGTTCTTTTGTGATACTTCATCTTATGGCGACAGTTCTCGGCCAACTTGCCCGTTTTGTCTTCACGGATAACCCTGTATATGGTCTCGTGTGATATGCGTATTCCTTCTTTCTTCAGATAGCCGGATATTTGTGCCGGTGACCATTGCTCATCCATGATGAGCTGCTTGACGCGCCATATAAGTTCTGGTGGCTTTGCATGGTTCCCCGGATACCGGCAACGTCTGCACATGGCACGCTCATGTGCTTTCTTGAAGTTATAACCGCCGTTCTTCTCGCCGTTGCGGCGAAGTTCACGACTTACTGTCGATTCGCTCACTCCTATTGCTTCTGCAATGGATTTCCTACTACTACCTTTTTGTCGTTCCAAATAAATGTAGTACCTTTGCTCTGAGGTTAGTTGTTTGTACATATTTGCAATGCAAAGTTAACTAATCTTTGGGAGACGGTGGTCTCCCTTTTTGTTTTTTTTGCATTGCTGGAACTTTTTTTGCCTCACGCCGAATAACGACGCCACTGCCGCTACGCTCCAGGGCGTCGTTATTCGGCGTGAGGGTTAAATCTTTCAATCAAGAAATTGCACTTCTATCTTGAAAGTATAAAATACACTCTTAGATGAAGAAAAAATAGCAGGGTAGAGGTGCAATATGTACGAACCTTATTAAATATATGCCCATCGGAGGTGCTGGATTCGTTTGAATCCAAGTGTATCTTTATGACTATTTCGCCTCGGATTTGATGGAACAACTAAAAAATGTTCCATCAAAATTTGAAGTGTTTGAAACTAAAAATCCCTGCAAGTTCTTGACTTACAGGGATTTGTTTGAGAGGGTGCCCGGTCGGACTCGAACCGACGACATTCAGAACCACAATCTGACGCTCTAACCAACTGAACTACGGGCACCGTATAAAAGATAATTTTCAAATCGAATGCAAAGGTATGACAATTATTTTGAATGGCAAAATTTTAGTTGTTTTTTTTTATTCTCAATAATTGAAGGGTCGCATGAAGGGTCGCAAATCAAATGTCTCAAATAATTATTTTTCAAAAACAGGCAACAAGATTTCAGCCCCAACAGGAATTTTTCTCCAATCTTGGAATGCCTCATGTTCATAATTATAATCAAGAACTTCTTTAAGATGACTTCTGTTGCCATAATGCTTTTGCACGATTATTTCAAAAGGGGTCAGTCCATCGAAAACCACTTTATCAACCTTAGTTTCATTTGGGTTTGCCTTGCTTTCGTCAGGACTTGTCTTGTGGTCATGGGTAATATTATTATCTACAGCGACAGACTTTTCTACGGTCATTTGCTCACCTCCGTTATCCTTTGGCAAGCCCTGAGTTTTCTTAGGAGAAGCTATAAATATTATCACTAATGCGATAATAGCCGCTGTAGCCAATGCAATAGGCCAGATTAGCTTTCTATTTTTAGGCATAGTCTTGTTGGACACATTCCGCTCATTATCATCTTCAGCAATAATGCCCACTCCCTTATCATCTTCCAAATCTTCAACTTGTTCAATTTCCGCAGGAATATTGTTTTCTATATTAGCAATCGTTTCCGTCAAGCTTTTGATCTTGTTATCGGCTTTATCCTTCTCATCTTGAGCCATCTTTAGTTTGTCCTTAACACGATTCAGTTCTTCTTGTGCCTTTAAAATATCATCTTGAGCCTTGTCTCGTCGTTCACGTTCTTCATCCAGACGAACTTTCATGTCGGAAAGACTTTCAGGAGTTGATATCAAGACATCTATTCCAGAAAACTCATCTACCGGTTTTTCCAAAACAATATTATCATTTGAGATATTGCCAACATTGCTTAAATCATTTGGTTCTGATACAGACAAAACGTTTTCTTTTTCATTCACTTGATTTTCTTTTCGTGAAATACCACCAAGTTCAACCAGCTCATCTTGCTTATCATCAGTTTTGTTATCGTGGGCATCAGCTTTTATCTTTTCACTCTTTTTATCTTGTCGTTTGGAGGTGACATTAATGGAAATATTATTATCAGAAGGATGAAAAGTAATTTTGGTATATTCAGGTATAACAATTCTTTCACCGTTATTAACATTGACGCTTTCCCTTTTCGCCATCTTAACGGTTTTGAAAGTGCCCAATTCATCAACCACAGCACTTCCGTCTTCTTTTAGCATTTCGACAATTGTATTCGTGAGTGCATCTACAAATTGTTCAGCAACTTGCTTTTTACAATTTGTTTTATCAACCATATATGAAATAATATCACCGTTTGTTTTCTTTGCCATATTTTAATTATTTATTTGAAAAACGCCTTCAAAGAATTTGCAGGTTTAAACTTGACGGTTTTTTTCTCAGGAACAAAAGTATATTTCTTATTAGTAGGATTGAAAATCTTTCTTTCCGCCTTCTGCACCATTTCGAAGGAGCCAAATCCTCTAACAGCCACTTCATTTCCATTTGACAGCTCATCATTCAGAAATTGCACGTAAGTCCTGAGCAAATTATTTGCCATGGATTTAGAGACATTGATTTTGTCTGCAATCCTCTCAATCAATAAATTATTTGCCATTATTGTTTTGTTTTTATCAAAAAATCTATTATTCTCACAATTCACTCATACTGTTAATCATATAACAGAAGCATATAGGTCAAACTCATCAGAATCATTAACCATTACATCATAAAAATCACCCACCTTCAAATTAGCGTTACTTGTAGGTATAAGCACCTCGGGGTCAACTTCCGGAGAATCGAATTCGGTCCTTCCCACAAAGTAATCACCTTCAATCCTGTCAACAATCACCTTCATTTTTGTTCCAATCTTGTTTGCTTGTATTTCAGAAGATATATTCTGTTGAATTCTCATCAATTTATCAAGTCGCTTTTGTTTGGTTTCATTGGATATGTAATCATCGAAAAGTTTGTCAGCAGGCGTTCCATCTTCTTCCGAATAAGCAAACGCTCCCAATCGTTCAAATTTCGCCCATTTCACAAATTCGATCAATTCTTCAAATTCCTCATCTCCCTCTCCGGGAAATCCGACCATCATAGTAGTTCTGAGATGAATACCCGGCACCTTACTCCTAATATCTCTGATAAGTTGATAAGTCTGTTCCTTATCAATATGCCTGTTCATATTATCCAGGACTTTAGTTGAAACATGTTGAAGGGCTATATCCAGATAATTGCAAACATTGGATTTCTGATTCATAACGTCGAGCAGTTCCATAGGGAAATCGTGTGGATATGCATAATGCAATCGTATCCACTCAACACCTTCAATATCTGCCATTTTTCTTATAAGTTCCGCAATTTTACGTTCTCCATATAAATCCATTCCATAATAAGTGAGTTCTTGTGCAATCACTTGGAATTCTTTCACACCTTTCTCAGCGAGCCACTCAGCCTCATATAGTATATCTTCCATTGTCCTGGATTTATGGTTTCCTGTAATAATTGGAATTGCACAGAACGCACATCTTCTATTACATCCCTCAGATATTTTCAGATAAGCATAATGATTAGGAGTAGTCAATGTCCGCTCATAGGCAAATTGTTTTTTAAACTCCTTACCTAAATCATAAAGCAGTTGTTCCCAATCGAATTTGCCATAGAATTTATCCACATCTGGAATCTCCTGATTCAATTCGGTGAAATATCTTTCGGAAAGACATCCCATGACAAATACTTTTTTGATAATTCCAAGTTTCTTTGCCTGACACAATTCGAGAATCAAATTTACGGATTCTTCTTTAGCGTCAGCAATAAACCCACAAGTATTGATTACAACAAACTCCCCTTTCGGATTTTCCGGGTCATGATTGACCTTATATCCATTGGCTTCAAATTGTCGTATCAATTTTTCGGAATCGACCAGATTCTTAGAACACCCAAGGGTAATTACATCAACAACATGATTTTTCACTACAAAAACGGCTGATGCCTTTAGTTATTTTACTAATAATTGATTTCCAACTCTCCCATTAATTAATCTGTCAGATTGTTTTTATTCTCCAAAAAGAGAATTGACAAATTCGCGACGGTTGAAAGGTTGGAGGTCTTCCATGTGTTCACCAAGTCCGATGTACTTAACAGGTATTTTAAATTGGTGTGAAATACCAATTACGACACCCCCTTTTGCCGTTCCATCCAGTTTTGTAATAGCCAGAGACGACACTTCCGTTGCAGCAGTGAATTGTTTTGCTTGTTCAAAAGCATTTTGTCCAGTAGAACCGTCAAGGACCAGCATGACATCCGCAGGTCCTTCCGGAATTATCTTACCAATCACATTCTTTATTTTTGTAAGTTCATTCATTAGTCCCACTTTATTATGAAGCCTTCCAGCCGTATCAATAATCACTACATCAGCATTATTAGCAACCGCTGAGCTCACAGTGTCGTAAGCTACGGAAGCAGGGTCGCTACCCATTTGCTGCTTAATGACTGGCACCCCTACTCTTTCTCCCCAAATAGATATTTGTTCTACAGCGGCAGCCCTGAACGTGTCAGCCGCTCCGAGATATACTTTCAGTCCAGCTTCCTTGAATTGATAAGCCAATTTACCGATAGTGGTGGTCTTCCCCACTCCATTAACACCGACAACAAGTATCACATAGGGTCTTTTATCTTCAGGAATCTCAAAGCCTTCAGTATCTTGAGTGTTGTTTTCAGTAAGCAGGTTGGCTATTTCTTCCCTCAAGATGGAATTGAGTTCAGAAGTGTTCATATACTTATCCCTTGCCACCCTTTTCTCTATACGATCAATTATCTCCAAAGTGGTGTCCACCCCGACATCAGAAGTAATGAGCGTTTCTTCAAGATTGTCCAGCACCTCTTCGTCAACTTTAGCTTTCCCTGCAATCGCACGAGACAATTTGCCAAACATGCTCTCTTTTGTTTTAGCAAGACCGTTGTCAAGAGTTTCCTTATTTTTCTTTTTCGAGAAAAAATCAAATAATCCCATAATATCATTTTTTTGCAAATTTAGTGAAAAAAAACGAGTTGAAGACAATAATTATATTTTTTCATCTAAAGTTCATATAACAATGTAAACAAGACAATGTGTGTTTTATTTGTGTTTCAATTTTTCACAATGTTTCAATATATAATCAAGCCCAAAATCGGGATTCGACTTGTTCACACATATCATATTTTCACCAACCCCTTCATTTACCTTAACCAACTTAAAGAGACGCACAGTTTACTGAACCATTTTGGATAAATTCACTAACACAAAAAGCCTTCCCAAAGGAAGGCTTTCATATTTGATTAGTCAGGACACTATTTCTTGAGATAATCTTTAACTTGGTCAGCAGGAACCATTTTTTCTTCAAACGCATAGGCTCCAGTCTTATCAGACTTATACATTCTGACCACTTTGGTAAATGACTTACCTTTTTCATGCAATGTAGCGACAGTTTTCTTAGCCATAATGGTGCAAAATTAAAAAGTTACTTAATTTCCTTATGCACTGTCATGCGTTTAAGGATTGGATTGTATTTTTTCAATTCCAGACGATCTGGAGTGTTCTTGCGGTTTTTTGTAGTGATATATCTGGAAGTACCAGGGAGTCCGCTCTCCTTCATTTCGGTGCATTCAAGAATAACCTGCACTCTATTACCTTTAACTTTCTTAGCCATTTTGAATAAAATTTTTCAATGATAAAAATGAAGTGTCGTTCTCCTTATCCCAGAACGATAATATCTTTCCATTCAAGGAAACCTTTTGCAACCGCTTTCTTGATAGCAGCATCAAGTCCGATTCTGTTAATAATTCTCAGTCCCGCAGCACTGACCTTAAGCAAAATCCAGCAGTCTTCCTCAACATAATAGAACTTCTTAGTGAACAGGTTTACGTCGAAAGTTCTTTTAGTTCTTCGCAATGAGTGTGATACGTTGTTACCCACCATTGCTTTCTTACCTGTAATTTGACAAATCTTTGACATATTATCTATTACACGTTACATCAAGATGTAATATGTTTTATTTTAAAAGTTAATACCAATTTAATACTTACGCTTCTGCGGGTTCAATAGAGATAGTGCTTCGATTGAGTCTTCCCTTTTTGAAAGCCACAAATCCATCAACAAGGGCATAAAGCGTATGGTCTTTGCCCATACCCACGTTTTTACCAGGGTAATGTTTAGTACCTCTTTGTCTCACGATGATGTTTCCAGCTTTAGCAAACTGTCCACCATATAATTTCAGTCCGAGTCGTTTAGAATGTGACTCACGTCCGTTCTTGGAACTACCTACACCTTTTTTATGTGCCATTTTGTTTTCCCTTTCTTTAAATTATGCAATCACTTGTTTGATACTGAGCTCGGTAAACTGTTGTCTGTGTCCATTCAGCTTACGATGGCCCTTCTTTCTTTTCTTGTGGAACACGAGCACCTTGTCACCCTTAACAAGCGGGTTCACAATTTCGCAAACCACCTTAGCACCTTCTACAATAGGAGTTCCTACTGTAACCGCTCCGTCGTTGTCAACCAACAACACTTTTTCGAATTCAACAGTCTTCTCGGCTTGTGCATCCTTGATGTGATGCACGAAAAGCTTTTTGCCTTCTTCAGCCTTAAACTGTTGTCCGTTAATTTCTACGATAACGTACATTTGATATAAATTTTACGGTTATATCCGTGAGGCGAGACCATCTCGTAGTCCACTTATTCGAGCCCCTCCGGCATCTAATAATTGATAAAATCTGACTTTAGTCGCCAAATCGGATGCAAATTTACAAAAAATCGTTTGATTAGCAAAAGAAAAACCGATATTTTTTTGGTATCATTCATAAAAGATGTAAAAAAAGATGTAAATATATAAAGATGTAAAAAGGGAAGATTTCAGGATTTTTTTGTGTCCATATCACAATAGGGCATGAATCATGAGAAACAAATTAATAGAATGAATGAATATTTTAATATTAGATACAAAAAACCCATCAAAATCAAGAAATCTTTTTTATTAACAAAAAATCAGTTGAAAATCAATTATTAAGGACAAAAAAAGGACAAAGAAAGAAATAAAATTTCAAAAAAAAGTCAGAAAAATTTGTGAGAAACGAATAAAAGTAGTAACTTTGCATTCGCTTTGAGAACGAACGGACTTTTTTGTTTTCGAAGGGCGTTTAGCTCAGCTGGTTCAGAGCATCTGCCTTACAAGCAGAGGGTCGGCGGTTCGAATCCGTCAACGCCCACATAAAATGGCTCGTTAGCTCAACTGAATAGAGCATCTGACTACGGATCAGAAGGTTATAGGTTTGAATCCTATACGAGTCACCCTGATTGTTAGCGAATAATTAGGGAACTGACACAAAGGAGGGCATATTCCAGAGTGGCCAAATGGGGCAGACTGTAAATCTGCTGGCGTTCGCCTTCGGTGGTTCGAATCCATCTGTGCCCACCTTTAAATGTGATAAGGATTCATTCTTACGATCACATCAGACATTTTGCGGAAGTAGCTCAGTTGATAGAGCACTAGCCTTCCAAGCTGGGGGTCGCGGGTTTGAGCCCCGTCTTCCGCTCAAGTCTGAAAGTTGCCTCTTTAGCTCAGTTGGCCAGAGCACGTGATTTGTAATCTCGGGGTCGTTGGTTCGAATCCGACAAGAGGCTCTATGAGAGACCGATTGGAGGTTCGGCTGGTGAAACAAGCCAATCCGACAAGAGGCTCTCAAAAGGAATGGAGAGGTGGCGGAATGGTAGACGCGCTACTTTGAGGGGGTAGTGGGCTCAGCCCGTGGGAGTTCGAGTCTCCTCCTCTTCACTCAATAAATGCTTCAGTAGCTCAGTTGGTTAGAGCACCTGACTGTTAATCAGGGGGTCGTTGGTTCAAGCCCATCCTGAAGCGCCACAAATGATGCGTCCTTAGCTCAGTTGGTAGAGCAATTGACTCTTAATCAATGGGTCCAGGGTTCGAGCCCCTGAGGGCGTACCAACTACGGGATGTTAATTCAAAGCACATCCCTTTTTTATGGAGAGATGGTAGAGTGGTCGATTACAACGGTCTTGAAAACCGTCGTACCGAGAGGTACCGGGGGTTCGAATCCCTCTCTCTCCGCAACATCACTTGATTATCAGTGATTTACGAGATTTACGCCCAATTTTACACCCCAAAATGTAAAGTTGGGTGTTTTCTTTTTGTTTGTCTGAAAGCCGTCCTTTATCTATTTTGGAGTGGCGGACGATAAAGGGCTTCTACGTTCGGTTTACGGTTATATCAGAGCAAGCAGCGACAAGCAGACGGTTCCGAACCGATGGCTGTCTCAATTCTTTTTGTTGTACTATCAACCATACTAATTTGTATTATGACACATAATTATAATAAATTTGGGACAGAACAATGCTTTTGCACCAAAAAGTTACTATTTATAATGCATATTTAACGTATAAGAGGCTAAAAGTCCTGTTTTCTGCGCACAAAACAAGACTGATGTACATGAATCAATGCAGAACAGTCGTTTGAGCACCAAAATTTGAGAATACTAAGATTCTATTCGTCCGGGTGTAAATTCAAAAAAGCCCCCAAAAGCCCAAAATTGTGATTATTTTTAAAATAAATGGCAAAATATTTTTCAGATTAAAATAAAAATTGTAATTTTGCCAACAGATTAAAATAAAACACGATAAAATGTCTCAAATATTCTTTTTTTGGTGGTGGCAGAGCTCAAGATTGCACTAATCGTGAGAAGATAGCCTATTGCCAAAAAGCAAAAATAATATAGAGGTCTGTCGTTCTTGCGACAGACCTTTTTTTTTAAAAACAAACTATCAATATGAACAATGTCAAATTACAATTTCCACCAGGTACAAAATACATAAAACGAACCAATACAACAAACACTGAAAACAATACAACGCACAAAACATACAACTGACAACTAAATCCAACTCAATAATTAAATTTAATATTAACTAATCAAACAGATTCATTATGGCAGATTTACAAAAACGTTACTTCTTACCAGAAAGTGAAATTCCAACTCACTGGTATAACATTCAGGCAGATATGGTAAACAAGCCAATGCCTCCGCTTCATCCGGGAACCAAAGCAGTACTTAAGGCCGAAGACCTATATCCCATCTTTGCCGAGGAGCTTGCACGTCAGGAATTAAACCAGACAGACACATGGATTGAAATTCCGGAAGCTGTTCGCGAGATGTATAAATATTATCGTTCTACTCCATTGGTACGAGCCTACGGTTTAGAAAAGGCCATAGGAACACCAGCCCACATTTATTTCAAGAATGAAAGCGTAAGTCCTGTAGGTAGTCACAAATTGAATTCAGCATTGGCTCAAGCCTATTACAACAAGATTCAGGGCGTGACAAACATAACTACCGAAACCGGTGCCGGTCAGTGGGGTGCTGCATTATCTTACGCTGCGAAAGTCTTTGGTTTGGAATGTGCGGTATATCAAGTGAAGATAAGTTATAATCAAAAGCCATATCGTCGTTCGATAATGCAGACATTCGGTGCCACTGTAGAAGCATCTCCTTCCATGTCGACACGTGCAGGCAAGGACATCATAACCAAAGATCCCATGAATCAAGGTTCATTAGGAACAGCCATCAGCGAAGCTATAGAACTAGCCATGTCCACTCCGAACTGCAAATACACGTTAGGCTCCGTATTGAATCACGTTGCGTTGCATCAGACAGTAATTGGTCTTGAGGCAGAGAAGCAGATGGAGATGGCCGGCGAATATCCCGACATGGTGATAGCATGTTTTGGTGGTGGTTCCAATTTTGGTGGTGTAGCCTTCCCATTCATGCGTCATAATATAAAAGATGGTAAGCAGACACAATTCATAGCTGCAGAGCCATCATCATGCCCAAAACTCACCCGTGGTGTCTTCCAATATGATTTTGGCGACGAGGCAGGCTATACTCCACTCCTCCCCATGTTCACCTTAGGTCACAATTTTATGCCAGCCAACATACATGCAGGCGGTTTGCGCTACCATGGTGCCGGAGTGATAGTAAGCCAGTTGCTTAAAGACGGATTGATGAGTGCAGTAGATATTCCACAACTTGAGACTTTCGATGCCGGCACGTTGTTTGCGCGCGTAGAAGGTATCATACCAGCCCCCGAAAGTTGTCATGCCATAGCCGCTACAATCCGCGAGGCTCTCAAATGCAAGGAAAGTGGAGAAGAAAAGGTGATTCTCTTCAATCTGAGTGGTCACGGCTTAATAGACATGAGTGCATACGACCAATACTTGTCGGGTAATTTACAGAATTACGAAGTGACAGATGAGGAAGTGGCATCGAACACATCTAAATTGGAAAAGGTGATCTAACCCAAACCGGTCTTATATTGTAGATTATAGAGGAAAATATAAAATGCTATCATAACCGGCGTTTCATGCAACTCCGGTTATGATATTCCCTTGATAATATAAGTTTACGAATGAACGAGTTGTCATGGTTAACAGGATGACAACAATCCCCAGGACACAAAAAGATGAAACAAATAGCAATACAAGGAGTAGCAGGCAGTTTTCACGACATAGCCGCTCACCAGTTTTTCGACGGTGAAGATATAGAGTTAATATGTTGCGACACATTTGAGCAGGTATTCACCTCCATTCGGCAGGACTCCACAGTAATTGGCATGGCAGCGATTGAGAACACCATTGCCGGTTCACTATTACATAATTATGAATTGTTGCGTGACGCTCCTGTCACAATCGTAGGTGAGCACAAGCTACGGATAAAACATTCTTTCATTTGTCTTCCCGACGAAGACTGGGATGACATAAAAGAGGTTCATTCCCATCCAGTTGCCCTTATGCAATGTCGCGATTTTCTCAACCATCATCCCGACTTGAAGGTAGTTGAATCGAGCGACACAGCTGGTGCCGCGGCAAAGATCAGCGAACATCATCTTCATGGTCATGCAGCCATAGCCTCATCAAGCGTAGCAGAACTCTATGGCATGAAGGTATTGGAAGAAGGGATAGAGACCAACAAGCACAATTTCACCCGCTTTCTTGTATTTTCAAGTCCGACCCGCGCCAACTTGCTTCGCAACATACGTTCGACAGACAAGGCCAGCATAGTATTTGCCCTTCCACACGAAGAAGGTTCTTTATCTCAGGTGTTGTCGGTATTGACATTCTACAAATTGAATCTTACCAAGATTCAATCTTTGCCTATCATTGGTAGGGAATGGGAATACATGTTTTACGTAGATGTCCAATTTAACGACTATACACGTTACAGTCAAGGAATAGATGCCATCAGGCCCTTGACATCCGACCTGACAATATTAGGCGAGTATGTTCATGGCAAGGCATACGTGTAAATGCAAAGCCATTCATTGCAAAATTCATGTTTCAAATTGTCATAAAATTTGATTTCAAACATATACATTACTCTCAGGCTTATGGTATATCAAACAGACATTCTACTCCGTCCCATGTCGCGAGGTTTTCATTTAATCACACACGAAATACTAGACATTCTCCCATCACTGCCTACAACAGGTCTTATCAACATATTTACCCATCACACCAGTTGCGGATTGAGCATAAACGAGAACTGCGATCCAGACGTTCGGGATGATCTGGAAGTTATATTTGACCGCATGGTTCCCGAGCACTATCATGGCTACAGCCATACAATGGAAGGTCCTGACGACATGCCTTCTCATGCCAAATCAATAATAAGCGGAGTGAGCTTGACGATCCCCATAACAAACGGGCGCTTAAACCTGGGTACTTGGCAAGGTATTTATTTCAATGAATATCGCAACCATGGTGGATCAAGGAGGCTGACCATTACGGTAATGGGGTAATGGGGTAATAGGAGAAAGACATTACCCACCTGACAATAAAAAATCGGGAGGACGATTGTCCTCCCGATTTTTATTATCCATAAATGAGATATCATTTTGCTCTTGCCAAGTTGTTGTAACTAGCCATAACCCTTCTGTAATATCCGTTGGTTGCGGCTTTTCTCTGCATACACTTCAAATCTCCAGAGTTCCAAAGTCTAATAGCTTTTTCCATGTTTCCTTCCGGATTATATTTTTCCTGGAAGATAATGAACATTTCCCTACTCTTTTCACGAGAGAACCTATCATTCAAAGTGAATTTCTTCTGTCCAACGATATTGTTCACCTCCTTAACCAAAATTTCAGAAATCTGCATACATCCGACCCACTTTCCATTAGGTGAAACAGCCTTAACGTTACCTCTACTTTCTACTTGCTCAATTGCATCCATCACAGCTCCCCACTTTTTATTAAGGTCAACACTTGTTTGAGCACTAGCGGAAATTGCGATAAAAGCAAAAGCGATAATAAAAAATACTTTTTTCATATAAAATTTATTTATGTCGGACGATAAAAGCATCTCGCTTAGTAAATGTCATAAGGAAAAAACATGACAAATCCGACTTGTTATTAAAATATTTGCCAATTACGAACCAATTGTATTAAACATATTCATAATTTCCTGGCAAACAGTTATTTGTTTTATTTACTTAAAGTATTTGATTAAAGAAATAGTCAATAAAAACAAGGCTAAATTCTTAAATCTTTTGCAAATTTAGGCATTTTTTTTGAAAAAACCAAAGAAATGAGTGTGAAAGGATACACTTTAAAGGTTTTTAAGAAATGTTTTTTTGTTAAAAACCAAAGTCTTAAGAGTTTTTGCTAATGTTCACAATGCAATACTGGTAGGAATTTTAAGCAATTATCGATTATTCAAGTCCAGGAAGTTGTCTTAACATTAATTAACAGTTTTTTTTCTGTAATGCCTTGCAGAATATATAGGTCGATTAGCAAGTGTTCATCCAATGACTATTATCGAACGCAAAACCATCGTGTTAAGCAAAACCAAACCATCAAATATATTTAGATAGCTCAACGCAACTTCATTATGCGAGGTTCCGACTCGTTGTGAAGATGGTCAAGAGCGGTAACAGCAATCGTATGATTAAGCAGGTTTCCTTTGATAGCCACAGAATTATTCCTTGTTATAATTTTAATATACTTAGGGTTGTCAAGATCCACATAATCACCCGGAGGGAAATCATAAACCACATATGACACAGCCCTATCCATTTCCTTTCGCGTCTTATCTTTTTTCCATGTCAGCACATTGAGATTTCCATTTAACTTGATTTTGATTTTTGATGGTTTCTTTGGAGGTGTTTCGTTAATGAATGTCATTTTAGGCTGAAGTGCCGGATATTTATGGTAAACATTTTCAAGGGCAGTTCTATATCCATGAGGATTTTGTTCAACCATAGCAGCATACCACTGGCATGACCCTTTAATATTATTCAATTGTCTCTGCAATCTATATTTTGCATCCATTTGGTTTTTGGTGGAATCATTCGGGTCGATTCCCTTTACAGTCCTTCCGACATCCTGCCCTATGTATAGTGGTCGATTGTTAGCATAGTCATTCCACCAATTCAAGAGCACGCTGTAATCAGCCACAGATGTTCCGATGTTCCAGTAAACTTGTGGTATAAGATAATCTACCCATCCTTCCTTCTGCCACTTAATAACATCTGCATACAAATCATCGAAATTTTGCAATCCTCTTGTTGCGCTTCCATAAGATGAATTTTGTCCGTTTGGGTCATTTCTGAAAATGCCAAAAGGAGAAATGCCAAACTTAACCCAAGGTTTTTTGTTTCTTATAAGCAGATGAATGTCTTTGATCAACAAATTTACATTGTCCCTTCTCCAATCTGCGATATTGTTGAATCCACGTGGATTGTCGTTAAAAAACGCTTCATCATTGAATGTCAATCCCGGTTCAGGATATGGGTAGAAATAATCGTCCATATGAATACCATCTACGTCATATTTTGTAATGATATCTTCCACGACGAGACATGTATGTTTTCTAGATTCCTCAAGTGCCGGATTAAGGATGAAAAGGTCGCCATACCTCACTATCCAATCTTTATGCTGAATAGCCACGTGAGTGACAGCCATTTCTCGAGTAGTTTTAGTTTTCATACGATAAGGATTAATCCACGCATGACATTCCATTCCTCTATTATGACATTGTTCCACCATCCATGCCAACGGGTCCCATCCGTCTGCAGGAGGCGTTCCTTGTCTTCCCGTGAGATATCTGCTCCACGGTTCATGTGCCGAATAGTATAGAGCGTCTCCTTCGGGCCTGACCTGAAAAACCACTGCATTTATTCCAGCTGTTGCCAACACATCCAATTGTGTTGAAAGCATTTGTCGGATCTGTTCAGGCGACTTACCCAGGAATTGTCCGTTGACACACTGAATCCACGCTCCCCTAAATTCGCGCTTAGGCTGGTCGACATCTTGCATTTGCGCATTCACACCACCTTGAATAAGGCATAAAGCCAACATGAATAACAAGCATTTGATTTTCATTTTATATTGTTCTTTAAAAATATAATTTAGATTATATTTAGACAACAAACGTCCTGCGAAGCATAAAAATATAATGGTCAATTGTTTATTAAATGAAAGGTGTAAGCAGGTTTCCAAACCATCCAACCGTCCTTTTCCATTTAGAACGTTGTTTCCAGTTTTGTTCATTCAATTCAATAGAATTCTTTTTGTCGTTATCAAACATTTCGACCAACTGTCTGGTTGTTTCCCGATGAAATACGACGACATTGACTTCGAGATCATATCTAATGCTTCTGCTGTTTAGGTTAGCCGACCCGAGTGTGCAAAACCTGTCATCTACCATCATGATTTTGGCATGATGGAATCCTTTCTGGAACAAAAACACTTTAGCTCCTTTTTTCATAAGTTTGTAGGCAACATATTGGCTTGCTTCCGGCGTGAGAGGTATATCGCCCTTTTCAGAAACCAAGATCTGCACATCAACCCCTCGTTTGATTGCTTTCTCAATAGCTTGATAAATAGAATGGGTAGGTACGAAGTAAGGATTGATTATCTTGACGTTGTGTTTTGCATTATTAAGCATCGAGACATATAACTGTCTAACAGATTTTGGTAATTTCTTAGTATGCCTGTTAATGACAGCAATCTTAGCATTGCCTTCCTTGTTTTTTGTTACAGGAAAATATTTAGCGCCAGTTAATAGAAACCCAGTTTGTTTCGCCCACATATCAACGAAGATTTGATGCAAATCATTAACAGCCGGTCCCTTAATTCTTGCATGTATGTCTCTCCACTCTCCTATTTCCTCTAACCCATCGACATAATAATCCGCCACATTCATTCCACCAGTATATGCATAAAGTCCATCAATGACGACAATTTTCCTGTGATCTCTTGCCAAATGATTGACCCACGGGAATTTTATAGGGTCATATTTATACATTTCTATTCCCAGGGCATTTATAGAATCATTTTTTTCTTTCTTAATGGGTTGGTTATTAGACGAATTTCCAAACGCATCATACAACACACGGATTTCGACTCCCTGCTGTGCTTTCTGATGAAGTAGGTTGATTAGCAAGGAGTTGATTGAGTCATTCCTAAAATTAAAATATTCCAGATGTATAAAAGACTTTGCATTTTTAATATGTTCGAACAAATCTTCAAACTTCTCATGTCCCGACATCAACAATTTAACATCGTTCCCATCCGAAATGGGAAAGCCATAAGACTGGAGTTCAACAATCTCAAGGGAATCAGAGCAAAACTTTGCTAGATAGCCAAATGATTGCTCATTCTCATTTTGCGCAAAAGAAGTGTTCACAATTAGCAACCAAACTACTAAAATAGCCTTAACGTGTTTCATCAATAACCTTATTTATTTAATAATTCCAATACTTTATTTAGCTCCGGCATCCAATCTTCGTTTTCTCTTACATGTAGTACATTAAATCCCAGCTTTTGTGCAGTGATTACATTGTTCTCTCCATCATCCAAGAAAAGCGTTTCCTCTGGTAGAATTCCAGCTTGAGCCAACAATTTCCTAAAGATGGAGTCTGCGGGTTTATAATCGTGCATCTTATAACTCAAAAACATATCATCAAAATAAAAGCCAATAGGATGTCCATCCCCACTGAAGTCGTTTTGGCTAGCCCAATCAACGACAAAGGGGTTGATATTGCTAAGCAAAAGAATATTGTACTTTTGTTTAAGAGTAAGAAGATTCTTGAGTCTGAAGAGTTCCACATTATCAAGATATCCTTTCCAAGCCCACTGTGCCCTTTTATAATCAATTGGTTCTACAGTCTCTCCTTCGTTTGCCTGTTGTCTTGCCTGTAAATTCAGTTCTTTTAAGAATTGTTCAACAGACATATCTCCATTTTCAACACTTAGGAAAATGCCTGTCTGTCCATAAAGCCCCATCTGTTTCCTGGCATTTTTAATACCCAAAGCCTCAAATCTTTTCCAAGCCTCTTCGGGAGTAAGTGGCAATACGACTCCACCCAAATCAAAAACAATATTCTTAATCATATCTATTTTATCGAATATCAATTATTTACAGATCATCAACACATAAAATCAGATAAGTTCACATTCAAATTCACCACTCAATGGGTTGACAACCATGTATCAACAAGTAATCATTAGTTTTAGAAAAGTGGTTATTACCAAAAAATCCCCGATGTGCAGACAACGGAGAAGGATGCGGGGACTTCAATATAAGATGTTTGGTTCCGTCAATGATATTGGCCTTACTTTGCGCATAGCTACCCCAAAGCAGGAACACCACATTTTGTTTCAATCTGCTGATATTATCAATGACTGCATCTGTAAACACCTCCCATCCTTTTCTTTGGTGTGATCCAGCCAGATGTTCCCTAACAGTTAATGTGGCATTCAAGAGCAGTACCCCTTGCTGTGCCCATCTTGTGAGGTTTCCAGACGTAGGACAGTCCTTGCCGGTATCATTTTTTATTTCTTTATAAATATTCAGAAGAGAAGGCGGTATTTGTACTCCATCGAGAACAGAAAAAGCCAATCCATGTGCCTGTCCGATTTCGTGATAAGGGTCTTGCCCAATAATAACGACTTTCAATTGTGAGAATGGGCAGAGATTAAAAGCATTAAATATGAGTTTACCTGGAGGGAAAACCCTAACGTGTCGATATTCATCTTTCACGAAATTCGCCAATTGCTCAAAGTATGGTTTATCGAATTCCGATTGGAGTATTTTTCCCCACGACTCTTCAATTTTCACTTTCATAGCCCAAGGATTAAATCATTCTTTTGTGATAATCAATCAGTCCAGCCAAAGGAGACTGCAAAATTGTTCCCAACTTAAAGCCACATGAGTCAGCAGCCTTTTTCAATTCATTTTTATAGAACCAGGCAATCGAACCTATAAATGAAACTGGAATCTCGGGACAATTATATACGTTCACGTTTCTCATGAAAAACGTTTTAAAACAGTCAACAAGGAAGTCGCTTATTTCTTGCATTTCTTTATGCCTTGCACAAAAAGTAGATATTTCAGCCAGGAACCTGTTAGGCATTGGCTCTTTATAAACCTTCTGCACAATAGCATTTGCCGTCAACTTTGTCTCACTCAGGAACAAGCCACACACTTCCTCAGAGAATTGCTTTTTCAAGCAGTTTCCGATGAGTCTTTTTCCGATATACGCTCCACTACCTTCATCTCCGAGAACATATCCAAGTGGTGACACATTTTCAACAATATCCTTTCCATCGTAATAACATGAATTAGAACCGGTTCCCAAAATACATACAATTCCGGGTTTATCGCCACACAATCCCTTTGCAGCACCTTCCAAATCACTTTTAACTACTATTCTGGCATTATTATTGAACGTTTTTCTTATAGCAGTAGCGACCACCGGGGCTTTATCAAGAGTACACCCTGCCCCATAGAAAAAGACATTCGTTATATTTTGGAACACGTTGTGCACACCCAATTCTTTTCCCAAAGAAATCAGCTGTTGGCAGAATTCTTTTTCAATGATGGAAATAATCCGATGTTCATCCAACATGAACGGATTAATTCCTTGTGTATTTATTAATTTTATGTTTTGTTGGTCGATAATGCACCAATCGGTTTTCGTTGACCCGCTATCAGCAATAACAATCATGCTGTTAAGATATGAAATTAATGAATTATTCTCCTGAGAATTGTTTTATCCTTTGCTCTTCTTTTATTTTGCAAATAAGCAGTGTGTTGTCGTTCTCCGCAATTATACAATTATCCATTCCCTGTACGACAACTTTTTTTTCACCCATTGTATGAATAATACAATTTTGTGTTTCATACAGGTTTATGTTTTCACCTACCAGTACGTTACCATTATCATCCTTATCCGACATAGTCATAAGTGCGCCCCATGTTCCCACATCGCTCCATCCGAAATCAGCCGGATATACAAAAATCTCATTAGCTTTTTCAAGAATGGCATAATCAACCGAGATATTCGGACATTTTGGAAATTCCTTGTCAATTACCTCTTGTTCCTTATCAGTTCCATATATAGGTAAAAGCGGTTCAAAAATGCCATTAATCTCCGGTGCATATATTCTCATAGCATTAACTATGGTATTCACATTCCAAATAAAAATCCCTGAATTCCAGAAATAGTCATCTTGTTGAATATATTGCATAGCAGTTTTCAAGTCGGGTTTTTCCTTGAAGCTGTCCACTCTATAGACGTTACTATTTTTCAGTGATGGCGTTGTCATGTCCGCCAAAATATATCCATATCCTGTTTCGGGTCTGTCAGGTTTCATTCCAAGAGTTACGATTGCGTCAGAATTAGAGGTAAAATCAAGTGCATTCTTGATTACTTCCCTGAAGTGTTGTTCATTTATGATGATATGGTCGCTAGGAGTAACTATCAAGTTAGCTTTTTTATCAATTGCTTTAATTCTCCATGCAACATAAGCGATGCATGGAGCCGTATTTCTTCTACAAGGTTCAAGCAAGAGATTGTTATCAGGTATGTCTGGAAGCTGTTGCCTTACTACATCCGCATAGTTGACGCTAGTAACGACCCATACGTTTTGCGGAGGCACGACATCTTTAAACCTGTCAAATGTAAGTTGAATGAAAGTTCTGCCACAGCCCAAGATATCTATAAACTGTTTTGGTTTTTGAGTAGTACTCATTGGCCAGAATCTGCTACCAATTCCACCGGCCATTATAACAAGATGATTATGATTGATTGCCATAGTAAAAAAGATTAGAAATCCTGAGCTTAGATACCCGGAAGTTCTGGAATGGAAAAATGCAAAAAGCCACAAGTGTCACAACGAATCACAAGTAATTTGCAAATATAGCATTTTTTTACGAAGAATTCATTAAGATGATTAATAAAAAAAGAAATACGGGAATTGTCTCCCGTATTTCCTCCGCTAAAAGAACAGGCCTAATGTATCAGAACGCATCCCCTGCTCCGTTCCTCGATTCTCCAGTAGGTCTCCCTTGTCCTCTGTTCTGTGATCCATCTCCACTATCGTATCCCCTACGGATATACCCACCATCATTGTTACCTCTATTATTTGTGTTTTTTCCTCCAAACATATTGAATCGGTAGATGAAGTGTGCCATTACGTATGAATATATTGCATTAGTTTCGGTATCACTTCTAGATAATGCCGATATATTTCTGCTGATATTGCTTCTCTGCCCCAAAATATCGTAAGCTTGTATCATTACGGTAGCAGCCTTCCCCTTTAGGAATCTATATGAGACTTGCGCATTCCATATAAGTTCGTTTGTATTCATATTTGAACTGGCATATCCCCTTCTACTGCTCATACCGATATTTGTTGAGAATCCCAGTCCGTTGTCAAGATTCATGTTACCCGAAAATCCATACGAGAAATCATAAGTTGCTCTGTCGTTTGTAGGCACCAATTTACTTTTTTGGTTGTTGTATGATATATTTCCATTAACACTCACATCCCAATATGTTTCCCTATAGTTTATCCTAAGGTTCTCTCCAAGTCTGAGGTTGTTAACAGTATTTTTGAGAGATTCATTATTTTGGAATATGTATCCCACATTATTGTTGTAGCTTGCAGAAGTTGAGGTGCTTACTGTCAGGTTATCCAAGAATAGCGGTCTGGTATATCCAAAGTTTCCACTTATATTCCAGTTGCCATTTATATTGACAGGCATTGAAATTCTCCCACCGGTTTCCTCATTATATTGCGTTCTGTTTTCAATAGCATTCAAAGTGTTTTGGAATGACAGTCTGGCGACGAAACTTTCTTGCGAAACACTAATATAGTTATTCCAATCAACATTAATATTGTTTGTGAATGAAGGAGATAGATTTGGGTTACCCATCCTGATGTTGAGAGGATTGGAATTATCAGTCATATTGAACAAGTCAGTAATTTCCGGTTGTCTGACATTTCCCCTATATCTAATTCTCAGAGTATGTTGCTTATTGAACCTATATCTAAAATTCAGTGTTGGTGACACTCTTATAAAATTTCTTGAGGCGATGGTATCTAATCCCTGGTAATTATATTCCACTTTTTGTTTTTGTGGCTGGATATTAACCCCGACGTTCATGTTGATTTCATTTGTGACATAACGTAGTTGCAAATCAACATTATGAATATAATTTGTGTTGTCCGTATATCTACTCAAGTCGTCGTCAAGATAATCATAATAGTTCCAAGGCAGATATCCAGCTCCAGTATTTCTTATATCCGTGATAAGTTCGTCCACTCCTCCCATATCAAAAGCCTTACCATCGCTATGTCTGTTAGAATAATTGAACCGATATGACATCTGCAAGAAGAGTTTTTTCGCAATAATCGGTTCGGTGTAGTTGACGCCAAAAGTGAAATTCTTCGAAGAGTTAGGTGTTGTTCTATATCTATACGTAAGTGCGACCGAATCGTCTCTTTGGAAATATGTGACATCACTAAGCGAAAAGCTCTTATTTTCGTTGTTTGAATAACTGCCATTCAGGTTAAGCGAGAAATTTCTTCCCAGGTTGTTGAGTCTTCTGTTATAAGTCAGGTTTCCATTGAAACTATAGTTATTCCCCTTACTCCTGTTTCCGGAGACATTCTGGTTCACCTTAATGTCATGTTCAATCAGATCGAATTGTTCGAGGGGGTTTTCAACCCCATCTTGCTGGTAAGGGTCATCGTTGAATGTAGCATTAATTCCATTACTATATGATTGGGAGTTTCCTATTGAGAAATTAGGTCTAAATAGAACCGTTGACATTGAATCGGGTTTCCATTCAATTCTAAAGTCTCCATTAATAGCATTGCTCCGGCTGTTGGATCTGTTCAAAGAGTTGGAGAAAGACGTATTTGTCGTAACATAGTTTTGTGCGGCAGTTTGAGTTCTGGAGTATGAACGTCTTCCTTGGTATCTCACGTTTCCACCAATTTGGAAATTCCCTCTTTCAATTGCCATATTAAAACCACCCATACCACTTTTGGTGACACCTCCTCCGCCACCTCCTCTGCCACCTCCACCGCCAAATCCTCTGTCATTGACATTATTGTAGGAACCGATTATCGAATATTGAGTTTGGTCAGCGAATCTATTTATATTAATTTTTTCAGAGAATCTCTCTTCTGTACCTCCTGCCAGGTCAACATTTCCAAACCATCCGTTTTTCATTCCTTTCTTAATTGTCAGGTCAAGGACGGTTTCCTCTTCGCCGTCATCAATCCCCGTCATCTTAGCCATATCAGATTGTTTATCGTAGGTTTTCACCTTGTCCACAATATTAGCAGGCAGGTTTTTCATTGCCATGGATCTGTCGTTGGAAAAGAATTCCTTTCCTTCAACAAGGATCTTTGACACAGTTTTCCCATTAATTTTTATAGTTCCATTGTCGTCCACTTCAGCTCCCGGTATTTTCTTTATCAGTTCTTCCAGCACACTTCCCTCCGGCACCTTAAATGCATCAGCATTAAAAATCAGAGTATCCTCCTTTACTTCCACCTGTCGCATTGTTCCCGTAATAACTGCTTCTTGCAGCATTACAGAGTTTGGCATTAGTAGTATTGTTCCTCCATTTACTTCCGTTTGATTATCCTTTACTTCCAGCGTCCTGAACAAATTGTGGTATCCGATATATGATACCTTCATTACATATTGTCCAGCAGGAATATTTTTAATATTATAATATCCATTCACGTTAGTAACTCCTCCAGCCACCATAGATGTAGAATCGGATTTCATAATCTGAACAGTAGAATAGGACAAAGCTTCAGCACTTTCAGAATCAAGCACTCTTCCCGAAATAGTAGCTTTTTTTTGTGCGTTAGCCATTAATGAAAATAATGATACATAAGTCAAAAATAAAAAAACGCGTCTCATAAACCAAGAATAATTACAAACGTGAATAAGAATATGAAAAAACATAATTTCTCTATAAATGTGACGTTGATGTGGAAATAAAAAAACGCCACACAATAATGTGACGTTTGAAATGAAGAATGGTTTAAAAGACACTTAAAAATTAATTATGACACCATTGTCATTTCATCAAAATATGGCACGACCTTTCCCTGTAGCAGAGACTTGGGCACATCTATAAGTCTCTGATTAGCAGAGCCTCTAAAGAGCAGGTCGGGTTCTTTTTGTGCTTCGATGAACGGACCGTCGACAAGCACATCTACATATTCAAGTAATGTCCTCTGTTTAGGCATACGAACAAGCATTTCAAACAGATATCCCGTCCAGCACCAGATGGTTTTATCAGTTCGTTTTTTAATATTCATTGCCAATTCGGCAAATTGTTCAGCCTGAAACATTGGGTCCCCTCCTGAAAAAGAGACATTTGCGAACGGGTCGGCTACGATTATTTTCATAATGTCCTCTATCTCCATCAAAGTACCGTTGTTGATATCCCATGATTGAGGATTGTGGCAACCTTTACATTTATTGTCACACCCTGCCGCATAGATTGATGTCCTAAATCCCGGTCCATCGACCATAGTATCTTCAATGATTTTTAGAACAGAAATCATATAGTATTGGTTGATATATTAAAGTTTATCCTCAGGAAAGAGTGTCAATTGGTTACCGGAATCTACATGCGTGACACGGTCGTTCAGTTCAGCGAGCTTTCCCTTATTCCATCTGTCAGTAGTACCAACGAGGTAGCCAGTAATTCTTTGCAGCCTATCCACATTAAGGCTTCCACATTTCGGGCAAGCGACGAAATTAGGGTCGGCATTTTCATATCCGCAGTCCATGCATCTATTTCTGTTGTGGTTAACGCTGCCATATCCCATATCATATTTGTCCATCATATCGACAATATTCATGATAACCTGTGGATTGTGTGTGGCATCTCCATCAATCTCCACATAGAAAATATGTCCGCCTCTTGTAAGGTTATGGTATGGTGCTTCCACTTCAGCTTTATGCCTAGCCGAACATTTGTAGTAAACCGGCACGTGGTTAGAGTTTGTGTAATAATCGCGATCTGTTATTCCCTCAATTTTCCCGAACTCTTTTCTGTCGAATTTCGTGAATCGGCCAGCAAGTCCTTCAGCCGGTGTTGCCAACACGCTATAATTATGCCTGTATCTTTCAGAGAATTCATTTACACGATCTCTCATATATGTAACGATTTTGAGTCCCAGTTCCTGTGCTTCTTTCGATTCTCCATGGTGTTTTCCCACAAGAGCGACCAGACATTCAGCCAGTCCTATGAATCCGATACCCAACGTTCCTTGGTTAATCACAGATTCTATAGATTCATTTGGTTTCAATTTTTCACATCCGATCCACAGGCTTCTCATAAGTAAAGGAAATTGTTTTGCGAATGCCGTTTTCTGGAAGTTATACCTTTCGTCAAGTTGTTTTGCGGCAATCTCAAGCATATTATCCAGTTTTGAGAAGAAGAGATTGATTCTTTGTTGCTTGTCTTTGATTCCCATGCATTCGATAGCCATTTTCACGATGTTGAGAGTAGTGAACGACAAATTTCCTCTTCCTATGGACGTTTTAGGTCCGAATCTATTTTCGAAGACCCTTGTCCTACATCCCATTGTAGCCACTTCATGCAAATACCTCTTTGGATCGTCTTCTTTCCAATCTTCATCCATATTATAAGAAGCGTCGAGATTAAGGAAATTCGGGAAGAATCTTCTAGCTGAAACTTTGCAAGCGAGCAAATAGAGGTCATAGTTAGGGTCATCAGGCAAGTAGTTTACACCTCTTTTCTTTTTCCATATTTGTATTGGGAAAATAGCCGTTTCTCCATTCCCCACTCCTTCGAACGTACTGACAAGCAGTTCTCTGATAACGCACCTACCTTCAGCAGAGGTATCAGTACCGTAGTTGATACTAGAAAAGACGACTTGATTTCCCCCTCTTGAATGTATGGTATTCATGTTGTGAATGAAAGCCTCCATAGCCTGGTGTACTCTTTCCACAGTTTTATTGATAGCATGCTGAAGCGCCCTTTGCTCAGCTTTCAAATTATCAACAGTTTTTTTTACGAAATCGTCGATTGGCTTATTGTAGCAATCGCTAAGGTCGAAGCCAGTCATTTGCTCAACGTTTTTGATTTCCTCAATAAAACTAGAACGTACAAAAGGAGCCAGATAGAAATCAAAGGCCGGTATTGCCTGTCCGCCATGCATTTCATTTTGGGCAGTCTCCATAGAAATACAAGCCAACATACTGGCAGTTTCTATTCTCTTTGCTGGTCTGGAAGATCCATGTCCAGCAGCAAATCCATGGTTCAATATATTATCCAATGGATGTTGCACGCAAGTGAGGGATTTAGTTGGATAATAATCCTTGTCGTGAATATGCAGATAATTATGTTTTACAGCTTCCCTCACCTCGTCGGAAAGAAGGTAATCGTCAACGAAAGGTTTTGTTGACTCACTGGCGAATTTCATCATCATTCCAGCCGGTGTGTCAGCATTCATATTAGCATTTTCCCTTGTGACATCATTATTCTTGATATTAATGATTTCTTGGAAAATAGCCCGTGTCTTAGCCTTTCGTGCAATGCTTCTCTGATTTCTGTAAGCAATATATTTCTGAGCCACATCTTTCCTAGAACTTTTCATAAGTTCTATTTCCACACGGTCTTGTATATCCTCAACTGTCATTTGTGGATTTCCATGAAGAGTGATATGGTCGGCTATTTTTTGGATAAGCCATTCATCTTCGCCTTTCTCTGTTTGCATCATAGCCTTACGAATGGCGGCCATGATTTTTTGTTCATTAAACCCGACAGTTCTCCCGTCGCGTTTTACTACTGTTTGAATCATAATATTAGCAATATGAATGTTATTTATATACTTAAAATGAAAATATCCTTAACAAGCATCTCTTTCCAATAAATAACACTCATTTTAACAACTGATAAAAATACCAGTTAACCATACTCTTTGGTTGATGCATATAAAAAACATTATAATCAACCAAGAATAACAAAAAACTTACTGAATGTTATTTACGATGCAAATATACATCAAATATAAATACGTTATACTTTTTGGGAAACTTTTTTACTGTTAAAAAATGTTACATTGTTGATTATGAATAATTTAATAAAAGAAAACGGAAAACTTGCAAAAAGTTTTCCTGCAAAAAGTTATCCAAAATAAAAAACTTTTACGACAAGTAAATGTTGGGAAACATGTTTGTGAGGTGATTAAGACGCAATCAAAAGGAATAGCCATGCGATGTAAGCATGGCTAAACATACAATATAAATCAAATCCGAATAATTACAATTCAGAAATTTACGTTAGAATATAAAAAAATGTAATTTCAGAATCACGCAAATACACCGTATTCCATTTGTTTATTTGTTCTGCTTACTCTTATAAGCAAAGGCCGATGAAATACAAAGCGAAAGTGCAACCGCAACAATAATTATAGATTCCAGCAACATAGGAGATGCCCCGTCATTTCCAGAATATCCGGCAGTTTGAACAGGTTGAGACGTAACAAATTGCCTGTACGTATTTGTATTTGTTTGACCAGTCACGTTTTCCTGAACGCCATTATTCTGTAGATTCTTATTTTGCTGTTCTTGTTGTTGTTTCAACAACTTTTCTTGTTTGTGTTGTTCTTTTTCAGCTTTCTTTTCAGCCTTGCGTTGTTCGTTTTTGATTTTCTTTTCAGCCTCTTTCTTAGCTTTCTTCTCGGCTTTCTTAGCCTCTTTCTTAGCTTTCCTCTCAGCTTTCTTAGCCTCTTTCTTAGCCTCTTTCTTGGCTTCTTTTTCCGCTTTCTTTTTCAGTTCCTTTTCTTTTTTCTCCTGTTCTTTCTTTAACTGTTTGGCCTTTGCTTTCTCTGCCTTTTGTAGAGCCTTTTCTTGCAGTTTGGCCTCCTTCTCCTGTTGATCAAACACCTTAGGATCAATAGGTATTACATCCAAAAGTCTTAACATAATGATACAATAATTAAAGGTTAATAAAATTTTATAAATATAATAATCAATTGATAAAGCACCCCGATTAGAAAACTAATGGCATTACATAATAAGCTATAGACGAAAGCCATTTTCCATTTTTTCACAAACAAAAAGTACCATAGTGTTTCTACGACCAATACAATAAGTTCACCAACAAGAATTTCTGTCCAGCTATTATGTACACACCTCAAATATAAATTCAGAGGCACATTAGTCAAAACATTTACAATAACCGATGCCCACAACACCTTTCTCCTTCTTTCTCCCAAAAGCCATAAGACAGCCAATTCTATGACAATTGTAGGCAAAAGTGCATATAACAAATTCAAGACCATAATCAAAACCAATTACAACAAAGCCAAGAGATATCCTGGGATCAATGCCGCGGCGAGGATGCCGAAAGCGAGTCCTTCCTTGTCTCTCATCACCATATTAGCCAAATACAAGGTGATAGGCATCGTAGTGTTAATAAGATATATGCCACACAATACCATAGGTAACCCAGAAGTTTTGAATACATAGCACAATAACACAAGTGTGAGTACAGCAATCAATGATTTAGCAATTCCGAACCATCTGGCGACCCACCCTCCCGTCATTTTTCCAAGCATAGCCACAGCTCCAATTACAATTATCAACGTTGCGTTCTTGTCGATACCAGAAGAAAACGTTTCCCCAATATAAGAGCGCATCATCACAAATGCCGCAATTGAAGCGATAACAGCAATAACAAAAGAAGTCTTATAAGATTCGTCGTGAATGGGCACATTAGCTTCATTCTCTTCCAGGTTCGCTATATTCCTGTCAGACATTATATAAATAAGTGCAAACGAACAAAGAAGAATCAGGAAAACATAAAGCAAAGTCCAAGAATATAGGACAAGAGCGAGTGCCAATCCAAAAGCCCCAGTAGAGACAAAAACTCCAAGTGTCTTCATGTCATTTCCTGTTTGTACTACCATTTGTTTTCCTCCCCAGACATGGAAGAGGGAATTTCCCAATCCCAACAAAATGGCCACAATCAGTTGAGGCAAGAAACGATGTAAGAAATCACAATTCACTAGCAAAACACAAATCACTACAGCTAAAACAAGGAAGCACAATGCAGCAATCAACAACCAATGCATCTTTCTGACCTTGTCGGCAACGATTCCGGTGAAAGGTTGTGACATAAAAGCCAATATATTATAAGTAAGAAAAACGGCAATCACACTATCTACAGAAACGGATTTTACCATGACATACAAAGTACATAGGCAAATACCATCTACCAACAAATGCATGGCAGACGCCGATCCGACCAACAAGCGTGTCACATTTTTTTCTTTCATCTTTTTAAACATTAATGACAAATTTACGAAAAAACAACATAAGCACAAATTATTACAAAAATAATTGATGAATAATCAACATTTTGACTAAAAGACGGTACCATATTACAGACGCATATCTTTGCAACAAACAGATACAAACAACAAATGGTGTTATAAGACAGCGACGATTTCTTTTCATTCCATAGCAACATTTATATTAGTTACAATTGTGGAATATAACGATATAATTACCAATGCGGATACATCCAGCAAAGCAAAATCAAACATGTGTTTTTTGCAGGTGTAGCAATAATCCTTGCAGCTTTACAAACTACAAGGATTATCATCATATTTGGGGACGAGATGGAATATCAAATTATATTGAAAGCCACTTCCATCATGTTAGTAAATGCATTCTGTCGTGTTTCGGCAGATGCCGCCTCGTTCTTTACAATTGAATCGGAGATGGTGCATATCCCAAGTGCCTGATTCCCTGATCGGGCCGCATTCATATAAAGAGCTGCGATTTCCATTTCCACAGCAAGCACCCCCATATTAATCCATCTCTCGTTATGTGCATTTTCCGTATAGAATGTATCAGACGACAGCACGTTTCCCACTTTGTACTTAAATCCGAGTTTATCGCATTCTTCAGCCGCATCTCTCAACAACTGGAAATCGGCAATCGGTGCGAACGTCCCAGGCAGTTCATACTGGTCAGCATAGCTGGAATTAGTGCAAGCACCCATAGAAATAATCAGGTCCCCGATGTTGAGATCCATGTCAAGTGATCCAGCTGAGCCGACACGAATTATTTTCTTAACCCCATAAAAGTTGTAAAGTTCATAAGTGTAGATACCAATGGACGGAATCCCCATCCCATGTCCCATTACACTAACTCTTTTTCCTTTATATGTTCCAGTATATCCCAGCATTGAGCGTATCCCGTTAAACTGCACTGGGTTTTCCAGGAATTTCTCTGCCATCAATTTCACTCTTAAAGGGTCACCAGCCATAATAACACTTTCTGCAATTTCCCCTAATTTAGCCGCATTGTGCGGAGTTGGTGTTTTACTCATAATGTTTTATTTTTTAAAGTTAGACTATAATCAATCCACATTGGTCATTTGAGCAACAATTGTTGCGTAATATACTATTCACAAGTTCATATAATGCCATACAGAGAGAACAATTCACCGTTTACAACTCATCCCAGGCAAAAACAGCTCCATTTCTTCTTGCAGGGTCAGCACCTTTGTAATCCATGGAATAAGGGCTACCCGTTGTAGGACTTTTCCCTAAATAGGTATGTGTTCTCATAGACATAAGCATAAATTCCCGATTCAGGTAATCCTGCCACAAGAAAATTTCGGCCTTCCCCTCATCATCCGTGAGTCTGACATCGCCAGGGAGTCCAAATCCAGAGACCCAGACAAATCTTCCGTCTTCACATTGCAATGCGACTTTTCCATGCCCCTTATCTATAACCTTAAAACGTGTCAGTGCACCTTTATCATTAGGATTGGTGTCGTAAACCAGTCCATGCTGTAGAGCTATCATAGGTTTTCCTGTAGCAAGATTAATTATTCTGAATGTTTTGCCGTACGGGATGTTATTAGAACGGTCAGCCCTTGTTTCAACAACGGTGAAATTATCAAATTCAGCATATCCACCATTTTTGTCTTTTACGTTAAAAGCGAAAAGAGCGGTTCTTGAACCTTGGAAAGTGCATAACTGATAGCTGAGAGGCATCTCCCGTCCTATTTGGATAAAATCGTCACCATTAAATGAATATTCATAATGTGCATGGTTTTCGTCGAATGTGCCGACCAACCTAAGATACACTTTGTCAGCCTTAATGTTTTCTACGTTTATAGTATCGTTTATAGCTTGTTCGAAGCATCTTAACATACATTTGTCTTTATCTTTGACGATTCCAATCCACGAACAAGGAATATTAATATTACCGAGTCCGGCGACATCGCCATCCTTAAGTTTGTTAGTATAAAGTTCAACTGTTGTAATAGACGAAGGTCCAACAACTCTCTGTGTCAACGTGTTTCTCGCCCATAGGAGTTGTTTTGCCGGCATTGTTGACAACCTCAGTTTTCCGTCAATCAATTTCCACATTGTTTCTTCAGGATTATGATTCCATTGCCATATCCTTCCCAGTTCCTTACCGTCGAAATTCTCATTTCGATTATATGCAGGATGAGGGTTTATGTTTACGTCAACATCCGGCTTGAACCATGTTCTTGGCGCCCTTCCAAGATTGCCTTCGAGTCCGAGCATAGGCCATCCCTCTTTCCATGTAATAGGTGCAAGCGTGACAGTACGGCCTATAGAATGGAAATCCATCATCAGCAGTGCCCACCATTCACCTTTCTTAGTCTGCACGATTCCACCTTGATGTATGTTAGTACAAGCAGTGGCATCCACGTCTTCCTTAGGTATTCCGAATTTGGTTCCGTCGGGAACGATTCTACCCCTCCATTGTGTCAAGGGGGCGGCGTGGTATCCGAATGTTTCATCAGCTGTGATCACGCAAGTCTCATAAGGTCCATAGATGCTCTCAGATCTAGAGCACAATGTTCTTCCATTTGGTTTGTAATCAGTGGAGATCAGATAATACATACCATTAATCTTATACATGTGGTGTCCTTCCCCGACAGCATTTCCCTCAGGAATAATCACTCTTTCCGTGCCATCAATCGGTCCGCTCATATCAGGTTTAAGTTCAGTGCATTTCACCTCACCATATCCGTGAATGGCATAAATCTTTCCATCGTCATCAAAAAGCACACTCAAATCGTAGATATTCCCCACCATGTTATGATGTTCCCATGGTCCATGAATATCTTTTGACGTATAGCACTGAAGCCCTTTGCCATTAATGTTGGAATAAATATAGAATTGTCCGTTTGCATATCGAATACATGGTGCCCATATTCCTTGTCCATAAATCTCTTGGTTATTTTTTAGGAAGAACCTGTCTTCAGTGAAATCAAACCTGTCAAAACAATAACTTACGTTTTCCCAGTTTACAAGATCTTTGGAATGAAGTACTACCAACCCAGGTACGGTATGCATTGTGGTTCCTGCCATATAGTAGTCATCTTCCACCCTAATGATATCCGGGTCGGAAAATTCATCATACAATAACGGATTAGTGAACGTGCCATTACCATTATCAGCAGTCCACGATGTTGATTGTGCATTTGCACAAAGAATTGCGATGCAAGCCCAAATAAAAACAAAAATCCTCATGTATAGTCAGTTATTGTTTAAACAAAGCATTTACAGGACAAATGAAAGAAGTGATTATCGATAAAGTGAGCCAATATTGGGAAACCGGTCATCATTCATGTTTCAAGAACGCCGGTGTTCGTGATTTTTTAACCTGTTCAAAGTCAAACAATTTATTAAAATAGTTGAACACTTTATATAATCCTTCAGCATCATATCTATTTTCGGGCATTTCTTCGGGTTTGAATTTGTATGAATTGTCGTCGCTAGTACTCATGCGCTTTCCATCAGACAACGCACATTCATAAGTAGGCGGGGCAGCATCGGTCACAAAAATTTTTTCTTCCGGTTCCTTGTATTTAGTTAACTTCACGAATTCAGACACTTCATCGACGACATTACCTGGATTATCCACATCGAATACATCATTTATTCCAAAATAAGAAGTATAAACTTTAAGTCCTTCCAAACTCAATGCATAAGCAAATGCACTTGACTGTTCGACAATCTTTCCGTTAGGGTCACGCAATACTCCAGCCAATCCGTTCGTTCCCCAAAAATCATAGTAATATGAAAGAACTGCTTTCGGGTATTTTTTTTGAAAATCTCGAGCTATGCCAATTAAATAATCCACGATTTCATCACCAATTCCAAGAAAGCGTTTACTGTCAGAATCAGCACCTTTCAGAATTTTAGCTTTATCAGCAAGTTTTCCTTTCACATTTACGAAAATTTCCTTTACATCTTTCTTGTTAGTAAATGCGACACAATTTACAGCCCATATTTTTTTATTGTAACCATCATCGAGCCTTTCTTCTTTCATAGATTCTTCAGTATCCTCCATATCCTTGAATTTATTAATCATAAATTCCATTTGGTCATTTGTGACAGCATAAGAAGCGGATAGATTTTTAGAATTGATATGCAGGACATAAAAATTAAAGTGATAATTCTTCTGCATATCAATATTAATTGTCCTTTTTCCTTTTTTATTCGTTTCGTAGTAGTTGAAATCAAAATAGTTATAATTATCAATTTCAGTTAATGTCTTAGAAACAGCAGATAATACAAAAAAGAACAAAAAAGCGATATTAAAAAAATACTTATTCATAGTATAAATCTAACGTAATTGGAATAAATAAAAAAATTGGTCATTAAATTAATCCTGAAGCAACTGTGTCAACTTTGCCATCTGATCAGGAATTCTGATACGTTGTGGACATTTCGACAAACACTCTCCGCAAGCTACACAAGCTGCAGCCAGTTGGCTATCCTTCACCTGACTCTTATAATTAGCAATAAAAGCCTTTTTCTTTTCAGCATAGAGTACTGCAGTGGAATCTACCGGTGGCAATGTTCCTTCGTTAACGCAGTTGTTGTAAAAAGCGAAATTGCCTGGTATATCGACCCCATAAGGGCAAGGCATACAATATTTACAATTGGTACAAGGTATATTAGGATACGTTGCCATGTTGGCTGCTATCTCATCAAGCAGCGCCAATTCTTCAGTTGTGCAAGGGTCAAGAGGAGAAAACGTCTTTACATTTTCCACTAAGTGTTCCATAGCTGTCATTCCGCTGAGCTCTGTAAGTACATTTGGTTGCGAGCCACAGAATCTGAAAGCCCAGGCAGCATCAGTATCGTCAGGTCTTAGTGCTTTCAGCTGTCTAGAATACACATCCTTCAATTTAGACAATCTTCCGCCCATAAGAGGTTCCATCATGACTGTTTGTATCCCTCTTTTTTCACATTCACGATTCAGATATTCGGCATTGGTGTTTCTCGGATTCATTTCGTGAGCATGTTTCCAATCCACATAATTCATCTGTATTTGGGCAAAATCCCACTTATATTTCTTGTGATTAGCCAACAAATGGTCAAACACAGCAACATCTCCATGATAAGAGAATCCGAGTTTGCGTATCCTACCTTTTTTTCTTTCCTTGAGCAAAAACTTCAATATACCATTGTCGATAAACCTCTTCTGGAAATTATCCATTCCTCCCATTCCAATTCCATGCAAAAGGTAATAATCTATATAATCAACTTGCAATTCCTTGAAAGAGTTTTCGTATAATTCCACAGATTTTTCATAAGGCCACTCATTTTCCCCGAAGTTTGACATTTTAGTCGCCACATAATAATCTTTACGATTAAAGCCGCTGGCTTTCAAAGCAATTCCCAGAGAGCGTTCCGACTGGTTGTTGACGTAATGAGGTGAAGTGTCAAAATAATTCACCCCATGCTCAAGCGCATACTTTACCTGCCTGTTTACAAGTTCCTGATCAATTCTCCTATCCTTTCTCGGCAGTCGCATCATACCATATCCCAGTAGTGAGACCTTTTCCTTAGATTTTCGGTGTATCCTGTATGTCATACCTTCAGCGGCCGCAATGGGATTATCAGGCAAATTGCTTTCATGAGAGAAAATCGACAACGGATTAATGGTCATCAAAGCAGCGGCGGAAGCAGATGAGATACCCAATCGTTTAAGGAATTCCCTCCTACTAAATTCTCTATTTTGTGCCATATTAACAGAAATTAGGTGTTAACAAGTAATAAAAAAAGTATAAGGGTACAACTATAAAATAGTTTTTATTTTTTCAATGGTACTCTATTGTGCGTCGAAGCTTATTTATATAAATACCCATAAGTTACATTAAGCGAAACGCGTTATTTATTTTTCAAATAATAAGCCACACCTCTTTTAACATTTTCCTTCACTGCCTTTGAGGAGAAAGTGGCTCCAGTAACACCATCAACATTTGTGGTTGCAACTTTTTTAACAGACATACCATTCCATTTGGCAAGCATCGAGTCCAGCATCTTGAAATATTTGGGTGTTTCCTGATTCGGCAACGCCTCGATTTTCTGGATTTTGTTGCTTTTAATATATATTTTCAGAGGAGTAGCACCTTTAAAGCCTTTCACATCGGCGGCCAACTTCGTAGTATTAACAATGTAAACACCATTAGTTTTAGTCATGATTTCATCTTTCACGGCACTAACAAATAAAAATGCAAGCATTAAAGTGAAAACAGGTAATAATAATCTTTTCATAGTTATCAAATTGTAAGTTTTCAATATTTTATATTTGCAAATATATGAATTATTTTTCAAATGAACAAATATAGATTTTGCGCGTTCACATATTTATTGTAAATTTGCATAACAATTACAAAATAAAAGTAAAACTCAAGAAAAAGTAATATTTCCAAACAAAAATCCACAAAAATGATCTGGAATCCTAACAAAGAGTGTATGAGCCGTGATGAGATGAGCGCATTGCAAGGTAAGCGTCTTCACAAGATAGTGGAATACGTATATCACAATGTGCCCTTTTATCGTCACAAACTTCAATCCATGGATTTGACTCCAGATGACATACAGAGCATCGAGGACATCAAGAAACTACCATTTACGACAAAGAAAGACTTACGCGACAATTATCCGTTTGGCTTACAAGCAGCCCCACAGAGTGAAATAATCCGCATTCACGCCTCCAGTGGAACGACAGGCAATCCTACCATCGTAGGTTACACCCGCAAAGACATTGGAGTATGGACAGAATGCATGTCACGTTGTTTGACTGCTTATGGTGTCAGCAGGAATGACATCTTTTCCGTGAGCTATGGTTATGGCTTGTTTACCGGTGGTTTGGGAGCCCACAATGGAGTTGAGATGATAGGAGCCTCTGTAGTTCCAGCATCAACAGGGAATACAGAAAAGCACGCCAAACTGATTAGGGATTTAGGCATAACTGGACTAGCCTGCACCCCCTCCTATGCACTATATCTAGCCGAGACGATGGAAAAACTTGGCATAAGCAAGGATCAGATAAAGCTTCGTGTCGGCGCATTTGGTGCAGAGCCATGGACAGAAAAGATGCGCGAGGAAATTCAGAACCGTTTGGGTCTAAAAGGCTATAACCTGTATGGCTTAAGTGAGATCATGGGTCCAAGCGTTAGTTACGAATGTCAGCAACAACATGGTTCACACATCTGCGAAGACCATTTTTACCCAGAAATCATCAATCCAGTTACGTTAGAAACCCTCCCATACGGTCAGACAGGTGAATTGGTATTCACCACATTGACAAAAGAAGGAATGCCGGTATTGCGTTATCGCACTCGCGACTTATGTTCATTACTTCCAGGTCAATGCGATTGTGGTCGAACCTCAGTGAGGATGAGCAGGATTGAAGGCAGAAGCGATGACATGCTTATTATCCGTGGCATAAACGTGTTCCCATCTCAAGTAGAAAGTGTGGTATTGAGCATGAAGGAATTTGCTCCTCGCTACATGCTGATAGTAGAGCGCATTAACAATCTAGACACATTGTTGGTACAAGTAGAACTTCGTCAGGAATACTTTACCGGCACATTCGACACCCCTGCAGCAATAGACGAATTGGAGAAACGATTTGCCTCAAAACTAAAGAGCGTATTAAGCATATCTGCCAAGGTTCAGCTCAAAGCTCCAAATACAATAGAAAGGAGCCAAGGCAAGAGTGTTCATGTCATAGACAAACGGAATTTATAAGCCATAATAATTTAATTGCCAATCTATTCTACTAAAAACAAAAAACAATGGATTACTCTCCATATTTCAATCCTGAATTTGAAACGATGTCAGAAGATGATCTGAGAGTTTTACAGCTCCAGCGTCTTCAATCCACCGTAAAGCATTGCATGAACTCAGAGTTCTACAGAGAGAAATTTTCGGAATTAGGTATAAGTGCAGATGACATACACAGTTTAGAAGACTTACGCAAATTGCCATTTACGACGAAAGATGATTTACGCGAACATTATCCTTTTGGTTTATCATGTGTTCCATTACGAGAATGTACGCGTCTTCACTCATCGAGTGGTACCACTGGCAATCCGACCGTAGTGTTGCACACAGAAAAAGACTTGGACGAATGGGCAAATGCCGTTGCGCGTTGTCTATGGATGGTAGGAAGCCGTCCAGAAGACGTATTCCAGAATTCTGCCGGATATGGAATGTTTACGGCCGGACTTGGTTTTCAATATGGTGCGGAACGCGTAGGCATGTTGACAGTACCTGCGGCCGCAGGCAACACCAAACGCCAGATTAAATTCATTAAAGATTTCGGCACAAGCGTTCTTCACGCCATACCAAGCTATGCGTCCAGGATATATGAGGTTATGAAGGAAGAAGGCGTTGATCCTCGCAAAGACACGAAACTGCGCGTATTATGCATAGGCGCAGAACCACATAGTGAGGAACAACGTCGTCGTATAGAAGAGAATTTAGGTGTGAAGGCATATAATTCATACGGAATCTCAGAAATGATGGGTCCCGGAGTTGCTTTCGAATGTCAAGTTCAAAACGGTCTCCACATCTGGGAAGACTATTTCATAGTAGAAATCATTGATCCGCTAAGCTTAGAGCCAGTACCTGACGGTGATCTAGGCGAGTTAGTCATAACCACCATAAACAGAGAAGCGATGCCTTTGCTTCGCTATCGTACCCGTGATTTAACACGAATACTGCCAGGCAAATGTCCTTGCGGACGCAACCACAAACGTCTTGCCCGCCTCCAAGGTAGGAGTGACGACATGATAATTTTGAAAGGAGTGAACATCTTCCCTATCCAGATTGAGAAGATATTGCTCAAGTTCAGAGAGTTAAGTACCGACTACCTTATCACACTAGACACTTTGGAATCAGGTGACATCATGACAATAGATGTTGAAATCAACCAATTGTTCACCGATGATTACAATCGCCTCAAGATGTTAGAGAAAGAAATAACCCACCAACTAAAAGACGAGATTCTGATTACTCCAAAAGTTCGTTTGGTTCCGAAAGGCACATTAGCTGTGAGCGATGAAAAGAAAGCAGTACGCGTGAAGGATCTTCGTAAAAAATTTTAATCAGCAACTATTCAATCACAATTCTAATACTAACAACAAATACATTAATCATGACAATTCATCAGTTATCAATTTTCATTGAAAATCGCTCAGGTACCTTAGTAAAAGTGCTTGAAGTGTTGAAGAAGGCCCAGATACAAATAATAGCCTCCACCATAGCCGATACAGCCGAGTATGGTATTTATCGCTTAATATGCAGTGAACCAATTCGCGCATACGAAGAATTAAAAAGCGCTGGTATTGCCGTTGCTTTATCAGATGTAGTAGCCTTAGAGCTCGACAATGAACCAGGCCGTTCTCACGATGCAATTGAGATAATTAGCAAGACAGGAGTAAGCATTACCTACATGTACACATTCTTGTTCAATGGTAAAGGTATTATGGTATTTCGTACAGACAACCCAGAAGAAGCCCGTGAGACAATCATTCTGAACAACCTAAAATTCATTTCTGAAAAAGACTTAAGCAAATGGGTTTAAGTGTCATTAGTAATTATCATAGAACCTAAATACAAACTAAAGATGGCAGACCAAAAAGGTTTGCCATCTTTAGTTTGTATTTATATATGATTTGGGGTAAGATCTACACAGGTGAGTCAGCATCGATCATTACATCATGTTTTCTATATCCGCTGGAGGTAAAGACAGCGAGCAAATCCCCTTGTTCGTCAGTGACTTTTACTTCAGCATAAGGCATCCGATGATGGTTTACAACTTCCTTTGCTTCTGCATATATATATCCTTCGGAGCGATTTTTAAAATATGTGATAGTAGATGTAGTCGAGAATGTAAGGGTCAGGTGACTGTTGACCGCAGCAGCAAATGCAAGGTCAGCCAAAGTAAAAATGGCTCCTCCCTGGCAAACGCCTCCACCATTCAGATGTTCAGGTGTGATTAACATTCGTGCTTTAGCATATCCTTCCTTTATTTCCACCAATTCTGCCCCTGCCATTTTTGCGAATCGGTCTTTATCAAAGAATTCCTTCAGAGTCATAGTTTGTAAAAGATAAACGGACAATTATTTAACTAATTGAATTTAAGCCACATGAAAAGTTGATAGTCATGGTTTTATAGAGATATGGTTTACTAAACAGGGTGATTTTCAGCAAAAAGTCTCATTCGTTGTTCAAGTAATTCATATTGATGGTCCTCGATAAAAGAGGTGCAAACCCTTAGTCCATGTTGTTCACTTCCGGTAGTGACAAGAGAAATTGCAGAAATTCCATAATACATTAGTTCCTTAGCCAATTCCCCACTTGTCATTCCCTTATATCCTATAGTAAAATAAAAACCGTCGGCAAGAGGTTGGTCAAGGTCTTTGTCGTAAACCAAATGAAAATTATTATCACAGAATATTTGTTTCAGTTTTTTTGCTCTTTCTCCATAGATACTGACTTCCTTTCTAAAATCGTATTCACCCTCAACAGCAGCTTTCAACATGGCAGCCAAAGCATACTGTGCAGAATGACTTGTTCCTGATGACAAGGCATACAACATTCTTGTTGAGAATACAGGTCCAAATGGCAATCCCTCATATCTATTAGCAAGGTCAGGATAGACTCTATTGAAGAGTCTGTCGGAAATACAAGTCACTCCAATGCGTTCTCCCGCATAACTAAATGCTTTGGATCCACTTATTAGGAGTATGTAATTGTCCGTATATCTTGCCACAGAAGGTTGATAAGGAGGTTGGAAAGGGACTGAAAGATTTTTACGGAAGTCCATAGCAAAATACGCCAGATCTTCCATTACGACAAAGTCATATTCATTAGCCAGTTTGCCAATTGTTTTCAATTCATCTTCGTTAAGACAAATCCATGATGGATTGTTAGGGTTAGAATAAACAACTGCACAAATATTACCCTTATCCAGATATGTTTTCAATTTATCGTGAAGTTTTATTCCCCGATAATCGTAAACATCAAAGGTTTCATAATTAGTTCCCATGACTTGCAACTGCATTTTTTGCACAGGGAATCCAGGGTCAATGAAAAGCACAGTGTCTTTTCCGTGTTGAGCCTGGGAACAAGTTAAAAAAGAGGCAAAAGTTCCTTGCATAGAGCCACAGACAGGCACACAGCCTTGTGGTTGGATATCGATTCCAATAAATGCTTTAACAAATCGCGACGCTTCCTTTTTCAGCTCAGGCAATCCCTGTATGTTAGGATACAAGCTGGCAATTCCATTTTCAAGAGCTTTAATTTGAGCATCTGTCCCCACCTTAGCAGCAGGAAGTCCAGGAATTCCCATTTCCATTTTTATGAATTCTTGTCCGGAACGTTTTTCAGCTATAGATGCAGTAAGTTTTACTTCTCTTATTGTAGCTTTTGAGAACTCTTGAATACCTAATTCATCAATTATAGCGTCGATTATGTCTTTATTAATGGGAGTAGTAGTCATATCGTCATTTTATTTTTTAGCAAAATCCCGTCCGATTTCCAATGCCTTAAAATTGTCTTCAACAACTTTATCGCCTTTATTTCCGAACACACTCTTGATTGCATTTTGAAGAGTAGCATATTCTATTCCAAGAGCTTTTTGAGCAGCACCGAGAAGAATAACATTTGCTGAGCGTGGTATGGCGTTATCCTTGGCAAGTTTTTCAATATCTAATTTTATGACATTGGGAATATCGTCAAGATTCTTTAGAATAACGTCCATATCCGGATAATTGGGTATGTTCACAAAAGGTGTGATAGATGTGATGATCCATCCATCTTTTTTCAAGAATTGTATATATCTCAATGCTTCCATTGGTTCCATTGATATGATTACATCTGCAGTGCCTTTAGGAATAAGGTCGCTATTAATTGGTTTTGATGAAATTCTCAAATTAGATTGTACATCACCTCCGCGTTGCGACATACCATGAACTTCGGCTTGTTTTATGAAGAGATTTTCGTTCATGGCGGCTTCACCTATAATTGTGGCAATAGACAAAATACCTTGCCCACCCACTCCACATAGAATAATATCAGTTTTCATTTTTAGCCTCCTTAGCTTTCTTTTGTTTAAGATGTCTTTGGAAAGTTTGAATACACTCTCTACGAGGTATGATTACGGATGTTCCATGATAGTTGATCTCATTGCGAATTACTTCAGTAATTTGTTGCATATTTTTAGGTAGAGGAACAACGACATGAAGATGTTCATCACTTAATCCCAGCCCTCTGCAAATAGCTTCAAACTTATTAGTACCGGCGGAATCCTGTCCTCCAGTCATTCCAGTAGTCAGATTGTCACTAATAATGACGGTTATATCAGCATTTTCGTTAATTGCATCAAGCAACCCAGTCATGCCACTATGAGTGAAAGTAGAATCACCTATAACCGCTACAGCCGGATATTGTCCGGCATCCGCAGCGCCTTTAGCCATAGTGATAGAGGCTCCCATGTCAACACATGAATGAATAGCACGGAAAGGAGGGAGGAATCCCAGAGTATAGCAACCGATATCTCCGAAGACACGTGGATTTTCATATTCACGCAGCACTTCATTCAATGCCGCATATACGTCTCGATGTCCACAACCTTGGCATAATGCAGGAGGACGTGGTGCCACATCCTTACAAGGCTCGAATGACGGTATTACATCCACACCAAGTGCCAAGCGCAATATATCGGGGTTAAGTTCTCCCGTACGTGGCAGTTCTCCCGTGAGTTTGCCTTTTACGACAGTGTTACCGTCCATCACTCCCCTGAGCGTATCTTCGATGAAAGGTTGTCCCTCTTCAACAACAAGAACGGAGTCACACCCATCACAAAGCAGACGGACCAATTTCTTAGGTAGAGGATACTGTGAAATTTTAAGAATAGGATAAGGACATACTCCATCAAAACATTCTTTCACATAATTAACGGCGATTCCACTTGCTAAAATCCCCATTGAGTGGTCGGGAGCATCAGTGAAGGAGTTGTAAACGGAATTAACAGCGTCTTTTTCCAAAAGAATTTGTTGCTTGGTTACGAAGTCGTTTCTCTTACGAGCATTTGCAGGAAGCAGAACCCAGTTAGCAGGAACGGCATCATAATTCATTTCATTCTCATCTCTAGGTATCGTTTTAACCGATACAACAGCCCTGGAGTGTGCCATACGAGTAGTGACACGCATTAAAACTGGTAGTTTATGTTTTTCGGAGAAGTCGTATGCATCCGCCATCATGTCGTAGGCTTCTTGTTGGTTAGAAGGTTCCCATGTAGGAATCATGGCAAACTTACCATAAAATCTAGAATCCTGTTCATCCTGTGAAGAATGCATGGAAGGGTCGTCTGCCACAAGAACAACAAGCCCTCCATTAATTCCAGTCATACCACTATTCACAAACGGGTCGGCACACACATTCATTCCCACATGTTTCATACACACTAATGCTCTCTTTCCCATGAACGACATTCCCAAAGCTTCTTCCATAGCAGTTTTCTCGTTAGTGCTCCAACGACTATGTATGCCTCTAGTTTGTGCTAATTTATTTTGTTGTATATACTCGGTTATCTCCGTAGAAGGCGTACCAGGATAAGCATATACGCCAGATAGCCCCGCATGAATCGCTCCAAGTGCGATTGCCTCATCACCAAGCAATAATTTCTTTTCTGTCATATTTAATCACATTGTTTTATAAATAATAACCACTCAAGTAGGATAGATCTTGTTATAATGAAATATTCCGTTCCACTAACATATAATGAATTATTTCAAACTTTCAATGAACTTAATATTCAAGTTTTCGATATCTGTAAGAGAAGAGCCATCGGAATGCCTTGCCTTAATTTCGTTTTCCATATCTTGTCGTTGTTTTGGAGTGAGTTTCAGTAGTTGGCCTCTAGTTAAAGGTTTTTCCGATGCAATTGCCCATAAATCTTTAGTATGCTTGTATGGTCCCCGAATTTTTCTTAGTTTGAAATGTTTACCGAATGCAGGATTAGTTGGAGCATACAATCCAGTTTTTATTTCCTCTACTTCTAAGCCTTCATCAATATATTTAACAGTCCAGAGAGTAGGTCCAGAAAGAGCGCCACCTTCTCCTCCAGAATAATCTCTTCTTTGCATTCTTCTTTCTCCCCATTCTATAGAATCAGAATATTGTACTCCATTCCACAAAAAATGAATGTCTCTACCAGGGTCACCTTCCTCATATTCTTCATCGCTAGCGATTTCCACTTTTCCAAATATGGACTGTCCCTTTTCATTTTCGTAAATACCACTGACAAGTTCGTAAAGAGCCTGTTCAACCGCATCATTATCATTCATTTTCACATACACATCAAGTATTTTTTTCGTACGCGAGCCAGTAATTACAATTATTTCCTCACTTCCAACTTTATAACGTTTGGCAATAGTCCCGGAACGAGGATAGTATCTGAATTCTTCTATTCCATTATGCCATTTCACATCATCAGGAATATCCCCTTCGAGTTCTTCAAATTTTAGGTTCCGTTTTTGCTTGTTAACGAAATCAACCAAATACATTTCGATATCAGCAAATCCATGACGTCGGATATATCCATTCATTCTTAATGTATCAGCGCTATCAAATATACCCGTAAAATGTCGTGTCTGCCCTTGTCCGGTTTCGCCATTAAGCCAGGTAATATCACCACGTAGGTCCTGAATCTTCATATTATGCTCCAGGACATCCGTAATGTGATTCATCACTTCATCATTTCCATCAATGGTAATACTGTCAATTTTCTGATAATAGTCATAAACCGTCACGGCGACAGTGCCATCACTCTTTTTTTCTGCAGAAAAGCTCTCATAAAGGAAACCATAATTGTTGTCAGTCTTATACTCAAAGAAAATCAGATTACCTTTAGGCATTTCCCCCGATCCTTTTTTTGCAATCTGAGCATATCCATAAATGGTGAAGCTCAAGGCCACACAAGTAATAAATGTTTTTTTCATTTAATTCTGTATTATTTTGAATTATAGTAATGTTCAAGAAGCGATGCCTCTTTTTCAGTAATATATGTGACGGAACCATGCTTCTGTTCCTGGAAATTTGTTCGTTTCATTGGAGAGCCGGGTTCGTCAAAATACCCAATTGGTTGATAATTAAAGAAATCGGATGTCTCTACGAATCCAAAGTTCATAGGCTTTCGCCCATAATTGTCGAACATAATCACATATTTCCCATTGTCGAGTCGCTTCCAACAGTTTGGAGCCTCATGTCCTTGTCGTTCCCCGTCCTTATAGAGTTCATCGAAAAGGTATGGTCCGTTAATCTTTTTTGACGTTGCATGTTTCGGGGTAGCTCCCTTTTCATGGCTGACATAGAACAGATGGTATGTGTCTCCCACTTTAATTATGTCGGAATCAATGATACTATATTTTTCACCAGGAGCTTGTGCCAACAATTTCGGTTGACTAATCAAAGAATCATAATCATCATTTACATAAACATAATATATCTTGTTCTTTCCATTTCCCTGTCGGGTAGTGAAATGAATCATTAATTTTCCAGTTTCTTCGTCGAAAACAGTTTCAGGTGCCCACACACACCCAACTTCCTGCCAATCCATATCATCTTGTTTTGGGAGTGTTGTGAAGTCAATATTTGTCCTGCTCCAATGTATCAAGTCATCACTTCTCATCAGCACCAGTCCTTTATTGTTTCCCCATCCATACTCTTTGCCATCACGTTCCCATTCAGTATTACGTTTTCCGTCTCTCTGTCCAAACACATGAAGGTCGGTCATAGAAAGATAGAAAGCCCCATCGTGTCCTCTAAAAATATGCGGGTCGCGTATTCCATGTTGCATTGCAATAGTATCCCCATCGAAAATTGGCTTGTCATCATTTAGTGCTGTCCACATATATCCGTCTCGACTTATAGCCATGTGCAGTCCATGGTCTTGGTCTTTATGATACACCATAATATATGCACTAAGTTCATTGTCTAAATTTCCGACACCGTTGGTTGTTGGCGGTATATTCATTATTTTTCCATGTCTATCGTAGTTGAGTGGTTCTGCAATAACAGAGCGGCTGTAACTCGTTCCTTCAGATAGTCCTCCATTATGTGAGAAGAAAATCCATTTGTTTTTGAATTTCACGATGGCTGGGTGTGTGGTATTAGAATTGCCGGCAATCTCACTGATTATACCCATATAGGTATATGGTCCTCCGATATTATCGGCAACTGCATAAGCGATTTTTTCCGGCCATTGTGTAGCATACGTGAGATAATACTTTCCATTGTATTTGTGCACCCATGGTGCTTCAGTATATTCATGCAATTGCAAACGATGGACATCCCCATCAATCTCAATCATATTATCCTTAAGCTTAGCATAATAGCACTCACGATTCCCCCATATTATATATGGTGTTCCATCATCATCAACGAAAATGGCGGGATCAATACATGCCCAACTATGTTTTGAATCAAAACAATCCTCATTTGTCAATAGAGGTTTTCCCAAGGCATCATAATATGGTCCTGTGATTTTATCACTAACAGCGACCCCTATCCCACACCAGTTAGTTGAGACATACCAATAATATTTTCCATTTCGTTTTGCCACATGTCCTGCATAAGCTTGCTTGCTCTTAGCCCACTTGAATTCATCGACACGTAGCGGAATTGGGTGTTCAGTCCAATGCTTCATATCGGTTGTAGAATAAAGCAGCCAATCACGCATGACATATTTGTTTTGGCCACCATTCATATCATGGCCCGCAAAAAGCCATAGGGTGTCGTTCTCCACCAAAACAGCAGGGTCGGCAGTATATTTGTCTTTAATTATGGGGTTTCCATCGCTTTCAAACTGTCGTGTCAGAACATATCCCCATTTTTTTTGTACACGGTCAAGTTCATCCGCAGTCATGGAAATCACAGAACCATGACGAGGAAAGAAGTCCTTACGGAAAGACAATGGTTTCTTCGAGAAATGTATGAGGTCAGAAGATGTTTGATACTCATACCTCCCAGATTCATACAGGTCATACATTAGTACATATTCATTCCTATCATTCAGTTTGAACACACTGCTACCTTCGACATTCGTAGTCGTACCGGCATAAGCATCCAAGAACTCAAAATCCTCTTTATATGTTCCCTTGAGTTTCTTAGCTACGGCTTGTTGAATGCCATTCTTAAATTCCTTACCTTCTTCATTCTTCAAGTTGCCTTTATAGAAGAGATGATACTGCCCATCCTTATAAATAATATCGTTATCTATTGAGCCATACTTTGCAGAGAAAAGTATCTTAGGTTCACTTTCGAACGCAGTAAAATCCTTGTTTGCATAAGCATAATAAGTTATAAGGCTTTTTCTGTTGTCGTTCGTTCTTTGCAGTGTGAAATAAATCATATATTTCTTTGCTTTCTCATCGTAGATGGTTTGTGGTGCCCATACCCAATAAGCGTCGCTGAATGCCGGCCAGTCCTTAGCCAAAACGATTTTCGAATGAGTCCAATTAATCAAGTCATTGCTTTTCATCAGCACAATGCCCGGATTTTGCGTCCAGCCATATTTAGCCACAAACATGTCGGTAGCAACTATATAGTAACACCCATCTTCACCACGAAGAATATGAGGGTCTCGAATGCCTCCACTTTCACTTATGGAATCACTAGCAATAATCGGTTTGCCTCCGTTGAGTGCATACCAGTTTTGTGCATCTTCGCTCACGGCAAATCTTAATTGTTCTTGCAGGTTAGCATCTCCGCCTCCTTCGAAATAAGCGAATAGATATCCATCAAATTTTTGGATTTGTTGAGCATTTACCACAATTGCCAATGAGTAAAAGAGCAACAGTAAGTTTTTTCTAATCATGATAAAAGTGAGTTATAGATTTACAAAAGCATCAGAACATACAAAGTGAACAAACAATCGAGTTCTTGTCAATACAAATTTTCACAAAGATACTAAAATATCACGTAACATGAAAAAAATTATTGAAATTGGTTATAAATTCCTATATTTGCAAGATAAAATTAAAACGCCAAAACAGATTATGCATTATAAATACTGCGGTATATGTGGTAAGGAATTGGTAGATCACCCAGCTGGTGACGACGGCATGGTTCCCTATTGCGAGAAGTGTCAAATGTATTGGTTTGATAGCTTTTCAAGTTGTGTAATAATCATGGTAGTCAATGAATATGACGAAATTGCAATGCTCAAACAGTCATATCTATCCACCGAACACGAGACCTTCGTATCTGGTTACATCAAGCCAGGTGAAAATGCAGAGACAGCAGCCATTCGTGAAGTCAATGAAGAATTAGGTTTATCCATTGAACACTTAGAATATGCCGGGACCTATTGGTTTCCATCCAAAGAGTTGCTCATGCTAGGCTACATAGGAAATGTTAAAAAAACAGTCTTTCACTTATCGTCAGAAGTGGATAGTGCGTCATGGGTATCCATTGAAGAAGCAGAATCACATATGTTTCCAGAGCGTCCTGGTAATACCCAACACAAAATATTCAGACGCTGGATAAATGGGAAGAAATAATGTTTCTCTCGCTTTTCATGCATAATAAAGCCCTTATTCAATTTTATAGATTTTGAATGACTTATTTTAAAATAGATGACACATCCCAAATTTATCATAACAATGACAGGCCACTTAAGGCTTGGCATGGTAACTTTGCATAAGGATTTGCTAATGACAGGCGACAAATGCCTAGGTGGTGGATATTATGAATTTGATTATGTCAGTAATCAAATTATATTGAGTGGCCATTCATCAGATTTTGGCAAACCTTTATGGCATTGTCTATCCACAATAAAGATACCCAAGGAGTATGTTGGATTTTCCATTCAATACAAGCCAGATGATATCTGTGAACCAACCATTGATGTGGATGCAATACTTGAAAAAGAGTATTATTAAACATATTCACACATCACATTATCAGATAATAAAGTCAACCTTACAAATGTATGTCATATTCAACAACAATCATTATTAACATGAAAAGAGTTGTTATCTTATTCTTATTTGCATTGACACATCAAATAGGATTATGCCAAAAATATTACAAATGCAACAGGGACAATGTAGCGGTGAGAGTTGCTCCCGGTGTTGAGAGTGAAATATTTTATATAGCCACTCCCTATTATGGATGCGAGGTAGGAGAAGTGTACATACCAAAAGGATTCGTATTTATGAGTAAGGGCTCAAATGAAGAAGGCTATACCAAAATATACAATATGTATAGCACCATCTGCTGGGACGAGGGTTGGATTCCATCAGATTGTCTTTCGCCAGCCTTAAAATGTCTTGAGTGCAAAGGTAAAGGCACCAACGGCAAAAAATGCGAAATATGTGATGGGCTTGGCGACTGGACATGTTGCCAATATAAAGGGAAGGAAGTATGTAAAAGATGCAAGGGCATTGGTTACATTTAGGCTATCCTTTGATAATCACATGAATAAATCGTTCGTCATAGAATCCAACCATAATTCGAACACAGTGTTTTGTAACTTTTAAATGTTTATAACACAAAATAAATACTTTTTATTTAATACAAACGTTATAAAAAAAAGAAAAGCATGAAATCATTTATTACCAACATATTATTTTTTTTATTTGTTATATCAGCCTATAGTCAATCAGACGGCAAGAGTTTAGCAATAGAAGGGATGAACTACTATATGGGCAATGGTAAGTCGATAGACTACAATAAGGCATTTTCCTATTTTCTATCATCTGCCAAACAGGGAGATATGGTTGGACAATATTTCTTAGGTTTGTGTTATTATAATGGTCAAGGCACAGCAAAGAACCAATCATTAGCGTTTGAATGGTTTAAGAAGTCGGCAGACCAAGGTTGTCCTCAAGCCGAATGTGAAACCGGTTATTGTTATTATATGGGAATAGGAGTAGAATCCGACATGCATATTGCCTTCAAATGGTATGATCGTTCAGCTCAAAAAGGATATTCCAAAGCCCAATATTTCTTAGGTGACTGCTATTTTAATGGTGAGGGTGTAAATTGTGATGATGAAAGAGCAAAATACTGGTATAAAAAAGCTGCAGATCAGGGATATGAAGCAGCCAAAGACGCATTAATCCGTATGAAAGAGTCAGAATGAGCAAAATGTATTTTCAATAGCAACAATGAAAAGAACAATAAAAGATACAATCATATTGACGATTGTCATGATGCATTCGTTTGTATTGGATTCCACATGTCAAACTCCCGCTGAGCTCAATAATAGAGGCGTTCAATATCTTCTAGGTGAAGGAGTTCGTCAGAATCTAAATGAAGCTTTCATGTTATTCGAGCGTTCAGCCGATTCAGGCTACGTACTGGCATTCAACAATTTAGCCAATTGCTATTTTAATGGAGAAGGTTGTGAAAGAAATCTCTCCAAAGCCGCATATTGGTATGAGAGAGCCGCCACCCAAGGTAATCCGACAGCTCAATGCAGTTTGGGTGAATGTTATTATTTTGGCAATGGTGTAAGCAAAGATTATGGTAAGGCGACATATTGGTTTGAACTTTCCGCCAAACAAAATTATGCCAAAAGTCAATTCAACTTAGGTGTCTGTTACAATAAAGGTCAAGGCGTAAGTAAAGACAATCGTCTTGCCATTTATTGGCTAGATAAAGCGGCACACCAAGGTTTACCTCAGGCCCAATATGAATATGGCAATTTCTACAAGTCAGGCATTGGAGTAAACCAAGACATGGACCAAGCCTTTTATTGGTGGGAGCGCGCAGCCCGTCAGGGTTACGAAAAAGCCGCACAAGCCCTATTGGAAAACTAGTTATAAGAATTTTTCACACCAAATATTAAATTTGTCAACAGATTCCTTTCCGAACTTTTCAAGTGATTTACAAACCTGCTCAGTTGTTTTTTCTTGTTGAGGCTTCGTCTTTGAAAAGAATTTATCAGCAAAACATATTATTTGCTCTTCCAGAGATTCAGGAACAAGATCCATGTGTGGTAGAGGAAGATTTTGGCATATAATTTCTTTCTTAGTCAGTCCAGTACCCGTATGCCTTTCACACACTCTGGCATACTCGCCGAATCCTTCATCCACTACAATTTTTGAGCCGATTACACCATGGCAAATATAAGGTTCGGTTCCAAAACAAGCAATAGCCGGAGCATTGGTCTTGACAATTCCAATATCATGCACCATAGAAGCCTCCTCAACGAAATATCTGTTTACTTTCAATTCGGGGTGCATATTAATTATATGTAATGCCTTATCAGCAACAGCACGGCTATGCTGATATAAGATGTCATATAATTTATCATTGTCTCCACAATATTTTCTCATCATGGCTACAATTGCCGTCATTTTATTTTTGTGACTGTCAATCAATTTATAAAGATGATATTTAGTTTAGTTAGAATGCATTAGATGCAAAAGATTAGTATATATGAAATATAAAACTAATAATAATCTGCTTGAAGCACAGAAGCAGATGCACATACGGAAGAATGTTTATTCGACATATAATACCAGTCCCTTAAGATATTCCCCTTCCGGATGGTAAATATTTATGGGGTGGTCGGCAGGTTGATGAAGTTGATGAAGAATCCTAACCTTGCGTTTCGCATGAATTGCCGCCGTGAAGACAGCCGTTCTGAAAGCATCCTTCGTTATGACTTGTGAACAACTAAAAGTAAATAAGAGTCCACCTTCAGGTAACTTTTCCAGTGCTTTCTGATTCAGCCTCGAGTAACCTTTCATTGCATTCCTGACGGCATCTTTATGTTTTGCGAATGCCGGTGGGTCCAACACGATGATGTCGTATTCACCTTTCTTTATGTCGTCAAGAAACTTGAACGCATCTTGTGCAAAAGCCTTGTGTCTGCCATCGTTAGGGAAATTCAGTTCAACGTTCTCATTTGTCAAGTCAATAGCTTTTTGTGATGAATCGACAGAATGTACTACGGACGCCCCACCCCTTAATGCATAGAATGAGAATCCTCCCGTATAGCAGAACATATTCAATACACGTTTGTCTTTAGCATATTTCTGCAAAAGGGTCCTGTTTTCCCTTTGGTCGATAAAGAATCCCGTTTTCTGTCCCTTCAACCAATCCACATGAAATTTGAGTCCATTTTCCATCGCCACATCATTCTTGTCACCCCCAATCAAGAATCCATTTTCTTGTCCTAACTCAGCCTTAAAAGGAAGAGTTGTTTCAGATTTATAATAAATGTTATCAATGTCTGTATCAAGTACGGATTTCAATGCTTCAGCAATTATCATTCTATCTTCGTGCATTCCGACTGAATGAGCTTGCAGTACAGCAGTTCTTCCATATATGTCGATTACCAGTCCCGGCAGATTGTCCCCTTCTCCATGCACAAGCCTATAAGTGTTGTTGGAATTTTCAGAATTCATGACAACTCCCAATGTCTTTCTCATCTTAAATGCAGAGTCGATTTTCCTGAAATAGAAATTCTCATTTATCTCCTCCCTTTCAAAAGACAAAATTCTAACCATGATGCTTCCTATCTGGAAATGTCCGGTAGCCATATATTTGAAATCCCATCCATTTCCATTTTCATTAGGAGTTGAAGCATATACCTCCACAACTTCACCTTCATCAGGTTGAAGAGAGAAATGATGAATGGCTCCTGAGAAAACCCATGGATGAAACCTGTTTAAAGACTCTTCTTTTCCTTTTTTTAAAAAGATTTGTTTCATTGTTGATTATATTTTGTACTGGGGTAAGTAATCAACACTCACACCTCACCATTTTCCGAATCATTATCTACAACCTCTATAATAAAATCTCCCTTAGATTTTAGTTCACAGATTTTGTCAAAAATTCTCGTACAAGCAACAGCATCTAAAGCCGCATACTTCTTTTGTCCTTCATCCAGGATGTCGGCATTCCAGTTAGACAGTTGTTTGCTTTTTGATATTTTTTTATGAAATAAATTAGCATAAATTTTCTGAAGGCTCATATCTTCAATGCCAATATCCTTTGACAGCTTCTGCAATTCCACGTAATTAACCATAGAAAAATCTTTACGTTGTTTAAGTTGATGAATGTCGTCCGATAATGACAATCCCACCTTACAAACCTTATCATTTTGCAGAAGATCAATGATCTCATCAGAAAAGCCAGTAAATTTTAGTTGAAAAATAAAAGCCTTATTTTCAGTAGCGAGTTGCAAAATTGCGACCTTATTCACGTGTCCTTTCTTAAAAGAGGGTCGAGTTTCGGTATCGATACCGATCACCTTTTGTTTTTTTAAAAAATCGATAGCCTTTCTAACTTCACTATCTGAAGATATTACGATTATATTCCCTTCAAACGTCTCGATGGGAAGCTGATTAATCTGTTTTTTATCAATCTTATTATATAAAACATGTGTCATGCGTTATCTTCATCCTTAATTTTCAATTGATATCTAATGTCGTGTAATGGTCTTAATACATTTACCAATTTTTGTCCCCAATAATATTTAAAATTCTGATTGCACTGAGCAGCCGCTTCATAAATGACATCATCTTGAGCAGCGTGTTTGAAATTCATTACGAAATTTTTCACGTCTTGGTAGATGTCAGCAATATTTTCGCTGACAGTACACAAAATGGGATTTTCACTATATTTCATATCTTCAACGAAGACTTCTAGGAAATCATCATAATGTCCCAAGACAAGAGCAATGTTTTCTCTAACAATATTGTAATTGTCTTCTTCCACAAAGTCTTGAAGAAAGACAGTTTCATCACTTTCGTAATCAGGAAGCATCAGTGCTTTCAAATAAAGCAGCGCAAGCACTTTTTGCATTTTATCAACGAAATCCTCAATTGTTGATTGGTTGGAATTTTCAGCCAACAAACAAAATTGAACCGCTACGGTAACAAACTCTATTACGTCTTTATTATATGTCTCATTCTTTATTTCCATGTGGCAAAGATACGAAAATCAAGTGAGTTTTTCGTAAAAAACAGATAAAATCATGAGTAAAAGCAAAAAAGGGATAAAGATTGGATAAAAACCAAATAAAAATGCTATATTTGCAATTTGATTATGTGGGATTGCACTTATTTTACGGCAATCTCTTAATTTAAGATAAGTAGCCCACTAAAAACCCGCAAAATATTAACGTATGTTTTCAAAATCCACTTATATCAACAGGCGTAAACGCTTGAGCACTCTTGTAGAAAAAGGCATAGTGATACTTCTGGGCAATAATGATTCCCCTTGCAATTATCCATCCAACGCATACAAGTTTCGTCAGGACAGTAGTTTCCTATATTATTTCGGTCAGAAACGTGAAGGCCTAATAGGCGTGATAGACATAGACAACGACAAGGAATATCTATTTGGTGATGACATAGACATAGATGACATCATTTGGTTCGGGTATGTTCCATCAGTAAAAGATTTAGGAGAAGAGGTTGGTGTGAGCAACAGCGGTAGCCTAAAAGATTTCAGCACCTTTATTAAAAAGTCAAAATCAATAGGCACAACCATTCATTTCTTACCTCCCTACAGAGATGACCACAAGATCTTGTTAGGCGATTTATTCGGTCTTCATCCCAATAATGTTGGTGAATCGTGCAGCATCAAGTTGATTAAGTCGATAGTACAAATGCGTGCTACCAAGAGCGACGAAGAGATTGCTGAGATAGAGAAGGCCATGTCTATAGGCTACAAGATGCACACGGCAGCGATGAAAGCTTGTCGTCCAGGCGTGAGCGAACATGAGATAGCCGGTATCCTTGAAGGCATCGCTCATCAGTATGGCAGTCAAGTAAGCTTTGGCACCATTCTTTCCATGCATGGAGAGATCCAGCACGGCTATCCATCTACCCGTCCATTGGAGTCGGGTCGTCTGATGCTTTGCGATGCAGGAGCAGAAACGATAGAGCATTATTGTTCTGACAACACCCGTGTCACTCCAATTTCAGGTCATTTCACGTCAAAGCAATTGGACATATATAAGATAGTAGAGTCAACCCATGATTTGGTTATAGAGCGTGCCAAGCCAGGCGTCAAGTGGGTAGACATGCATCTTGACGTATCTCGCATGATGACTGACATGCTTAAAGACGTTGGATTGATGAAAGGCAACACCGAAGATGCCGTTCAATCTGGTGCGCACGCCCTTTTCTTTGTCCATGGTCTTGGCCACATGATGGGCATGGATGTCCATGACATGGAGGGTTTAGGACAGATTTACGTAGGATTTGATGCTGAAGTACGTCCATCAGATCAATTTGGTTTAAATTGCCTTCGTTGTGGCCGTCGTATGGAACCAGGTTTTGTCATGACAGACGAACCAGGCATCTATTTCATTCCACATCTTATTGACTTATGGAAATCCCAAGGTCTTCACAAAGAATTCATCAATTACGACAAAGTGGATGAATACCGTGATTTTGGAGGTATTCGTCTTGAAGATGATTTGCTCATAACAGAAAACGGGAACAGGGTTCTTGGTGAGAAGATCATTCCTTATCATCCATCGGAATTAGAGGAATTTATCAATGGATAATTCCAATTACATACTAGTGATTACCGATTAAAACATTAATATCAAAAAACCATTACAAGATGAAAAAACCATTACAAGATGAAAAAAATCTTCACACTATGTGCCATGCTTACTATAGCTATAAGCACATTCGCACAAAGCAAAAGTTTTGAATTCACTCCAATCAAAACAAATGCAATTACATCAATAAAGAACCAAAACCGTTCTGGAACCTGTTGGGCATATTCAGGTCTAGGTTTTTTCGAATCGGAATTGCTTCGCATGGGAAAAGGAGAATACAATTTATGTGAGATGTATGTAGCTCACAAGACATACGAAGATCGTGGTCGCGCCAGCGTTCGTCTTCATGGTGACATATCATTCTCCCAAGGAGGTAGTTTCTATGATGTGGTTTATTGCATGAAGAACTATGGCATGATGCCAGAAGAAGCGATGCCACTTCCAGGCACGTTGTATGGTGACACATTAGCCAACTTCACAGAATTCTTCAAGAGTGCAGAGGGTTATATCAATGGAATCGCCAAGGGAGAACAGAAGAAGTTAAGTCCGGCTTGGTTCAAAGGTTTCAATTCCATTCTTGACACCTATCTCGGTGAAGTTCCAGAAGAATTCGAATATGAAGGAGTGACTTATACACCAAAATCTTTTATGGATCATCTCGGTCTGAACATGGATGATTACATATCCTTGACTTCATATACTCATCATCCATTCTACGAGCCATTCATCCTAGAGATACAAGATAACTGGCGCTGGGGCACGAGCTATAACCTCCCAATCGATGAGCTGATGGAAGTGATGAATTACGCTGTTAAAAATGGATATACCTTTGCTTGGGGTAGCGACGTAAGTGAGAGTGGCTTTACACGCAATGGCATAGCAGTATGTCCTGACGTAGAGAGTACACCGGATCTCACAGGCTCAGACATGGCACACTGGCTTGGATTGACATCAAGCGGAAGAATGCAAGAAGCCTTGACCCGTCCATATCCAGAACTAACCATCACCCAGGAAATGCGTCAAGAAGCATACGACAACTGGGAGACCACCGACGACCACGGAATGTTAGTCTATGGTTTAGCCAAGGATCAGACTGGCAAAGAATATTTTATAGTAAAGAATTCTTGGGGACCGAGCGGTAAATATGCTGGAACCTGGTATGCATCCCAAGCGTTCGTAGCATATAAGACAATGAACATATTGGTTCACAAAGATGGAATTCCAAAGAATATTTTGAAGAAGTTAAAGATTAAATAATATCCATTAAAAATGCCGGCGTTTTGTCGGCATTTTTTCATCCGTATTTTTCAGAAGCACAATAGGGTACTTCCATAAATTAGTTTTTGTTTCTCTCTTGGGTGCTCTATTTCATTTCAGTTTTTCAAGAGCCTGTCTTAAATCGTCGATTATATCCTCCCTGTCTTCAATACCCACCGAAAGGCGAATAAGATCAGGAGCCACACCAGCTTCCTTTAGTTGTTCGTCGGAAAGTTGCCTATGAGTATGACTAGCAGGATGGAGCACACAAGTTTTAGCATCAGCCACATGAGTAACAATACTAACAAGTTGTAGAGAATCCATAAACTTCACAGCAGTCTGTCTATTTCCTTTCAGTCCAAATGCCATAACTCCACAAGTTCCATTAGGCAGATACTTTTTTGCCAGTTCATATTGAGGATTATCCATTAGCCCTGGATAATTCACCCATGCAACCCTTGGGTGAGCAGCGAGGAAATCAGCAACAGCTTTTGCGTTATCACAGTGTTGCCTCATTCTCAAATGAAGAGTTTCAAGTCCGAGATTAAGCAAGAAAGAGTTCTGTGGTGCAGGTATAGATCCCAAATCTCGCATAAGTTGGGAAACGAGTTTTGTGATATATGCCAACTTGCCAAATGATTTAGTGTATGTAATTCCATGATAGCTATCATCTGGAGTTGTCAATCCACTAAATTTGTCATGCTGTTCTTCCCAATTGAAGTTTCCACTATCTACGACACAACCTCCAACTTGAGTGGCATGTCCGTCCATATACTTAGTCGTAGAATGAGTAATGATATCACACCCCCATTCGAACGGTCTGCAATTGACTGGAGTAGCAAAAGTGTTATCAACGACAAGTGGCACTCCATTTTGATGAGCGATTTTAGCAAATTTTTCTATATCAAGTATTTTGCATCCCGGATTACTAATTGTTTCCCCAAACAAAAGTTTGGTATTTGGTTTGAAAGCCTTTTTGATATCCTCTTCAGAATCCTCCTGGCTGACGAAGGTACAATCAATACCAAGTTTTTTTAGAGTTACGTTGAACAGATTGTATGTACCTCCATATATTTCTTTGCTGGTGACTATATGGTCGCCAGCTTCACAAATATTAAATACCGCATAAAAATTCGCTGCTTGCCCTGATGATGTAAGCACAGCCCCAATACCGCCTTCAAGTTGTGCAATTTTCTTTGCAACAGCGTCGTTGGTTGGATTTTGTAAACGGGTGTAGAAATATCCTTCTTTTTTTAGGTCGAACAAAAGAGCCATTTCTTCCGTATTGTCGTATTTGAAAGTAGTGCTTTGCACAATCGGCAATTGTCGAGGTTCTCCATTAGCCGGTTCATATCCTCCGTGAACGCAAATAGTCGATGTTTTTAGATTCTTATTCATTTTTAATGTTTATTGTTATTATTCATTACAAGTTACGTTATTTAAATTTTTAAAGGCCAAAATACGATGGGTGTTTTATTCATTCTTTTCCAACGTGTAAAGCGTGACAACTGAATTGTATGGTAGTATGGCGAAGACCGTCTTATTGCTCTATAGAATTGCACACAAGAGGTGCCCAAAAATGTGGTACCATTGTGTGACATCCATATAGAGTCAAGTCCCTGCACGATTGGAGTCACATTGGGATTTTGAATTATTAATCTGTTCGAGCTCATCCTTAATATATTGAGATGTGATTCCCTTTCCGGATGATGCCACTTCTTCCGGAGAGCCGGTTACGATGACTTGCCCTCCCCTTTCTCCCCCTTCGGGTCCGATATCAATAATATAATCGGCATTTGCAATTACATCGAGATTATGCTCAATCACAATCACGGTATTACCTTTTTCCACAAGTTTGTGTAAGACATCAAGGAGTGCTTGAATATCAGCAAAATGCAACCCCGTAGTTGGTTCATCAAGGATAAAAACAGTTTTTCCGGTATCTCTTTTGGCAAGTTCTGTAGCCAATTTCACTCTCTGGCTTTCTCCTCCAGAAAGAGTCGTTGACGATTGTCCCAGTTTGATATATCCAAGCCCCACGAGTTGCAGAACCTTAATTTTATTCAGGATATTGGGTTGGTTTTCAAAAAATTCAACAGCTTGATTAATAGTCATATCGAGCACATCGGCGATAGACTTACCTTTGAATTTCACTTCAAGAGTGGCCCTATTGTATCTTTTTCCATTACAAGCTTCACATTTGACTTGAATATCCGGCAAGAAATTCATAATGATGTTCTTATACCCATTTCCAGCACACACTTCACATCTTCCCCCTTTTACGTTAAAAGAAAATCGTCCCGGTTTATAAGCCCTCATTTTTGATTCAGGCAATTCCACAAAAAGATTTCTTATGTCATTGAAGACTCCGGTATATGTGGCAGGATTTGAACGAGGTGTCTTTCCAATAGGGGATTGGTCCACGCATACGACCTTATCAACAAATTCTATTCCATGACAGGAATCATACGGCAATGGCTGTTTGTTCGACCTATAGAATTTTTGTGAAAGAATCGGTTGTAAAGTTTCGTTGACGATAGTGGATTTCCCAGATCCGCTTACTCCAGTCACACAAATAAATTTGGCCAAAGGAAATTCAACGTCAATATTTTTGAGGTTGTTTCCTTTCAGACCTTTAAGCACAATCTTGTCATTGGTTTGCCATTGCCAGCGTTTTTTGTGGTTTTCATTCATCTTCAACTCCCTTCGAAGCCACTTTGCCGTCAATGTCTGCGTTTTCAACAGGTCCTTTGGTTTGCCTTGAAACATTATTTCTCCGCCCCTTCTTCCCGCTTCAGGTCCTATGTCAACTAAATAGTCGGCACTAGTCATCATGTCTCTATCGTGTTCTACTACAATCACGGAATTACCCAAATCCCTCAAATCCTTAAGAGAGCGTATGAGCTTTTCGTTATCCCTTTGGTGAAGCCCGATACTCGGTTCATCGAGAATGTACAAAACATTTACCAACTGTGAACCAATTTGTGTGGCAAGTCTGATTCTCTGATTTTCTCCTCCCGACAGAGAAGCCGCATTTCTGTTAAGTGCAAGATAATCAAGCCCGACATCCAACAAGAATTTAAGTCTTTTATTTATTTCCTTTATTATCTGTTCTGCTATTTTCCAGGTCTTTTCATCCAATTTTTCCTTTAGTTTCGTGGTCCAGTCATAAAGTGACGATATATCCATTTTTGTTATGTCGGCAACTGTCATTGCGTCCAACTTGAAGTGTAACGACTCCTGTTTCAACCGCTCCCCCTTACATTCAGGGCAAACCGCAATTGTATCGAAAGATTCAGCCCACCTTTGTGCCATGGCAGATTCTTCCGCTTCGCTGAGTTGGTGAATATATTTAGACAGTCCTTCATAAACACAGAACCAATCATTAGAAGTCTTAATTTTATTCTTGCTTATACATATTCTATTTTCATTTCCGAATAGAATATCATTCACCGCTTCTTTAGTCATTTTCTCGACTGGTGTATCAAGGTCAAATCCATGTAATTGCAACACAGCTTCTATTTGCCAGAATATCATGGACTTGTTCATTTTCCCCAATGGTGCAAGAGCACCTTGGCTGACAGACAAAGACTTGTTCGGTATGATTTTGTCTTCGTCAATAATACCGACATATCCCAGGCCTTTACATCTAGGGCACCACCCTTCAGGAGAATTAAAAGAGAAGTTATTAGGTGCTGGATTAGAATAACTTATCCCAGATGTAGGACACATTAGTTTACGACTATAGTATTTGGTTTGATTGTCGTTTTTATTCATAATCATGACTAACCCGTCACCAATATCCATAGCCTTAGCTATGCTTTTTACAAGCCTGTTTGTGTCTTTGGCATTAGGTATGACTTTGTCAATTATGACCTCAATATTATGATTTTTATACCTATCAACTTTCAAGCCTTCAGAAAGCGGTACTATTTCCCCATCAATCCTGACGTTAAGAAATCCTTTTCTTCTCAACGCGTCAAACAATTCCCTATAATGACCTTTCCTGCTTCTCACGACAGGTGCCAAAATGAAAATAGGCAATCCATTATATTTATCTAAAAGCAATTTTAAAATATGCTCATCGGTAAACTTAACCATTTTTTCTCCTGTGACATAGCTATAAGCTGTAGCAGCCCTTGCGAAAAGCAGTCGTATAAAATCGTAAACTTCAGTCACTGTTCCAACAGTTGACCTGGGATTTTTGTTTACGGTTTTTTGTTCGATACTAATAACTGGGCTGAGTCCTGTTATTTCATCCACTTCAGGTCTTTCGAGTCCACCGATAAAATTTCTTGCATAGGCAGAAAAAGTTTCAATATATCTTCTTTGCCCTTCGGCAAAAATAGTGTCAAAAGCCAAACTTGATTTTCCGGAGCCACTCAATCCCGTAATAACCGTGAGTTTATCTCTAGGAATAACAACATCCACATTTTTGAGATTATGGACTCTAGCACCTACGACCTTAATAATCTTATCATTACAAACGTTCTTCTCAGACTTAGCCATTCACAAAAGATTATATTGTTTATCATGATATTTCAATAAGAAAATTCAATACATTTAGAGCAAACATTAAATACGGACCAGTGATGTGTGATACAACATCAAGAATATCTTTCATTAATTATCGGAAGAAGAGTCGTCGGACTCCTTATATCCTTTTAACACACTGACAACTTTTTTGATTTTATAATGAAGTCCGTCACTTCCAATAGCATCGATATGCACTATATATGCACCATCTTTCACAGGTTTACCGTTTACCTTCCCATTCCATCCATCAGCGATATTATCAAGAGTAAAAGTATGTAAAGTTTTGCCCCATCTGTTTTTTACGACTCCACTAACCTTAACCAATGATTGGCATTCAATCTTCAAGATATCGTTAATTCCATCATCATTAGGAGAAAAAGCATCAACACAAGTAAGTTTTGATTCACTTATTACAATAGTAAATCCCGATTCCGTTTCGTAGTCAATGGTCATGCCAGTTGAATTATTAATGAAGGTGGCATAAAATTTAATGACATACCCACCAGACTTTTCCAATGTATATGTGACGTTTTCCTCATACCTATCAAGTATTGGTTTAGACTCACCTTCATCCGAACGATAAATTTTCCATTCAGAAACCACTTTGTCAAATTGCTCCTCGTCGTAATCAAGATTGGCATTGCAAGTTATGTCGCAAGGAGCATTGGTAGATGTAGATTCGCCCTCACTTAATGTTTTGTTTTCTTCATCAATATCAGAATAAAACGAGACGGTTGGTTTTGCGGTTTGCGCATATGCATTAGTAACAAAAGCCAACAATGAAATAGCAATACAGAGCCAATTATTCAGTCTAGCCATAGTCATGTCAATATATAAACCTATATAAATATTATTTGCAAATTTACAAAAAAAAAGCAAAAATCGTATGTTTCGCTTCATCAATAATAAATAAATAACGTTAAATGTTGGAGTATTATTATTACGTAATATATTGAAGAGGTTATTTCATAAAATAAAAAGTTAATTATAATTTTGTTTGCGAACGAAATTGCACTATCTTTGCATATAATAACCGCAATTAACAAACCACTTAATTATATAATAACCATGACAATCAGAAGATTTTTATTATTTTATTCCTTTGTTTTGTATAGTATAAGTGCATTCAGTCAATCAAACCAGAATCATGAAGTAATGCCAGGAGAGACACTCTATTCATTAAGTAAACGCTATAATACCACGGTTGATGCACTAAAACAAGCCAACAACCTCAAATCGGATGGGATAAAAGCTGGTCAAGTATTAATAATTCCCTCTTCCACAAATTCCGTTCCCTCAAGCAATGTTGTTCCCCAGACCCACAAAATACCAGATTCCACACCTACCCAACGCGAAGTTTCATCCCACCCCTCAGCTTCTGTTCAAACAATAAATATTCAGATTCCCAAATGCAAATTGACATACATAACCGACAAAAAGACAACAGTTAGTGAGATATGCGCTAAATTTGGAATCAGCGAGAGTGCATTGCTTTCCAACAATCCCGACATCAAAAAAGCCAAAATCAAAAAAGGGACAAGTCTTTGCATTCCTTATACAGAATCTGAGCTAAAAGCATATATTCAAGCCGAAGCTCAAAGAATAGCACAAGAAGAAGCCAATAAAGCAGAAGCAGCTCGCCAAGCCGCAGAAGCAGAGAAAGCCCGCAAAGAGGCAGAAATTCGTGCGAACCAGATAGACAACATAAAAGTAGCATTGATATTGCCCTTTGAATTAAGTCAGGAGAAAAAGTCTCAGGAAGCGATAAAAATGATAGATTTTTATGAAGGCATGTTATTGGCAATAGATGACTTGAAAGCGAAAGGAGCCAACGTGGAATTACAGGTATATGATGAACAAGAGACTCCTATAGACAGCGTGATATCCAAAATTCATCAAAATCCATGTAATTTGATAATTGGTGCAAAAAATTTGGAGAACATAAACCGTTTACGCGCCTATTCGAAGCGCAATAACATACTAATGGCTGTACCATTTTCTTCGAAAGAGGACTTGACCGTTGGTCATCCCACCCTCTTTCAAATAAACATGAAATCCTCTTTATTATACGATCAAGTATATCAAATATTTGCAGAAGAGAACAAGAATGCCAATGTCGTATTTGTAACCTGTAGCAGTACAGACGACAATCGCTACATAAACGATTTCCAGACCTATCTTTCCAAGCACAACATACCTCACATTACTACTGACATAGAAGATTTGTCCTCAGCCAAGGAAATGGCCGCCAATGGCAAACAAGTGGTGTTGATTCCTTCCAATAAAAGCGTTGAGTCGTTTAAAAAGATAGTAAGTGCTTTAGATGGTTATGAAAGCGAAATATCCAGTCGAATCTCGATGTTTGGATATCCAGAATGGCAGACATTTTCAACAGAGAACACAAACAAATTACGTTTGTACCACTGCAGTTTCTACACTACATTCTATGCTCATTTAAATTCAGAAGAAGTATTAAACTTCACGGGACGATTTAAAAGTAAATTCAATCGTGACCAATACAATTCCCGTCCTCTTTACGGATTGTTAGGATATGACGTTACGAACTATTTCATTGGGGGTCTTCACAAATATGGTAAGGTATTTATACCAAACCTGGATTCCATGCAAACGCCTGCCCTTCAAAATCCAATGCACTTTGAACGTAATTTCTCAATACAAAATGGTTTCATAAACAAAAACATCAAAATCATCCACCCTTAGTAAGATTAGCGACAAACAAGTAATCACATCAATCCCACTATTTTCATGAGGTCATTATTGTCATTCATATTTTTAATTACCATTATGCATAACATCAATGCACAAGTAGGCGATTATCGTTCAATTTTCAGTCTAGGTGGCAATATTGGTGTGACGATGAACACGATGAATTTCAGTCCGACCATCAAACAATCTTTCAAAACTTTCCCCACCTTCGGACTGAGTGGTAGGTATATATGTGAAAAATACTTCTCGACTATTTGCGGTGTCTTAGTAGAACTGAACTATGCCAATTTGGGTTGGAAAGAGCAAATAGAAGACGGCAGCGGTAATACATATAGTCACGACATCCACTATCTTCAATTTCCCTTGATGATGCAAATGGGTTGGGGCAAAGAGAAGAAAGGCTTCAAATTCCTGTTCGAGGCAGGTCCTCAAATAGGCTATGCTCTTGGAACGAGTGAATCCAAAGGTGGTGACACATGGGACACGAGCAATCGTCCCAACAACGTGGTTTATCAATATGAGCACGACATAGACACAAGATTCGATTATGGAATAGTAGGAGGATTGGGAATAGAATACAGCAAAGGCAAAAGCCATTTCATGCTTGAGGGGCGTTATTATTTCGGTTTGGGTGACACATACGATCATTCTAAGCAAGGATATTTTGCACGTTCCGCCAATCAATCCATAGTAGTAAAGTTAAGTTATCTGATGGATATATAATTATCATTAATCATTTCAAAAGAGAATCAATAAACAAACGATCACAAACACAAATCCTAAAATAACAGCACACTATGTTAAAGAGAATTTTTCTATCAACAATCACCCTCTTACTTTTTTCAGTTTCCTACGGACAGAATAGTGAGAAAGTGAGTTATTTATTCACATATTTCACTGGAAATGCTCCACAACAAGAGCAAATTTGCTATGCGTTGAGTGATGATGGTTATAATTTTACACCTCTCAATGACGGTATGCCAGTGATAGAAAGCGACACCATAGCTCTGACGGGTTGTGTACGCGACCCTCATATTTTACGAAGCGAAGATGGCAAAACATTCTACATGGTGGTAACGGACATGCGTTCCCAATTAGGTTGGAGCAGCAATAGGGGTTTGGTATTAATGAAATCCTCGGATTTAATCCACTGGTCACATTCCACAGTACATTTTCCGACGAAATATCCCAAGAAATGGCGTAATGTAACACGCGTATGGGCACCCGAAACCATATACGACAAAGACGCTGGCAAATACATGGTTTTCTATTCCTTAAGGACAAGCGATGAACGTTCTTATGACCGGATATATTATTCCTACGCAAACGAAGATTTTACAGACCTGGAGGGAGAGCCTATATTTATGTTTGACAACGGTGCCGCCACAATTGACGGTGACATAGTGTTTAACGAAGCCGACAATCTCTATCATTTATTTTATAAAAGCGAGAGTGGACGCGGAATATTCCAAGCCACATCTTCCAGACTCACATCCTCTGAGGGTCAACGTCCTGGCAGTCAATGGACAAAGATGGATGGTCATGTTGACCAGACCAATGTAGGAGTAGAAGGCGTAGGCGTATGTAAGACAATAGACGGTAAATCCTGGATCGTTATGTACGACTGCTATGGCGACGGTTACTATCAATTCTGCAAAAGCCCAGACCTTAAAAGTTTTGAGTTGGTTCAAAACACTGCGACTTCAGGTAAATTCACACCTCGGCATGGAACCATCATTCCAATAACCCAATCAGAGAAAGAGCGTCTATTATTAGAATATGGCGATCACACCAATCCGATTCTTCCAGGTTTTCATGCAGATCCGGAAGTGATGTACTCAAATAAGACAAACAAATATTACATATATTCCACCACCGACGGTCATCCTGGCTGGGGCGGTTGGTCATTCAGTGTATATTCGAGTGATGATTTGATCACCTGGAAAGACGAAGGAGTAATGCTTGACTTAAAGAGCGATCAGGTTTCATGGGCCAAAGGCAATGCATGGGCTCCTGCCATAGAAGAAGTAAAGCAACGAGGTGGAGGCTACAAATACTATTTTTATTTTAGTGGAGACGCAGGTAGCAGGAAAGAAATTGGAGTAGCAGTTTCAGATAATCCAACAGGTCCATTTGTTGATTCAGGTAGTTCAATAGTAAAAGAGTCGCCGGTAGGTCATGGTCAACAAATTGACGTTGATGTATTTACAGATCCTAAAAGCAAGAAGCATTATCTTTATTGGGGCAATGGCTATATGGCAGGCGCAGAATTGAACGAAGACATGCTTTCCATAAAGGAATCCACAATAAAGGTGTTGACTCCGGAAGGTGGAGATTTGCAGAGTTGGGCATATCGCGAAGCCCCTTACGTGTTCTATCGCAAAGGTACATATTATTTCCTATGGTCCGTTGACGACACCGGTTCTCCGAACTACCACGTATGCTATGGTATTTCCAAATCTCCTTTAGGTCCTATAGAAAAGGTCGATGGCACGTACCCAACAATCTTAATTCAGCGCCCAGAACAAAAGATATATGGAACCGCCCACAATTCCATACTTCAAATCCCAAAGACAGACCAATGGTATATCGTGTATCATCGTATAAACCGTGGTTTTATGGATCGTCGTTCAGGACCAGGCTGGCATCGAGAAGTATGTATAGACGAACTCCATTTCGATTCCGATGGCAAGATATTACCGGTAGAACCCACACTTGACGGTCCATCTCCTTTGAAAAAATGATATCCGACAACATGTATTTACTGTTATAAAGATCAAAATATAACAATTAAACGCAACACAATAATGACAGATACCATAATCTTTGATTTGGACGGTACGTTATTAGACACATTGGAAGACCTTTGGGCAAGCGTAAATTACTCGCTTGCCCAAAATAATATGCCATTACGTTCAAAAGCAGAAGTACGCAGTTTTCTTGGTAATGGAGCCCAACAATTAATAAAACTGTCCTTACCAGAAGGAGTTGATGCGGAATGTCAGAACTCCACTTTTCAAATTTTCAAGACATACTATTCCAGCCACTCTATGATTAATACTCTCCCCTACCCTGACGTCATAGACATGCTTTCACACATAAAGCATAATGGCTACAAAACCGCCATCGTGAGCAACAAGCCAGATTTCGCAGTCCAACACTTATATAAGTTATTTTTCAATGAATATATAGACATTGCAATAGGCGAGACATCTGGGGTTAAGCGTAAACCAGCTCCCGACATGATTATTCAAGCCTTGAAGATGTTAGGAAGTGAAGTCGAAAGTTCAATATACATTGGTGATAGCGAGGTAGATATGGCGACAGCAAGTAATAGTAATATGCGTTGCATATCCGTCAGTTGGGGGTTTCGTGATAGGGATTATCTTGAAAGCATAGGATGTAAACACATAATAGACAATCCTAGAGAGTTGTTCAATAAGATTTTATCAATATAAATGAACATAGTCGATTATTCTTTACCCAAGCGAATTATTGTCCCGAAATAGGAGCTAATATTGTACATTTTTGCACTTTGTTGGTTGTTTTTCAAAAAATTAGACAAATTTATTTTATTATTCGGATGTTTTTTGCTAAATTTGCATTCCGTAACTGAAACGATCGCATTCCTTAATTTGGAATAGTTGTTATAATATATTAATACTCAACATTTTATTAGGTATGCGAAAAAGATATAATTATTTAATAATAAAAAAACAAATAAGAAAATGACTAAAGCAGACATCGTAAACGAAATTGCCAAAGAAACTGGTATAGACAAGTTGACAATCCTTAACACAGTTGAGGCATTCATGGAAACAGTAAAGAAATCACTTGCAAACAACGAGGACGTATTCCTTCGTGGTTTTGGCAGTTTCATTGTAAAGAAGCGTGCTCAGAAAACCGCTCGTAACATTAGTAAAAACACAACACTCATCATACCAGAGCACAACATACCAGCATTCAAGCCTTCAAAGAGTTTCTCTGAAATGTTGAAATAATATAAAAAACAGACCAATTAACAATAAAAATTATTTTATACTATGCCAAACGGTAAGAAAAAGAAAAGACACAAGATTTCTACCCACAAACGCAAGAAGAGACTGAGAAAGAATCGTCATAAGAGCAAATAAAATCTTGCATCAATTCTCTTCTAAAAAGAATTCTTGTTTAGACATTCAACAGTTCTGTGACACATAACCAAAGGTTGCAGAACTGTTTTTTTTATTAAGGTAGATATAAACAGAGGTTTATGATCTACAATGTTCCATCAAGGGTATGAAGATTTACGGGTGTAAAAAGCCCAGTTATAAAGCATATCCACTCGTCATGATTCATCCCCCTAAAATGATTAAGAGATGAATAGCGAACTAATCATCGACAGCCAGCCGACAGAAGTGACAATCGCCTTGCTTGAAGATCAGCGTTTAGTTGAATATCAAAAGGAGAGCAATGACACCCATTATTCAGTTGGCAACATTTATGCAGCAAAAGTGAAAAAGGTAATGCCTGCACTGAATGCCTGTTTTGTTGATGTTGGTTATGATCGCGAAGCATTTCTTCATTACCAAGACTTAGGAATATCCTATTTGTCATTACGTAAATACACGAAACAAGTGTTGAGTGACCGTAAACGTTTGGTGACAATGGACAAGTTGAAACTCCAATCCGACTTACCAAAGACAGGTGAGATTCAGAGTATTCTCGAAGTTGGTCAGGAATTGCTTGTCCAGATTGTAAAAGAGCCTATCTCCACCAAAGGTCCCCGCCTTACGTGTGAATTAAGTTTTCCAGGTCGTTATTTGGTATTGATTCCTTTCAGCGACAAGGTGTCCGTATCCTCTAAGATCAAATCGAGCGAAGAGCGCGCTCGTTTGAAACAATTAATTCAAAGCATCAAGCCCCGAAATTTTGGTGTAATAGTACGTACCGTAGCAGAAGGTCACAGGGTGGCAGATTTAGACAAAGAGTTGTCGATATTGCTCCAAACTTGGTCAGACTGCCTAAAAAAGGTTCAAAAGACTACATCATTCCCGAAGTTATGTCATGAAGAGACCGGTCGTACAGTATCGATACTTCGCGACTTGTTTAATCCTTCTTACGAGAGCATTCACATAAACGATGCAGAAGTGTTCAAGGACGTAAAAAAATACGTGTCGTTGATAGCTCCCGAACGAGAATCAATCGTAAAACTATACAAGGGTAGATTGCCAATCTTCGACAATTTCAATGTAACCAAACAAATTAAGAGCGGCTTTGGCAAAACCGTAAGTTTCAAGAAGGGAGCATATTTAATTATAGAACACACAGAAGCGCTGCACGTGGTAGATGTAAACAGTGGCAACCGCAATCGTGGTGTAGATAACCAAGAGGCAAATGCTTTTGAAGTAAACATGGGCGCAGCAGAGGAATTAGCCCGTCAATTCCGTTTGCGTGACATGGGAGGCATAATCGTTATAGACTTCATAGACATGGACAGTAGCGAACATCGTCAGAAGCTGTATGAATACATGACAGCCTTGATGCGCAACGACCGTGCCAAACACAACATTCTCCCATTGTCCAAGTTTGGATTGATGCAAATCACTCGTCAGCGAGTACGCCCGGCAATAGACGTAAATGTAGAGGAGACGTGTCCTACCTGCATGGGCAAAGGTACGATCAAATCGTCATACCTCTTCACAGACACATTGGAAGGGAAAATAGACTACCTAATGAACAATCTTGGTAATAAGAAGCTTCATTTGTATGTTCATCCATACGTATGCGCATATATTCAAAGCGGCATTTTATCCTTATACCGCAAATGGCAGATGCGTTATGGTTTTGGTTTAAGAATAATCCCAAGCCAGAAGTTAGGTTTTCTCCAATATCAGTTTACCGACAAAAATGGTAATGAGATAAACATGACAGAGGAAATAGACTTACATTAAAGAACATACGTAACCGTTCAACAAAAAAAGAAGATATGTCCGAATCAGTGGCATATCTTCTTTTTATCTCACCTTTAGCAGCTCTCCAATTCGAGGCACATAATCCGGTGACTTGAAATTCATCTTATAAAGTTTGTCGAGCCTTATTCCATAATACTGTGAAATGAAATACATGTTTTCCCCATAACTTACCTTATGCCATTTTTTTTTCATATATTTAGGACCTTTGGCGGCCTTTTTTGCCAAGTAAATAAAATTTCCCTTTTGTATTGGCACACTAATATTTGCCTCATTATATTTAAGCAAATATTTCAATTTAACATCCAATTCATCAGCAAGTCCTTTCCAGGAATCCCCCTCTTTTGCGATGACACAAGGAATTCCATTGTTTTCAACTAATTGTCTGGAACTGGCACCCACTGCATAACGATTATCCGTTACATTATTATTATTCCTATTTTTATCATGTTGTGTGCTGTTTTCAAAATCAAAACTCAGTTCTTCCAACATACTGGAACTGCCACCTCGATTATTTTGTGACACAAAAGACTGACTATCAAGCCTATAAAGTTCATAGGTATCAATCAGGTTAATCAATCTGTCAGCATATGTAGGACTCGTGGCATATCCACACTCTTTAAGTCCCCTAGCCCATCCCTTATAATCATGAATATCAAGATTGAAGAGTTTTTGGTAACGTGGTTTCAACAAAATTGCCGAATGGTCCTCATAACTCTGAGCCACATTATCATAAACCCTAAATAGATCGTGTTGCGAGTCATCAGGATGTTCATATACAGGACCATTCCAATTAGCCCCTTTCTTTATACCAAAATGGTTGTTTGTAGCCACTGCCAAAGGACTAGTACCTGCACCACTCTCCAAAATACCTTGGGCCATTGTGATGCTTGCCGGGATATTATGTTTGCGCATTTGTTCAACAGCAATACTACTATATTTTCTGATATAATCATCGAAATGTTCATATCTACGTTGCGCAAACGTCCTGCCCGTTAACATAACACCAAATAAGAGGAAACATAGACGGATATTCATAAACATATTATTTTTTAAAGGATTATCATAATCAGCATTCATTTGTTTGGATGACCAATCCATTGCATTGGCATGACTTGCCTCCCAAGAGTCATGCTCGTCCATCCACACCAATCCAACACATCGTTCCTCAGGCGATGATATTAGTAAATAACAACACAAAAAAGACTGCCGAAACAATTACAGCAGTCGCAAAATTTCTTTATAGATATGTAGCATCAAATGAAAGAGGCATAAGGTCGAGAGCCGAATCAATAACATAAGTACCCTTCTTTCCATATAAAAGCACTTTGAATGTTTTCTTGAACCTGCTTGCAGTTTCAACAAACACCTGCCTGCAGGAGCCACAAGGATAGACAGGTTCATCGGTAAATTCCCCTTCGGTATTTCTTGCGGCAATTACCAGACATTCAACAGGGACATCAGGGAATTTGCTATTCGCATAGAACAAAGTAGTTCGTTCTGCACAAAGCCCTGATGGAAACGCACTATTCTCTTGGTTGGATCCAGTTACGATTTCCCCATTTTCAAGCAAAACGGCCGCTCCAACAGAAAAATGCGAATAAGGCGAATAGCTCCTGTGTGTAGCAGCCTTAGCCTGTTCTATAAGTTTCATTTCCAGTTCGGACAATTCATCCGCCTGTTTAAGAACCATTTTAAACTTAAATTCTATATTTTTCATAATATTATATTTAGTTGACAGAATCATTTCCACGTAAGATTCACATATCTGACTCAGGAATGATTCAGGAAAACTCTAAATCATGAATAAAGCTGTTCCTTCAATTCAGAAATTGCAGCAGAATCCATATATTCGTCGTATTCCATCAATTTGTCGATATGCCCTTTAGGTGTAAGTTCAATGATACGATTAGCCACGGTCTGTATGAATTCGTGGTCGTGAGAGGCAAACAAGACAATTCCTTTATATTGTTTAAGGTTGTTGTTGAAAGCCTGAATAGATTCCAAGTCCAGATGGTTAGTAGGAGTATCAAGTATCAAGCAGTTAGCATTCTTGAGTTGCATTCTGGCTATCATGCATCTCATTTTCTCACCTCCGGAGAGCACATTTACTTTCTTGAGCACTTCTTCTCCAGAGAACAACATTCTTCCAAGATATCCTTTAAAGAAGACGTCATTACCTTCCCCAAATTGCGACAACCATTCAACGAGATTCATATTTGATTCAAAGAATTCAGAATTGTCGAGAGGCAAATAAGCTGTAGTTATCGTAACCCCCCAATTGAAAGAGCCTTGTTTCGGTTGTCGATTACCATTAATTATCTCAAACAAAGCAGTCATAGCCCTTGGGTTTCTGCTCAGGAACACAACTTTTTGTCCTTTTTCCACAGTGAATGAAAGATTCTTAAAGAGAACCGTTCCATCCTCTTCAATAGCGGTAAGGTCCTTTACTTCCAGAATCTGGTTACCAGGCTCACGGTCCATTTGGAATATGATTCCCGGATATTTTCTGGTAGAAGGTTGAATTTCGGCGACATTAAGTTTTTCCAGCATTTTCTTCCTGCTGGTAGTCTGTTTACTTTTAGCGGCATTAGCCGAGAATCTACGAATAAATTCCTCCAGTTCTTTCTTCTTTTCTTCGGCCTTGGCCTTTTGGTTTTGCATCTGCTTCAGTGCAAGTTGTGAAGATTCATACCAGAATGAATAGTTTCCTGCGAACATTGATATTTTTCCATAATCAATATCAATCGTATGTGTGGATACGGCATCGAGGAAATGCCTGTCGTGTGAAACGACAAGTACAGTATGTTCAAAGTTAGCCAAATAATCTTCAAGCCAAGCCACGGTTTCGAGGTCAAGGTCATTGGTTGGCTCGTCGAGCAAGAGGTTATCCGGATTACCAAACAAAGCCTGTGCAAGCATCACCCTCACTTTTTCCTTACCCGACAATTCTCCCATTAACTTGTAATGTAAATCTTCCTTTATACCAAGTCCGCTAAGCAGGATAGCCGCATCGCTTTCCGCATTCCAACCATCCATTTCGGCAAATTTGTCTTCCAGTTCAGCAGCTCTTATACCATCTTCATCTGAAAAATCCTCTTTAGCGTAAATTGCATTTTTTTCTTGCATAATGTCCCACAAGACGGTATGTCCCATGAGAACGGTATTCAAAACCGTACATTGGTCAAACCTAAAGTGATCCTGTGAGAGAACGGAAAGTCTCTCGCCTGGTCCCAAAGAGATTGTTCCCTTTGCAGGTTCAAGTTCACCGCTAATTGCCTTAAGCAAAGTGGATTTGCCAGCACCATTGGCTCCAATTACACCATATATGTTACCATTGGTAAACTTCATGTTAACATCCTTATAAAGGATTCTCTTGCCAAACTGGATGGCCAAATCAGAAACAGTAATCATTATATGCTAAAAATAAGAACTTAATGTTGAGAATGTTATATATATGTGCAAAGTTAATAAAAGTTAGAAATAGTTCAAAGCCAAAAGTAATTTTTTTGCGTTATGGCATATACCATACAATCATTTCGGCACAAATATTTTTCATTTGTTTTGCTTTCGGTTTTGCATCGTCACCGTTCCAACGCTGTAGGCTCAATGGGTCTTTACACCCTTTCGACACCTTGCATTCACCCTTTTCCACGCTGTCGGGTGACGGAAACAGCTCTTAGTGATAACAATGTTGTGCGGTTGTAAGGAGTTAGTAGGGTAAAAATGAAGTTAACCCCGAAAGTTTATGTCTAACTTACGGGGTTCACTTCAAAAACACATTACCTCTTAATTCTGACAATATTTAGCGAATATGGAGGGATATCAAGTAAGACATTGTATTGTGACTCTGGTGATAGCACTTGTTCAACAGGATGTATGTTGGTTGGTTGTTGCAATGAATTTTCATCACTACCATTTTCCGCCGCCAGACGAATCACCCTCGCACATTTAGCGTTGAAGTTCTTGAGCTGAATATCAGCAGTAGTGGCTTCACCTCCAGTGTTAACCACTTTTACGATCAACTCGTCGTTATCATCATCAATTGTAGCAGAAGAGAACACTCCGATTGAAGTGTCTTGTTTGAGAATCGTATCAAACACCAATTCATCATCCAGCCATGCCTTGACAGAATCGCCGTTTAGCTGAAGAGTGATATCATACCATTTCCCGGTTTCTATGTGGCCGTCCTTGGTAACAGTCTGGCTTTTGCCACTTCCTTGGATTTGCTCAATTCCATGCTGAGTGTTATCCCATCCCCCAAAATTAATCCATGCATAATTATTTTCATCCACATAATTGAACACGATGATAAACCCTTCATTTCCGGAGTCTTTCCTTGCTCGGAACTTCAAGGTGTAATTGTCGCTTACCATTGTATTGCAAACAGCCACACATTGCTGTCTGTTGGACTTTTGGGAAACCGAAGCATCGTCATTAACTTCCCAATTTCCATTAACGAACACCGGTTCTCCATCATTCATGAAATCCTGCGGTTTTTGGAACGTGGCTCGAGTCTGCCATGTAGCAAATCCCACTCTACTTTGTTTTGGTGTCACTTGCTTATATTTGGCATTATCATAAGGGTTCACTTGCTTAATATTCAGCACTTGTTTTCCCAAGTTTTGCGGCATAAGCATCTGAACATAATATGAAGGAGTGCCCATCACTTTAGAGGAGTTGAACCTGATCATGTCGGGTTTCCACCTTGCGTCATTTTCATTGACAAAGATAGGTGCATACGAGTTAAGAGGCACAATGTCGGAGTTATTTTCAGTTCCCATCATGAATACTGCTTCACCAAGAGCCGCATTCATGTTACCGAGGTCTCCAAATCCGTTGGTAACGGCATACTCTCCCACATAGACTTTTGGTCCTTTTCTGTCGTAAGAATCATACTTATGGAAGTTTTCAGCGAACCATCCAGGCGTTCTGTAATAATGTTCATCAATGAATTCCACCGTTTCGTCAGAATTCCATTCAGGGTTGTCGGTGCCCCATGCGGCAACGTTTCCAATCAAGTGAATATTAGGATAGACTTTCAATATTTGTTCTTTAAACATCTTGAATCTCAGATAGTACTTATCACTCTGCTGTCGTTCATTCGGCTGATTATTTTCATTGCCTATTTCGATATATTCAAGATTAAATGGTTGTGGATGTCCATTAGCAGCTCTCATTGCTCCATATTTGGTGTTGACATCACCATTGGCATATTCGATAGCCGCCAAAGTTTCGTCAATCCATGGTTGCAGTTCGTCCAATGGTGTGACGCCACCATGCCAGATTCCCACATTCACCACATATAGTGGTTTTGCCCCAAGATCCTCAGCCAACTGCAAATATTCATGATACCCAAGTCCATCGGTTGTTCGGTATCCCCAATTTACATTCCAATGTCCAGGTCGTTGCTCAATAGGTCCTATGGTGCGTTCCCACCTGAAAGCATTGTCGGGCGAATCCTGTCCTTCCACAAAACAACCTCCAGGGAAACGCATGAACTTAGGATGCATTTGGAAAAGCATATTGGCGAGGTCCGGGCGCAATCCATTCTCTCGATTTTTGAAGGTAGGTGGGAAAAGGCTAACCACGTCAATGTCCATGATTCCCTTTCCTTGAAAAACAAGTGCAAAGACAGCTTTTGGATTATTTTCATCCGCCTTCATCGTGGCAGTGTATTTCTTCCATTGTGAAGATAGAATCGGGTCGATATCCACTTCCGCATAAATGTTCTCAGCATTTTTGTCGCACAATATCGCCTTAACCTTACCTTTAAAGTCACCTTTAGCCCAGAATGACAATTTATATGTTCTGCCCTGAACAGCATTGATACCCCAGTAGCCATCATTGAAGAGAAAAGCATTGGTAGATTGTGCGTCTATATCAAGTTCCAACGCATTTTCCTGCACATCATTCAATAACTTGACGTTGTTGCTAGGCTGAATGAGTTTTGCTTTAATTGAAGCGCCATGCTCTGTTTCTGTATGCCAGTATTGCATGTCCGCAGGCGCCCTAAAGCGTCGTCCGTCTTCAAAGGACCGGTTTCTTATGAGTTCCGCATAAATACCCCCATCTGCCGCATGATTTATATCCTCATAGAAAATTCCATAATGAGTGTCACTGATTTTCGGTCCTCGGTCATTGGCATTGACATCAATCACTATCTGCGCATTGATCAATTGTGCCATAGCCAACAACGTAAACAAAGAAAATGTTTTTTTGATCATAATAATTTATATTTAGTTAATTTGTTCCCGTTACAAAAATAAATAAAAATATCAGAAGGACAAAAAATAATTATACAAAAGAAAATTTGCATATTTTGTTAATTCAAATAATATTATGTAAATTTGTATTTAGAAAGAAAATGCAGTTTCATCCGAAATACAAAAGAGCATGAAGAAATTATTATTTATTCCATTATTATTTACAAGCATATGTATAAATGCCCAGCAAAGCATTACTCCATCCGTATTGTCATCATTAGAACGCAGTGTTGATCGCAATGGTTCCACCAAAGCAATAGGCAATGCCATACAAAGCAATGCCATAAACAAGATTGCCTTAAATGGCAACAACCCCAACGCTACCGACACATGGTTTTCAGTGGAAGTAAGCAATACAGGCATATCCGACCAGGCCAGTTCCGGCCGTTGTTGGCTGTTTACAGGCTTGAATGTGCTTCGCCAACGTGCGATGAAGAATTTAGGCATCACCAATTTCATGTTCAGCCACGTATATTTATTCTTCTATGACCAATTGGAGAAGAGTAACCTTTTCCTTCAGTCAATCATCGACACCCGCAAAATGGATTTGGACAGTCAGCAAGTGCAATGGTTGATGAGCAACCCGATCAGTGATGGTGGCACATACACTGGTGTCGCCGACTTGGTGAGCAAATATGGGTTGGTTCCCAAAGACGTAATGCCAGAGACCTACGTGTCGAACAACACGAGCGAATTCAATGGTCACTTGAAACGGAAACTCCGCGAGATAGCAATTAACATACGTGAGCAAAGCGAAAAAGGAGCCACTGTCGATGAGCTTGAATCATATAAAGTAGAAGAATTAAAGACGATATACCATATGCTATGCCTTGCATACGGTGAGCCAGTGAAAGAATTCAGCTGGTGTCCAAAGGACAGCAAAGGCAAATATCTTAATAGTCCAAAGAAGTATTCACCGCTTGAATTCTACAAGGCGGTGTGTTTTCCGGAAGAGGATCTTAATTCCGACTACGTGATGCTGATGAACGACCCAAGTCGGCCATATAACAAAGTATATGAAATAGACATGGATCGCCATGCATACGACGGTCACAATTGGCTTTACGTCAATTTATCGATAGATGACTTGTCCCCGATAGCCATTGCGTCATTGCAGGACAGCGTCCCTATGTATTTCAGTTGTGATGTCGGCAAGCAACTAAACCGCTCAAACGGTTTGCTTGACCTTAACAACTACGATTACAACAGTCTGCTTGGTACGACTTTTGGAATGACAAAAAAACAGCGGATTCAGACCCATGATTCTGGTTCATCCCATGCAATGACATTGGTGGCAGTGGATTTAGATGAGAATGGTCATCCATTGAAATGGAAAGTAGAGAACAGTTGGGGAGCGAACTATGGTTACTCTGGTCATCTAATAATGACTCACGACTGGTTTCGCGAATATATGTTCCGTATAGTAGTCAACAAGAAGTATTGCCCTGAGGCTATCCTGTCGTTGCTTAAACAAAAGCCTGTGAAGCTACCGGCATGGGATCCCATGTTCATGATGGAAGAATAATTTTAGAGTCGATATCAAGTCATTTCTAAATAGAAATCAAATAAACAAAAAACATATTTACTATGAAAGCAAAAATTTTTGAAGCATCGGAATTATTGATAAATGATGATGGTTCCGTATTTCACCTTCATCTCCGTCCGGAGCAATTGGCCGATAAGGTGATATTGTGTGGCGATCCAGGTCGAGTGACAACCATATCATCACATTTCGACACAAAAGAATGTGACATAGAGAGTCGTGAGTTTCACAGCGTTACAGGCACATATAAAGGTAAGCGCATAACCGTGGTTTCAACAGGTATAGGTTGCGACAACTGTGACATCGTGGTTAACGAATTGGATGCATTGAAGAATATAGATTTCAATACCCGGATGCAGAAAGCAAAGCTGACAAGCATGGAGATTGTAAGGATTGGCACTTGTGGGGGCCTTCAGCCTTATACACCGACAGGCACTTTCATTTGTTCAGAGAAGAGCATCGGCTTCGACGGTCTCCTGAATTTCTATGCCGGCAGAAATGATGTATGTGATTTGGCTTTTGAAGAAGCTTTCAAGAAACACATGAAGTGGAATCCACAATTGTGTGACCCATATGTCATAGACAACAACAAGGAACTGATTGATCGCTTATTCGACCCAGAGTTGGGCATGGTTAAAGGAGTGACAATAGCCTGTGGAGGTTTCTTTGGTCCTCAAGGGCGTGAACTTCGCATTCCCCTTGCCGATCCGGACCAGAACGCCAAAGTGGAGAGTTTTGAGTTCGAAGGTCATCGCATAACCAATTTTGAGATGGAATCCTCAGCCATCGCAGGTCTTTCGGCTTTACTTGGCCATCGTGCCATGACAGTTTGCATGGTCATAGCCAATCGCGTGGCAAAAAAGGCCAACACAGGTTATAAGAATCAAATTGACGATTTAATAAAGATTGTCCTTGATAAAATCTGAAAACAACCTGTTTTGCAAATAAGCTCCATGTCAATAACAAGAAATCCATCTCAGGTAATTAATCGTTAAACAAAATGAGTACCATTTGCGCCATATCTACAGCCCATGGAGGTGCTATAGGCATTATTCGCATATCAGGAGAACGTTCGATGGAGATATGCGACAAGATATTCAGTCCCGCGAATGGTGGCAAGCCATTGGCGGAATCCGAAGTTCGTCGTGCACGCTACGGTACAATCACAGATAAAGAGAATGATGACGAACCGATAGATGACGTTGTGGTACTCAGTTTTCGCGGGCCTCACAGCTATACAGGCGAAGACAGCGTGGAGATCATGTGTCACGGTTCATCCTATATTCTTCAAAAGGTGATAGACTTGCTATTGAGTCATGGTTGCATGTTGGCTCGTCCAGGCGAATATACTCAGCGTGCTTTCCTAAATGGCAAGATGGACCTTAGTCAGGCAGAAGCTGTAGCCGACCTGATAGCCGCCTCAAGTTCAGCGACCCACCGCCTGGCCATGAATCAGATGCGAGGCGGATTCAGCCATGAGCTTCGTCATCTTCGTGACAAGTTGCTTCATTTGACCAGCCTGATGGAGTTGGAACTAGATTTCAGTGAGGAAGACGTGGAATTTGCCGACAGGAAGGAGATGCTTTCATTGTTTACATCCATAGACAACACCCTATCCCATTTGCTTGCATCCTTCAAGGTGGGTAATGCATTGAAAAACGGTGTTCCTGTGGCTATCATAGGTGAGACGAACGTGGGCAAAAGTACCCTATTAAACCAATTACTCCATGACGAGCGTGCCATAGTGAGTGACATCCATGGAACCACACGAGACACCATTGAAGACACCATAACCATCGACGGCACACTCTTTCGCTTCATAGACACCGCAGGAATTCGCGAGACTGACGAAACAATTGAGCACATAGGAATTGAGCGCACATTCAAGAAGATAGACGAAGCCCAGATAATATTGTGGCTTATTGACGCAACCGACATAAACCATTCATTCAAGGACGTCCACAAACAAATCATGCCACATATCGGTGACAAGTCTCTAATTGTTGTAGTAAACAAATGCGATTTGATTGAGGCAACGGATTTATACACTACATTCAACGACTTATACGAACATTCGGGTATAAATCCAGATGAGACCATATTCATAAGTGCCAAAACAGGCAACAACGTGGCTGCACTTGAGGCAAAGCTTCATGACTACACACTCCAGGAGCGTTCTCCTGAAGGAGATGTAATTGTAACTAATCTTCGTCATGCCGAAGCACTCTCTCAAGCCTTGACCTCTCTTCGACGTGCGCATGAAGCGATGGACAATGGCATTTCCACTGACTTGGTAGCCGAAGACCTCCGACTTTGTATCAATTCTTTGGGTGAGATTGTGGGCGAAGTGACCAACGACGAGGTCTTGGGCAACATATTCAGTCATTTCTGCGTGGGTAAGTAGGATGTAATATATTCTAAAAAATTACAATTTACCCAAACTGGCATCTTTCTTTACAAGAAGCCATCTTGTTAATAATCAAACAATTAAAAAGACATCCATACTCATTGAACGAATATTATTGATCATGGAGCAGGAAATAGCAAAAATCATTATATCTCATGTCAGAAAGACAGATATGGAAATACAATCCAATGAAGAGCACCAATTGGGAGTAGCACAAAAATCTGAATCCTTTGCTGCTGATTTTGGAATGGGAGAATTAGGAAGATTACTTGGTTTGTTGCATGATAAAGGAAAAGAACAAAATGAATGGCAAAAGTACATTAAAGTTGTGACAGGATATAATAAAGAATACGCAAACGTCAATCAGAGGCCAAACCATGCATTCGTGGGAGCTCTCATAGCTAACAAACAATATCCACAAATAGCACCTTTAATTGCGCAGCCTATAGCTGGTCATCATCGTGGGCTTTATGATTATAGTGATTATGAAGTGGAAATGAAACGAAAAATTCCTACAGATGTAATAATAGATGATGCTATCCAATATAGTTTCCCCACATTCCCCAAATTGGAAAAATATGACTTACATCATTTCGTCAGAATATTATTTTCCTGTCTTGTCGATGCAGACAGTTTGGATACGGAATTATTTATGGAACCACAACAAGCACACCTCCGAGGTTCTCATAAATCAATGCAGGAGTTATTGAAGATACTGCAGATACATTTAAAAAAGTTGAAAGAGAAGTCTCTTGATACAGATGTTAACAGAATCCGCAATTATGTACAAGAACAATGCGTTGAACATAGCCAAGGCGACGTTGACTTCTATAGTCTTACTGTACCCACTGGTGGTGGAAAAACACTTTCCTCTGTATTGTGGGCATTGCATCATGCGGTTAAGAACAATTTGCATAGAATTATCATTGCCATTCCCTATACCAGCATTATTGTTCAGACAGCATCTGTTCTTAAAAGCATTTTTGGTGAAGAGAATGTATTGGAACATCATTCCAACTATAATCATGAAGATGTAAAAGATTGGGAACTACTTGAGCGGCTACAGTTAGCAACAGAGAACTGGGATTATCCCATTATCGTTACCACCAATGTACAATTCTTTGAGTCTTTGTTCAGTAACAAGCGATCCGACTGTCGTAAGCTGCACAATATTGTCAAAAGTGTGGTAATACTGGAAGAAGTACAGACGCTCCCTTTAGGATTCTATAAACCAATTGTTCATTCACTAGACACCTTAAAGCGGGTCTTTGGCACTTCCATCCTGTTCACTACCGCCAGTCAGCCCATCCTAAGCGGACGAATAGAAGGCACTAATCCGATGGTTAGTTTTGACGCTCTTCAAGGAGTGCATGAGATCATACCAACAGAAGCACTGCTGCATGAGAAACTTCGACGTGTCAATTTAGCATTTCTTAATGATGCAAGAAGCTACGATGAGATAGCGAAAGAAGTTGCTAATCACCATCAGGTTCTTTGCATCGTTAACACGCGCAGAGATGCAAAGGAAATATTCAACAGGTTGCCTGATGAAGGTATTCGTCTTCACCTATCACGTATGATGTGCCCCGTTCATGTTGCAGCTACTATTCTACAAGTAAAAGAGGCATTAAAAGACGGGAGCAATGAGCCGATAAGAGTTGTTGCCACTCAACTTATAGAAGCTGGAGTTGACATCGACTTCCCCGTTGTGTTCAGACAGGAAGCTGGCCTCGACTCTATACTACAGGCTGCTGGTCGTTGCAATCGCGAGGGGAAGGGTGGAGTCTGCACCACATATGTTTTCAGTCTTGTAAAAGAGCATCCACTTCCACCTGGACATATCTCACAGACGAACAATGCCCGTTTGGGTATGGGTAAAGAGCATGATTGGTTCTCGCCCGAAGCTATGGCATGCTATTTCAAGCAACTGCACTCAAGAACTGCAAGCTTTGACACTGCCCATATGCAGGAAATGCTATACAAGCCAGAATGTGAGTTTGAGGAGGCCGCGAAGCATTTCAATCTGATTGACGGCCAGAGCACCTCTGTCATCGTAAACTGGAACGGTTGTATGGATTTATACAACCAACTATCTTCGCATGGTCCGTCATACACACTAATGAAGAAACTGGCTCAATATAGCGTAAACATCAGAAAGCGCGACTTTCAACAGCTTCAGAATATAGGAGCAATAGAAGAGCCTTTTGAGAACATCTATGCTATTACCAATCCAAAATTCTACAAGGAAGATATTGGATTGACATTGGATAATCAATGGTTAGAAGAAACTTATATACTTTAATATGGAATACTACGACAAAGAATTCTGTTTGGAGGTTTGGGGCCCTATGGCCTGCTTCACCCGACCTGAGCTGAAGGTGGAACGCGTAAGTTATGACATCATCACTCCATCGGCTGCCCGTGCCATCTTTGAAGCTATCTTCTGGAAACCAGCCATCCACTGGCAAGTGAGCAAAATAGAAGTTTTGAACGACATCCAGTGGATATCTGTCAGACGGAATGAAGTGGGTGCTGTAGCAAGCAAGGCATCCATCTTCATTGAAGAAAAACGGCAGCAAAAGAACACACTGATGCTGCGTGATGTACGCTACCGCATTTGGGCAAAACTCTGTTTTGTTCCTATTAGAAAACGTGTCAAAGGGAATAAGTGCAAATTTCAAAGATGGTTTGATGAGAAGAATGACAAGTATAATGTATCAAAGAATCCACTGATTGATGCAGTAGAGAATGTTTTGCTTCGCAAAGACGAGAACCCAGCAAAGTACAATGCGATGTTTGAGCGGCGTGCCAGCAAAGGACAGTGCTTTACTCAGCCATATTTAGGTACGCGCGAATGTACGGCATCATTCCGTTTAGTTAACCCAGAGACAGAGACGCTTGTAGCACCTATCAGTGAAAGCCGTGACCTTGGCATTATGCTATACGATATGGACTATAATGCAGACTTGAAGAATCCGCCCGCTTTGTTTTATCGTGTGCAGATGGAGAATGGTGTCATTATTGTTCCACCTAAAAATAGTGAGGAGGTATTAAGATGATACTAAAAGCTTTATACGACTACTACCACCGTAGCAAGGGCAAATTGCCTACCTACGGGCGTGAACTAAAAGAAATAGGCTTTCTGATAGTCATTGACAAAGAAGGAAATTTCTTAAGATTTGAAGACCGACGGATAGACAAGAAACAGGCTCAGAAATTTCTGGTCAAGAAAAGTGTAGGCCGTTCAAGTGCGCCAGTGGCAAATTATCTTTATGACAACAGCGCATACGTGTTTGGCTTTTCTGACAAAGGAGATGCTATGAAGAATTTTAACAAATTTAAGAAAAAGGTCAAAGACATCTATGATGCCGCCCCCGACAATGATGATCTGAAAGCCATCTGGTGTTTCTACCAAACAGAACAATCTGTTATTCTCAAGAATATGCAGCAAGATACTCTTTGGCCTGAAGTAGAGAAAAATTTGAACAAGAAATATTCCTCTTTCTCGTTTTTAATAAACGGTGATACACATATTTTAGCAGAAAAAGATGAACTATTGAATTTGCTGCATGAAGATAGCAATGGTAATGAGAAAATCTGTTTAGTATCTGGCAAAAAAGGAATTGCAGTGGAAACGACCACTGCCACGATGATTCCTGGCAGTCAGGCAACAGCGAAGCTTGTATCTTTCCAAGTGAAATCTGGTTATGACTCATACGGAAAAGAAAAGGGAGCAAACGCCCCTATCAGCGAGGAGGCTGAATTTGCTTACACCACCGCTCTGAACCATCTGCTGACCTCTGATTCTAGAAACAAGTTTCTAATTGGTAACCGGACTTTTCTCTTTTGGGCATCTAAAAATGATGAGGCTGGCAAACAAACAGAAGAGAGTATCTTTAGTCTGTTCGGGTTCAATGCCTCCGATGATGACCCTGACAGGAAGATAGAGCAAGTAAGGAACGTTTTCACTGCCATTTATTCCGGTATTCTGAAAACAACAGATGATGACAAGTTCTATATTCTAGGTCTAGCTCCTAATTCTGCGCGAATAGCGGTTACTTATTGGACAGAAATACCATTGAGAGATTTTGCAGGTACTATAATTAGACATTTCAGAGATATGGAAGTTGTAGACACACGTGATGACAAGAAACCATATATGAGTTTGCGTAACATTCTAAGTGCTGTTACTTTAGGCGGTAAATCATCCGATGCTACACCCAATCTACCTGATGCTATCGTGAAAAGTATCTTTCAAGGATTACCATATCCTCAGACTCTTTTTGCCACTTGCATTAGGCGCATCCTTGCTGAGTCGGGGAATAAAGATAAGAATACCGTACACATTACCCGTGCAGCTATCATTAAAGCATATCTTAACCGATTAAATGATAATGAACAAAAGATAAACGTTATGTTAGACAAAGAAAACACCAATCAAGGCTACCTGTGTGGCCGTCTGTTCGCTGTTCTTGACAAAATTCAAGAGGAGGCGAACCGCCAGCATTCTATTCGCGAACGCTATATGAATTCTGCAAGTTCCACTCCTGCCGCAGTATTCTCAACTATCCTCAATCTTTCCAACCACCATCTTGAAAAATTGGATAGTGAGGGACGTAGGATCAACTTCGAGAAACTTAAGCAAGAAATCATCAGTAAGATTGATGCCGATGGTTTCCATTCCCAATTGGATCTGCAAGACCAAGGGCGTTTCTTCATTGGTTTCTACCATCAGCGTCAGGACTTCTTTACTAAGAATAAAGAGAATAATTATGAATAGTAACAATTAAAATAATACAACTATGTCAGAACTTAAAAACAGAATCGACTTTGTATACATTTTCGATGTACAAGACGGCAACCCCAATGGCGACCCTGATGCAGGCAATCTGCCTCGCGTTGATGCAGAAACAGGTATGGGTCTCGTAACAGACGTATGTCTGAAGCGTAAAGTGAGAAATTATGTACAAGTGGCTATGGCCGGCATTAATGGTAATGATATTCTTGTAAAATCAAAAGATATTTCTGGAGAAGAAGTATTCATCAACAAGGAAATACGGAATGCATATGGAGATCTTGGAATCCAATTAAAGGTTAAGGATAAAGTTAAACCTGAACAAATAGAGTCTGGAAGGAAAAGAATGTGCGAAAAATTTTATGATGTGAGAGCTTTTGGCGCAGTACTTTCTACTGGTGCAAATGCAGGACAAGTGCGTGGAGCCGTCCAAATGACTTTTGCAAGAAGTGTGGATTCTGTCGTATCATCAGAGCACACATTAACTGTATGCTCTGCAAGAGATGAGGATAAATCTTATGAATCACAAGTAGGCATTCAAGGTCGCAAGGCCACCATTCCTTATGGACTTTATGTATGCCATGGTTTCATTTCCGCAAACTTGGCTAAGCAGACAGGATTCTCGGAGGATGATCTGTCGCTATTCTGGGAAGCTCTAAAGAATATGTTTGATATAGACCGCTCAGCATCCCGTGGGCTGATGAGTGCGCAGAAGCTCATCGTATTCAAACATAAGTCCATACTGGGTAATGCTCCTGCTAACAAGCTTTTCGACTTGGTGAAAGTGGAAAAGAGATGCGACGGTGCTCCTCGTAAGTTTTCTGATTACAAGGTAAGTATTGACAAGGACAACCTTCCTGATAACGTCACCGTTGAAGAGTTAATATAACGCCTATGGCAAAGAAACGTGAAATAAGAAACAGCACAGCAGAGTTCCTTATCTTTCAGATGGATGGGAAGGAACAGGGTGTGGAAGTGTATTACAAAGATGAAAACATTTGGGCGACACAGAAAGCAATAGCAACACTGTTTGACTGCGATAGAAGTGTAGTAACAAAACATATAGGCAACATCTTCGAATCTGGAGAACTGATAGCAGAACGAGTATGTGCAAAATTTGCACATACTGCAGAAGACGGCAAAACTTACAACACAAAGTTCTACAGTCTTGATGCTATCATTGCCGTTGGTTACCGCGTGAATAGCATCCGTGCCACTCAATTCAGGCAGTGGGCTACAAGCGTGTTGCGACAGTATGCCATACGTGGCTATGTACTTGACCGTAAGCGAATGGAAAATGGAACGTTCTTAGGCGAGGATTACTTCGAACACCTGTTGGCGGAGATTCGCGAGATTCGCCTGTCGGAACGGCGGTTCTACCAGAAGTTGACTGACATCTATGCTACCAGCATGGACTACAACAAGGACGCACCAACGACTCGACTTTTCTTCAAACAGATTCAGAATAAAATGCACCATGCAGTTCATGGCCGAACAGCAGCAGAACTAATCATGGAGAGAGCCGATGCCGACAAGGAATGTATGGGTCTGACAACATGGGAAAACGCACCCGATGGGAAGATTGTCAAAACCGATGTTTCAATAGCGAAAAATTACTTGAAGGAGATGGAGCTGGAAGATATGGGTCGCATCGTGACTGCTGTACTGGAATTTGCTGAAAGCCGTGCCAAGCGTCACATCCCGATGACAATGGAAGACTGGACCAAGCGCATTGATACTTACCTATTGAGCGACGAGCGACCTCTACTTGACAATGCTGGTAGTGTAAGCCACGAGGAGGCTGTGCTCCATGCCGAGACTGAGTTTGAAAAATATCGCATCGTACAGGACCGTTTGTTCCAGAGTGACTTCGACAGATACCTAGGTGCTTTGCCATTAGAGAACTCTGATGAAAACAATTAATAATGAAGTACACCGAAGAAGATATGCTTATGTTGTCGGGGATTCAACATTTTCGCTTTTGTCCCCGTCAATGGGCGTTAATACATATTGAGCAGCAATGGAATGATAACCGACTGACAACAGAAGGACATATCCTGCACAGGCGAGTAGATGATCCATTTTATCGTCAGAAATGTGGTGATTATATCTCGCTACGTTCAGTCAATGTCGCATCACAAAAACTTGGCTTATATGGAATCACGGATGTAGTGGAACTTTATCCAACTAACGATGAAAACAACAGCATCCGTCATCCAAAATATCCAGGGTTATGGCTGCCATATCCTGTAGAATACAAACATGGTCGTCCTAAACGGAATGAAGTGGACATGGTTCAACTTGCTGCACAGGCAATGTGTTTAGAAGAACAATATAATATTACAATACAATTAGGTGCTTTTTATTATGCAGAAATCCGTCAACGAATTGAGATTGAAATAGATGGACGAGTTCGCCATATCGTCAGTGAATGTGCTGAAGAGATGCATAAAGTGTTCCAGTCAGGAAAGATTCCATCAATTTCTCAGAAAAAGCATTGCAATAATTGTTCACTAAAAGACATTTGCATGCCACAAACAACAGATTGCACCAAAGTTTCGTATTACCTAAAAAAGTATCTTTATGAGGAAACTGCTTAACACTTTGTATATTACAACGCCCGACTCATATTTAAGCAAAGACGGTATGAATGTTGTGATTTCTGTTAAACAACAGGAGGTTTTCCGTATTCCTATTATCAACATTGAAGGAATCGTAACATTCGGTTATATGGGAGCCAGCCCAGGGTTGATGCGATTGTGCACCGATAATAATGTATCCCTTACATTCCTTTCCCCAAATGGTCGGTTCATAAGCCGTATGCAAGGACAAACTCATGGTAATGTTTTGCTACGCAAAGCACAATATAAATTATCTGAAAATGAATCAAGGTCGTTACACATAGCTCGATTATTTATTGCCGCAAAAATTCAGAATTATCGAAATATCCTTCGTAGGTATGTACGTGATTATGGACATAATTGTGCTGTAGAAGAAAGCACGAAAGTATTGGAGAGCCTAAAAAAAGATTTATTCCATACCACTGACACAAATTCTCTCATGGGAGTGGAAGGTCTGGCAGCCAATAAGTATTTCGAGGTATTTTCACATTTAATTACACAGCAAAAAGACTGTTTTCCCTTTAATGGACGTAATCGAAGACCTCCCAAAGATGCAATTAACGCAATGTTATCTCTTGCCTATACGCTTATCACCAACGATGTTACCGCAGCCTTAGAAACGGTAGGTCTTGATCCATACGTTGGTTTTCTTCACACATTACGACCAGGTCGCGCCTCATTGGCTCTTGATATGACGGAAGAATTACGCGCTTATCTTGGTGATCGCTTTGTACTATCTCTTATCAATCGTAGGCAAATAACTCCATCCGATTTCTTATATCAAGGAGAGCAAGGTGTTACAATGACAGATAACGGACGTCGTATTTTCCTAACAGCATGGCAAAACAGAAAAATGGAAACAATGGTACATCCATATTTGAACGAAAATATTTCTGTGGGTTTAATACCTTATGCTCAAGCCATGTTATTAGCACGATATATTAGAGGCGATATAGATGACTACCCTGTTTTTCTTATTAGATAATTATTATTTTTATGAATATACTAGTGACATACGATGTTGATACTATTAGCAGTATGGGGCAAAAGCGGCTTCGACAAGTAGCCAACATATGTAAGGATTATGGACAACGAGTTCAAAACTCAGTTTTTGAATGTGAAGTAAGTGAGGCTCAATATATCACTCTTAAAAATGCTCTACGGTCTATAATAGATGAAAAAGTTGACAGTATACGATTTTATCATTTAAGCAAGAACAAGCAGCATGGTATAGAATATCTGGGAAAAGTAACAGCTTACAACATTAATGAAGCAATCATATTATGATTGCGAACATAATGTGATACAAAAAACGCTAAGAATTCGCAAGTGTTGACTTTCAGATAGTTAAACAAATTTTAAAAACCAAATTGAAAGATAATAGAAAAAAATATTTATATTCGCATAATTGTTATTATAATTATATGGCATTCAAATAATTACAAAGCATAGTGTCACTCCCCACGTGGGGGTGTGGATTGAAACTTTGAAGGCAGGTCTGTCTTCGTAGAAAAAAACTGGTCACTCCCCACGTGGGGGTGTGGATTGAAACTTCGACTTTATCTCCACCCATCTGATGATGGAGTGGGTCACTCCCCACGTGGGGGTGTGGATTGAAACCGTTTGGAAGGGTGATGGTCTCGGCTTGCTTATGTCACTCCCCACGTGGGGGTGTGGATTGAAACGAGATGATGGACGGTCATAACGTCCGCGTCGGTACGTCACTCCCCACGTGGGGGTGTGGATTGAAACGTTGTAATGTTCCCGGCTTTCGCCGGGAACTAAAGGTCACTCCCCACGTGGGGGTGTGGATTGAAACCGACTCCTCCTTGTCAATCGCGGCTATGCCGGCGTCACTCCCCACGTGGGGGTGTGGATTGAAACGGTTTTTGTGAGAGAAAAAGGAGATTCCGTTTACAGTCACTCCCCACGTGGGGGTGTGGATTGAAACTTTTCTGCCATAATGCTTTGTTTTCTGTTAAAATGTCACTCCCCACGTGGGGGTGTGGATTGAAACGCTACGGCATCGTACCGATAACGGCAAATACCGAGTCACTCCCCACGTGGGGGTGTGGATTGAAACCTTGAGGCAGTACAACATCTTAGCTCCTACTTCTGTCACTCCCCACGTGGGGGTGTGGATTGAAACCCACACCGACCACCAGAGACGTTTTATCCGAATTGTCACTCCCCACGTGGGGGTGTGGATTGAAACTTTGTCGTCATCGCTCCACACATATACAAAGCCAGTCACTCCCCACGTGGGGGTGTGGATTGAAACTATGAGATACTGGAGCCTGGATGCGTGACCATGGGTCACTCCCCACGTGGGGGTGTGGATTGAAACTTAGCCATAGTCTATCTAAGCGGTTACGGTTACAGGTCACTCCCCACGTGGGGGTGTGGATTGAAACGATAGTCACACAACCAGATGCCTCGCTCTCGTCGGTCACTCCCCACGTGGGGGTGTGGATTGAAACCTTTATTGGTTTGCCGTTGAGATACGGCACTTGCCGTCACTCCCCACGTGGGGGTGTGGATTGAAACGTGTATGTATTAGGAAAAAAGAGAAAGAAAGGTGGTCACTCCCCACGTGGGGGTGTGGATTGAAACGTTCACAGAATGCCCGCCACTCTGCAAAAGCGGAGTCACTCCCCACGTGGGGGTGTGGATTGAAACGTCTGCCTTCCTTCCCTCGCAGACTCCACCAAAAGTCACTCCCCACGTGGGGGTGTGGATTGAAACAAAAAGTACAACATCCGTGACGTGGAAGTTGAGCGTCACTCCCCACGTGGGGGTGTGGATTGAAACATCATCCAGTAAACAGTAAACAAACCTCACACGGTCACTCCCCACGTGGGGGTGTGGATTGAAACATGCTTATGCAGTCATTGTCGTATGCGTATGATGTCACTCCCCACGTGGGGGTGTGGATTGAAACCGCCAAGCGATTGCTAATCTCACGCTGACGGGCGGTCACTCCCCACGTGGGGGTGTGGATTGAAACTTAATATATCACTTAACAATGTGGACAGGGCACGTCACTCCCCACGTGGGGGTGTGGATTGAAACTACTACTGGAAAGGTCGTTGAGGTTACGGAGGAGTCACTCCCCACGTGGGGGTGTGGATTGAAACTCAATTTTTTGAGAGTACCGATAAAGGATGATAAGTCACTCCCCACGTGGGGGTGTGGATTGAAACCTTAGGATTGATGCTCCTCCGCTCATTGCCTTCCGTCACTCCCCACGTGGGGGTGTGGATTGAAACAGGGACAAATTTCTCAAGTGAGTTACCCCCGGGGCGTCACTCCCCACGTGGGGGTGTGGATTGAAACTTCAATAGAGCCACTAACTATCGCTTGCAGTTCTGTCACTCCCCACGTGGGGGTGTGGATTGAAACCCTCAACCGTTGACGTGGATAAAGCCACGGACAAGTCACTCCCCACGTGGGGGTGTGGATTGAAACCCTCAACCGTTGACGTGGATAAAGCCACGGACAAGTCACTCCCCACGTGGGGGTGTGGATTGAAACCCTCAACCGTTGACGTGGATAAAGCCACGGACAAGTCACTCCCCACGTGGGGGTGTGGATTGAAACACCGCTGCCCTGCGGATTTATATTGGCATCTGGGTCACTCCCCACGTGGGGGTGTGGATTGAAACTTTTGTATCTTTAGTTTTGATACCTTGGCTTTTACGTCACTCCCCACGTGGGGGTGTGGATTGAAACAAACCTTTATACCTAGGTATATTTTGCTCATTATAGTCACTCCCCACGTGGGGGTGTGGATTGAAACTTATGCTAAACAAATCGAGCAACAAATTTTGGAAGTCACTCCCCACGTGGGGGTGTGGATTGAAACAAGACCATACTTGTTAAACAACTCACGATTAAGGTCACTCCCCACGTGGGGGTGTGGATTGAAACACATTTAAATGTGATTATTACGGTATGGTTTTCATCGTCACTCCCCACGTGGGGGTGTGGATTGAAACTTCCCACTTGTAGGACTTTATAATTTTGTACTACGTCACTCCCCACGTGGGGGTGTGGATTGAAACTTCACTTCTCCGAGCAACAGCTTCGCCCTGTATGGTCACTCCCCACGTGGGGGTGTGGATTGAAACCTGTTTATTTA
>FLNY01003872.1_pt1 | contig 89858 bp, 75 predicted proteins | sample 1140381 | NCBI WGS metagenome assembly FLNY01 (sample SAMEA3878172, study PRJEB12797) | bioreactor metagenome | biome: Moose rumen | place: Sweden | collected 2011-10
CTATTGTCTGTTTCCTCAACAACAAGATGTATTCTATAGGATATATGTTCATAAGTCAATACGAAAACCTAAAGTTGCAAAGCTTGGATTTTCAGTTGGGATTTTCAGATAATTTGCAGATCTTTTTCTCCCTTTCTTCTGTATGATATGTTATCATTTTCATCAGGAAAATAACATTATGGAGCATAATTATGAATCTTGAGACAAGAAACGGGGTATCATATCTCACCTTTGATTTATTTAAAAAAGCAAATGTAAAGCACGGATTTTCTACAAGAATTGGAGGTGTGAGTGAAGGTGTTTTCGATTCCCTTAATCTTGGTTTTAACAGAGGAGACTCAGACGAAAATGTCCGTGAAAATTATCACCGTATTGCTACTGCTCTTGATATGAACTATGACAATATGTGCCTTTCAAAACAGACCCACACAACAAATGTCATGGTAGTTACAAAGGAAGACGCAGGAAACGGGCTTACTAAACCTCTTCCATACAATAATATTGATGGCCTCATTACAAATGTAAAAGATATGCCTCTAGTAACCTTTTTTGCAGATTGCGTTCCCCTCTTTTTCTATGACCCTAAAAAAGAGGTAGTTGCACTCTCTCACTCGGGATGGCGCGGAACGGTTGGCAAAATTGGAAAGATTACTATCGAAAAAATGCATGAAGAATTTGATTGCGATATAAATAATATTCTCTGTGGTATTGCCCCAAGCATTTGCAAAAATTGCTACGAGGTAAGCTCAGATGTTGCCGAAGAATTTATAAAAGCTTTTGGCGAAGAAAACAAATACAAGCTTCTTTGTCCTTCGATTTTTAATCCAGAAGATAAAAATAAATTCATGCTGGATTTATGGGTGACATGCCGGCTTGTTTTATTAGAAGCAGGAATTCCTGATAGCCACATTGAAACCACCAACTATTGCACACGTTGTAATCCAAATCTTTTTTTCTCACACAGAATAATGGGAACAAATAGAGGAAGTTTGGCAGCATTTATATCTTTATAGGTTTTTGATTTTCCTCAGAAAATCAAGAACCAGACAATACCAACATTTATCCGAAGGAGAAATGTTATCCCGCAAAGCGAGATTTTTGATTTTCATTAAGAAAACATAAAAAGAGGTCATCAAACCTGATGACCTCTTTTTTACTACTATGAATAAAGCTGACGGACATTTTTCTCAACAACATTTACCGGCTCTATTTTAAATTCACCTTTAAGGAAATTAGCTAGCTGACCCTGTGTATTAATCTCCTTACCATTCACAAGAAGAATAAACGGCTTTTGTCCATCTTCATTAAGTGCCATTCTGTAATCCACTCGATCTAAGGCATACTCAACCGCCATCTCATAGGAGTCAAAATATGAATGTGCATTTCCAAGTGTATGATCAGATGTAATCCAATACTCCTCTACCATGTTGATATCAGAATCTATCAGCGTCATCTGCAAAAACTTATCACCGCAATCATCTCGCAATAACTTATACTCTTTGTTTAATGTTGTTAATTCCATCGTTTAAAACCTCTCGTTACAAAAATCCTTAATACTTATAAACAACTATTTTTTATCACGTTTCATTGCTGATGTCAACAAATTCTGACAATTTAATTTTCTTTTAATAATCCATCATCTTTTTTCTAATGGTAATTATGTAACAATTTTAAATATATTGTGAAATTTCAATGAGTCTTTACATATATTCTGAAAATAGAGTTAAAATATACACGAGGTTTTCTGTATAAATAATCATAAAGGAGTGAAAATAATGAAAACAAAATTCAAAGCTAGTTTAAACGCCTTACTGCTTATAATCACAATTCCTTTAATTGTTGCTCTGATTATAAGCGATATTGTAAGCGGAGTAGAGATGAATTCTATCAAAGAAACAGATGAGGAAATGTACTACAATATGCTCTACAATATTTCCACTAATCTGCTATCAGCTGATAGAGATTTTTATCAAGCCCAATTGGATGGCACTCAGTATTTGGCATTCGCAAGCGAAGTAGACCAGTCGACATTAAGTAGTTATATTGATGACTATAATACAAATATCGATCAGGTACTGAGCGAGGTCGAAACTGCCAATGCTTTAGCGCAAAATAATGAATATTTATATTCAGAATTAAAATCCGATGATGGTGATTCATTCCAAGACAACTACAATAAATTTATATCTCTTTTTGAGACATGGCAAGATTCATACGATATTTCTTCCGGAAAGGGCGATGTAGAAGAATGGGCTACAAACTTTAGCAGTGCTCGTTCAGAATTAAGCAACATGATTACAATGGCAGAGACATGGGCCGAAGAAGAAAAAGCCGCCAATGAAAGTGATATTCAGGCCAAAATTGTTCGTTCAAGTACAATTTTTCTTTTAATATCTGTTATACTGCTACTTTTTACAATATTTATGCTGCTCAATATTCACAAGAATATGAAGGGCATCAAGCATGCTGTTGACAATATCTCACAAGGAGATTTCGTTACTAAAATAAAGCCGCATACATTTATAACTGATTTTGCAAGCATTGGTGAATCGCTAGAGAAAATGCGTCACGATCTAAGAAACGCACTTGCAAAAGTCATTGATCACGCAAGTGACGTCAACAATAAAGCAGAAATCACAAGAGAAAATATTACTATTTCTCAGCAGACAACAAACGACATCAGCTCAGCTGTATACGATATAGCAGAGGGCGCCACCGCAATGGCTCAGGATGTTTCAAACACTTCTACTATTACAGCAAGCATTGGTGATTCTGTTGATAATGTACTTGATTCTGCAAATGCAAACCTGGATAAAGGACAATTGGTTTATTCTGAATCCTTGAAATTGAAAGACCAATTAGAGCAAATCAAAACTCAGGATCATCAGACTGATGAAATCGCCGGAAAAGTTGCTGAATCTGTAAATGAAACCGCTACTGTTGTTGCAAAAATTGCCGAAGCAGCCGAAGGTATTATCTCTATTTCAAGCCAGACTAACCTGCTTGCACTAAACGCCTCTATCGAAGCTGCACGAGCAGGTGAGGCCGGAAAAGGTTTTGCTGTAGTAGCTGATAACATCAAGAATTTGGCCGAGGATACAAATTCACTTGCAGGCGAAATCACAGGAATGCTATCTACTATTACGGATTACTCGGAGAATAATAAAAAGCTTACCGAAAAGATTAAAGAAGCTACCACCAATGAGGCGGCTTCTCTTGAAAGTATGAGCAATAGCTTTGATGAAATGCTTCGTATGCTTGAAGAGACAGAGGTAGGCACAAAACAAATTGTGGAACTTGTAAAATCCGTAGATACTGACAAAAATAGCATCTTAGGCTCAGTAGATTCCCTTTCAAGTATCTCTCAGGAAAATGCTGCATCCACAGAGGAAACCAGCGCCAGCCTGACACAGCTCGACAGCAATATGGAAGCAATAGTGGATCAGGCTCAGGAATTACAGAATATTGCGCAGGAGTTAACAGAAAATGTACGCTTTTTCAAAGTACAATTACCTCCTGACCCAAATGATATTCCGGAATCCAACTAACACTCCTTTTACAAATAAAATCATTACCATTTAATAAACAGTAATTTCCTATAAAGTAAAAAAGAACCGGTCTTGCCAAATGGCATGACCGGTTTTATTTTTCTTTCCATAAAGTACCAATAGGCACAGTCAAAAATACTGCTTTTAAAACATTATCTGCTATCATACAGCACCAAACTCCTATCAGGCCCATTCCAAAGAAATGTATCCCAATATATGTAGGCAAAATGCGCACAAGCCACATTCCACCGCACTCAATTATAAACGGATAACGTGTTTTGCCAAGGCCGTAATAAATGCCCTCTGTTACCACATACATTCCAAAAAACGGTTCATTAAATGCAACCATTCTAAGAACTGTAGCACCAAGTGATATTACCTCTGCATCTGAAGTGAAAAATCCCATTAATGGCTCTGCAAATATAAAAAGCATAATACCACTAAAAACCATTACACCCAGAGTACATATTACACTACTCGCACAAACCTTTTGATATTTCTTATGATTCTGCTCCCCGTACGCAATACCAACCATTGTATTTGCAGCTGACTTGAAACCATAACCGCCAATATAAAAAAGTTCCTCGGCACCCACAGCTATACTATGTGCTGCAAATATTACTGTTCCCATATGTGACACAAGTCCGGCAAATACCACATAACCGGAGGTTGATGCCACATTTATAAGAAGAATCGGAAGCGATAATCTCCACATTCTTTTTGTAATTTGTGGATTTTTCTTGAACAGGCTACCCTCAAATCTAAGCATCGGCTTACGGAAGAATACAATAAGCGTCAATATTCCACCTAACGATGCTGAAATACATGTCGCGTATGCTGCTCCATCAACACCCAAGCCAAATCCATATATAAAAATATAATCCAATAAGAGATTCACAGCATTAATTAGAACACTGATTATCATTGGTGTCTTTGTATCCTTGGTTGCTCTAATAGCAGATGACAAAATATATTCAATTGCCTTTAAAATAATAGGTACGGATATCCAAAAAAAGTATCTGGTTGCAGCCGGGCGAATTGCTTCCTCTGCTCCCATCCATGTTGCAATAAATGGCGCTAGCGCAAGGCAAATCACTTCCAAAACTGCACCTACACCTAATGCAAATACAAGACTCTTTCTGGCAACCTCTTTAATTTGACTCTCATCTCCAGAACCAATAGCCTGAGCAATGAGCGTCATTGCAGCCACTCCAAATGCATACGGCATACTTCCAACCAACCACGTAATGGTAGTGGAGGTTGAAACCGCCGCTGTCGCCTGCGCACCCAACCTGCCAACCATTGCAGTATCTACGTACTGCATCAAAACAGAGAGTACCTGTTCTAGCATTGTTGGCAAAGCCATTGTAACAACTGCTATAAAAATACTATCTTTTTTATTAACTGTTTTTATCATTTCCTTCATCTTTTCCCATGCCATTTGCCCAAATCATAGCCTGAATAGCCCTGGCAACCCGGATGGCATCTATAGCATCCATAGCTCGTTTGTAATCCGCATCCTGCTTGTCCAGCTTTTCTTTGTAGTCCTTTTGCTTCTTTTCAAACTCACGAGCCTTTTGTTTTTTTATTCTCTTTTGGAATGCAGCGTAATCAGAATTACTGGCTGTATTTCTAAATTGACTGCCACCCCAAACTCCTCCTGTTCTTGTAACCGTAGGCTTCATACTCTCCATGACTTTGTTTTCTGCGGTACTATTATCATTAATTAGAAATCTATAAGCCTCTATCACAAGATTATAGTAGCTACTATCTTTAGTACCTGTAGCATCAGGATGTGTCTTTTTTACTAAATCCTTATAGGCAGCCTTTATCTGAGCATCTGTCGCATTAACGCTAAGCCCCAATATTCTACACGCCTCTACCCTCGTCCTTATCATGTATAATCTCCCCAATGAAATACAGCGAACCAAATGCTATTATCCTATCATTATATGTCGAAGCCAAATCTACAGCATGATTATAGCTATCACAAGACTGAGCATCTGCGCCAATATCCCTCAATTCCTCCGCCAATGTATCAGCCTGCTTTGACCTGGAATAATCCACAGTCACAGTATAGAATCGACTGGCTATTGGCATAACAATATGTGCCATTTCAAGATAATCCTTGTCAGCCATTACAGCCATTATAAATGAAAATCTCTGGTTTGGAAATTCTGCCATGAGACTGTCACGCAAAGCCATAACACCATTTGGATTATGAGCTCCATCTATCAAAATAAAGGGAGTTCTTGATAATATCTGCATCCTGCCTGGCCATACAACAGTTGCAAGCCCCTTTTCAATATCGTTTTCTGAAATTGTATCCTGTAATAAATGTACGATATCAACAGCAACCCCTGCATTGAACCGCTGATATTCACCAAACAATCCTAATTCAACACCTGTTTCCACCGGTTTTGAAACAATATATGGACTATTTAATTCCTTGCTCCTATCGATAATAACCTCTCTTGGTTCATCATCCATTTTACCAATTACAACCGGAACTCCGGGTTTTATTATTCCTGCCTTTTCCCCTGCAATCTCTGCAAGAGTATTTCCAAGATACTGCGTATGCTCCAGACCTATTGACGTAATAGCACACACCTCAGGTAATTGCGTCAGACCATTGGTAGAATCAAGTCGCCCGCCAAGTCCTGTTTCAAGGACAACATATTTAACATTTTGCTCCTTGAAGTAAAGTATTGCCATCGCCAACCAATAATCAAACATTGTCGGTTCTTTTTTTAAATCCAAATCAAGTAATAATTCTCCTAAGCGAACCACATCGTCCCTTGGTATTTGATGACCATCTATCTGTATACGCTCTGTATACTCTACCAAATGCGGAGATGTAAATAAACCTACTTTGTAATGATTATTGGACGAAAAAGAAGCAGCCTGCAAGATACTACTCACAAAAGCTGCCACTGAACCCTTGCCATTGGTTCCGGCAATGTGGATGATATGTATTCCCTCATCAGGATGGCCTAGAGCCTCCATCATTTCACGTGTCACATCTCTACCACACGCCCGACCAAAACGGCGTTTATTATCAATTGTATTAATTATATCCGTATATGTCATAGAACCAAACTAGACGACCATTATCAATCCACCATCATTGGCATACATACTGCTGACGCCTCGCTGATCAACAATAAAAATCTCCTTGAACTGAGCAGCAGTCTCAAGCTTGCTCTTTAAAGATAGTGCTCTGTCCAAACAATTACAATGAGAAATAGCAAGTATCCTGTCCTCACAATTCTCAGTAACATCTAGCATACATTGTACCATCTTGTCCAAAGCCTTGACCATACCACGAGCCTGTCCCAGCTGCTGTATGCTTCCTTCGTCTGTAGAACCCATAACAGGCTTTATCTTAAGTGTACCGGCAATCGCAGCCTTGAGATTAGACAAACGCCCTGCCTTGCGCAATGTCTCAAGTGACTCCAGAACGAAAATCGTATGCTGCTGTGCAATATACGCATCAACTGTAGAAATAATCTCCTCAAAAGGCATCCCCGCCTTCTCGCACTCAGCTATCTTCATAGCAATGAGAGTCTCTCCAATCGATGCAGATTTTGAATCAAATACGTGGATTTGTTTTGACTCGTCGTCCTCCTCAAATAAATCTTTACCTAAACAGGCACTATTATATGAACCAGAAAGCTGCGCTGACAATGTAACAACATACACTCTCTCAGCATCACAATCCATTTCAAGCATGTAGGCATTAGGTGAAGGACATGCAGACTTAGGAGAAGTCGGACATTCACTGACCGCTTTCAAAAAATGAGCCTGGTCAAAAGTCTCATCATCAACAATCTGCTCATCGCCAACCTCGAGCGTAAGAGGAACATTAACAAAATGCCCATCATCTATCATCTCTTGTGTGAGCTCACCACAGCTATCTACAATAATTTTATACATAAATTAACCTCCAGAGAAAATCCTGTTCTCTCAAGAAGATTATATCACCCTTATGCTACTACGTAAATAGTATTTATTATTTCAACACGTAGTTTTCAAAACTACATGTGTTACTGCCATTGAATCGTTAACACATTAGCATTTGCATCCATCAAATAATATACAGACTGAAGACCACTACAATAATCAGAAACATGCTTATCATCGAAAAAATACGTTACTGCCTGATTATATATATCTGAATTACTGAATTTTATAGATAACTCCTCATCGCCTGAATTATATGAGTCAGCCATCAGATTGCCTATTGCATCTTTATCAAGCTCGGAAAAATACAACCCATAGTGAACATAATAATTGTCTGCAGTTGATAGACATTCCGGAACGGTAAATGTGGATGTAATCACATGAGTCTGACTTATTTCCTCGGTAGTCATTGCCATATATGCGTAATTTACTCTTTTTTCCGTGCTCTGATCAGCCGTCAAATACCGACTATTACCCCATGTGACATCCATAAAATAATAAGCATTATCCAAATAAACTAAATTCCATGCATGGCTCTCACCATTTGCTGTGCCAGTTATGACTGTGCTTTGAATGCCTAATTGATCAAGCAGATACCATGCAGCATCCGCATACCCCTGACAAACTGTTGATTGATACAAGAAAACACTGAGAATATTTTGATTTTCCTCAGATTCCAAATTATAATCGACATTCTCTATAAGAGTCTCAAAGACGTATTTAGCCTTATCAAAATCACTATCAGAAACACTGACATCGGCAAGCCATGCCTGTACCTTATCATCTACAAGCTCCTGATATGCATCTCTTTGGGTCTGATTCATTGTATATTTGGGAGCAAACTCTAATTCAATAACAGCATCTCCACTAGTATAGGTATTGTACTGATAACCTTTTATCCAGAATAGATTGCCATAATCCGCCATAACTGCCTCATAGGCAGATTCCAATATGTCGCTATCCTTAGTAGAGACTGTAATCTTTTCTTTGAAACTCAAAATACAATCCAGTATCTGATCATATACTGTCTGAGTCTCAGTGTTCAGCTGTGTGTAAGCGTATCTGTCATAAGAAATACTTTCTACTGTAATAGCTTCAGTAGCAGTATCATTAGTATACATACTATCATACCACTCTCTGACATCCTCTATAGAACGACATGACAGCAATCCTCCCATATCAAAATTATCAATTGATTTGTCCAGAATTAAACACACTCCCAGAAACAAAACAATGATTATGGCGCATATCTCTACAATTCTAAATAATGCTCTGTAAAATTTTTGCACGAAAATCTCCCAATCTCTTCTTTTTAATGAACCTTCAATACAACAAAAAGCGGAGCATTAACTTTAAAATTAATACTCCGCCTTTCTCCCCTTAATCAACATTTGTTTTGCCTATAGCTTGTTTTTCATAACACAACCAAAGGTAGCCAAAATATAGATTAATGAAATTCCATTAACGTACAACAGTTACGTTAACAGCCTGTGGTCCCTTTGCCCCATCAGTTACTTCATACTCAACTGCTGCGCCTTCCTCGAGTGTCTTAAATCCCTCTGAGTTAATGCCGCTGAAGTGAACGAATACATCGTTGCCTTCTTCATCTGAGATGAATCCGTAACCCTTTGAATTGTTGAACCACTTAACTGTACCTTTGCTCATGCTAAAGTACCTCCAATATATTACTTGCTGGGTCTCTCCCAACTAGCTATAAGTTTAACAGAACACTTTGTTAAAGTAAAGAAGCTGTCAGATTTTTTTTGATTAAACAACCTGACTAATTTGCAGCTGCTTTCTCAGGAAGTGCTCCCATGGTTCTCATAAGAATTCTGGGACCACCCTTCTTTTCGATGTAGTCCTCTGTAATGATTACCTGGCCTATATTCTCATCCTTTGGAATCTCATACATTATATCAAGCATAAATTCCTCTATTATTGAGCGAAGTCCTCTTGCACCAAGCTTTTTATCCATAGCCTTTTTTGCAATAGCATGAAGTGCAGCGTCATCAAATTCCAATTTTACCTCATCAAGCTCTAGGAGCTTTTGATATTGCTTGATAATAGCATTCTTAGGCTCTCTAAGAATACGAACAAGCATATCCTCATCAAGCATCTCCGTAGCAAATACAATTGGCAATCTACCTATGAATTCCGGTATCATTCCAAACTCTCGCAAATCTTCTACTGTGACCTTCTGGAGAATATTTCTGTCATCATCATATTTATCCTTGAGATCTGCCATAAAGCCCATTGACGAATGCTTGTTGAGACGCGCCTTTATAATCTCATCCATTGCCGGGAATGCACCACCGCAAATAAACAAAATATTGCGAGTATTAATTGTAGTAGTAGGTACCATGGCATTCTTGCTTGATGCACCAATTGGCACCTCTACATCAGCACCCTCAAGTAGCTTCAACATACCCTGCTGCACAGATTCTCCACTCACATCACGCTGATTAGCATTTTTCTTTTTGGCAAGCTTATCAATCTCATCAATGAAAATAATACCCTGCTGACATCTCTCAACATCATTACCTGCCGCAGCTAAAAGCTTGCTTACAACAGATTCGATATCATCACCTATATATCCTGCCTCAGTCAAAGATGTAGCATCAGTAATCGCGAGTGGCACATCAAGTAGTCTTGCAAGTGTTCTGACAAGATATGTCTTTCCGGATCCTGTTGGTCCAAGCATAAGCATATTGGACTTTTCTATTTCGATATCATCCATAGTGCCTGTCGCCACTCTCTTATAATGATTGTAGACTGCTACAGACATGACCTTCTTGGCATGTTCCTGCCCTACAACATATTCGTCCAGTTTTTCTTTTATTTTATGTGGTGGAATTATATTGTTAATATCAATTGCCGGCTCAGGTCTATCCTCCGCAGATTTATTTTGTGCTGCTCCATGAGCGTTTTTTACCTTGGGTCCATCTCCAAAAAGGCTACCCAAATTAAAGAAACTGACATTCGGGATTTTACCCATATCAACATTGCTTTTTGAATTATCTCCACTGCCAAATCCAAAATTGCTCATGCTGTCAAAAGTATGCTGCATGCAATCCTGACAAATGCTCATACCGGGTGCCAATGTAATCAAATTACCCGCAATCGTATCCGGTCTTCTACATATATAACAATATGATACTGTCTTATTATTATCGTTGTTATCGGATGAGGAATTGTCCTCTTTGCCTGTAACCTCATCTACAATTTCATCTTTGATTTCGGCGTCTTCGACCTCTCTAAAATCTTCATTAGTCATGCGCTCAACTCCTAACTATATCTAACATTTCCATTATGTCCATCATCGAAAGTAACAATAGTATATCAGTTATCTAAGAAAATTTGGTATTTTTTAGATTTTTTTTAGAAACATAAAGCTGACACTAGGAGATATAATTAGGCCTGCTGATATACCAGCATCTTGTCTTTATTTTGCTCTGCTATTTTGTCAATCTCAGGAATACGTCCTTTGATTGCATACTCAATCTGCTTAATTTCCTTTGTCAAAGGCTTGAGCTGCTGATACAAAGAATTCATATGTGCCTTTGCTGTATTCTTATCCACATCCATCTCAAGAAGCACCAGATATCGTACGTTTTTGGTTGCCTCCTCTATTTTAACCATAAGATTGATTGATTTTATATCATCCTCATCCTCGCCATAGGCCTCGAGCATATCTCGAATCTCTCTCGTCTCCTCAGTATCCTTCGGTACACCAAGAAGGATTTTTACCTCTTTTTTGCCATTTGCATTGACAGCATCAGCATTAGTTGAAGCCTCAGTCGCCTCTCCAAAATCTCTCTTGTATCCTGTTGTATTGGTAATAGTCTCAAGATATGGCATAGGCAATGTACAAGGAACCTTGTTAAAAGGATTAAGTGCTATTCCCGAATATGCATCCTTTCCCTTTCTTAAGAAAGCAATCAAATCAGGAAAACGAATTATCTGTGTCTTTGTCGGTGCACCATCCTTTGATAAGGCTGCCCAACGTCTAAGAGAAACTCCATCCGTAAAAAGTGGGAGAACGAGGCTATCCTTCCCTTCTGCAGTTCCGGCAAGATGTGCTGAGGATTTGAGCATGTAAAATCCCAGATTTTTTTTGCCATCTGAATCCGGATCAACCTTTACAGGTGTAATCAAATATGAATGACTAAGCCAATACGAAACAACAGCGTGAAATGCATTATCCTTGCCAAATTTAGGCATTCCACAAATAATTCCCGCAAGGGCAGGATTATCCACAGCAACTCCCGGCTTTAGCTCTTCTATCTGTTTTTGACTGGATACTACAGCATATTTCTTAATTAATTTTGCATCTTTAAGCTCCAGCTGAATGCTCGAAAATGCATCTTCAGCCTCGTCCTTGATAGTCATGTGGCCATCCACCTGCGTCTCAATTGCAAGCACTGTACTCTCTATCGGAGCGATTCCGGGAACATAAATGTATACCATGTCTCCCTTTATAATATGACCCTGAAGCTCCCCCAAAACAATTACTCCATCACCATCCAACATAGTAGTAACATTCTCAACCACCATATTGAACATCCTTGGCGCTGATGCATCTGTGGGATTCACTGCCTCTATATTCTCTTGCAGCTGCTGTACCTCTACAGTGTCATTTTCATCTTTTTTCTTGTTAAAAAATCCCATAACAATATCTCCTAAATCTAAATTACTCATCCAAATGCCGGATATCTGCGGCACCCGGTTCTTTGCACTTTTATAATTATAATTTAAACAACAAAAAAATGCCACCAGCATATGCTAATGGCATTTTTATTAATCGATTAACTGTATTACTCTGTTACATCATTATCCACATTGTAATCAGCAAGATTATCTGTCTCAATATCTGATGTCATATCAGAAACTGACTCATATCCATAGAAATAGTATCTGTTTGTCCAGTATCCATTTGAAATAGATGACTCATGTGTAATACTATGGTAGGTTCTACCATAATTACCGAGATTTACACCAAGCACACCATCATCATTAATTGATACATTACTGAAGCTAATATATGTATAGAATGAGAAACTATCTGACTGTCCATCCTCTGTTTCAGATACGGTTACATAGTATACAAGATATACATAATTATTAGTATAGTAAGAATCATACTTGCTGCTGAGTACATATGTACCCTTGAACTCAGCGTTTTCAACTGCTACACCGTCGTCTGCGTCTGTATACTGTGACTTGATAACATCAACTGCCTGACTCTTCATATCAGCAAGATTGTCATCTGTGAGCTGGCTACACTCAGTTACATATGAACCGAGTCCTGTAACTGTGTACTCATACTCTGTAGCATCAGGAACCATACCAAAATTCTCAGCACAATACTCTACAAGAGCATCACCTGTATCATAATTGCTTGACTCAAGCTGAATAGTAACAGTATCCCCCTCTGAGAGATTATAATTGCCTGAAATATAATAAGTAAGCTTTTTATATACCTCTTTGTCACTATTGACCTCAACGACAACCTCGCCGTCTCCCTCAATACCAACAGAAGAAATAGTAACATCATCACCAAATGGAGAGAATACCTCTACTTCCTCGAGATCCTTTACTGTGTATGTCTCTGACTCACTATACTTAACCTTGATGCCCCAGTGCTTCTTGATATACTTCTCATTGACCTTCCAATCGATAGTAACCACGTCGCCGTTAGAAAGAGAAGAATCAGGATCAACAGTGTATGAAATGTAGTCCTCAAGCTCCCACTCGCTGGCATAAGTACCTGACTTGTCATATAAGTCATCATAGAATGAAGGATCAATAGTAACCTCCACATTACCTACAGTATCATATCCTGTAAATTCCACCTCAACGTATTTGTTAAGATTGATTGTATTGGCTCTTACCTTAAGGAATGCTATAACACCTATAAGAGCAACTACTACGACACCAACAATAATAAGAATCTTTATTAAAAGACTCTTGTCCATGCCGGTACCAGGCTGCTTTGGTGCAAAACCACCCTGCTGATTAAACTGCTGACCCGGCTGCTGATTAAACTGCTGGCCCGGCTGCTGGTTAAATCCCTGCTGCTGGTTATACTGCTGGCCCGGCTGCTGGTTAAATCCCTGCTGCTGGTTATACTGCTGACCTGGCTGCTGATTAAATCCCTGCTGCTGGTTATACTGCTGACCTGGCTGTACAGGTGGTACCTGCTCAGCTGCCTGTGCAACTTCACCTGCAACTGCCTCAGAAGCCTCTGCGACTGGCTCCTGTGCCTCTGTAACAACTTCTTCAACTTTTTCTGACTCCTGAGCTGCCTGAGTAGCCTCTTCTACAACTGTCTCCTCCGGCTTGAAATCAGGAGCAATAGCCTGCGACTGCTTCGCGCCGCAATTGGTACAAAATAATGTACCGTCTTCTAACTTTGTTCCACAATTCTCGCAAAACATTGTTTCATTCTCCTTTAAATCTAAAATATAACTACAACAACCATATCATTTTCCCATATTATAATAAGTAACGCAAGAAAAAAGTTTTAATTTTTTCAGTATTATTTGCAGTGATTTTTACCAAAAAACTTTTTACCAAAATCACGTATATGAGTTTTAATCCAAATTAAAAAAAGTTATACTAATTACGTAAATGCAATAATAAACACATTTTAGGGAGGTAATTATGAGCAAAAAAGGTTTTGTGGCAGAATTCAAAGAATTTATTATGCGTGGAAATGTTATGGATATGGCTGTCGGTGTTATTGTCGGTGGCGCATTCACTGCCATTGTCACTTCATTGAACGAAGATATTCTTACACCAATACTTGGAATATTCGGCGGTACTGATTTTTCCGAATTAAAAGTCACACTTGGCAGTGGAGATTTAGCTCCAACTCTTACTTATGGAAATTTTATTACTGCAGTAATTAACTTTCTTATTACTGCCCTTGTAATTTTTTGTCTGGTTAAGGGACTTAATAAGGCATCAGAAAAGGCTGCCGCAATAATCAAAAAAGACAAAGATGATGCTGAGGCTGCTAACCCAACCGAAAAGGATTGTCCATACTGCTACAGCAAAATAAATATTAAGGCAACACGTTGCCCTCATTGCACCGCACAATTATAATAAATAAAAATGAGCATCCGATTGGATGCTCATTTTTATTTAAAATATTAAACTGATGGAATCTCTACCTCTTTCATCAATTCAGATGACATATCACAAAGAATCTTGTCCAATGTATCTACCTGCTCAGGTGTAAAATATTCCTCAGCTCTTTTAACAACTGTCTCAACATATTTCTGAGAGAGATTGTAATACTTGTAGTATTTATCGGTGACGCTGAGATGATACTCACGTCTATCCTTCTCAGACTGTACCTTGTTAATATAGCCCTTTTTGATTAAGCAATTAACCTTGTACGCTGCATTTGGAGATGATACATTAATAAATCTCGCAAATTCCTGTACAGTAGGATTTTTAAGTGCATAAATAACCTCTACACAAAACAATTCTACAGTTGTAAGAGATGTCTCTCTTGAGTGTAACTGGTTGAACATTTCCTGATAGAAATGCACCTTGAATTTTGTGTACACCTCCGATAGTGATTGTTCTAACATTTTTCTTACCTATTCCTTCTTTAATTATTTTACCGTAAATAACGGCAACTCCTTTTACCAGAGTTATATTTTAACTCTAGCAACATAATACCGCAAGTTACTGCCCTAAGGCAAAGGAAATTTCAGCTTTTGCAGCAACTTTTCCATCAACATAGGCAATTGCCTCTCCGAAACCTACAGGTCCCTTTCTTGATGTAAGTTTGCATTCAAGCTCAAGAACATCACCGGGCTCAACCTGTTTTTTGAATCTCGCATTCTTTATTCCACCAAAAAAAGCAAGCTTGCCCTTATTTTCTTCCTCGGTGAGAAGAGCAACTGCTCCTACCTGCGCAAGTGCCTCAATAATAAGCACACCAGGCATTACAGGATGTCCAGGAAAATGTCCAAGAAAATGCATTTCGTTTGCCGATACGCACTTAATCCCCTTGGCATAACTGCCCGGCTCACATTCAGTAATTCTATCAACCAAAAGGAACGGATATCTATGTGGTAAAATTTCTTGTATCTGTGATGAATTTAATTCCATGCTACACTCCAATTCTATTTACATATCATAAACCTTTTTTCAAATTATCATTCTAAAAATCCCAAAAGCTTCTGTACTATTAATCCTCATATTTTGCAAAAACAACGCTGGCATTATGTCCACCAAAACCTAAAGCATTAGACAATGCATACTTAATATCAGCCTGTCTTCCTATATTTGGTACAATATCAAGATCACAAGCCTCATCTTTTTCAAGATAATTAATTGTTGCAGGCACAAAACCATCCCTTAAAGCAAGTGATGTAATAATGCCCTCAACCGCTCCGGCTGCGCCCAATAAATGGCCCGTCATTGACTTTGTAGAACTGACCATTAGCTTATATGCGTGATCTCCGAAAGCCTTTTTGATTGCGAGTGTTTCACCTGCATCGTTAAGGCTGGTACTTGTTCCATGTGCATTGATATAATCAATATCCTCCGGCTTAAGGCCTGCATCTTTTACAGCTAGTGCCATACATTTTGCACCACCCTCGCCCTCAGGATTTGGTGCTGTAATATGATAAGCATCACAATTGCTTCCATATCCAACCACCTCAGCATATATCTTTGCTCCACGTTTTTTGGCATGCTCAAGTTCCTCAATTACGAGAATTCCGGCACCCTCGCCCATTACAAATCCGTGTCTTTCCTTATCGAAAGGAATCGATGCACGATTTGGATCCTCGCTAGTACAAAGAGCCTTCATTGACTGAAATCCTCCGATTGCAAGAGGCATAATGACGCCCTCGCCACCGCCGCAAACCATTACATCTTCATATCCGTCACGAATTCTATGAAATGAATCTCCAATAGCATTATTAGAACTTGCGCATGCTGTTACTACAGCCGTGCACATTCCCTTTAGTCCATATGTGATTGCAATCTGACCGGCAGCCATATTCGCAATCGACATTGGTATAAAAAACGGCGAGATACGATTATATCCTTTTTCCTCACCTTTGGAATGCTCTGTTGCAATAGTAGAAAGTCCTCCGATTCCTGACGAAACAATACAGCCAACTCTGTCAGCATCTTCTTTTTCCATGTCTAGGCCGGAATCCTCAAATGCTTCCTTTGCTGCTGCACACGCAAACTGTGTATAAACATCCATTCGCTTTGCTTCCTTGGCACCAAGCAATTCCTCTGCATCAAAATTCTTGACCTCTCCGGCTAATTTAACCTTGAAATCTGTAGTATCGAAATGTGTAATTTGACCTATTCCACATTTCCCGGCTTTTACTGCTTCCCATGTCTCTTCTACACTATTTGCCAATGGGTTCACAGTACCCATTCCTGTAATAACAACTCTTCTCATTACATTCCTCCAGTTACTTCTATAACCTGTCCTGTCACATATCCCGATTTGTCTGAAGCCAAAAACTCAACCACATTTGCCACATCCTGTGGTGTGCCAAATCTCTTTGCGGGAATCTGACTCAAATATGCTTCCTTTACATTATCCGGAAGACCATCTGTCATTGCAGTCTCAATAAATCCGGGTGCAACTGCATTTACATTAACTCCCTTTGCACCATATTCCTTGGCAACGGATTTTGTGAATCCTATAACGCCTGCCTTACTAGCAGAATAATTGGCCTGACCTGCATTTCCATGAACACCAACTATAGATGTAATATTTATAATGCGACCATATTTTGCCTTCATCATATCTTTAATGGCAGCCTTCGTGCATAAAAATGTGCCCTTGAGATTTGTATCCAGAACAGAATCAAAGTCATCCTCGCTCATCCTAAGTAAAAGACCATCTCGTGTTATTCCGGCATTGTTAACGAGGACAGATACATTTCCAAGGCTTTCCTTGACCTGTGCAAACATCTCAGCAACCTGATTAGAATCACTAACATTTGCCTTTACGCTCATAGCCTTTACATTAAATTTCTCACACTCAGCGACTGTAGCCTGAGCAGCCTCTTCATTTCCTGAAAAGCAAATTGCAATATCAAAGCCTGCCTGTGCCAATGTCTCAGCAATCACTTTTCCAATTCCACGGCTTCCGCCTGTAACTAATGCAACACTCATGCCTTCAATTCCTCCAAAACAGTCTCAAAATCCTCGACCGTATCTATGCTGTACACCTTTACATCCGGTGTAGTCTTTTTTACAAACTTGCTAATAGCTTTGCCTGGTCCGATTTCGATAATAGTATCTACACCATTATCTGCCATGTGCTTTATTGAATCCTCAAGATAAACCGATGACTGCACCTGCTTTTCCAAAAGCTCAGGTATTGTAATATCAGATGTTTTTTCTTTTCCTAAGCAATTAAATATTACTTTTACTTTTGGCTCTTCAAAGGTTACATTTTTAAACTCAGATGCCAATGCATCTCCAGCCGGCTTCATTAGCTTTGTATGAAACGGACCGCTGACATTAAGTGGAAGTATTCGCTTGACTCCTGTTTCCTTTAATGATGCACTTGCTTTATCAACAGCTACCGCATCTCCTGAAATAACAATCTGTCCCGGACAATTGAAATTTGCCGCCTGAACTATTTTTTCTCCTCCAAAAGATTCCGTTGCTCGCTGACATGCTTCAAGTACAACCTCTCTCTCAGCGCCAAGCACTGCTGCCATTTTTACATCAAGTCCGGCTGAGGCTTCCTCCATGTATTTTCCTCTCTTGGCAATAAGGTCCATTATAGTTGCCTCATCCAGTACTCCTGCCGAGTAAAGAGCTGAGTATTCGCCCAGACTGAGTCCACAGGCATATTCAGGATTAATTCCATTATCCTGTAAAAGTTTTGTCACACCGATTGCAAATGCAACCATAGCAGGCTGCGTATATCTCGTCTGTGAAAGCTGTTCTGTAGGTCCCTCAAAAGACAATTTTGCAACATCCATAGCTGTTGTATTTTTTACAGATTCTGTGGCATTATCGATAGTCTCTTTGTAAAGAGAATACTTCTCGTAGAAATCCTGTCCCATGCCAACATGCTGCGACCCTTGTCCGGCATATATAAATCCTAATTTCATATTATCTCCCTATATTAAAGATCAATTTTTGTTGCATTTGCCAATGCAGTCTTTGCACCCTCATATAATTCATCAAGTATCACAGCAACCGGTCTAACCTCTTTCAACTGTCCGCAAACCTGACCTGCCATTACCGATCCTCTCAACATATCACCATCATTAACAGCTCTGCGAAGACCACCTAATGTAATCTGCTCAAGGTGCTCTCTGTCTGCGCCCTCAGCCTCAAGCTTGAGGTATTCTCGAGCCATCTCGTTTTTGATAATTCTAACCGGTGCTCCCTGTGAGCGACCTGTAACAGTTGTAGAATTGTCTTTTGACTTTATAAGTGTCGCCTTGTAATTCTCGTGAATTGGACACTCCTCAGAAACCAACAAACAAGTACCAACCTGAACACCACATGCACCAAGCAACATAGCAGCGGCAAACTGCTCTCCACTGGCTATACCACCGGCTGCAATTACCGGAACATCAACGGCAGCAACAACCTGCGGCAATAGTGTCATTGTTGTCATATCTCCTACATGTCCACCCGACTCGCCACCTTCAGCTATAACAGCATCAGCTCCACAGCGAACCATAACCTTGGCAAGCGCTACTGATGCAACAACAGGGAATACCTTCGCGCCCATAGCCTTCCAATCCTTCATGTATTTACCCGGATTGCCTGCTCCGGTTGTGATGAACTGAACCTTTTCTTCAACCAGCATACGTGCAATATTGTCAACATCTGGATTCATCAGCATAAGATTTACACCAAATGGCTTGTCTGTCATACTCTTGCAAATCTTTATCTGCTCTCTGAGCGCCTCTGCATTCATACCACCGCTAGCCACCAAGCCAAGTCCACCGGCATTAGAAACCGCTGCAGCAAATTCACCTGTGGCAATATTTGCCATGCCTCCCTGAATAATCGGATACTTAGTTCCTGTCAAATCATTTAATTTCATATCTTTATGCCTCCATAACTATTGCGCCCCAAGTCTTGCCGGCTCCGAAAGCACAAAGAAGAATCTTTTCACCCGACTTGATATCACCATTTTCGTAGGCTTCGTTAAGAGCAAGTCCTACACTGGCAGCCGAAGTGTTTCCGTATTTATCAATGTTTATAACAAATTTATCCAAAGATTGATTTAGCTTCTTGGCTATAGATTCAATTATGCGAAGATTAGCCTGATGCATAACATAATGGTCAATATCATCTGCTGAAAGCCCTGCATCAGCAAGTGTCTTATTAATAACCTTTGGTACAGTTGCAACAGCAAATTTATATGTACCCTGACCATCCATCTTGATGTAACCATCCGGAACCTTTATATTTATCATCTTGTCATCACCGGAAACACCTATCACGGAGTGATACATATTCTCCGTTGGCTTAACAACAACAGCTCCGGCACCATCGCCAAAAAGTACGCAGGTACTTCTATCTGTCATGTCAGTCTTTTTTGAAAGGACATCAGCCGCAATCAAAATTCCTGCCTTGGAATTTCTGGCATGCATTAATGCTCTAATTGTCTCCATTCCAAAAATAAATCCTGAACAACCTGCACTCAAATCAAATGCAATAATATCATTTTTTAATCCCAACCTGTCCTGTACAAGGCATGCACATGACGGTGAATAATATTCTGCTGAGACAGTACAAACAACAACTACATCAATATCATCTTTACTAATGCCTGAGCGCTCTAGAGCCTCTCTTGCTGCCATCTCCGCCAACCATGTCTGGTCCTGATCCCCCTCGATATGACGACGCTCCTTCATACCGGTTCTCTGAGTAATCCATTCATCGCTGGTATCAACAATTTTAGCGTAGTCATCATTACTCATAATTTTTGTCGGAACACAATGTCCTGTTGAAATAATTTTTATGCCATTCATTTACACATTTTCCAATCTGGTTTGAGAAGCATCCAAAAGGATTTTTTCATCAAACCTTCTAAATTTATTGTAACGATTCTGCGCCAATTCCTGCCCGGTCATCTGACTCATCTCTCCAAGCGCAGTCGCAATTGTCTTATCTATTCTTGTATATAATCTCTTGTGAGATACATTAGCCTCTTCATTGGAAACTACTGATAGACCGTTTCCTCTTTCTGAAATTATTCCATCAATAACCCCAAAATCCAGAAGATCCTGAGCTGTCAATTTCATAACCTCGGCAGCCTCATCTCTTTTTGAGCTGTCATGCCACAAGATCGAGGCAAAGCCCTCTGGGGAGAGCACTGAGTACACGGCATTCTCAAGCATGTATACCTTATTTGCTACAGCTATTCCAAGAGCGCCGCCGCTGCTTCCCTCTCCGGTAACAATAGAAATCACCGGCACTCGAAGAGTACTCATCGCTGCAAGGTTTCCTGATATAGCCTGACTTTGTCCATACATCTCGGCCTCAAGCCCCGGATATGCACCCGGTGTATCAACAAAGGTAATAATTGGTCTGCCAAATTTTTCCGCCTGCTTCATAATACGAAGAGCCTTGCGGTATCCCTCAGGGCCCGGCATTCCAAAATTACTTGCAACATTCTCCTCGACGGTATTGCCCTTTCTATGTCCTATAAGTGTAACGGGTGTCCCATGGAAAAGCGCTATGCCACCATAAATGCTGCCATCTTCCTTTCCAAGGTAATCACCTTTTTGCTCGAAAAAATCAGTAAAAATATTTTCTACGTAATCTGTAATTTTAGGTCTGTTTTTATCTCTAGCCGTTAAAACTCTATCTATGGCCTTCATAACATCTACCTCCTATTTGCTGTGAAGCTTTAGAAGCTTTCCTAAAACTGATTTCATTTCATCTCTTTTTACTATTGCATCAACAAAGCCATGCTCTTCCAAAAACTCCGACCGTTGAAATCCTTCCGGAAGCTTTTGTCCAATAGTCTGCTCTATTACTCTAGGACCTGCAAATCCTATCAATGCATTGGGCTCAGCAAGAGTAATATCCCCCAAAGTGGCAAAGCTTGCGCTCACGCCTCCTGTGGTAGGATGTGTAAGCACCGCAATATAAAGTCCACCTTCGTTTTTAAACTTTTCAATTACAGCACTCGTTTTTGCCATCTGCATCAAACTAAGTATTCCCTCTTGCATTCTGGCTCCACCACTGGCTGTAAAAATAATGAGAGGTAATTTGTGCTCACCTGCATACTCGGTAGCACGGCAAACTGTTTCACCTAATTCTATTCCCATTGATGCCATCATGAATTTCTTATTCATTACAGCTATCACTGCAGGATAGCCATCTATTTTACATCCCCCTGTAATGATGGCATCATTAAACCCTGTCTCTTTTCTGAGCTCTTCCTTTTTTTCAACATAGCCTTTGAATTCAAGTGGATTTGTTTCCGGAAAATCGAATTTCATTTCCTTGAAAGAACCCTCATCGGCAATATCTGCTATTCGGTCCATTACGCCATATTCCTGTACCGGCTTTATGGCTGGCTCCAGCAGTTCTGTAGGGTTCTCTCGCAAATCTTTATATCTGTTAAATTTACTTTTTCTTTGATCTACTACACTGGTCATCATTCATCTTCCTCTGCAACTGCTCGATCCCAACTAAGGATTTCATCTAGATGATTTTCAATGAAACTGACATTATATTTGCCCTTCACAAAATCAGGATGGTGCAATAACAGATAATCAAAATCTCCATTTGTTGTAATTCCATCTGTAACAAGCTCCAACAATGCGCGTCGCATTCTTCTGATTGCCTCTAGTCGAGTAGGCGCATGAACGATAATCTTTGCCATCATAGAATCATAAAACGGACTGGTTTCATAACCGTTGTATAAAAGCGTATCTACTCTGACGCCGGGGCCTCCTGGCACATTTAAGAATGTGATTTTGCCTGTATTTGCCATAAATCCTTTTGAAGGATCCTCTGCATTGATTCGACACTCTATGGCATGACCATTAAGTCTAATGTCCTTCTGTCTTAACTTAAGCGGCTCGTGGAATGCAATTCTTATTTGCTGCTTAATCAAATCAATTCCTGTCACTGCCTCTGTCACACCATGCTCAACCTGAATACGTGTATTCATTTCAATAAAATAGTAATGATCTTTTTCATCAAGCACGAATTCAACTGTACCGGCATTTGTGTAATTAGCAGCTTTTGCAGCTGATACTGCTGCCTTTCCCATTGCCTTTCTCAGATCATCATTTATAAACATGCATGGACTTTCTTCGATCAGCTTTTGATTCTTACGCTGAATAGAACAATCTCGTTCTCCCAAATGAATTACATTCCCAAACTCATCTGCAAGAATCTGAAATTCAATATGACGAGGATTAAGGATAAGCTTTTCAACGTACATTTCATCATCATTAAAACAAGCCCTTGTCTCGGCCTTGGCCTCCTCATAGAGCTTTTTTAAATCCTCGGGATTATACACTCGCCTCATCCCTCGACCACCGCCACCGGCACTCGCCTTTATCAAAACAGGATAGCCTATCTTTTGGGCAATCTTTTCAAGCTGCTTGTAATCCTCAACCGGCCCGTCTGAGCCCGGCACAACCGGGACCCCGGCCTTCATCATCATACGTCTAGCGCTGGCTTTATTGCCCAATGCATCCATAGCGTCTGCAGTAGGGCCAATAAAAACTATTCCGGCCTCATTACACTTTCTCACAAAATCTGAATTCTCAGATAAGAATCCAAATCCCGGATGAAGCGCATCACAATGCATGACCTGAGCTGCAGTAATAAGTGCATCCATATTTAGATAACTGTCTGCTGCTCTGGCTGGTCCGATGCATATACTCTTTGTTGCAAGCTTTACATGAAGTGAATCCTTGTCTGCAGTGGAATATACCGCTACAGACTCAATATTCATCTCCATACACGCACGTACAATTCGTACGGCAATTTCTCCTCGATTAGCAATCAATATTCTCTTAAACATAGCTAATCTCCTATGAGAAACAGTGGCTGATCAAACTCAACCACGTCTTGATTTTTAACATAAATCTGCTTGATTACACCATCACAAGGAGCGGTAATTTCGCTCATCATTTTCATAGCCTCAATCAAGCAAAGCACCTGGCCCTCCTTTACAGAGTCTCCTACCTGTACGTAAGCGACCTCCTCAGGAGATGGTGCTGCATAAAACACACCGACAAGTGGTGCCAAAACCTGCTGTCCGTCCTGAACCTCCGGCTCTGCTCCCTCAGGCTGAACTGTCTGCCGTTCCTGAACAGGAGCCATAGGCTGTGGAGGCGGTCCAATCGGTGGCATCCCCTGCATAGGTGGTGCCATGATAACCTTTTCCTCAGGCTTTTTAATTTTTATTTTGGTGCCATCCTGCTCTATTTCAAGATAAGCACTGCTGCTATCATCAAACGCTTTCAGCAGCTCTTTTATCTCTTGTAATTCCATGATTATTTATGTGCCTCAAGATAATTAACAATATCAGCTACAGTCTTCATCTCACTCATAGCATCTTCTTCAATTGTGATGCCTGTCTTCTCCTCTACTGCAAGGGAAAGCTCAACTGCATCAAGTGAATCTGCACCCAAATCCTCAAAAAGATTTGCCTCCATTGTTACCTTGTCTGCGCTGCAGCTAAGTGTGTCAATGATAATTTCCTTTACTGTTTCGAACATGTTTTTTCTCCTCTTTAAAAAAAAATAATATTTATTGAAATCTGTGTATAAAACACAAAAATCCCATTGGTTAGTTAATGTCATTTAGTTAAATGATTAAAACTAACCAACAGGATTAATGATACCCAATTCTATTTAAATGTCAATATTGTATTTAAGCTATTTTAGTTAAATTCTATTTTAAGAATAAGATTAATTGCTGGAAATACGTATCCATGCGCCGTTTTCATCGTAATCGTCCATGGTTATAGAAATTTTATAATCGCCTTCATCGTTATACCATTTAAAATCCTTTTCTCCGTATGAAATAGTATCACCAACTTTGAAAAAGTCCCCACTATCATTCACTCGGCGAATAACACGAACTTCGCCATCGCCATAATACTCTGAATAACCATTGTATTTATAATCATAATAATAGCCATCATATGTCGTCTCTGCATCCGCGTGAATTATTCGTACGCCTGCATCATCATCAGAAAAATATCCTTCAAAATTCCCTGTTGGAGTGTCATATTCTACAACAAAATATTCACTCTGAAAATTATCGGTGTCGGTTGTCCCCTCTTTAAAAATCACTAGGCATCCACCCTGACTGGCAGCAGGGATAAAATAACTCTCCTCTTCATCATCATAATCGTATACCTGCACTTGCTGATCATTAAGCCAACCCAACTGTATTTTTGAAAATTGGCAAAAATCGGCCTCCATATCATCCATTACTTCATATCCGGCTATGCCATGCATACCATCATAATCATCAGTCACTCCATATAAATAATAGTCAGGCAGCCCCATGCAATGTCCTAATTCATGCCATAGAGTTTTTTGAAAATACGCTATATCGCTGCTATCAGCCTGCGAATCACACAGCACATAATAATCCGGATAAATTCCATCTACAGAAAAATCATCATTTGTATACCATACATGCTGACTACCATACCAGTAATCCACATCACCACCGGTAGGAATACACACAATAAATGTATCCAAAACTGAATCTTCGTTAGAATCGTAATCACTGAATTCTATGTCATCATCAAGCGCCTCAAACATCTCCATGATTAAAGCCTCGTATCCTTCATCTTCCATTGCCTCGTACTCGGCAATATTTTTGCTTGCAGTATATGTGTACACATCTCCTGTAATATTCAAATTACCGTATGAAGACGTCTTATAAAATGACGTCACGCTTTTACTGTCGTTTTCACCAAAAATAGACTGATACAATTCCTTTCCGGAAATAACTGTATCCGCGTATGTACAGTCAGGAAAATCAACTACAAATACCGGAATATTTATATCTCCTGTGCTGGACAAGTTATATTGATTGGTCCAATTTGCCGTAACGGCAGGAATCAACTCCGGCTCGCTAATCCTGTTACCAATGCTCACTACAGTATTGTCTCCCGTACTTTTGCCACAACCAACCAAAAGGCAACCTGCCAAAAAAGTTGTCGCCACCGTTTTAAATAATCTTTTCGTCCAAGTAATCATATATCATACCATCCTTAAATTAATCCTTGATATCGTCGCTTCAATATCATCATAACATGGGATTTTTAATCTAAGGTTTATTTCACTAATTCTTTAGAAAATTTTAGGACCCGGAATTTCCGAGTCCTAAAAATTTACCTATTTAATTCTTACCGTATACGGTCATCAACAAATCTTTCTTAATAAAAATACTAACATTTTTATATCTTACTCTGCATAATGTCGGAGCCTTAGGATCCATCTCGATATACTTATGATTCAGCTTGTCCTCAACTGTAGCTGTACCCGCATATATAGCATCAACCATCTCTATAAACTGATTAACATAGGTCGACGCGATTGGCGTACCATTGTGATTCGGACATATATATTTAATATTTGGTATCAACTCCTCTATACGCTCGCAATTACTTTTCATATTATCCAGTCGACTTCTAACCTCATATGGTGCATCAGGATTATTCGAATTATCAAATAAATTTACCTGTGCTGCCTCAAGCTCATCACCAACAAAAATCATTCCATTATCCTCGTCATAAAAGAAAAGACTGGAATTGCAATGTGCCGGTGCAACATCCATTACCTGAATTTTTCTATTTCCAAGGTCAATAATGTCACCTTCACCTACTATTTTCTTTTTGTAATCCGGATGTGGCAATTGCTCCAAATCAAAAGGAACCATACCTGGCATATTAACAGATGGTGCATCTATAGCCCAGCCCTTTGCCACCATTACCTCCTCAAATTCTCCATTTCCGGCAGAATGATCCGGATGAAAATGTGTATTAGCCACAAGTAGTGGCTTGTCAGTAAGTTTTTCGACAAAAGCTCTAAGATTACCAACACCATAGCCTGTATCAAGGAGCAACGCCTTCTCATCCCCCTCCAATAGATACATATACTCAGAGCCATTCATAAAGCTAATGACCCATGTATTGTCAGTAATTTTAAAAGGCATATAACTCCCAAAAATCTCCTCCAGTGATGGCTGCATATCCATAATAAAAAACCTCCTTGTATTACATCATTTAATCAGACTGATAATCAGGCAGAAAAAATCTGTCACCATCAGCACCTATCAGTAATGTTAATACTCGAAGGTTTTAATTAAAACAGCCTTTATTCACCAAAAGGCGATATTTTTTCGCACAGATTCAAATTCCATTTCTTATCCACACTCTCATTTCATTTTTCCCGCGATTTCCCCATGCGTAATATGGTATAAGGCGTGCAATGATTTGTTTTTTATTGTTATGTGATATTCTCGTGTAAAGACTGTTATCAGAGGTCTTTTCGATACGATACCCTTTAGCGTATAATGCCACAATATCCCCTAATTCCTCATCCTGCTCTACTCTACTTTCGATTGCAGCATCTGAATCAAGTGAAATAAGATGTAAATCCTCACCATCATCCACGCTTTCAATGCAGTACACGAATGGTCCGTAACCAATTGCAACCTTGCCAATATTTTCTGATACATTTGCATTTGCATACCAGCGCTGTGGCTCCATTTTAAGCCTTAATTCAATAACCATATCAGCATTGATATGTCCCAGGAAAGCTATTCCATTATCCACCACAGGAGACACTCTATCTCCATCGACAATCACCTCATACGAATCTACCCATGAAGGAATTCTGACATACAGCTCTATTCCTTCTCCTGTAACATCGGATATTTCAAATTTCACATTGCCATCAATCGGATAATCTGTAATCTGATTGATAGACATCTTATTGCCATTATATTCAACATCCATCTGTGAGGTGGCAAAGAGATTAACAAGCACCTTATTTTCATCAGTGTAATATATGTATTTCTGCACAGAGGCAACCAATCTGGCCAGATTCGGAGGACAGCACGCACAGCCAAGCCACTGTGGTCTCACCGGCTTTACATGACTTTTCGTTGGATCTTTTTTTGATTTTTTCGGAACCACTTCAAGCGGATTCACATAGAAGAAATGCTTTCCATCAAGCGCCATTCCGGATAATACGGAATTATATAATGCTCTTTCTGCAATATCACCATATTCACCCAACCATTGGTTCTTTAGCATTCTATCTGCAAAAAATATCATAGATACAGAAGCGCATGTCTCACAATACATGGTGTCATTAGGCAAATCGTAGTCCAGTGTAAATGACTCGCCAATTACAGTCGAACCCACTCCACCTGTAATAAACATACGTCTGTCTACGATATTCCTCCATATCTTTTTGCATACATCGTAAAACTGCTTATTACCGGTTGAAGCAGCTAAATCAGCAAGTCCTATATACAAATATAACAACCTGACAGCATGTCCCTCGGCACTATCCTGCTGCAACAGAGGTGCATGCATCTGAAAATAAGATAACGGAAGACTACCCATTCCCATGAGTGTGACCGGATTTGAATCGGATTCTGCCTGTTCCTTGAAAAAGTCAGGATTCTGACCGCGCTCCAGCAGAAAATACTCTGCCAGATTCAGATATCTGTCATTGCCTGTCGCTCTATATAGCTTCATAAGAGCAAGCTCGATTTCCTCGTGGCCATCTACTCCATGTATTTTCCCATCTTCTTTGCCAAAATTTCTATCAATACAATCAGCAAGCCTAGTAGCTATTTCCATGACACGCTCATTGCCGGTAACCTGGTGATACGCAACCGCAGCCTCGATAAAATGACCTGCACAATACAATTCATGACTGCCTATCAGGCACTTGAATCGACGCTCAGGCTCCTTAATTGTAAAATATGTATTCAGGTATCCATCATCCTGTTGTGCCTCAGCGATTAGTTCCACTACCTCATCTGCATTTTCCTGCAGCTTCTTGTCAGGATGATGCTCAAGCGTATAGGCTACCGCCTCCAACCACTTATATACATCACTATCCTGGAATACCCATCCATAATGCTCTCCCTTAGAACGTCCTGCCGTAATTTTAAAATTCTCTATAGCATGACTTTTCTCACTTGGTATTGAATCATCATTTCTCTCTTTTTCGATAGTAATATCAATCGAATCATTTAATACATTCCACTGATAAGGAATCATCTCCTCCTTTACAAGCTTCTGATAATTGGATAAAAACTTATCCTCCAATACAATTTTTGTAATTCCCATCTCCCTTTTCCACCTAAGTGGACATCTCCTTTCTGTCAGCTAATCTATCTTTTCAAAGGTCTTATCAAAAATATCATGATCTATAATAAACGCGTCGCCATGATCGTTCTCTGAAACAACCATATAATCCCCCGGGCGCCCCAAATAATATCTTTCCTGATCCCATCGTGTAAATATCTTAGTACGACGCTTCAATTGCTTGGCATACTTTCTTCCATCTCCTGAAATCTCACATGATTTTGCAAATGGAATAAGCTTTATACTTTTACTACTGTCGATATTTCTGATACTAGGCTCATATTCTGCAGGATATAAATATTTACCATCCGTCCTTATGTAATCTATTTCAAATCGCTTTTTTGAAATAGGATAAACCTCGCCTCGAATTCCAAAAACAATATATGTATCATTTTCTATTTTGACATCCTGATCTCCCTCGAGAGTACGAATAGTAGCCCTTGTGCCAACAGGAAAAATATCTTTGCCAATGACATACCCCAATTGAAACGGCTTTCTGCCATATAAGGTCATTTTAGAAACATCAGCCTTGTAATCGTCTGTATATATAATATCTGTATCCAAGAAATATCTGTGCATTTTTTCTCTGAAGAACTGCTGCACTGACGAAGCTGTGTAATTGACATTTTCCTTTTCTAGCATAGCTCGACGAATAGAGCCTCCGGCCTTAACCAGATGACCTCCTCCCTCACCAACACCTTCACAAATAAATTTGGCAAGCTCATTGGCCTTAACCTCTCTAACACAACTCCTTACAGATATTTTTACACCCTCGTCGTGTATTGAATAAACAAGACAGCATTCCACATCTTCGACCTCGAGAAGCATATCCGAAATCATGCCCAATACATTAGGATCACACGGATCAGCTTTTACAATGGAATAATGATAGTCCTGATAATACTCAGAACCCAAAAGCGCTATACCGGCTATTCTAAGCTCCTCCTGAGAAATATTTGAATTACGGAATTTGGTGATTTGAGCCTTATTAAACTCCAGCTCATCTCTCATATCCATGTCTAGAGGATGATGAATTTCAGAAAAATTATTACTGTCTGTCATCAGACCATAATAAAGGCCTGTAGCCATATTAATATCACCATTTACATTAACGCATTCCTTGCGAAGCATATCCCATACTATAGTGGAACAGCTTGCCTGATGAGGGCGAACCTCAGCCAATGTCGGCAACAAAGATGTAGCCTGATGATGATCAATAACTGCGATATTATTGGACTTAAATTGCTGAATATTCCCCTCGCCATATTGACTATCCACAGTAACAATTAAATCCGGCAATTCGCCGACAGACATACCAAGTAATTCTGACAATTCCTCCTGTGTCCTCACATGATGAATCTGAATCTTCAAATCAGACACCATCAGCTTGAGATTACTTTTTGCAATTTCAAAATTGCCTCCATATACAAACTTAACATTTTTCCCTTGAGATTTAAGAAAACATGTCACAGCATTTCCTGAAGCAATCGCATCAGCATCCGGGTTATTGTGTCCCTGAACTATAATATTTTCAAACTCAAGCAAATCTGATAACTTCATTCGTCTTCTCCTGTATAATTCCTATTTTACATTATAGTTTATTTCAGTTCCCATGCACAGATTAAATCAACAATCTGAGTTCGATTTATTAACTTAATTGAACCATAGGTTTTGGTTTTTTTATACCTTGGACTATAATATGTTATAAGAGCCAAAACGTGATTTTTACTCTTTTATTTTTTAATAAAATGTATTGATGGGGGATAATGATGAACAAAAACGATTTTGCTACTACTCCACCTATGGGTTGGAACAGCTACGATTACTATGACACCACAGTCAATGAAGAACAAATAAAAGCTAATGCTGACTATATGGCAATGCATCTCAAACAATATGGCTATGAATACATAGTCGTAGATATAGAATGGTATTCAAATGATGCCGGAACAATGCGCGGCCAATATCAATACATCCCTTTTGGTGATGATGAGATTGATGAATACGGCCGATTCATACCAAGTCCCAACCGCTTTCCATCATCCGTAAACGGAAACGGATTCAAGCCCTTAGCGGATTATTGTCACAATTTAGGACTTAAATTTGGAATCCACATTATGAGAGGAATTCCTCGAATTGCCGCACATAATCATATGCCTGTTTTAGGCACCAATGTCACAGCCGCAGATATTGCTGATGCGTCCAGCATATGCTTATGGAATCCCGACATGTATGGAGTCAAGGCTACGCCAGAGGGACAGGCATATTACGATTCCATTGTTCAGTTATATACCAGTTGGGGTGTAGATTTCATAAAATGTGACGATATCTGTGATTCCAGAATATATCCGGATGATGATTTCACAGGATGGAAAGAAACAGAAATGCTTCATAAAGCTATAATGAATTCCGGTCGACAAATCGTTCTAAGCGTATCTCCGGGACCTGCTCATATTGACAGGGCTTTTCATTACAGTACAACCGCCAATATGTGGCGTATCACTGATGATTTTTGGGATAATTGGGACCTGCTAAAAAACATGTTTATCAGGTGTGAAATGTGGCAAGACCATGTAAAGGCCGGTTGTTTCCCGGACTGCGATATGCTTCCTATAGGAATGGTTGGTGCAGGTTTTAATCAAAAGCGTCATTCTAATTTTACATATGATGAAGCAAAAACCATGATGACACTATGGTGCTTTTTCCGCTCACCTTTAATGATTGGAGGAGAACTCACACAAATGAATGAAGAGGATTTATCACTTCTGACCAATTCCAACCTCCTTGACTTATTAAAAGACGGATGGCAGCCTCGACAAATATGTCGTGATGATAGCCATGCTATTTGGATTACAGAGAATACATCCTCAGGAGAAACTGCAATTGCAATTTTTAATTTGTCTGACGAAAATAAAAGTTACGAAATCAATTATGATTTTCTAACAACATCTTTCCCAACTGAAATATGGGATAACACCCCTATTTCAAAAACAATAGATATTCCTGCACACGGTGTAAAAGCATATAAGTAAAAACAAAAAAGCCATCCCCTACTCAATAAAACCCGAGTCAGGGATGGCTTTTAAATTAATTTCTACCTTTCAAAAGCGGTCTTAGCGGCTGATAAATAAATATTGTAATAATCGCAGATAACATACCCTTAACAAAAGTAAATGGCACATTAAAAATCAAAAGGCATTTCTCAATGCTGTCCAAATTAAGTCCCGGTGCAATAGCCTGATACATTGAAATAATTGTCTCCTTTGGCATGAAATTATAATAAAAAGGATATATTATATATACACCTGCCGGGAATGTAATCAATCCCATAACCACCGCTCCGATGATTGAACCAATAATTGCTCTCTTTTTTGTTTTTTTCGTGTGATATATAATACCGGCTGTCAAAACAAAGCTTGCGCCAATAATAAAATTAGCCAGTTCTCCAACTCCTCCGGTCTGCGTACCAATAAGACTGAATAGATTCTTAATCAAACAAACAATAACTCCATATACCGGTCCTAATGCAAAAGATGCAATAAGTGCCGGTAGTTCTGAGAGATCAAGCTTGATAAAACTAGGCATAATCGGAATTGAAGTATCCAAAAACATAAGAATGTAAGCAATTGCCGAAAGCATAGCAGTCACCGTCATATTTCTGACATTAAGCTTCTTCTCTGTTCTGCCTGAGTTCTCCTTAATCATTGTAGTGTTTTCCATTGTGCTCATAATAGCCTCCTTAAAAATAAAATATTTTATAAGGAATCTTCAAAATAACGTAAAAAACGTCCCGATTAACTCGGGACGCTAAACGCTAAAAGCAATAAACTGTATCTTGTCATCAGTTGTAATGAACAAAATCTATGTTTATCTTCTATCATCCAGACTATACTGTCGGTACCGGAATCACACCGGTTCGGCCTCTCGGCTCGCGGACTATACCGCCGGTCAGGAATTGAAGCTAAGCTTCGCACCTTGCCCCGAAGATTCTTTATTTGCTAGTACGATAACACATTGCATGCAATTAATCAAGTAGCCCGCATAATAAAAATATAGTACCATCATCCAATATAAGAGCACCAACTCCTTTCGTTTTGTTTTCACAAAACATATTTCACGCAAGAATTGGTACTCTCATTTTGATTTTCTTTATTCAACTTACAAAAGCATTACTATAGCACACACCATTAATATTTCACCATTGAGGTTATCTTCTCAACTACCGGAGCGACCTGCTCTGGTGTGAAACCAAGGAAAAACAAAAATGGTAACTCTTCAAGTGTATGATTACCCATCTCCTTGTCATGTCCCTTGATAACCCCATACGCTGCCGGCAATTCTTTTTGAAGAAGACTCATCACCTCTTCATCATTATCAAGCTCCGCCAATCTTGTTTTAGCATTATAAATACATCGATAATCAGAAGATGGCATATAGCTTATCTCATAATTTCCTGCAGGCAAAGTTACCTCTCCCTCAGAAGAAATCTCTCCTATATCAAGTCCGGTAGCAGAAAATTTTTCTTTAGAAAATCTAGGTAATGTTACCCTCGCCGTACCATTAAATGGAACTTGAATATTTAATGTAATAATTCCATCTTCATTTATTTTCCAATTTGAAACGTACTTGCCGGCAGATGTCGTCATTGAAGAATTAAAAAATCTAAATCTCATGCTAGGCTGTGGTGCTATAATAGCCCCTTTAAATCCTGGCTTTGACGGCCTGATTCCACCTATATACTCATACATAAACTGTACGATTGTTCCGTACGAATAATGATTGAGAGAATTCATACCTGTACCAGAAATGCTGCCATCCTCCAGAATTGAATTCCATCTCTCCCAAATTGTTGTTGCGCCAAGATTTACACAGTAAAGCCAACTTGGAAAGCCTTCGTTAAACAGGAAATGATACGCAATATCCATAAGACCACATTTTGCCAATGTAGTACAAAGCAATGGCGCTCCAACAAATCCACATTTAATTTGGAAACAGTCCTTATTTAATCTTTCTATAAATTGATTGACAAGCTTCTGTCTGTCTATATATATATCAAATGCGAGAGCAACTATATACGCCGCCTGTGTATCACAGGCCAATCTGCCTGTAGGTGTGAAATACTCATCCAAAATTGCTTTTCTAACTTTGGCAGCAAGAGCTTCGTACTTTGCCTTGTCATCTGATTTGCCAAGACGAGCTGCCATCTCTGCCGTAATCACTGTTGAGCGATAATAATACACGGCCGCAAGATAATCATCGTTCGTGCCTCCTTTGAATGACTGCTCAGTAATTCCATCAAGACCAAGCCAATCACCAAACTGAAATGGAAGAATAAAAAATCCCCTGTCACCATGCTCAACGTCATTACGATGCATGTACTCAACCCAGCCGCTCATCATTTCATAATGCTCTTCAACATCATCAAGCGAACCAAATGTATTATAGACAACATTAGGCACAAATGTACCAACATCAGCCCAAATGCTACCTACTCCGGCAAGATTTCCTGCAACATTTGGAAGGAAGCTTGCCACTCCACCCTCATGGCGCTTTGCGTCAAGTCCCAAATCTCTGAGAAACTTTTTATAGAATGCTCTGGTATCCATATTATAGCTGGCTGTCTGTGAAAATACCTGCGCATCTCCGGTCCAGCCTAATCTCTCATCTCGCTGAGGACAGTCGGTAGGCATGTCGATAAAATTAGACTTTTGTCCCCAAATACAATTCTCATAAAGTCGATTTATTTTGTCATTACTAGTCTCAATAAAACCGGTGCGTTCCATATCAGAATAAAGCACATTGGAGCGAACCTTGTCCAATGTAAGCTCACCTATCCAGCCTTGAATTCGAATATATCTATATCCAAAAAAAGTAAATCTGGGGTGAACAGTTTCCTTGCGTCCATCAGAAGTGTATACAAATCTCGATCTGGCAGTGCGATAATTATCATTATAGAAATTACCCTGCTGCAAAACTTCTCCACAATCAATTGTAATAACTGTACCTGCAGGAAAATCAGCATCAAACTCCATTACACCTGCATGATTTTGACCAAAATCAATAACCGTCTCACCTGCAGGAGTATTAATGATTTCCTTTGCTGGCAAAACCTCCTTCACAAGTACCGGTATGCTATATCTGTCAAGCAGATTTCGTTCCGGACTAACCTCTATCGCATTACCCTTAGGCTGAATACCATGAGTCCTATCAAGATCCTCACCATAATAAATTCCGGATTCAATCACATCGCTTTCGCTGACAGACCATGTACTATCCGTACCAATCGCCTGAATATCACCATCGGAATATTCCACACGTAGCTCAGCAATAGTCTCCATCCTATCGCCGAAGTTATGTCCTCCCTCCAAACCGAAATTGGACATATACCATCCCTTTGCAACCTGGATATCAATTCTGCTATTCTGCTGCAACTGCTCTGTTACATCAAAAGCAATTACTTCCATTCCGGTCTCATAATCATTAATATATGGTGTGAGAACTTCATTGCCGATTTTTACGCCATCCAAATACGCCTCAAAAACACCAAGACAACTCACATATAGACGAGCTTTCACAGGTTTTGATTTCAAGTCCAATACTTTTGAAAAGACAGGATGATATGTAGATTTTTCCTCTGCAGCAATCCATTTTCCGGTCCATGCCTCATCCATTTTACCTGTCTCAAAAAACTGAACAGGAGATGTTGCGCTATCACCATTATCTCCGGTAATTGTCACCCTCCAAAAATATCTGGTGCGAGGTATTAGATCAATATCAATAACCTCCCCGGTCTGATCGAGAGTATCCGATTCTTTTTTATAAAGTATTTCATTAAAATTTAGATCTGCCGCGACCTCTAAAAGTCCGTTTTTTAAAGTCTTTGCATCTGTACATTCTACATTCCAGGATGCAATAATTTTTTTGAAATCATACCCCAATGGATTAACAATGCCATTTAATTTTGCGCGTGTTATTTTCATCTCATACTTTCTCCTCGTATTATTTATCAACAAAAGTAATAGCCTAATCTCTATTTGCAGATATCTAGCAGGTCCTTAAAGCTATTTAACTTATATGTCACATGAGGATGCTCTGTTGCCTCACCTATTCCTGCACTCTCAAAGCCGCCCTTAAATGCCGCCTCAATCCCTGCCTTAGCGTCCTCAACCACTAGGCAATCCTCCGGATTCTCACCCAAAAATTCTGCTGCTTTTAAAAACACCTCCGGGTCAGGTTTAGATTTTGTAATATTAGTTCCATCTGAAATAGCATCAAAGAAATCCCCCAGCCCAATCTGATTCAAAATCATTTTTGTATTCTTGCTGGACGAGCCAATAGCCAGACTGTATCCTCTTTTTCTCAATTCGTCTAATGTACTCTTTACCTCATCAGACAAATCCTTGGGACTCATATTTTTAAGCAATTTTACATATATCGCATTCTTTTCAGCAGCCATATCCTCCTTTTCAGCCGGAGAATATTTTCTTGTTGCCCGCTCTAGAATAATCTCCAGACTATCCATTCTGGAAACACCTCTAAGGCGGTTATTAATATCCTCATCAAAATAAATACCATTTTTATCAGCAAGCTGTTTCCAAGCAATATAATGATATTTGTCTGTAAAACAAATTACTCCATCCAAATCGAAAATTACTGCTTTCATTATAACATATAATATCCTTTCATTACACTATGAAACTATTTTATATTCTTGCAGTATCGATTTGCATGGAGTAAATTTTTGTATTTCCGACCAATTTTAAGATTAAGAAATCTTTATCCTTTTTCTATAAAAAACAAATAACGCTGCAGCTATAACAGCCACTCCTCCCACTATAGGAATAATAGGTACAGAATTGCTGCCTGACGCGTCTTCATCTATGGCAGCCGGTGTAGCATCTTCCTTTATTTCAGTAGATGCAGTATCGGTTGTAGAACCGCTTTCCTTTGTCTCAGAAACTGTCTTATCATCTGAATCATCACTTGTATCCGTATTCGCAGCCGTTTTTCTACTTGATGAAGTAGAAAATCTTGTTCCGGCAGGTGCTGTGCTTACATCAGATGAATCACTGCTATCATCTGAAGTAACACTATTAGACTCTGTTACTGTAGATGACGCAGCCTTGCTTGAAGAAGCACTGCTTGATGTTGATGATGAAGCAGATGACCCTGTCGAGCTACTTGCGCTTGTTGAAGAATTACTGCTTGCAGTTGTACTTGTATTTGTTGTGGAAGCACTGCTTGATGAAGTAGATTCAGTATTTTCCGCATCATCCGTATCAGCCTTTGAAGAATCATCATCGTCAAAATCTACTTCAATCTGTTCTGATTCATAGGCACGTTTAACCTCCGCTGCTGTCATAGGAGTGTCATAGATTACCACATCATCAAACAAAACATTCCTACAATCCTCATCACCCCAAATATCGCCTGCGCCTACCATGACATGATTAACATTCTGAATTGCCGCATCAAGTCCTGTAAAACAAGCCGAAATATCCTTTTCATCATACACTATCTGACTACCGTTTAAGAAAACTTTTATTCCTGTCGCACTTACAGTATACGTAACATAAACCCATTCATCGGTAACATCACTGTAAGCTATGCTAGGCGATGCATCTGAATAACTATTTGCATTAATTCGACCAATTAAATTAGCACCGATTCGTGTCATTGGATATGTACCTGTGGTCGCTCCATCACTAAGCCAATCCGCCTCAAACAGCGCGCTATGTTCCCATGTAGAGCTGTCGATATTCACCCACATACTAACCGTATATCCGGATTCATCTACATCTGCAAAACTGTTACTTGGCAATGATAAATAATTAACCTGCTTATTTCCTGACTCATTTGTAATCTGAAGAACCTGCCCTCTTGCTTCATCCTCTACAACAGATGCTGTACCCTGCAATACAGCTGATTCTGAAATCTTTGACGAAGATATTGCAGGTACACTGTCTTCATCCGTACTTTCAAAATCATATCCAACAATCACATTTGGTGTGTCATATATAAGAACATCAAAATCCGCCTGCTTAGACATGTTACCATAAGAAATTGTGGCGGTAAGTGTAACTATTGTATCCTCGCTTTGACTAACAACCTTTCCGGTTTTGCTAATCACATCCGGATCACTGCTTGACCACTCAATTGTAGCACCTGAAATATTAGTTGAAAGTGTAATATCCTCTCTTGTTGCATCCGGCAAATCATTCGAAAGCTGATCAATTGCCTTTTCAATAACTACATCATCTGTAAGAGTTATCTGGCTACCCCATACAGCAATATTATTATCTCCTATTGCTGTAAACGTCATAACCTTTTCCTCGTTATCATTTGTCTGCTCAAAAAATACACCCTTATATGTTGCATCTCCAATATAGAGTCTCACATAGGTATAATCATCTCCATCTGACATTTCCCAGGTTCCGCTTTCATCACCACTGATTGTTCCATCTGAATCAAGATATACCGACTCTGTTGTAAGCATGCTGCCATCTTTTTCTGCATTACCATGATTTATAAATTCATAGCTACCGACAACCTGATCCTCAGAATACTTTTCGATATCCTCATTTCTATTCTCATATACAGCAGTAACAGGCCAATCATCTTCATTCAAAAACTGTTGTCTCACTCTAACCTCATGATATTCACCGACAGATGAGTCCAAGAATCTCTGATGAAATACCAAATAATAATCGCCATCATCAGTTATAAGTGCAGAATTATGACCGGCTGCTCTATAGCCCGGCTGATTGTAAAACTGATAATTACCAATCAGCTTGACGCCATATTTATAGCAATCTGTTCCGCTGTTTTGCGCCTCATTCCCGGCAGGGTCAACATATGGACCATACACATTCTTTGAGCGAAACATTCTCATGTTATATCCACCTGTTGTGGTAAGCCCGCCATAAGTCTCATAAAGATAGTAATATCCACTATTTTCATCATAGACAATGTATGGACCCTCCCCTGACTGATGATTTCCTCCTGCTATATGCGTTCCAAAATATCTGTCAACATAATTACCGCTGGTCTCCTCTACACCATCTACACCGGGATAAATTGCCTCGCCGGTTTTCTCATCTATATCCAATATAAATAATCCACCGGACCATGAGCCGTATACCATATATAAATCTGTGCCTGATTCATCAAAGAAGAGCGTCGGGTCTATTGCATTTGGCGCATAATTATTATTCCAGCTTCCATCTGAATTAAAACACTGCCAGGTAGATGCATCTCCATCAATTACGCCCTCATCTATTAGTTCATTAAATGGCAGATAATCATTTGTCCATGTAGTATCTCTGGTACTATCACCGTCATAATTCACACTACCTGTATTAGTAAATCCGGAGTATACAATGGTATCACCATACTCATAGCCACCATCCACTGTCTTTGAAACCATATATCCTATACATGAGCGTCTCCAGGTAGAAGATGTGCAATAATAAAGCATATATGCACCTGTAGTTCCATCATCCCACTCATAATACGGATTATAAATCACATCTGGAGCCCACACCGCATATCCTCCGGTGCAGTCTCCATCATCATAGCCTGCCCATTCAAAAGACTCGGCCAGATTTTCCTTTAGATTTCCATAAATAACATTGTCATCTACATCCTCGTAATCTGTAGATACTTGCGTCCAATTAACCAAATCATCCGATTGAGCTGTTGCAATATGCGAGCCAAACACATAATATGTCCCATCGTTGTCATCGTAAAAAATCGATGGGTCATGTACTGATACTCTGGAAATATTTGCAGCCTCTACACTAATCGTACCAAGTCCCGCTAACTGCGCCACCGGAACAGCCATAGTCAATGCCATGGTAGTAGCCAACGCTCTTTTAATTCCTTTCATGAATTATCCCCCTTTTTGTTTAGATTTCGCTAAATTAATTTAATATCAAGCCTCTCAACCTAAACTTATATCTAATTTTCACCATATTTTCAATATTTTGTCTTATAATTTTTGCCAATTGTTTATATTTTGTTAAAATACTTCAAATTTTGCTTGGAGGATTTGTACAGGTTTTTTCTTTCCTCAAAAAAGAAAGGCGAACCCGTCTTTCGACGGACTCGCCTTTAATCAACCTATTATTTCTTCAAGCTTAAAATCTGTACCTCAAATAATCTTCTTACTTCTGAAACCACAATACAATTAGATGTCTTTATAACAGGGTGTAGCTACATGTATAGAAATTATATTTTTGAATACTATGCTCTCTTCCCTTCGCAACCTGTGGTGGATATCTGATGCTGAGTCATCTCGCCTGCAATATTAATTGAAAAGTAATCTCTGACCTCGCGCTGATTCTCGGTCATTCCAAGTATCCACATAAGCTTTGTCAAAGCTGCCTCGCTTGTCATGTCATACGCCTGAAGCGCACCAATTTCGAGGGCCCTCTTTCCTGTCTCATAGACATCCATTTTGGTACCCTCATATCGACACTGTGTACCAACTACAACAGTCATACCCCCGGATATCAGCTTTTCAACCGTACTTATAAAATCATGTTTCAAAAATGGCATGCCACCTATACCGTACGCCTCAATATAAAGGCCCTTATATCCCTTTTCAGCTATCATCTCTAAAAGACTACGATGAATACCGGGGAACATTTTAAGCATACACACCTCATTAGAATAGCTATTTAAAAGCTGAAAAACTCCACCGATAGGAGGCACCGTAGTTTTGTCGATATTCATACCAAGGGAACTGATTGTAGCAACATTTGGATAGTTAATACTTTCGAAAGCATCAAAACTAAGTGAATGTACCTTTGATGCTCTGCATCCCAAAATCACCTTGCGATTAAATGCTACAAACACCCCTGGTATACCACTCGCCGCCATATGAATAGCGCATCTGCAATTTTCCATTGCATCAGCAATAGGATTTGTAATAGATAGCTGCGAACCTGTAATAACGACCGGAATATTTATATTCCTCAACATAAAGGACAGCATAGAAGATGTATACGCCAAAGTATCGGTGCCATGGATAATAACTATACCGTCATAAGCATTTCGAACCTCACTGACATGCTCTGCCAATTTGCTCCAATCCTCAGGGAATATATTCGCACTATCAAGTGACCAGAAATCCTCTATCTCAAGATTTGTATCCCCGGATACAATATGCAGTTCCTTTTGCATATCATAGGTAGATAGTCCCGGAGCAAGACCGCTTTCCTTCATAACTGAAGACAAAGTACCTCCGGTATTTATAATCAAAATATTTCTACTCAAACTATACCTCATTTCCATTTCTGTATAAGTTAATTCCTAATGCAATCGTATCAGAAACGTTTTTATTATAACACTATAGTCCCCCGCATTCTAAAAATTCAATTCAAACCACTCATCACCAGTGCTCTTGAATCCAATTGATTTAAACATTTTTTGACTTTGTTTATTGAACGAATATATATTTACCCGTACCTTATTCATTCCCTTTTCCTTTGCAGATATAATGATTTCATTAACACAACGTCTTCCTATATGCCTATTCTGATACTCTTTGCAGATAACAATAGCAATCTCGCCGTTATCTCGGAGTGAAACATCTCCCACCAATACTCCATTGTATTCGATGTAGTAGCAATCACCGTTGGTACAGAGATAGTCATACATACTATGCAAAAGTTCCAAATCATATGGCTCATCCCTATTATCTACTTGCTTACATACATCCAAATCCTGATACCAGGCAAGTGATACCTCATCATTTCTGTAGTAAGGAACTAGCCTTATTTCTTCATCCACGTATCTTTCTGACATCTTTAGCAGTCTAAGTACACGAAGTTCCCTTTTTATCATAACTTCATTAAAAAAGTCCCACCTATATTTCGCAATCATTAATTATCTTTAATTTTGCGAAACAGAAAGCCATCGGGCAATGTCAATTATCTTAATCCCCTCATGCTGAGTCTCTTCATGCTTTGTTCTTGCAATAATCATTTTAGGATAGGCATCTTTTATGCTCAAAAGAGGTGATATTTCTCTTTTATATGTTTCTTCTCGAGAAATATCGTCAGATACCTGTATATATAGCTTCTCGCCTTCTTTAATAGCAACAAAGTCTACTTCTTTCTCATATAGCTTTCCTACATATAATTCATAGCCCCTACGCAGCAACTCCAGTGCTACAATATTTTCATATAGATGTCCATAATCAGCATCCTTAGTTCCTAATTCAGCAAAACGAAATGATAAATCGGAAAGATAATATTTCTTATCTGATTCAAGATATCTTTTCCCTTTAATATCGTATCGCTGTATTGGATAAAACAAAAAAGAGCGACATAAATAATCAATGTAAGCACCAACGGTTTTATCGTTTGTTTTATAAGTACCAGATGTAAGTTTAGTAGCAACATTTCTTATGGAAGTCTGATTACCCACATTGTCCATCAAAAAATCACCTATCATAACAAGTAAATCTTCATTTTCAATTTTGAATTTGGTTACAATATCTTTTGTAATGGTTGTCCTAAATATTCCATTAATATATTTTCTCGCATCTTCTTCTGTCTTATATAAATAAGAACCTGCCATACCGCCTTTTTTTACATATTTATCAAATGCATCATCCAAATCATCAGAAGGAAAATATTCCAAATACTCATTAAAGGAAAACGGATATAGCTTTACTTCGAACACTCTTCCTCCAAACAATGTGGCTAGATCGCTTGAAAGCAGGAAAGCATTAGATCCAGTAAGGTATATATCATACAATTCTTCCTCATATATACTATTGATAACTCTTTCAAATCCATCACACAGTTGAACTTCATCAATAAATAGATAATTATTTTTTTCTTCGTCATATTGCTGTTCGATGTACGCATAAAGTTTATCTCCATCAAGTAAAAGTTCGTTCTTTTTAAGATTCAACTTAATACGAACAATATTAGCATTTTCTTCTTGTGTAATATTATCAATGAGTGCATCCATCAATTTTGATTTTCCACTTCGACGTACACCTGTTATAACTTTAATATCAGGAATATCTTTTACCGCCAATAAGGCGTTCAAATAGTAATTTCGTTCAATCAGTTTCATATTTTCACCTCATAAACATTATACGTCATTTCGCAAATTTAAACAATTTTTAAATTTGCGAAACAGAGAAGAGCAGCTATATTATTATAACCGCACTTCTTATAATTTATATTCAGATTTCGTGAGTTCAACAGAATCAAATTTGTTTTTCCATCAAAACCATATGCATTTTCAATGTTATAATGTTAAATAAACTATTCCAATACAGAGGATTTTTAATATGATTTATTTTATAACCGCATTGCATCCAGAGGCAAAGCCTCTTATCGATAAATATAATTTAAAGAAAACAGATGATGGAAAATTTCAAATATATAAAAATGAATCCATAATACTGATAATCACTGGCACAGGTCAGACAAATGCCGCTATTGCAGTAACCTACCTTCTTACCAAATATAATTGCACTAATTATGACTTTGTCATAAATATAGGGGTATGTGCCGGATTAAAAGAGGCAAGCAATGCGTATTTTATCAATAAAATAACTGATATTACCACAGCAAGGACCTACTATCCGGATGTGTTTTACAATCACTCTTTTGATGAGTCTGAGATATATTCCGGAAGTCAGATACTCTCAGATGGCAGCTATCCTCTCTATGATATGGAAGCAGCGTCCATCTACCAATCCGCAATAAAATTTGTAAGCACCGACAGGATCGCCTTTATAAAAATTATATCCGATAATTTTTCACCAAATATTACAGGAAAAATCATCTCTGAAATTATCTATGCAAAGACACCTTTAATTAATGACTATATTTCATCCTGTCTTGAAATTCGCAGCAATGATTCTAACCTGCTAATTTCAGATGACTTATTACGAATATTCGAAAGACTAAAAGCTGAATTTCATTGCTCTGTCACAATGGAAAACAACCTGAAAGGTTTTCTTAGATATGCTTTTGTTACAAGCATTGACACTGATAATATAATAAAAGAAATGTACGCTAATGATATTATTCCATGCAAAACCAAGGAAGAAGGTAAAAAGGCTCTTGAAATCTTTAAACAAAAACTATTATAGTAGACCATTCTCTCATATATACGTTGAAAATAAAATAAAAGATAACGACACCGTAGTCTCTATTCTGCATCATTTTAAGGATGCACAGATTATATACATAAATCATTACAAAGATATTTTCTGCAGGGCAAACCAAAACTACATAAAGCAACAGGCCAGCCACACACTAATTCTTGCTCGAAAATCAGGTACCAAAGTATACAAAGGCTCTCCCGTATGTCAGAGCTTTGACAACGATTACTTTTTCTATACCTCCTGCATGATGAACTGCATATACAACTGTGAGTATTGCTATCTCAAGGGTATGTATCAGTCCGGCTATATGGTCCTTTTCATTAATCTCGATGAAATATTTGATGATGTCACACAACTATTAAAGGCTCACCCTGTTTATCTGTGTGTTTCCTATGACACTGATATGATGGCCATGGAAAGTATTTTTCACCTTGCAAAAAAATGGTGTGATTATGTGGACAGGACAAATCAGACATCTTCAAATAAGCTCACAATTGAGATTCGTACAAAATGCGGTACTATAACACAGTGGAATAACATCCACCCGTCAGACAATGTAATATTTGCTTTTACATTATCGCCTGAATATGTAATAAATAATTATGAACATGGCACAAGCTCTCTAAAGGCGCGAATCGACTGCGCAAAAAATCTGATAAGTAATGGCTTTCGTGTGCGACTATGTTTCGATCCAATGATACATTGTCCCGATTGGAAATCTCACTACACCAAATTATTAGATGATGTAATTCAGTCCATCGATTTATCAAAATTATATGACGTAAGCATAGGCTCATTTAGAATTTCAAAAGATTACCTAAAGCAAATGCGCAAAATAATGACAAACTCTATAGCATATTTTCCTTACGAAAATACTGATGGATTTTACCACTACCCTAGTGATTTACAAAATGAGATGGAACAATTTCTATTCAGAGAATTTGCAAAATACATCTCACCTGATAAGATTTTTTTATGGAAGGAGTAAGAAATGAAGACTGCAATAATAACCGGTGCATCCTCCGGAATCGGAAAAGCAATAGCTCTATCTCTATGCAAAATGGGCTATAAAATATATGGCATAGGACGTACATTTAACGAATACATTCCTGGAGTTACTCAAATAACTCTTGACCTTCTGGATACAAAAGCTTTAGAAACTACAATCAATAATATTAAGAAAAAAGAGGATATATCCGTACTAATAAACTGCGCAGGAGTTGCATACTACGGTCTCTTCGAGGAAATCAAAATTGAAAATATTCAAGAGATGGTTAGAACAAACCTGGAAGTCCCTATGATTCTAACCAGATTATTACTGCGTGACCTAAAGAAAAATAAAGGCTTTTTGATTAATATCTCATCTGTAACTGCGCTTTCATCTAATCCACATGGAATAGCTTACGGTGCTACAAAAGCAGGGCTTTCCAGCTTTTCTAAAAGTCTATTTGATGAGGCTAGAAAATACGGTATAAAAGTATGTGATATACGCCCGGATATGACCGATACCAATCTATATCGCAATGCAAATTTCTCCTGCGACAAAACAGCATGCCTTGTTCCGGAGGATGTTGCAAATGCCATTAAATTTATACTTAATTTCCGAGATGATATCGTAGTAAATGAGATAACTCTTAAGCCACAGCTACATAGAATTAAAAAATAGGGAACACATCGTGTTCCCTATCCTTATAGTCCACCATCACGGAAGATAATGTATATAATATAAGCCACATATAAGACCAACATAATTATTCCATTTACCCGCTCTAATCTATGTCGCTTTACACACATAAACCAAACGATAACTGAAAATACCACGAGAATTATCAAATCAATAGCATTCACCGTCATAAACGCTATCGGTGATATAGTAGCTGCAACACCAAGAATCATCAGGATATTAAAAATATTGGAGCCAACCACATTGCCTATAGCCATATCCAACTGGTTCTTTCTGGCAGCCACTATCGATGTTACAAGCTCCGGTAGCGACGTTCCTAAAGCTACAATTGTAAGTCCGACCAGGGTCTCTGACATACCAAATGATAATGCCAGTGTAGTACAAGAATCTACAACCCAGTCTCCTCCAAACTTGATAGCGATAGCCCCACCGATAATATAGACAATACAGAGCCATGTCTTTACATCAACAATCTCGCTTTCATCGAGGACATCCATAGATGCCTGCTCTCTGGATTTCATTCCGGTACGAATCATCATCACAAGAAATGCTATAAAAATCGCAAGTAGTATGACGCCATCTACATGTCCCAAAGAAAATCCAAGTAAGCCCATACCCATAAGTAAAATTGCACAAATCACTGAAAACGGAAAATCTCGTTTTAAGGTAATCACTCCTACCTCAAGCTTTGAAAACAATGCACAGCTACCCAGTACAACCATGAGGTTGAATATATTAGAGCCAACTACATTTCCTATCGCAAGCTGATTGCTATTGGCCATAGATGCTGTTACGGAAACTGATAGTTCCGGCAGTGAGGTGCCCATGGCAACAATCGTCATACCAATAATAAGAGCAGGAACATGTAGCTTTTTAGCAACTGCAGATGCACCCTCCACAAAAAAATCCGCACCCTTAATTAAAAATACAAATCCGATAACAAGTAATATAAGCGCCCCGGGCACTGTATCAAAAAACATACTCACCAATAAATATCCTCCTAAAAACCTAATGATAATCCGAGTGTATGCTCAAGCAAAATCTTGACTCCGAGAAAAACAAGAATTATTCCTCCGATAAGCTGAGCCTTCGCTTTGAATTTATCACCAAAAACATTTCCAATGATTACTCCAAACCCAGAAATCACAAATGTAGTACAACCAATAATTGTTATTGATTTGAAAATGTTGAAATCATCATAAAATGAAAATGTAACTCCGCATGCCAGTGCGTCGATACTTGTGGCTATCGCCAATAAAAACATTTCCTTGTAATCCATTGGCGGATCCATCTCGGTTACCTGGTCCTGTTCCTTCCAGTCCTTGATTGCTTCAACAATCATGTTGACACCCACATATAATAGTAGGATAAATGCAATCCAGTGATCAAATGCTTTGATTCTGCTAGCAAAGGTACTGCCTAACAACCAGCCCAAGAGCGGCATCAAAGCCTGAAAACCTCCAAAGAACAATGCTATCATGAAGCATTGAAACTTGTTCACCTTGCGCATGGCTAATCCCTTGCATATAGCCACGGCAAAGGCATCCATGGAAAGACCGACTCCAAGCAGGAAAATATCTACCGTGCTCATATTAAATTACTCCTTTTGCTAATTAACACAGCAAAGGCGCATTCTGCAGATTTAGATAAAACCTATAGTCTTAATGTCTAAACTGCCATTACCGGAAAATTCTAAATATAACGCCTTGCCCGTACCATATAATTTAGCAGGAATTGACACTAAATGCCAACTATTTTTTTCACAATTAATAGTTGCCTTGCCATATTCCTCTTTTCCGTCCAAATCACCCAGCGCTTCTACAACGCCTCCGAACTCGCCTCTGATTTCCAGCAGAATTTGATTCACATCCTCAAAATCAAAATATTTGTATCCTATTATCGTCTTGTCCTCTACATCAGTAATATAAGTTACATTATTACGCTCCACCATGCGAGTCTGTTTTTGCATAATAGGATCCTGAAAATCTATATTAGACATAGTAGTTGCGCTTGTAATATGACATGCAATTCCTGCAGGATAAGTGCCCTCTCCTTTTAGTGCACCACCATTTAATCCACAGCTTGTCATGCCCACCTGTGCAATTGTACCATCTGCTGCAATCTCGATTTTTTCTGCACAACCCTGACGAGAGAACTCATTACCATCAGTACATCTATGATAGAAAATATAATAACCATCATAAAGCTTTGCAATGCTACCATGGTTATTGCTAAGCGTATAGGTAGGCTTGTCATTGCCATCCAGTCCAATATTTCCATTAGAAATAATGGTACCACCATAAATGAAATCTCTATCCGGCCTGTCACTGATTGCATAGCATAATTCGTGACTCTTGTGACTGCTGTATATAAAGTAATATTTGTCGTTTATTTTTCTGATTGAAGATGCCTCAAAAAACGCATGACCCTCAAAACCGGTTCCATCAGAAGTCTTTCCACTTGGAATCAGACCCCTTGGCATTTCCTTTAAAGTGATCATATCAGGCTCAAGCTCAGCAACCTGAGAGTACACTACAAACTTTACCTTTCTGAGTGTTTCCACCATATCTCTCATATCCTCAGGCAGATTGGCAATTTCCTCATCGGTAAATGATGGAATATCCATTTCCTTTTCACATGCCGGTGCAAAGCCCCAGTATAAATATACTCGTCCGTCATCATCTGTAAGCACTGCCGGGTCAAATGGCATATGATCATCTAAATTCTTGCCACCACATAAACTGTCAGGATATTTTACATGTCCGTAGAATTCAAAAGGTCCTGCCGGACTATCACTGACTGCAACACCTATTTCAGGATAAAAAGGAAAGCAATAATACATATAGTATCGGCCATCCGGTCCCCTTGTTACATCAGGAGCCCATAGCTGCATCTTGCCGTCCGGATTAGATGGATCCTGCTCCTTGCGATAAATTATCCCTTCGTATTTCCATTCCCTCGGATTGTCTACAGGTGCTGACCATGTCACATAATCTTCCTGACAATAGACTGTCCCCTGAGACTTGTCATGACTTCCATAAATATAAATTCTGTCACCAAACACATGCGGTTCACCATCCGGCACATATTCTGTCAGTGGCAGATAAGGATTAAAAATCTGTTCCATTATTGTCCCTCCCAAATACTTGTAGCTGCCAGAAGATTTACTGGCAGCTACTATTTTACTTTATTTTTATATTATAAACATGAATTAATTACTAATTTTCTGTAAAATTTTACTGTGCCGCAAGCCACTCATCCAATTGCTCCTGCTTAGCATTCATTACATCCTCAAGTCCTGCTGCATATAGCGCATCATTGAGTGCATTAAGTGTTTCCTCTACTCCGGCCGAACCGCAAGAACCAGTTTCAAGCGTTGCTCTATATGTCTCGTAAGCATTGGTGAGTGCTGTAATCTCTGTAGAATAATTAGAACTATCCCACATGAAACCATATGTTGCAGGGTAATATGCCCAATCATTATGTGACTGAAGCAATGTCCAGTAATCTGCATCCTTTGTGCCATCATTCCATACATATGACTGGAACTGATTACCCAGGCTCCATCCTGTATTCTGGTGATATGCGTAGTTACTTCCGTCCTCACCATCTACAAAGTATGCAGTGCCATCATCAAGTACCTGATAATTCACACCCTCAATACCATACTGCCACAAATTGTAAAGTGTAGCATCTGAATATAGTGCAGAGATGAATTTGAATGCCATCTCAGGATCCTTCGAATTGTTTGCAATACCTGTATCAAAGAATGAGATATTTGTTGTTGAAAGATATCCATCATCTGAAGGATTGATATAAATGCAATAGCACTCACAACCATTTGCTGAATTTGCTTCTGCAAGGAAACCGGGCTTAATAGCTGTAGCATAAGAGAATGTATTTCCAGCCTTCATCATTGTAGCTGTACCCTGTGTATCCGTTGCTGCATCCGGATATATATATCCCTTATCATACCAATCGGCAATCATTGATACATATTCCTTATACTGGTCGGTCTCAAACATATTTACAACTGTTGTGCTCTCTCTGTCAGCCTGCAGATCAATAACACCAAAGCTATCTACAAGTGTATCGAACTCTGTAAATCTATTATACTGAGATGTATTTGAAAGATACAGTGGATACATATTTGGATACGCCTCCTTAACTGCTGCAAATATTTCCTCAGCCTCCTCCCATCTAAGTGATGTTCCGGTATAAGTATCAGAATTTTCTGCATCTAGATTATACTTTTCTGTAAGACCCAGCTCATCGCAAATATCTGCTCTCATGCAAAGACCACCAAGCTCTACAGACTCCTTGTTTGCCGGGAATCCAAAAAGCACACCGTTTACACTGCCTACCTTTGCTGTCTCCTCACTGCCAAGTGCCTCGATGATTTTTGCTCCATCCTCTGTATCGAGAAGATCTGTCATATCATAAATACCACCCATATTTACCCAACTAGGTGCGTAGCTGTAAAATATTGGAATAACATCCAGCTCATCTCCACCTGAAAGCATGAGCTGTGTTGTTGTCTGATAATCTGCATAGGATACCGGCAAGAGCTCAACCTCAATCTGATAGTTCTCAATCATATAATCATTGATTGCATCCTGTACTGCCGCACGGGCATCATCATCCTGCTCATAGAACTCGATGTACTCAAACACCAAATGATATGGATCATCAGTTGTATACTCACCATAGCTTGTAGTCGTAACACCATCACCACTTACTGCTCCGGTAGTACTTCCTCCTGATGATGAGCTGCCGCACCCCACCATTGTTCCCGCAGCTATAGAAGCCACAAGAATTGCACTTACTAACTTCCTTCTCATTTTTCTCCTCCTTAAATTTTCATTACATTATTTATATTTCTTGTAAGCAAGTTCCTGTTTTTGAATTCCCCCAAAAACTGAACTATACCAACATTTCCTAACCCTTTACGCCACCAAGTGTAAGTCCCTTTGAATAATACTTCTGGAAGAACGGGAATATCAGCATAATAGGCAATATTGCCACAAACGCTATTGCCATCTGAATAGCTGTCGACGGTATAGCTGCTGCCGCACTGGTAACATTTGAATTTGAACTTGTTGCCAGATACTGGATATTGCTAACCATCTGATTTAAAAGATTCTGTACATTATACAAATCCTTGTTACGGGTAATATAATAAAGTCCGTTCGTCCAATCATTCCAATAGGTCAGCCCTGCAAATGTACCCATTGTAACAAGAATCGGCTTGCCCAGTGGAAGAACAATCTTTCTAAATATTTCAAACTGTGTAGCACCATCGATCTCTGCCGCCTCATACAACGACTCAGGGATACTTGTATTGAAATAGGTTCTTATCATCATTACATTCCAAGCACTAACCAGAAAATTAGGAAGTAACTGTGCAAATATTGTATCCTTTACTCCAAGTGACGACCAAAGCAAATACGATGGTACTATTCCACCATTAAAAAGCATTGTAAAGAATACATAAAAATTCAAAGCTTTTCTGTATGGTAACTTCTTAACGGAAAGAGTATATGCCATCATCGCTGACAACAACACATTCACAAATGTTCCTATGGCTGTAACCACAATACTAATCCCATACGCCTTAAGAATTTTTTGTCCGGAGCGAACTATGTATGTATATGCCGCAAGCGATAATTTCTCCGGGAAAAATGAATATCCATTTGCCACCAGTGTATTTTCATCTGTTATTGACGACATAAGAAGTAACAAAAACGGCAAAATTATTATCACTGTCCAAATTATCATAACCAGGTTGGACAGCACCTGATATCTTGAAAATGGTTTTTCTCTCATTTCTGATTCCCCCTAGAACAGCGCATTTTCTTCGCTAATTTTACGTACTACCCAGTTGGCTACAATTACAAGAACAAATCCGATTATTGACTGATAGAAACCTGCCGCTGCAGACATTCCTATATTCGACTGTTCCATCAACCCACGATATACGTATGTATCAATTACGTTTGTTGTAGCATATACAGCTCCTGAGTTTCTCGGAACCTGATAGAATAATCCAAAATCAGAGTAGAATATTCTACCTATGCTCATCAAAGTAAGAGTTATGATTGTCGGTACAAGTGATGGCAACGTAATCGCCTTTATCTGTTGCCACTTTGTGGCTCCATCCAAAGATGCCGCCTCATACAAGCTTGGATCAATTCCATTAATTGCTGATATATAAATAAGACATCCATAGCCCACGCCCTTCCATGTATTTACAAATACGAGGATAAAAGGCCATTTCCCCGCATCAGAATACCAGTTGACAGGGTCAATTCCCAGCGCCGGCAATATCGAATTATTCAAAATACCATTTGACTGACTGCAAAATGCAAATACAATATATCCCAAAATTACAGCTGACATCAGGTACGGAAAAAGTATCGCACTCTGATATACCTTCTTTAATTTTTTGCTTAAAGCATCACATATAAATATTGCAAAAATAATTCCAAGCAATGTATTCAACACTATAAATACCAAATTATAAAGAATTGTATTTCTAGTGATAATGAATGCATCCGGAGTTGCAAACAGGAATTTGAAATTCTTTAATCCAATCCATGCACTTCCGAACAATCCGTTGCGCACATTGTATTGCTTGAATGCAACTACAATACCTGCCATTGGAATATAGTTATTAATAAGTAGATACAATCCACCGGGCAAAAACATTAAATATAAAGGTATATACCTTTTTATCTTTTTCATTCCACTATTCATAAATAACCCCCTACACAAGCCACTATATATTATCGTTTTCCGACATCAGCTTTAACTTGAATACATAGTACAAAAAAAGAAGTGGCCTAAACCACTCCTTTTACGATTTCCATTTGTCATTTTACGACTCGCCTTTTCGAAATTCCTGTGGAGACATTCCCGTATACTTTTTGAAAGCTCTGGAAAAATGGGAAAAATTATCGTATCCAACCTTGGACGCAACGATGCTGACCGGCAACTTGGTCTTGGCAAGTGTCGTTTTGGCCATCTCCATTCTAATCATCACCTCATAATCCTTATAGGTATATCCGGTGTATTTCTTGAATTCTCTGGTAAAGTAATCTTCATTGAGATGCACATAATCTGCCACCTCTCGACGAGTTATGCCACTTGTTATATTAGCCCTAATATAATCCTCAGCCTTGCGAATCCTCTCCACATTATCAACTATGCCATAATCCTCAGGAGCCACCTGCCAGTATACTCCGTACTGTCCGGATACATTCTGTTCCTTGCGACGCTTTAGCTCAGCATAATTTTCGTAACTATATTCTCTAATCTCATGCTTTTTAGGGTAGACTGCCACCTTGAAATCCATTCTGGTATTTATAAAATCTGCAAATGTATCTATGCTCTTGCACCACACATCCTCAGATATCGAATTAGCCTCAGTAACTGCAAATAGAGAATACAAATTAAGATCCATCTTGGCAATCATCACTCTTATATTGTATTCTTCTAAAAGCTCTTCAAGCACATTTCTGAATACAAGCTTTAACAAGGTATCATTCCACTTATTCCCCTTGCCTTCAAATATTATAATCTGTATCAAAACCGGACGTACAGTAACCACAGAAAAGCTATTGAAGAAAGTATCACGCATATGTTCATATATTCTGGTTGCCTCAGTGTTATCTCCATCCATACACTTTAGCAGAAAAAGTTCCATCAATGAATCTCTCTGATCCTCCAATATTGCTGTAGCCTGCTGCAATTTATTGATACGTTCTTTTTTGTTGGCCTCCTCAACCGCACGTACAAGAGATGTTTCCACATCTTCATACCTGGCAGGCTGAAGAATATAATCAAATCCGCCAAGCTGTATTGCCTCTCTTGCATAGGAAAAATCTGCATGACTTGTCAAAAACAGACCGACAATCTCGGGATATTTCTCTCGAGTCCATCGAAACAGAGAAATACCATCCTCCTCCGGCATTTCAATATCTGTAATCAAAATATCAATATCAAAATTCAGCATAACAAGCCGCGCCTCCATGGCACTGTATGCCGTATAAACCCCATCTATTCCAATTTTTTTATAATCAATGCCGCTTGCTATACTGTCTGCAACAGCTCTTTGATCATCAACAATCAGAATGTTCATTATTCCTTAATTACCTTCCTATTTGTACTAGGCAGAAACAAATTAGAAACCGCCCCGTTATCATTCATAAAAACACACTCAAACCCGCTATCATAAATCAATTTACAACGTCGCTTTAAGTTGTTAATTCCTACATGCTCTCCGCCCTCTGTCGGCTCATTATTAATAATATCAAGAATCTCATCAGCGTACCCATCTCCGTTATCCCTGATATACAAATCTAAGAAAACTCCCTCCTCAGTATTGAGTTCATTTATCGAAATATATATTATCAATTCCAACATAGAATTGCCAAGCTTGGCATATTTAAAACTGTTCTCAACAAATGTCTGTATGCAAAGACAAGGAACCATCCAATCCCGTCGCTCTACAGACACCTGCCATTCTATTCGAATAGGTCTATCCGTCATCTCCTGCTGAAGCTTGGCATAATTATTTACATAGTCTATTTCTGACTGAAGCGGTACAAGCTCTTTCTCCAGGGACAATACATATCTGAGATGCTCAGATAAATGCATAATAACATCCTGTATTTTGGCTGTTTCGTTATTCATCGCAAGCACATTCAAGGTCTTTAATCCATTCAAATAAAAATGAGGTTTCAGCTGCATCGACAAATATTGCATCCTCGCCTTCTGCGAATCTATTGTTTTCTCATAAGCAACCATCTTATGCTTTTCGATTTCATCAATCATTCTATCAGTTGTATCTATAACCGTCTGTATCTCTGTGAATTGAGACTGAGAATATAATTTCCTGTCCATCTCCCCTTCTCCGATTTTTCTCATATCCTCAGTAAGAGTAGCCAGTGGCTCCAATAACTGGCTTCTCAGATGATTATAGAAAACTACGACACTCACAAGCGTAACAATTGTCAGGATAATCAGCACTATCATCTGCACATTTACAACCGTAACAAAATTAATTGGCACTGCGACAACAATTGTTACATCTGTTCCCACAACAGTTTTTCTAAAAATCCGATAGCCATTATAGCTTGTTGCATTCTCAGACATATCCTTAAATATATCCTCTGCATTATCGTCTCCGAGAATCTTATCTCCGGCATAAACATAGCTTATTGTACCGTCAATATTTATATCCTTTATCAACTGTTCCATCAAATCTGTCATTCGATAAAACTGACATAGTGCAACATTTCCGGATCTATATACACAAATGGCATAGATACTACTATTAATTTTATAATAGGACCAGCTTTTACTCGAAGTACTTTGGCTTGCTACAGCATATGCTACTTCTTTTATTTCATCTACATCCTCTTCTTCAAAAATATCTTGATTAAAGTAATAACTTTTCTTGTCAAAATTATCATAGAAGACAATATATCCCACTGTTCTTTGCTTCATATTAATCAGTGTCTTTAATCTATCATTCAAATTATAGATAGGCTCAAGACTATTGATTCCTAAAGAATACTGTAGTTTTGAATAGTTATCGTCATAGGAAAAAATATCGTACATATCAGAATTGATACTGTCGATATCATCTTCCATTTGATTAGCGTACTCCACCAAATCACTATTAATTTCTGTTTTTATGGAATTTTGAAAACGAATAAAAGCGTATCCACTGAGAGACGCCAAAAACATGACTATCACAGTGGATACGACAATAACTGCTATTTTTAATGCTTTTTGAAGTGACATACTCTTTTCCCAATCATTATTCGACCTTTACGTCTATACTAGCACTTTTTAGTCCATCTGCCACTATATTTAGATGTATAATTCCCTTTTCATATCCTGCACGAAGGACAGCAAGAGCCCTGCCCCTATAAGAATCAAATTCTCCTGAAGTGTAGTTTTCTAATGTAATAGGATTTGCCGAGCCAAAGCCCAGTAGTTCCGCCTCACCGCTAAGTTCTGTCTTAAGATGATAATCCTGATTTGTAACGATATTACCATCCTCATCAACTATCTCGATTGGAATATATATAAGACTATGTCCATCTGCAAAAACGCTATTCCTCTCTGGTCTGAGGACAATCTGTGCTGCTGGCTTCGTTGTAAAAATAGTGTCTTTTGATATTTGCCGGCCATTACTATAACTGATAGCACATATCTCTCCTGGCTCAAATACTGTATCAAATACAAAACTATGTGGAAGATTCTCGACTGCAAGTGCCTCGCCCTTAGACTTTCTACCAATCGATTCACCATTTACGGTAATCTCTACCTCATCGGCACTTGAGAATACAACAAGAGCAATTGGCTTTCCTTCATATCCATCCCAATTCCATCTACGCTGCACATCGGTAAATCCCCACATGCTGACAACCTCATATTTACCATAATTGGCAGGATTATATACAAATAAATGTGTGTCCGTAGAGCCCCAGACAACGCTGCGATAGCATCCCTGTGGAAGAATATTTCCATTTATATCTATATCTGCATCATTTGCAAGTCGCCATGGAAATTCAGAGGAATGCGACATAAGTCCAAATGAACCTATATTTCGCAATGGATCATTCTCATCAACAAACGCTGTTTTTCCTATTCCTGCCTCGCCAATGTAATCATATGCAGTCCAGGTGAAATCACCAATAACATAATCCGACGACTCTACCATTGGCCATCTCTTACCGATTTCCTTTGGATAATTCTCAGAGCCTAGAATCACCCTTTCAGGATAAAGCTCATGATTCTTCGGATATTTGTCCTCCATGTAGTTATACCCGACTATGTCCAGTCCGTTTGTGAACGCTTCAGAATAATTTTCCCATGACAAATCCTCTGAGCCAAAATCCATATTCTGTGTGCCTGCCGTCTCTCCACTAAACATAGCCTGCATCTTCTTTAAATCTGCCTCGGTAAGCTCATCATCAAGTCCACTCCAATACGAACATATTCCATTAGATACAGGGCGACTAGAGTCTAGCGACTTGACATGTTTTACAAGAGTGGTAGCAAGTGTATAACCATTATTTAATCCTCCGCGCTCCGGGATTTCATTTCCAATCGACCAAATTATAACTGATGGATGATTTCTGTCACGCGTAATAAAAGCAGACAAGTCCTTTTGCCAATCAGACTCAAAAAACATATTGTAATCACCCGGCTGCTTCATAATGCCCCATGCATCGAACGCCTCATCAAATACATACATACCAATTCTGTCACAAGCCTCCATAAAAGCTGTCGACGGCGGATTATGAGTGGTTCTTACAGCATTAAAACCTATCTCTTTCAACAAGGACAGCTTGCGATACTCACTATCATACAAAGATACTGCTCCCAATATTCCATTATCATGATGAAGGCATCCTCCCTTTAGCTTTACACTCTTACCATTAATTCTAAGACCATTTTTTGAATCAACAGAAATTGTACGAATACCAAATAGAGTCTGCGTCTTATCAACAGTACAATTGTCCACTTCAACCTGATGAGTAACAAATCTGCCTAATTCTGTAACCACGGCATGCACCTGATAAAGCGATGGATTGTCTACATCCCAAAGCTTTGGACTTTCTACTGTAATAGGAATATATGCCACCTCAGAAGAATTTGGATTTACCTGGATTTTAGATTTACGACTGACGATAACATTGTCATTTCCATCCTCTGTCAAATAGACTTCAACAAGCGCCATCTTATTTTCAAGAGAATGATTTTCTATCTTTATTTCTGTTTTAAGAAACGCTGTTTGGGTACCGTCATCATTATTCTCAACTCTGTCTGTATAGGCATATATACCATCTATCGCTATATGAAGCTTTGGTGTATGGACAAGAGTAACTGATCTAAAAATTCCTGCTCCCGAATACCATCTGCTATTTGGCTGCATGCTTGGATTTACGGTAATTGTCACTCTATTTGCTATACCAAAATAAACAAATGACGTAATATCTACAAAAAATGGTGCATAGCCATAATGCTGCAGTGCAACCTTACCGCCATTTACATCAACTGTAGCATTCATCATTACTCCATCAAACTGCAGATAAATCTGCTGGTTTTCCCACTCTGCAGGAATATCTATCTTCTTTGTATAATGTGCTACCCCTGCCGTATAATACCCACTAGCCGGTCCCGCCGGTGCTTCCCTTCTCACATCTGTTTCAATCATATAATCATGTGGCAAATTTACCTCTTTGGAATCATCATTTCCCATAATGGCTGCCATTCCACCATATAATCCGTAATTAAAACTCCACTTTCTGTCAATATTTTCTTGTCGCATAATCCCCTCCAAACACAACTATATTAGTCTATCTTAATCATATATATTTTACTTTACCAATTCTTTCCATTTAATGAATATAATTTTTCTAAATCCGACATTTTTTCTAATGCAAAAATGCGTTTTACTTTATAGGGATTACAAAGTAATTTCCTATAAAATAAAAAACAGCTGATGAATTTCTTCATCAGCTGCGTAATTAGTGTTCCTTTAAAGCGTATGCAATATTGATAGCGTGATCAGCGCATCTCTCAAGGTCAGTAACCATATCCGAAAAAATTACACCGGCAATCGGCTCACATTTATTTTCCATAAGTCTCTCTATATGGTGATTAATTAATTGCTTTTCCTGCTTATCTACCTTGGATTCAAGCTTTTCTATTTTGGCCAGATTATCATAATTCTCGCTAGCGAAAGTATCAATCGCAAGCTCAACAACCTCCATGGAATTCTCGGACATATCCTTCAATTCCTTAGATGCCTTTTTGGATAGCTTGGTCTTTTTATTTTTCATTCTCTGAGCATACTCAATAATATTCTCCGCATGGTCAGAAATACGCTCTATATCCGTAACTGCTATCGTAATAGCAGAAATGCGGCGAAGATTAGCCGGAGTCAAATCAAGAGCCTGTAGCTTAACCATCGCATCCTGAATTGCATGATTAAGAATATTGACAGTCTCTTCTCGTTCCTCGACATCCTCAACCTTGTCCGGAGAATAATCAAAGAAACAATCTATCGCATTCTCAAAATTCTCTGCTGCAATTGCACCCATTCTGGCTGCCTCAAGCTGTGCCTGATGAATAGCCATATTAGGCGGCACATTGTTGACCTGAGTCATAAATACAAGCTGTCTATCCTCTGCAGCCCTAGTCTCCTCCGGAAGCTCAGGAATAAACATATAAGTCAGCTTGATAATATAGTCCGTAAACGGGAAAATAATAACAACGGCAAGCAAAGCAAAAATCGTATGTGTATTAGCCACCTGACGACCCGGATCAGACGATGTAGACTGAATAAACTCAAGCAATGGTGTAAGATTTATAATAACAATGATAATCAATGCTCTGATAATATTGAACAATAGATTCAAAATAGCAGAGCGCTTACCGTTGCGATTAGCTGTAAGCGATGCCAATAAATTAGGTGTAACGGAACCTATAGCTGCACCAATAATCAAATACACTGCAACATCATAGCTCAACAGCCCCTGCACAACAAAAGCCTGAAAGATAACTGTCGCAGATGATGAGCTCTGTAATAATGCTGTAAATGCAATACCAAACAACAATGCAATAAAAGGATTGCTGAGTCCACTCAAAAAATCTATAAATGCCTTGGAATTTGAAAGTGGCGCAATCGCATCCTTCATAATAGTGATACCCTCAAAGAGCATACCAAATCCCATGATAACAGAGCCAATGTGCTTGGTAAGATTGTTCTTCATGAACAAATACATTACCGCACCGACAAACAATAATAATGGTGTAAATGCTGCAATATTAAAAGCTGTAATCTGCGCTGTGATAGTAGTACCGATATTGGCACCAAGAATAACTCCGATAGCCTGGGCAAGTGTCATCATACCCGAGTTAACAAAGCCTATAACCATAACATCTGTAGCTGAAGAACTCTGCACGAGCACCGTCATGGCTATACCAACCAGAACTGCCACAAATTTATTTGTAGTAGCCTTCTCTAAGATAACCTGAAGATTGTCGCCGCAGCTGTTTTTGAGACCTGTGGACATGATAGACATTCCAAACAGAAACAGGCCTACTCCACCTAGCAGTGATAAGAATTCTGAAATTGTCATTAATTACTCCTTTTTCTACCGTACTTTTCCTTCGTGAAAAGTAAATTCTCCTAATCCATTCTTTCTTCTTCCGGAACTATCTTAACATTATATCAAGTCATTGTCTAAGGCTTTTTATAAATAGGCTTTTATAAATATTCCATCCTCTCGATACTCTTCCATAATCAGCTCGCCCTGCTCTCTTATTTGTGCAATTAAGCCGGCCTCTGTATATGGCACAAGCTTTTCTATATAATCCTTGCCATCCCTCATCATATCAGCAAGAATATCCCGTACCCTATCTAGTCCCTTGCCAGTCTTAATTGAAGTATGCACAGTATAATCTGCTCTCAAATCATGATAATCAAATTCATCGAGAACCTTATCCACCTTATTGAAAATTGTAAGTATAGGTTTTCCACTGACTCCAAGTTTATCCAGTGTTTCATACACAATTTCCATCTGTCTATCCATCTGTGGATTACTCACATCCACAACATGGATAATGTAATCCGCATACTTGGCTTCCTCAAGTGTACTTTTAAATGCGTCTACCAAGTGGTGCGGCAGTTTTCTGATAAATCCTACCGTATCAGTCAAAAGAAGCTTTTGGTCATTATCTAAAAGTAATTCTCTAGTCGTAGGGTCAAGCGTGGCAAATAGTGCATCCCACTCCAGAATCTGTGCATCCGTAAGCTTGTTCAAAAGAGAGGACTTCCCTGCATTTGTATAGCCAACTATAGCTGCTACAGGCACACCGTTTCTCTGTCTTTTGGCCCTCGTAACTTCTCGATGAGATACTACGTCCGCAAGTTCTTTCTTCAGTTGGGAAATACGTCCTGAAATTAGTCGCTTGTCCATCTCCAGCTTCTTCTCGCCCGGTCCCCTGGTGCCTATAGCACCGCCTCCTCCGGCTGCCGTGCCTCCGACTCTCGACATATTTTTGCCAAATCCTGTAAGTCTCGTCATCTCATACCTAAGCTGTGCCAATTCCACCTGGATTTTGCCCTCGGATGTACCGGCACGTGAAGCAAATATATCAAGTATAATCAAGGTCCTATCCATCACTTTTGTATCAAGCGCATCCGCAAGATTTCTCATCTGAGCAGGCGTAAGCTCGTCATCGCAAACAATTCCTGTCGCTTCGGTTTCCCAAATCAAATCTGCAATTTCTTCTACCTTGCCTTTCCCTACATAGGTACCCGGATTTCTTCTGTCAAGATTCTGCATTACCTCGCCAACGACCTCGGCCCCCGCAGTCTTGCATAATTCACCTAATTCAAGCAGTGAGTCCTTTGCCTCTGCCTCATCACCCTCACATACTGCTACAAGTATTACTTTTTCAATTATCTTTTCTGTATTAACCATATTTCCAAACTTTCAAATTATTTGAGAAAAATAATTTCCCTCTACCTTGGATTATATTACACCATCTATGTCTACAACAATGAAAACAAGAATTTTTTAAAAATAATTCAAAAATCATTGACCAAGCAGAATAATCGTGCTATTTTAAGTTACGAACTTAATAATTATATAATTTGCTAGGGGCGCATTTGCTGAGAGGTTTATACCGACCCTTATTACTTGAACTGGATAATACCAGCGTAAGGAAGCTTTCATTTGTATCTCCTAGCACAAATTGGTGAAGGGAGATTTTTTTATGCTTTACAACGTAGTAGTAAATGATTGGGGAGAAACCACATATGTACCCACAGCACTTGGAAACGCACTTCTTATTGTGGCAATTATAGCTTTATTGGCAATCGCATTATTATTTGCCAAAAAGAGACTGGATACACATCCTATAGCGACTCGCACACTTTCCGCAAAGCAGCTTTCATTCTGTGCTATTTCAATGGCCCTTGGCATGGTTTTATCTAATATCAAGGTATTTAGTTTTCCGACAGGCGGTTCTATAACATTGCTTTCAATGCTTGCAATATGTCTTCCGGGATATTGGTTTGGAACCGGCGTAGGTATTATCACAGGAGTTGCCTATGGATTGCTTAGTCTGGTATTTGATCCATACGTAATTTATCCTGCTCAGCTTATTATTGATTACATACTCGCTTTTGGAGCACTTGGCCTTTCAGGTCTATTTTCTAATTCCAAAAATGGTCTTATTAAGGGATATATCGTGGCAGTACTTGGCAGATATTTCTTTGCAGTATTATCAGGATGGATTTTCTTTGGATCATACGCATGGGATGGATGGGCAGCACTTCCGTATTCTCTTGTATACAATGGAATCTATATTTTTGCCGAGGCGCTAATAACCATCGCAATTCTTGCACTCGCACCGGTCAATTCTTTAATGACATCAATCCGTCGTATGGCAACAGAATAAATTCGCTTATAGGACATTTTATATATAGTAACCAAAACAAGAAGGAGATTTGCATATGCAAATCTCCTTCTTGTCATTGCTACTACGTTATAATAATCGTGCCGTAATATTAATCAATGTTTGTATTGCATCGCCTGTGGCAATATCATAATCAATCATTACATTAATTACATCGTCCCTTGTTTCAAAAGACATTCCTCTTGTATATACAGGTATACTCATATTCCCAAGAGGAGTCATATAAGGATTGGATGTAGTCTTTCCCGGAATAAATTCCATTTTAGACCTGACGCCTCCCTGCTGACTCATGATCATTACACCCTTAGAATAGCTCAGCAGGCAATCAACCTCACCATCCTCCGTAGATCTCTTGTAAGAAAGATATTTTTTCTCACCTCTATCAACGAAGCGTCCAGGGTACTCTACCTCGGTCACCTCAGTATCTTTACCCATAACTTGCTTAGATTGAACACGTATTTCACACTTCTTTTCTATCATATCTATTCCTGCTCCCTGATAACTACGCGAACAGCATTTATCTGATTAGAGAGATGGGCGTGCATAACTTTCTGTAGAAACTCCACATCTCGTCTGTCGAAACCATCAATAATTGCCTTGTGTTCGGAGATAAGCTGTGTATATACTTCCGGATTCTTAACATATTCATATCTATAGCGATACATCTGCTCTCGAGCAGAATTAATAATCTCCTCCAACTTAGGATTGGCTGCGGCTGCATAAATAACATCGTGAAATGCCTCATCAGTCTCAACAATCTTTCTGACATCGTCTGATTTAGTAGCATCTTCAAAAGCCTTCATTGCTTCCTTGAGCTCAACGAACTGCTCTCTCGTCATGCGCTCACAAGCGCAGGCAACAGCAAGACTGTCAAGAGCATCTCGCACCTCTAAAACATCCTGCAGATCCTTTTCCGTCATCTTGGCAACCTGTGCTCCCTTGCGAGGAATTGTGACTGCAAGTCCCTCCTGCTCCAGCATGCGAATAGCTTCTCGAATCGGTGTACGACTCACTCCAAGCTTATTAGCAAGGTGCATTTCCATAAGCCTCTCTCCCGGCTTAAGCTCACCTTTTAAAATTGCATCACGCAATGTATTAAAAACAACATCACGTAATGGTAAATAATCATCCATTTGTAAAGTCAAATTATCTGTCATAAAAACTCCTCTGTAATCATTCAATTGCGTTTGTTATTGTAAATTGTCGTCAAATACAACTGCTTTACCATGCCCGATTTAGTTAACTCGCTTTTAGCCTTTCTCGCAGATTTCATATCCTCAAAAAATCCAAAAACAGTTGGTCCACTCCCTGACATCATTGCACCTCTAGCCCCATTATTTAGCATGCATTTTTTGATATCAGCAATAACCGGATGCATAGGAATAGTTACATCCTCCAATACATTGCCCATGTGGTCACATATACCACCTAAATCCTTATTCCTTATATATTCAACCAGTCCATCAATATCCGGATGAACTACAGTATCAAAGCAGGAATCTAAAGCCTCATACACCATCTTGGTCGAAACGGAAATCCCCGGCTTTGCAATAAGCACGGGACATTTGACCATAGGTGGCAGAGGGCTGAGCACCTCACCAATCCCTTCAGCCAGGGCTGTACCTCGCATAATGCAATACGGTACATCAGCTCCAATTCTGACTCCTCGCTCCATCAATTCCTCTGTGCTAAGCTTTAGAGAGCACAGCATATTCATTCCATATAAGACCGCAGCTGCATCTGTTGATCCTCCAGCCATTCCGGCCGCAACAGGAATATGCTTGGTTAAATTGATATCAACACCCTTTGTAATATTGAACTCATCTATCAACAGTCTGGCCGCCTTAACACACAGATTATCATCATTGACCGGAAGGAATCTAAGATTTGTATGCAATGTCACCTCTCCGTCATCAGTAAGTCTCATATCAACCTGGTCAAATAGATTGACCGTCTGCATAATCATGCGAACATCATGATATCCATTATCTCTGATACCTGTTACATCAAGTCCTATATTTATTTTTGCAAGTGCTTTTAAAGAAATTGTATCCATAAATCTATTTCAAATTAACCTCAGCAGGAATAAGTCAAAGAATTGTATAATAATGTTTTTTGTATTCAATCCTAGGTCATTTTAACAAACCTATCCAATATTTACAATATTTTTGTACTAAAATAAATACAATCTAACTGTAAATTTTTCTCAATAAGATTCCGATAAAAAGATTAGGAAAAGGATTTCCGTCTATTGTATGTTAATAGACTAGGTAACAAGGAGGTTTCATATGGAAATTAGCAATTATTCTAGTGTAGCATCCAACATTGCTGGAACGTACAAAAAAACCACCAATGCTGATGGTTCTGTGACTGAATCTCTGGAATTTGAGGCTTCAAAATCTGAGGTTAATGCATCAAAATTCTCCGATACTGCTGCTGTATATGAGAAATCATCTAACGACGAAAAAATCTCCAACAACTATGGTAAAAATACAGATAGAACAGCTCTGGTTCAACAGCTCAAAGCAGACCAGGAGAAAATGATTAGCAATCTATACGAGATTGTAATGAAAACTATCACAGGACAGGGAAGCTCATTTGCTATTGCCAGCCAGGATGACATGTGGAAGTTCCTTGCAGAAGGAAAATTCACTGCAGACCCTGAAACAATCGCTCAAGCCAAAGAGGATATCTCCGAAAATGGATATTGGGGCGTCAATCAGACATCAGACCGCATCGTAGACTTTGCAATCGCATTGTCAGGCGGTGATACTTCTAAGGCTGATGAACTACTGGCAGCATTCAAAAAAGGCTATGAGCAGGCAACAGGAACCTGGGGCAAGGATTTACCGGATATTTCATCTAGGACCTATGATGCAGTGCTTGAAAAATTCCAGGCATGGAAAGACGGCACCTATGTATCCGGCTCAGCAAGCTCAAATAACGGTGGAGCATCAACAATTACTTATGCAGAGAACTATTCAACCTATAACTCATCAACATATATTGAAACCTAGTAGGAATCTTTTCCCATTATTTAAGGAGTATCCATCCGGATACTCCTTTTTTAATTACACAACCGCTTTAATAAATATCTCATTATGGTCCTCAAGATCTATAAAGGTACCATCATCCAGCTGTATCAGCGGACTTGTGAGGGCATCAGGCTTAGTTAATGTAATCACACCTCTTTGACCATCTGACAGTAATACACCACTTCCTATATATGACTCTGCAATATTCCTAAGGAAAACCAGCAACACATCCATGTCATATTTCATATGAGATTCACGCTGAAACTGGGCTATTACCTCAAATGGACAAATTCCTGCTCTATATACTCTATCTGCAGTCATCGCATCATAGACATCCGCAATGGCAACTATTTTTGAATAATAATTAATAAAATCTCTAGTCAAACCATACGGATATCCACTTCCGTCACATCGCTCATGATGCTGTAGAGCTGCAAGCTTAATCCTACGATCAATATCCTGATCCTGTAAAATATGATATCCAAGCAATGGATGCTCAGCCATTCTGGCAAATTCCTCCGGTGTGAGCTTGCCGGGTTTGGTTAGGATCTCATTAGGCACGAGACTCTTTCCAATATCATGATACAGACCACACATAGTCAATACATCAAGCTCACTCTCATCTGTAATTCCCAGCCAGCCACCACACACTCTGGATATAATGGCAACATTTACACAATGCTCATATGTGCTCGCATCAATTTCTTGAATATTAAGCATCATAGCCATTATGCCAAGTCCGGTTGCATGCCTGTCAAATACAGAATGAATATCCTCAAGTAACCCATCACTGTGAAGTGGAGTCTTTTTATTAATAAAATCCTCGACGATACACTCAAGCTTATGGACACACTCTCGATATGCATGATTGAATTCCTCAAACTCAGCGCTATTAACTATTCGCCAAGACTGTGTCTCTCCAATAAAATCATCAGGCTGATCCAAGTCGTACTCTTCTATAGCATCTTCTTCATCCTGAATCCAGAGCTTATCTATTCCATAATAGCTCACGTGAAGTAACTGTTGGGCAGTAATTAACGTACCAACAGACGCCAAAATCTGCCCTCTAGGGCTAACTATTTCCTCCGCAAGCATCATGCCTGGTTTTATATCTTCTACTCTGATTTGCTTCATATGCACACCCCAACGTAATTTTAGTATAGCACGTTTGCAAAAATATATCTGATACTCATGGTTTTTTCACACAAAGTTAATATTTCTTTAACTAAATCAAACTTATTGCTTATACTCTAAAACCACTAAATTTCCATTATTTCTAGGATAATAATTCAAAATTCAGATTTTCATGCACAAAAAAGGAGATGGCATCACCATCTCCTTAAAAATCTTATCTTGCACCCTTGTCGTAAGGAATACCCTCTGCCTTTGGTGCTCTTGAATTCTGTGAAGTAAATGCAAGTACAATCAATGAAACAATATATGGGAACATATTATATACAGTTCCTGAAATTGGAAGTGCATGCAAGAATCCGATACCCATATAAACATTTGACAATGATCTAAAAACTGCAAATAATACTGCCGACCATGCAATACGCTCAGGCTTCCACTGACCAAAAATCATAACAGCCAGTGCGAGAAAACCTGCACCTGCAACTCCATAGTCAAAATGCCATGTTGAATTGGCTGCCGCAATATAAATAATACCTCCTAGTCCACCAAGGAATCCCGACATAAGAACACCGGCATATCTCATTGCGTATACATTTATACCAACCGAATCTGCAGCCTGTGGATGCTCACCGCAGGCACGTAATCTAAGGGCGAATTTCGTCTTGTAGAAAATGACTATAGCAATCACAAGTAAAATAGCTGCAATAACTATAAACCAACTCAACTGAACTCCGCCAACCGTAAACATAAATGCATCGTGACCTGTTACATAATCAAGCTTTGCAGAAAAATCTGAACCGTTTGAACGAATTGTATTAAAAGCCTTGATAATAACTGTAGCTGCTGCTGTAGCAAGCATGTTAAGAGCTGTACCTATAAGTGTCTGATCCGCTTTAAAATTAATACATGCAACTGCGATCAAAAGTGATGAAAGCATTCCGACAACAGCTGCTGCAAGCAGTGTCAATACAATGATAGTAAACTTGGATGCTGTGCTTGGTAAAAGTACCATAACCATAGCTCCTGCCATGGCACCAAAAACCATGATACCCTCAAGTCCCAAATTAATAATACCGCTTCGCTCTGAGAACATACCGCCCAAAGCAACTAGAATCAATACTGCTGAAAAGATAAGTGTATATTGGATAAGTAATGCCATAATTTACACCTCCTTTTCTTCAGATGACTTCTCATCCGACTTTGATTCTTTATTAGAATTATCAGTATCTTCTGCGTTGGCATTCACAGTTACCTTTCCCGGCCTGTTGATCACAGACTTAAAGAAAAGAACAAAACCACAAAGATAAATGATAATGGCAATCATCAAATCCGCTACCTGTGGATTGTAATAATTTGTATTTAAATACTGTCCGCCTAATGTAATATACTCAACGAAAAGTCCTGCAAAAATAGATCCTATTGGATGAAGTCCTCCAAGGAACGCAACAGCGATACCGTTGAATCCCATGCTAGGAACCGATGATGCAATCTTGTAATGCTCGATACCGGTCAGATAATACATACCTGCTGCAAGTCCGGAAATTGCTCCTGAAATAACAAGTGTAAGAATGATATTTCTTTTTGCATTCATACCTGCATACTTAGCAGCGTCCTTGTTATGTCCTGTAGCCTTAAGTTCATATCCAAATGTCGTCTTATTAAGTATTACAAGAATTATAATTGCAATAATGATTGTCGCAGGAACTGCGATTGTCATATATTGATTGTTACCAAATGCCTCCTGTAAAAAGCCCGGAAGAATTCCTGAGGGATTAACAGAAGCAATATCATATGTCTCAGACTTACTCTGATTCATACAGCTTTCCTTACCAAGGATAATATTACAAAGGTAAAGTCCTATCCAGTTAAGCATGATACCTGCAATAACTTCATTCACATTGAAATTCGCCTTGAAAAATCCACAGATAAAGCCCCAGAGAGCGCCTGCTACAACAGCTGCCAATACACAGAAAAACCAATTCCAACCGAGTGCAAGTGATGTATACAAGCTGGCAAGAATGCCAACAGTGTACTGCCCGGCAGCTCCAATATTAAATAAACCGGCCTTGTATGCAAAAAGTATTGCCTCCGCACAAAGTATAACCGGAACAGATTTCACAAGCGTAGATCCAAAATAATACATCAAAATCGTTGTATTATTATCATATTTAAAAAAGTTTTTGAGAATTGCAAGCATACCCTCCGCAGCATGCTCCGAATTCATGAAAAGCAAAATTATATAGCCTAAAAGGATTCCAAGTACCGCACAGAGAACTGATGCAAGTATTGTTTGAAAGCCCGACCTTTTGAAAAAGCTAACTTTCTCGTTCATTACTTAGCCTCCTTTCTATCATCTCGTTTTGCGCCTGACATGTAAAGTCCAAGCTCCTGTAGAGTAGTTGTCTTAGGATCTACCTCACCGACAATCTCACCCTCATACATAACAAGAATACGATCAGAAAGGTTCATAACCTCATCCAATTCCAATGAAACGAGTAGAATAGCCTTGCCATTATCTCGCTCTTTGACAATCTCTTTGTGAATATACTCAATTGCACCAACATCTAATCCACGAGTTGGCTGAACAGCAACAAGTAACTCATGCTCCCTGTCCATCTCTCTGGCAACTATCGCCTTCTGCTGATTACCACCTGACATAGAACGAACAATCGTCTGTGCGCCCTGTCCTGAACGAACATCAAAAGCCTGAGTTAATCTATCAGAATACTTCCTCATTTCAGCCTTTTTAATGATGCCATTTTTTGAAAACTCAGGTTCAAAATAACGCTGAAGAATCATATTTTCCTGAAGAGTATAATCCAGCACGAGACCATGCTTATGTCTATCCTCAGGGATATGGCTCATACCATGAGTGTTTTTATAACGTATAGATTTTTTGGTGATATCTTCTCCGCACAGGGTAATCTTTCCACTGGAAATATCATCCAAACCGGTAAGAGCCCCCACAAACTCAGTCTGTCCATTGCCATCTATACCGGCAATACAAACAATCTCTCCGGCCCTTACATTGAATGAAACATTATGTACAGAATCATTCTCGTGAAGTTTGCTCTTGACACAAACATTCTCGACCTTGAGGACCTCATCACCCAGTTTTGCCTCTTCCTTATCGACAGCAAATTTAACATCACGGCCAACCATCATAGATGAAAGCTCTTCCTTTGTAGTATTAGCCACATCTACAGTTCCGATATATTTACCTTTTCTGAGAATAGAACATCTATCAGCAACCTGCATAATCTCATTGAGCTTATGAGTAATAAAAAGAATTGATTTGCCCTCTGCAGCCAAATCCTTCATGATTTTCATCAACTCATCAATCTCCTGAGGGGTAAGTACAGCAGTAGGCTCATCAAAAATCAAAATATCATTATCACGATATAACATCTTGAGAATCTCGACACGCTGTTGCATTCCAACAGTTATATCCTCAACAAGTGCATCAGGATCAACCTTTAGATTGTATTTTTCAGACAGGTCCAGAACCTTTTTCCTTGCATCAGCCTTTGTCAAAAATCCAAATTTGTTTGGCTCAGAACCAAGAATGATATTATCAAGCACTGTAAAAATATCTACCAACATAAAATGCTGATGAACCATTCCTATTCCCAAAGCTGTTGCATCATTAGGATTGCTAATTTTTACTTCCTTGCCATCCTTTTTGATTACTCCCTTTTCCGGCGTATAAAGTCCAAACAATACACTCATAAGAGTAGACTTACCGGCACCATTCTCCCCGAGAAGTGCATGTATCTCTCCGCGCTTCAATTGCAATGTGATATCATCATTTGCAATTATGCCAGGAAACTCCTTTGTGATATGCAGCATCTCAATAACATAATCTTCCATACGTTATTTCACCTTTCTAATAATATGAATCCAACAAGAATTTTCTCCCGTAAGATTCTGCTTTGACGAGCTTGGAAACAATATGTGTGCATCCAACCGCAAAACCTTAGAAAATAGCACCTTACGATGATAATTTCTAAAACTTTGATGATTAGCAAGAAAGAGTTTTGCCCTGCAAAACTCCGTCTGTCCCCTGTTGTCTTTACATTAATAATATAGGGAAGGAATATTCCTTCCCTATATTTTAAATTTACTTTGTAAGATTCTCTATTCAATAAAGAAAATTAGTGAATATTGTCATATTCCTTTACAGAGATTTCTGTTGAAGGCATTGAATCTGTATCACTGCTAACTGTGATTGAACCATCATAAAGAGCAGCAACAAGATCGTTGTAATCATCAACTGTGAAATTCTCCATTGTCCATGTATCAGTTGGAAGCTGAACATAGTTAAGTGAAGGATCTGTACCTGAAACAAGACCAAGATTCTGGAACTGTCCGGCATGATCTGACCACTTACCTGCGAAAAGATCTGTGAGTGTATCCTGTACTGTAGGAGCAAGACCCTTCATAGCAGATGTGATGCAAAGACCCTCTACACCATATGCTTCCTCAATTGTACCCGACTGATCAGAGTCAACACCGATGACCTTGCCGTCAGCCTTAACAGCAGCCTCGCATGCAGAAGTGTAAATACCACCACCACAAGCGAATACAACCTCTGTGCCATTTGAATACCATGTATCCATAACAGCTGTGATAGCATCATCACCATAGAACTGGCCACCATATACATAATTAACCTGAACATCTGAAGCGTTGCCAAGCTCAACTGCTGCATCATTAGCACCCTGTACGAAACCGAAACCATAACGGATAACGGCTGGAACAGCCATACCACCAAGGAAACCTAACTTTGTGTAGCCTTCCTTAACAGCTGCATAACCTGCCATGTATCCTGCAAGTTCTTCCTGATATGTAAAGCAGCATACATTGTCTGGAAGTGTATAACCATCTGAGAAATCACCCTCAGAGCAATCAAGTGCGATAATTGTAACATCTGGATTAGCCTCTGCAACCGACTCAACCATTGCAGCAAATAGATATCCCGGTACAACAACTACGTTGTAACCATCTGCAACTGCGTTATTGAATGAAGCGATACGAGCCTCATCAGAATCCTCTGTTGGCTTGTAATACTGGAATTCAGCATTATTCTCACTGGCAAATGCCTGACAAGCCTCATAAGTTGTCTGGTTGAATGACATATCTGTAATGTCACCTGAGTCTGTGATCATAGCAATACGATAATCACTATTTGTTGCTTCGCTAGAATCTGAAGCCCCCTCTGTAGATGTAGAATCTGATGAACTTGTTGAATCAGACGATGAACCACATCCAACGAATACTGTAGCTACCATTGAAGCCACAAGAAGTACACTTAATAACTTCTTTTTCATTCTTTCATTCCTCCTATTATTTGTCGTTTCTTAGTCATGTAAGAACACTATCTTTAATTATAAGATATTTCTCTTATTTTTCAAGGTTTAAGGCTCTATTAATAAGGGAAATATTTATTCAAAAATTAAGTTTTCGGGGCCAAATCCCAATGGCAAGAGTTCTTCAAGTGTAAACGACTTAATGTGAACATCATTTTCCCTTATAGTTTCTGGATTCATTACCCCATCAACCTGCGCAAGTATAATTTGAAAACTGTCAGGCTTAACAAACTCTCTCAAAACCTGTCTGCATACACCACATGGTGCACACACTGTGATACTCTGGGCATCTTCCATGCCGCCTACTATAGCTATTCTTTTAAAGGATGTATATCCGTCACTTACCGCCTTAAAAATTGCTGTGCGTTCTGCACAATTTGTTGGAGTATATCCTGCATTTTCAACATTACACCCTAAAATTATATGTCCATCTGCTGTCTCAAGCGCCGCCCCAACCTTATGATGTGAATATGGAGTATAGGCCCTTTGTCTCGCATCTACAGCCTTTAATATCAATTCATAATCTGTCATATATCAATCTCCTACATCTGATGCCTCAAGTGATGTATCATCAGCTGCTATATATGTTGCAGCCTGCTTTCCCCATTGATTACTTGGATACAGCTCTACAACTCGTTCAAAGCATTCCAAAGCACTCTCAGTATCCCCAGTCAATCGATAACAATCACCAAGTAAAAACAATGCCGCACCATTATTATATGTTTCATCTAAATCTACGACCGTCTGGAAATTAGTAATTGCGCTCTCGTAATTTTCCTCAAGATAAAAACTATTGCCATCGTTATAATAGCTTTCAATAATACTAGGTGACAATAGTGCATACAATGTATCATATGCCTCCTGTCCCGCGGTTCCAAGCACATCCTTTGTCACTAACTGAATATACTCTGCTGCAGTTACAGAATCACCGGCATTATAATAATTCTGTGCTGCAAGCAAATTATCATACGAAGTAGAAATATCTTGCTTATTATCGTACGCATCAAGAGAAGTCTGGAGTGTTGATATCTCCTCTTCAAGTGCCTCGTTAGCAGCTTTTTGTTCAGACAGCTCCTCATCTAATGCCAAAACTGTATCGGAATTCGCATCTATAGTAGTCTCTCTAACTGTCGGTACAATAAGAAAAAAACAAATCAACAATCCCACTACAAGTCCAAGCAAAATATTCATTAAGCTTGAGCGCGAATTGTCGATCATGCTTCTGAATGAATTCTCAGACATGATTACAGTATCATTGCCATCTGCAAAAGAGACTACATCATTTTTCTTTTTCCTCTTTCCGGTATTCTGTGCTTTAAGTCTCTCCTTGACCTCTTTGATATAACGAATAGTCGTCGTATTATTATTATCAATTTTGTTGGCAGCAGAAAGCACCTTTCTCGCGTCCGCAAATTCCCCATCCTGAATATACAAAAGAGCGAGCAATTGATGTGCTTTGACAAAATTAGGATTTTGGCTGATTACTTTTTTTAGCTGAATCGTAGCCAAATCCCTGCTTCCGGACTTACAATATTCAATTGCCTGATTATATTTTTTGATTGTGGAATTGGTTTTATTGAGGAGTCCCGGATCATTTTCAATCTCCGCAAGGTAACGATCTGCGTCCGGATTATCCTCCTCTTGGAGATTCTTTGACAGCACCCACTCATTAAGAGCGTGCACTAAATCTCCAAGGCGATAATAGCATAATCCGAGTAGATTTCTTGCACGAGTATTATATTTGTAATACTGTAGCGAAGTCTTAAGTAACTCTATCGCTCCGGATATGTCATTTACTCTGGCTTTCTCCAAACCCTGATTATAGAACACAAAAGAAGTGTATATTATTTGTTTGTATAACAATATATCAGCACCGCAGTTGTAACAAACATTATCATTACCAACCTCGGTATCACACATAAAGCAATGCATTAATTATTCTCCAAATTTTGTCCCATTATTATTTTGCACGGTCATATTCATAAGCAAATCTGTAAGGTCAGTCAAATCTCTTGCCTTAATATCTGCCTCCGCCTGTTCTACTTCTATGGCCGGCTCATACTTTTTTAATTCTTCCTCAAAATCTATCATCTTGTCTCCTACCTTTGCACCGGAACCATGCGAATACCATCCTCAGTCTTTTGGAATTCCACACCATACTGTTCGTCATTAATATCCTCTACATGATCATCTATCGCCACGGTTACACCGGCATATACTTTTCTAAAAGCGCGAATGGTCGCATTTTCGCCTTTTGCAATCACAGCCTCCATCTTTGCCAAATCCTCTTTATCCTTATTGACAATTGCCTCATCTCTAATTTTTACTCTTAGCAATTGCAATCGTCTCGGATCATTGGAAAAATCTATTCCTCTTTCCTCTCCAACTTTAGCAAAAATATCAAGCCCCTTTTTTATTTTATTAACATTGCTACCCAAATCATCAATTTTAGTTTTGAGGCGCAAAACAGCAGCGGCTCTCTCCTGATCCACACCGGCGGCAATACGCGTAATTGTACCAAAGGAATTGCCTACTTCCTCCACGTCTATTCCCTGAACAGCAGACACGTATCCTCCGATTATAGAGGATTTCTTGCCTGTGAGGTCAATTCTGCCATCACACGAAACCTTACATTTAAAGAGATAGTCTGCAGTGATATTGCCTCCACATCGAACCACAACTGATTCCATAAACTGTGCCGTCATAGAACCACCCACGTCGATAATAGTCTTCTCGCCGCCCTTAGTACCGGACAAAAGGAATAAATCCTTACCGGCATATAACTCGCAGTTTTCCACAATACCCTTTATAGTAATATTGCCTCCGGCCTTAATTATAACGCCATCTTTGGCGCTACCATTAACAACAACATCACCATTGAAATCAATATTACCTGTAGAAATATCTGCATCTCCCTTGACCTCATGGACAGGGGAAACTATTATTCTACCCTGCTGAACTTCTATTTTGCCATCTATCGCCGCTGTATATGTGAGATTATCATCAGAACGATTGAACCCTCTGCCAATAAGTGGCGGTAAATCACGACATGGTTTTGCCGGAATCGGCACACCTCTGACATTCATGCCGCTCACACCCTGTACTGCCGGATGATATACAGCAATAACATCCTCTGCATGCACAACCTCAATGGTTTTCATATTCATATAATCTGTTGTGCCATCCGGACGAATTATTGGCTTTTTGTTAAGTTCTCTTTCGAATTTATACTCAAAATAACCAGGCTGCCCTGGTTCACTAGGGTAGCCTTTTGCTACAACCACTGGCTTCTGATAAGTAAGCGCCTCTGATAAACGGGCTATTTTTTCCTGATCTATACCAAAAGTAACACCGGCAGAATTCAGGAAACCTATCAGCTGGCCAATGGAATATTCAACTCTAGGTGCTCCCCCCTCCGGAATAGCAAATGTCATTGTTGCTTCTAAGCCATCTCTGGAAACCTGTACCTTCGGGGGCTTTACAGTAGCGGCCATAATAATACAGCTCCTTTAGTTTATCACAATAATTATATTCGTTTTTTGTGAATTTGTCTTATAATTTTTGACTTTTCGCTAAAGTTCACCATTTTTTCAGACTTTTTCCCATATTAATTCTCCTGGGCTTTTACGCACTTTACAACACGGCTTGTACCAAGTCTGTCAGCGCCCAAATCCAAGAACTTCTGCGCATCCTCTAAAGATGAAATACCACCTGCAGCCTTGATGTGCTTTCCTGGTGCCATATGTGCAGCCATTAGCTTTATATCGTCAAATGTAGCTCCACCGGTAGAAAATCCTGTCGAAGTCTTAATATATTCTGCATCTGATTTTGACACCACTTCGCACATTTTTATTTTCTCTTCATCTGTCAATAAACAACATTCAATAATAACCTTTAGCAATTTGCCATTACATGCCTTTTTGATAGCATTAATCTCGGTGAGGACATCGTCATAGCGGCCTTCTTTAACCCAGCCTACGTTAATAACCATATCAACCTCTGTCGCACCGTTATTAACTGCATCAGTAGCCATGAAGCATTTACTTGCTGTTGTTGCATAACCATTAGGGAATCCAATTACTGTACAAATCGGCAAATGACCACCCTGCTCCTTAACATAATCTGCTGCCTGCTTCACAAAACTTGCAGGAATACATACGCTGGCAGTCTCGTACTTTATGCCGTCATCAACAATCCCCTTTATGTCATTCCATGTTGCATCCACCCCCAATAAAGTGTGATCACATTTGCTTAAAATGTTCTTAATATCCATTACCGTAACCTCCAGTTTTTATCTCACTCGAATTCACCGTATTTTTGCAGGGCGCCCTTCAAGCTCCAGCCGGGCTAAGACCTCTATCTCATTGAAGCAAGACGAGCCTCTACCTGCTCCATCATCGCCTCGTATTTTGCCAGCTTTTCGCGCTCCTCAGCAACCTTTGCCTCCGGCGCCTTGCTCATAAACTTTTCATTTGAAAGCATTCCACGTGAACGGGCAAGCTCCTTCTCAAGCTTTTCTTTTTCTTTAGTGAGACGCTCTTTTTCCTTCTCGAAATCCACAAGATCCTCTAGCGGAACAAAAATTGTAGCATCAGGAATCACCGCAGATACTGCGTCTTCACCGATTCCTAATTTATCTGCCTGCACAAATACTTCTGTTGCGCCTGCAAGAGTTTTAAATATTGGTGTAATTTCATCAAATGTCGCTCTAACATCTGCCGCATCTGCCACAATATGAATTGCAGCCTTCTTAGAAGGTGGAACATCCATATCCGTACGAAGCTGTCTCATACCACGAACAACATCCTTGGCTCTTTCAACCTTCGTCTCATCAACAGTGAAGTTATTCTTCTCATCATATTCAGGCCAAGCCGAGAGCATGATTGTCTCCTCTTCACTCTGAAGTGTACAGAAGATTTCTTCAGTGATAAATGGCATAAACGGATGCAACATTTTTAATGCATTAGTCAATGTATATTTTGCTGTCCACAAGGCTGCATTCTTGCTTGTGGTGTATTCTTCTGAGTACATACGAGGCTTTACAATTTCGATATACCAATCGCAGAACTCATCCCAAATAAAATCATAAACCTTTTGAACCGCAATACCGAGTTCAAACTTGTCCATGTTTTCAGTAACATCCTTAGCAAGGGTATTTACCTTAGAAATAATCCATTTATCCTCAATTGCAAAAGCATCATCAGCTGGCTTTGTTACCTCGTTGTCAGCAAGATTCATCATGATAAATCTTGATGCATTCCACACCTTGTTAGCAAAATTACGGCTATTTTCAACACGCTCATTATAAAAACGCATATCATTACCTGGTGCATTACCTGTGATAAGTGTAAGTCGAAGCGCATCTGCGCCATACTTATCAATTATTTCAAGTGGATCGATACCATTTCCTAAAGACTTTGACATCTTGCGACCCTGCGAATCACGAACTAAGCCGTGAATAAGCACAGTATGGAAAGGACTCTTTCCCGTATGAGCATATCCTGAGAATACCATCCTGATTACCCAGAAAAAGATAATATCGTATCCTGTAACAAGCACATCTGTAGGGTAGAAATAATCAAGCTCATCTGTCTTTTCCGGCCAACCGAGTGTCGAGAATGGCCAAAGCGCTGATGAAAACCATGTATCAAGCGTATCCTCATCCTGTTTCATGTGTGCATGTCCGCACTTAGGACAAACTGTTGGAGCCTCGCTTGCTCTGGCAACCACTGTCTCGCCACACTTTTCACAATAGTATGCCGGGATTCTGTGACCCCACCAAAGCTGTCGAGAAATACACCAATCGCGAATATTCTCTAACCAATGTAAATATGTCTTATCATAATTCTTTGGTACAAATGTAAGCTCACCTGTCTTGATTGCTTCGATAGCAGGCTTTGCAAGCTCCTCCATAGCAACAAACCACTGTGGCTTAACCATAGGCTCTACCGTAGTCTTACATCTATCATGTGTACCTACATTATGTGTATGATCCTCAATCTTAACAAGAAGACCCATCTCATCCATCTTTGAAACGATAAGCTTACGAGCCTCGTATCTATCCATTCCCTCAAACTCGCCACCGTTTGCATTTATAGTAGCATCATCATTGAGAATATTAATAACAGGAAGATCATGTCTCTTTCCAACCTCAAAATCATTAGGGTCATGAGCCGGTGTAATCTTAACAACGCCGGTACCAAATTCCATGTCGACATATTCATCCGCAATAACCGGGATTTCTCGATTTACGAATGGAAGCATAACTGTTTTGCCGATGATATCCTGATATCTTTCATCCTTAGGATTTACAGCTACAGCAGAATCACCAAGCATTGTCTCCGGACGTGTCGTAGCAAATGTAACGAAGCGACCAGGCTCACCAACAATCTCATATTTCATGTGCCAAAAATGTCCTGCCTGCTCCTCATGCTCAACCTCAGCATCAGAAATCGAAGTTTGACAAACCGGACACCAGTTAATGATGCGATTGCCCTTGTAAATATATCCCTCATTATAGAGCTTAACAAAGACTTCCTCGACAGCCTTCGAGCATCCTTCATCCATTGTAAATCTCTCACGCTGCCAATCTGCAGAAGATCCCATTTTCTTGAGCTGATTGATGATACGTGTTCCGTATTCATCCTTCCACTCCCAACATTTCTCAAGGAACCCCTCACGACCGAGGTCATCCTTCTCTATACCCTGCTTTTTCAAGTGCTCGATAACCTTTACCTCTGTAGCGATGGCTGCATGATCAGTACCGGGCTGCCAGAGAGCTGAATATCCCTGCATTCTCTTATATCGAATAAGAATATCCTGCATCGTATTATCAAGGGCATGTCCCATATGAAGCTGTCCTGTAATATTTGGAGGAGGCATTACAATTGTAAATGGCTTCTTGCTGCGGTCTACCTCAGCGTGAAAATAGCCATTATCCTCCCATTTCTTATAGAGACGATCCTCAAGACCTTTCGGATCATAGGTCTTTGCTAATTCTTTCATTCTCGTATCCTTTCTCTCATAAAGTAATCTACATCCAAGGGGTTTCCATTAGTTACGCTCTCAAGCTTGAGATATCACTCCGCTAAGCTGAAGAATGCTACTCCTGTGTAACAATCAGAGCTTGGTATCTACTAGTATATTTAGTGGCGAATCTTAAACATGACGGTATTACGTTGTCGCCCACAAGAAAGAGTTTTGCTTTGCAAAACGTAAACAGTGAGAGCCGGCAATTGCTGCAAGCAATTAACTTCTTTCTGCCGGCGAGACACCTCATACAAGCGTAGCTTGTTTTTTACTTTATAGGAATTACAAAGTAATTTCCTATAAAGCAAAAAAAGCCTGTGTACGGCAAATTGCTGTACACAGGGCGCCATTTACAATACGGTCGCGTTACCACCTGCATTTATTACTCATCATATTCCTTACGGGAACGACTCGGGTTGGCTTGTTGCGGCTACGCCGCCTTTGTTCACCACCTGCTCCGAAGCTACCTTCGTCAGCTCAGCTCCTAGGTCACCTTTCAGCCGGTGAGCAACCCTCTCTACGGGACGACACTGATTACTCCTCTTCATCAACGCATTTAACTTTCATTATGATAGAAAAAATCTTAGTTTCTGTCAAGATATCCATTTTTCCTTCTCAAAAGAATATAAGAATTATTCGCAAAATAAAGATCGTCGATAGTAATAGTAACATATTTTTTTTAATTTCCCCTTGCATGATAATTATTTCTGTGTTAATATCCTTTCTCGTATCACATTGATACTTTTCTTTTTTGGGCGATTCGCCTATTTTTCTCATTTTTATTAATTACATAGGGACTTTTGCACCCATTTTTAAATTTAATGTTTTCAAAAAAGGAGTTATGAGCATTATGAAAAATTTTAAACACACTAATTCTGCCCACAATGGCAGAGCATTTCTTAGCGAGGTTATACATACCTATCGCAACGAAGATGGAACACTAAACAAAATAGCAATATTTATTTCAGCACTTGCTCTCATTCTTGTATTATTGCTAGGACATTTTGTCATTACATCTGTCAGCGCGCATTGGGGCCTCAACTCTGTTGCAGCCTCAGAGCTCACACTTGAAGAAATCGAAGATGCTATCACCAATTCTTTCACAACAGCGCTCAGTGAATATGTTGATGGAGAATATACTCAGGATGAACTCTGTCAAAAGGTTCTGCAGGCTATAGGAGATTATCTTAACAATTCAGGCAAATTTACAGATTCACAAATTGCCGATTTAAACCTATTGATTGGTGACTATCTTAATAACACTACAATTTCACAAGACATTAAAGACAACGCCAGCGCTATATCCGATATTCAAAAAATGATTGAAGAAAAATATAGCGAAAACCGTAATTATATTTCCGATTCAAAGAATCAGCTTCAGTCACTGTTAGACGATAATTCTAATCTGGACACAGACCGTTATAACGAGATAAAAAATCTTATTAATAATATGAATACCTGGTTAGATGACAGCAATTCCGGCAACAAAATTAACCTCAATGATTTGCGAAAAGACCTATTAGATTTAATATCAGATTTAGAGAAAAATACCAATTTAAAAATCGATGATTTAAAAAACACCCTAACCAATAACATTAACGAATTAGAACAAAATACTGCTGATAGTATAAATAGCACTAACACTACAATTGCCAATTATTTCGGTTTTGAAGGGTGGAGTGCAGATATAAACTATAGCAAATCCGACTATGTTTCATACAATCAGAAATTCTACCACTCTCTAGCCGAGGATAACCTAGGAAATAATCCGGCTGACTCGACTAAATATTGGGAGGAAGTTGATATTGTCACATTGGTAAATCTTTTACAGGGACAAATCGATGAGTTAGACTCACATATTTCTGATTTAAATAATTCCAATTACAAATTCCAGTACGGCTATGACGACAATGGTTGTGCCGGATACTATATAGATGGTCAATTTAAACCATTTTAACGGGAGGATATTATGAAAAATAAATTAATTTCTGTTTTCGTCACTTTCGGGCTTTTATTTTCTGCCACAAACATATCTTACGCAGAGGAAATAAACGAAGAAAATATATTTGAAGAAAATATCACTACTGAAGACGTCATAGACAGCAGCGCTTCTGATAAAGATAATACAATCACATCCGAGGAAGATTCTATTGAGGCAGATGATTTCAACGAAAATGAAGATGCAACAGATGTGAATAATACCGATATAGATAATATTGATACGGATAATATTGATGATATAGATACAGATGATATTAATATAACTGATATAGATAAAGATATTGTTCTTGAAAATTGTACGCTATCAGATTCAGATACAGGTATATCTATTACTGGTTCTTTCCCAAACGACTCATATATTCACGTATCAATCCTCGACCCTGAGGAGACCATTCAAGCATCCGTTCTTGAGCATAACTCAACAATGAGTTACAACGAGGATTCATTTGAATTCTACTTTATTGAGAATACATATTCTATCGATGTTTATGATTCTAATGGAAACCTCTACACGACATCTGATACTATCACTATCACAAAAAAATTTGATAATGATACATATTCACGATTGGATAATCATAAAATGCTTGCTTTCATCAATGATTCATCCGTCGACTGTCAGTATTCATCAAATGGAAAAGAACTTTCATTTACATCCAAAGGTCTTGACTCCGTATACACCTTTGAGGGAATTGAAACCTATGAATTCTGCACTATAACATTTGAGATTCTCTCCAAAAAAGACGACAGCTTTATCACATCATCTGAGTGTCGCTATAAGATTGGAGACGAAATAATTATTCCAGAATTTTATTCAAAGGATTATAAGCGTATCAATAATCTTGATTGGTCTAAAGTAGACCATATAGCGCTAGGAGATGCCACCTATACTCACTTTATCGACTCAAATGATTACAAAGTGGCAAAAGAAAATTAGGAGGTGCCATGAAAAAATTTAAATCAATTATTTTTATATTTATGGCTATACTGATTTTTTTTAATACTTTGGCCATTACTGCCCACGCCTCAGAAACAACCGATTCTGCTTATAATACACAGACATTTATTCCATTTCGGAGTTACATCGCCAGTTATATTTCTCTTCATTCATCAGAAAAAAGTGATGTTTTGATTGGTCAATGGTTAAAAATCTGGTACGAGGAAACAACCTTCACCGGGCATTATTCAACCTCAGCCGACGATATAACCAAATGGGCATCCAAATACTATTCTTCCTATTCACTAATAGGAGGCAACTTTGTCTCGGAAGATGATGCCAAAGGCACTAATGTCACCTTCAATAGCGATTTCGATCAATTTCTTGCAAATACCATAAAGGCTAATGGATTAAACTTTATGAATCAATGGTTGGACGCTTACAATGAAAGTCCTGAATTTTATGGAAAGCAGGTTTTTATTGATTACTTTCATAATACCGATTACATAAACTATCCTGCTACAGCACAGGCTATTACCGAGCTCACATCAACTGACGAAGGTATGGCATGGCTCAAAAACTATTCTTACGCAAACACCGGTGATTCAGAAGACTCTATTGGTGTTGGTCTACTAAAGCTATTGACACTAAACTGGAGTAAACTAAATACTTCTCAGGCTGACTGGTGCAAAGAGTACTTACCTTTTCTTCTAAAAAATTACACAACATACGGCGTGTCAGCAATCGCAGCGCAAACAAACAACAGCAATCTTTACGATTTTATGGCTCGCTCCGCACTTGGTGCCAAATATACTGCCAAAAGTATAGTATCTTCAAAGACCTGCCAACAGGAATTTTTTGACTATGTTGTGGAATCACGTGCAGGCTTTGGTTCATTCATACAAAATTTAATTGACGGCCGTACGTATACTGCTGCAACGCCCAACAGAACAATTTCAGGAATTGACTTGTCAGGTATTCAAGCTCCATCCGGTATGTTTGGTGTCACATGCGCCGATGGTGATGCCGATTATACTGCCTCTAGCATTGGAGATGGTGATTTTGATTGGTTCGGACACGGTTTATACCTCTATGAGACGAATCAAAGTAATCCCGATTTTGCCACAGTAGATACACTTATAAGGAACAACACATCCACCGATTGGTTGTATTTAGATTGGCTATCCCGATTCAAATCAATAAATGAAACCTCTATCAATTGGGCGACAGTAACCAATTACTACCTGTCATCTCCCACGGATTCTCATGGATATGGTGGTCACTACTACCTCACAGGAAGTGGATTTAATGCAAATGGTCCTGCCGATAGTCAAACATCGGATGGTTCTGCTATCTACTCCGTTTTAGGAAATGGTAATACTCTCTATAGAGTCTATACTGGCGCTCGAAATATGGTATTTACACTCAATGCATTTCAAAACATTGTTGTCAATTACAGACAAAATATAAGTTACAAAGCATCAAGCGTCACCATCAGATTTGGATCAGGATATATGATGAATTACCCAGGCGATTCAGTTCTCGTAGAAATTATTTCGCCAACAACAGGAGGCACAGTTGCCAAAGCTACCTGTGCTTCCTATGGTCAGGTTACAATTGACATACCAGACTCAGCCTGGATTTCCGATAAATCATTAAAGCTTAAATTTACATTTAATCCATACTCATCAGTAAACTACGCTTTCAATTCAACTAATTTAGGAAGTCCAACAACACACGGTTTTCAATGGCGCATCGACTGTATTTCCGAGAACTACAATGGTGGAGCTTCAGGACTTGATGGATACACTTGGTCAGATTGGAAATTCAACTACGCATCTGACTATGAACAGGTAATTCTATACCGAAATGCCACTACTAATACCAATATTGAGGAATCTGAACTAATACATGCCGATATCAAAGATTATGATAACAGAACCGTATATACCTACACTCCATCTATTCTCTCAAAAGACAGCTGGACTATTACTATTAACAAGGATTTAGGTACAGAAGGTTCTACTGACAATATTATTCTTTCCGGTAATAATATCAGCGGCACTACCTCAGCCTCAGCATATACTGCATGTCCTGCCGGTAGATATACTAATTCATTAGCAAATGTTTCTCATGGTCATCTACGTGTCAGTACAAATGTAGCCTCTACAGGATGGCAAAATCAAACTACCGTTACAGCCACTGCTTCAGGCTCATTAAATATCGTTTCTGGAATTATTAAAAGAAATGCAAAATCCATAACCGTTACCACACCGGCTACAGCCAGCATCACGCTTAGGAGCAATACCGGAGAGATACTTATGACTCAAACTGGCACCGGATTTATCAAGCTTGATATCTCAGGACTGAGTGAGCTCGAAAAGCAGGGATCATATCTTGTTATTAACTACAGTAGTCTCAATATTGCATCCACCTATTGCAACTCAACTGATTGGTTCTACTTCCCTGCGGCATCTGTTTCAGCATTTGCTTCTATAAATTCTGTATCAGTCGGTTACTAAAGAAAGGTAAAGGTAAAAAAGAAAGGATTCAGAGACTATCACTTTAGATAATCACTGAATCCTTTTATAATCTTAGTAAAAAACAATGTAATACATATGATCTCTACATATCATTTTTCACTATCTTGCTGTGATTTTTGTTGTTAAATCCACACCTGCAATTGCGCTTGCCTGCGCAATAATATTTGGATCAGATGCATTCTGATAATATGAATATGAAAGTTTATGAGAGCCATCTACATTGCACAAACCATTTGCTAATCCCTGTGCAATCTCTGCTGTAGAATCAACTTCTCTAGATATTATCAATCCATCAATGTAGCTATTATTCATTGCCACTAGATATGCATAAACAACAGCAGCTGCCTGATATTCCTCTCCTGTCAAACTCGTGTATCCCTGTTCTGAAAGTTTGACTGTTCTTACTGCTCCCGTCGGTGATAAATAATCACTCTGGCACATAAAATCTGTGACAACATCAATATTCTGCAAAGAAATATATGGTGATGACTGACTATGAGTCAAATAACTAGATGATGCCCACGGTGTCGCACTTGTGAGAGGTGTCATATATGCATGAGTCGCAAGTCTCCAATCGATATTTCCCTGCGACTTAATGATTGAATTAAATTTTTCAATTAGAGTCTTACCCGCATAATAATATGATGCACCGGCCTTTGCCCACTGCTGATCAGTACAAATATATACATTAGCATTAGCATTTTCAGATTTAATTCCATTATACATTGCACGAAATGCGTTTGCATACTGCTGCGCATATACATCAATCGAACCACAATTCATGTAGTTCCAATCTGTCCATGCATTTACTTCATTTCCAATAATAAAATTATCAACCTGTCCAAATCCACGTCCTGACCATCTATTTGCAAGGAATGATGCTGCAGCTCCAAGCATATTTAATCCATCACTGTTTGCACCATTCAATCCATAGTAATTATGAAGCCCCAATCCATCTGCTGCATATGGACTAATAAATGTAGCATTAGCGCCCGCATCAGCAACAATAATTAATGTGACCTGACAACCCTGGCTATTGTATTTTCTTAGAGAAAAATCAAATCCGGATAATTTGGCAGTTTCAAAATGATAGGTTTGACCATTAAATGTATATGGTGTTCCCGCTCCATTTGTTATCCATGAAAGAGGAAGTGTAAGTGTGACCTGTGTACATCCGAGATCCTTTGGTCTATTTTGATTTGCCTGATACGTTTCAAGAGCCGGAAGTATTCCTTTTTTTCCATAATCCATTCTGTTACATGCATATGTTGCACAACCTTCCGGATTAGTAATAAACATACTATTAGATGCAGCTGAAAGGACTCCTCCTTTCATAACACAAATCGTAAATTTTTTCAAAAGAACCGAATTTGCATTTCCTTTATTTAACGGAACTGTAAATGTTGTCGATGCGGCAACAGCTGCCTGAGCAACATCTGTTCCTGATGGTGCGCTTTCACATGCATCGGATGCTATAAGATGATACAAGCCATCCTCAGACGAAGTAGTTCCAGACGCGGCAATCACTACATCTGAACCCGAAATCACAACTCCTCCAATTGTAACTCCAGCTGCTTCAGCTGTAATAGTATTTCCAGTTGCAACATACAGCGAAGCAACAAGTGCTAATGTCATTATCGCACTTACCAATCTCTTAAACTTTCTCATACTAGATTCCTCCAAATCGTATTACAGTCTGCGTATCCATAATCCTTTTGTGGACAAATATAGGTATTTTATAGACTGAATATATATATATCAAAATAATATGAAAAATTTTAAGAGATAGTGTGAAAAAACAATTATCAAACTAACACAATTTTTCTTTCAATCCTTAATTTTCCATTGGGAAACACTAACTACCCCATGAGTAGTTATCCTGAGTTCCGGAATTACCGGTAACGCCGTAAAGCTTAATGTCATAAATGGATCAATCCCTCTATTAACTCCTAGTGCAAATGCAGCTTCATGAATCTGATCCAACTTTAACTTTGCATCCACAGAACTTGTCTCACTCATTAGTCCGGCAACAGGCAATGGATAAGACGCCTGTACTTTTCCATCGGCATAAACTACCATTCCACCACCCAAATTCTTCAATGAATTAATTGCGGCAGAAATCTCCTCCTCGGATACACCTATTGCAATAATATTATGAGCATCATGGGAAACCGAAGTAGCTATTGCACCCTTTTTCAAACCATAGCCTTTTATATATCCCATACCTATATGTCCGGTATTATGATGTCGTTCAACTACAACAGCTTTTAAAATATCATTGTCTATATCAATTTTCTCAGAGACTCCCTCATCTGTGGTGATTAACTGTCCCTCAACAAGTCCAAGAACACTAAGTGCCGAATCATTTTGCAACATCTTAGGAGTAACTGTCGGCATGTGAAATGTGTCATGACTCTTCTGTATCAATTCGGATGAAATATTGCTTACGCAATGCTTGTCGAGATACTCCTTTGTCATCTCTATTCCAGATTTATAAACTGTATTAATTTTTACAGAATCCACATCATCCAACACAACAAAATCTGCTAAAAAGCCAGGAGATATTGCACCTCGATCACGCAATCCAAAATATGTGCCGGCAGAGCATGATGCCATTTTATACGCTATAGGTGCCTCAACACCCAAGCTTATTGACTTTCGAATAATATTATCTATATGGCCCGCATCCATAATATCATTTATATGTCTGTCATCAGTGCAAAACATACATCGAGACGCATATGGTTCTTTACATAGCTCAATCAATGCCTCCAAATTTTGAGCCGCTGTACCCTCACGAATCATTATCCATAATCCTACACCAAGTTTTTCTATAGCTTCATTGATATTTGAACACTCGTGATCAGAAAGCACACCTGCAGCGACATATGACATAAGCCTCTGTCCGGATACAAGAGGCGCATGACCATCAATTAATTTATTATGTTGTATAGTTTGATAAGTCTTTTCAATAACAGAGGAATCTCGATTGACCACCGCATTAACATCCATGAGTTCTGCTAATCCATACACCCTAGAATTATCCAAAAACGGTAACATATCTTTTGCCGAAATAATTGCTCCGCTTTCATCAAATTCACATGATGGAACACATGATGGTAACATAAAAAATACATCAAGAGGCAACCCTTTAGTTGCCTCTATCATATACCTTATTCCATCTACTCCCATGACATTTGTGATCTCATGTGGATCCGTAAGAATTGCAGTAGTTCCATGCTTCAATGCTTCTTTCGCAAAAATAGATGGAACAACCGTAGTGCTTTCGATATGAATATGACCATCAATAAATCCCGGCACAATAGTTTTGCCACTCATGTCAATTTCAACACGACCGCAATAATCACCTATTCCTGCAAAACTACCATTTGCGATGGCAATATTGCCTTTTCTAAATTCATTAGTAAAGACATCCAAATACGAGACATTCTTTATAACTAAATCTGCCGGCTTGTTACCCGCAGATATCTTCAAGAAATCCTCATATTCAGAGCGTGTCATATTTTTCTGTTGATAGTCCAATATACATTCTCCCCCCACTAATTAGTTATTCTTGACAGCAGCAATTTCCTCCTCTAACCATGCTACTACATCATCCAATCCCTCTCCTGTTTTCGCACTAATAAAAAATATCTTAGAATTCGGATTTAACTTTAATATTCGCTCTTTAACAGCCTCTTTATCAAAATCAAAATATTCTAATGTATCAATTTTATTGATTAAAACTACATCACTGATTGTAAACATCAACGGATATTTCAACGGCTTATCATCTCCCTCTGGAACAGACAGCAGCATCATATTCTTTGTTGCTCCTACATCAAATTCCGCAGGACAAACCAGATTACCAATATTCTCCAATATCAGCATGTCAAAATCTGAAGTATCATATTCTGTAAGTGCTCTGGCCGTCATATCCGCATCAATATGGCACAAACCCATATTATGAATCTGCAATGACTCCACACCTGTAGCATCTGCAACCCTCTGTGCATCTATACTTGTCTCGATATCTACATCCATCTCACCAATCTTATATTTATCCTTCATTCTATTGATAATAGCTGAAAGAGTAGTTGTCTTTCCTGAACCAGGGCCCGACATAACATTAACAAAAAATGTCCCCTGCTCCTTCATCTTCTTTCTGTTTGCTTCAGCGCATGCCTCATTCTCCGCAAATACGCTTTCACCAATTTCAATTACTTTAACTTCACTCATTTTAATTACTCCTATAACATTACTTAATTACATGAATCTCTCCATAACCTCTGTGGTATGCATCGACAGCATTCCTGCAGCAAAAGCCTCCATAATTTCCGTATAGCTATCATCTATGAACATTATCTCATCCATATTTATATTGTCACGTTCAGCTATCATTTTCATTATGAGAACCTTTTTATGGCGAGTCTCTGTAGAAATCAAATCTCCATGATGCTCAAAAATTCCGGGATAGCATTCTCTTAGACGATTCCATTTTGAATTATACTCAAACGAATTACTGCATTCTGTAAGGCCATATATTTTAACACCATGATTAAAATGCAAATCATCAATAAGATTCTTTACACCCTTTGGTGCATGGCAACGAATATATGCATTATAATTGATATTATATCTCAACCAATCATCCGCATTTTCAAAACCAACAATTCTCTTACCCTCCTCATTATACATTTTCAGACAAAGTAAGGTGTTGTCCACATCACCAAATAAGACTTTTATTTTTTTTAATTTATCCTGCATCTCCATACTCAACTCTCTCCTTATTTTGTAGCTTCTTGTTTTTCTGATAAAAAAATCTAAAGCACCTTATCTACAGAATACATAATTTTATGTATATTTTCTATATCTATAAGGACATTTCCTGTTTCCAGTGAATGATTTGCATCCGGAATCACAGCATATGTCAATGAATGTCCATCGCAAAATTCAATTACAAGTTCTGTTGCACAAAGTGGATCGGAAGAACCATGAAAAATAATACAATCCTCCGAATCAATATACTGAAACGTCTGTGGAACCGGAGTGAAAATAATCATCTCAGCTCCAATTCCATTTTCAAAATTATATTTTGCCGCAACTACAGTACCAATACTTTTACCAATAAAAACCACTCTCTCATAATCTTCATAATTGATATTGTCCAATATACTTTTGGAAATTGTCATGGCATCTTCAAAGACCTTTTCCTTAGATTCAGTATGTACCTCATAGCCAAAATCATAATTGATATCAATTATTTTATAATCCTTACTCTTTGCAATCTTTTTTGAAAAATATAACAAAGGCTTGTCTGAATGGTATCCCATGCCCGGAAAAATAACTACTAATTTTCTTTTCACTCTAATCTCCTTTACAAGAAAGAGTTTTGCTTTGCAAAACTCCAGCAGTGCGAGCCGGCAATTGCTGCAAGCAATTATTTTCATCTGCCGGCGAAACACATCTTACAAGCGCAGCTTGTTTTTTACTTTATAGGAATTACAGAGTAATTTCCTATAAAGTAAAAAATGTGCGTATCAAATTGTCTTTGACACGCACTCTATTTTACCAAATAATTATAGATTTTTGAAAAATATCAGTTTTTC
>FLNY01003706.1_pt1 | contig 88543 bp, 66 predicted proteins | sample 1140381 | NCBI WGS metagenome assembly FLNY01 (sample SAMEA3878172, study PRJEB12797) | bioreactor metagenome | biome: Moose rumen | place: Sweden | collected 2011-10
TGATTTTCAGCCCCTCGAACAGGTCGCGACGCCCCTCGAAATACGACTTCAGGGTCGTCGTGAGCAGCGACTTGCCGAAACGGCGGGGCCGGCTGAGGAAGGTGTAGGCACTGCCGTTGGCCAATTGCCACACCAAATCGGTCTTGTCAACATAGACATATCCCTCCTCAATGATGCGTTGGAAGGTCTGTATCCCTATCGGGTATCTGCGACGCTGAGTATTCATATCCGTATATTATTTCAAATTGCAAATATACAATTAAAATTCGGATTAAACATCATTATCTCACAAAAAAATGACATAATAGGTTAAAAAATTTAACATTTGGGAAAATACCGTTTCAAAGCCGAATAATGTTTTTTGCATTTCAAAAAAAGGACGCGCAATGGCACGCCTCTACTCTCTACTCTAAACTCTAAACTAAAAAACTGACTCTAAACTCTCAACTCTAAACTCTAAACTATAAACTCCCCTGACTATCTTTTCAAAAACATCAACTCCGGCGTTAATGATGTCATCGTCAAACACATAATCGGGGTTGTGCAGAGGCAGATGACTCTCGCCGCAGCCGAGGCCAAACAACGCGACAGGGCATATCATGGCGAACCTGCCGAAGTCCTCCGACCAGCGGAATGGCTCGTCAAGATATTGACAATCAAGATGTGATGACTCGGCAGCCTGTCTTACGGCCTCCACCAAGTCGTCTGAGTTCATGGTGGCTGAAAACGCCTCATGTATGCTGCTGCTGAACTGAAATTCCTGTTTCTCCGCCACCATCGCGCACAATTGCACCACGTCGGCGGTGAGATGCCGCAGCTTCTCGTTGTCGAACGAGCGCAAGGTGAGCCATATCTCGGCATGTGCCGGTGCCACTCCGAAGGTCTCCTCGCCAAGAACCGCGTGTGTCATCGTCATCATGGTGAGCGGCTTCTCTTCGCGGAGCATCTCCGCTTTCTTGCCGAAAACGTCAATGAGAGCTGACAACACATGTTGAGGGCTGTGACCTGTCTCAGGCTGCGAGGCGTGTGCCGTCACGCCGTCAAACATCAGTTTCAAGCCCAACGAGGCGGCGGCAAAACAGCCTTTTCTGAGCAAAATCTCATTTTTCGGATAGCCCGGGATGTTATGCAAAGCAAATGCCATGTCGGGCTTTATTTGTTCAAACAGCGGGTCGGCGATGACGGCTTTGGCACCTTGTCCCGTCTCCTCGGCTGGCTGGAAAAGCAGCACAATTTCTCCATTTTCAGGGCGTTTTTCGCTCAATCTTTGCGCTAACCCCGCTAAAATAGAGGCATGTCCGTCGTGACCGCAGCGATGTGAGCAGCCACGCCCGCCCTCAGGGATGTTCAATGCGTCGATGTCGGCTCGTATCATAACGCGTTTGCCCGGCTCTTTCCCCTTGAAAACCACGGCAATTCCGTGGCCTCCGATGTTGCGGATATGCACATCAGGGTTGAGCTTTTCAAGAAAGTCGTTTAAAATGGCGTTGGTTTTCACCTCCTTGCCGGAAAGCTCGGCGCTGTCATGAAGAATGTGACGAAGTTCAAAAATAGAATACATAATTATATTTTTTTGCCTGAGATTTCTCCATTCCGCTTCGCTCCAGTCGAAATGACAAACTGTTGTTGATGTCATTTCGACCGACCGCAGGGAGTGGAGAAATCTCATATAATCTTGCAAAAATAAAAAAACTTCCAACTACTAACTCCAAATTTCAAACTTTTTTGTATTTTTGCAGTTTGGAAGAGTCGGTTTTGACAGAGTCACTTTATTCTGACTTCTGTCTCCTGACTTCTGATTCTTAAAAAAAATGAACGTGTTATATCCATTGAAGTTTCAGCCCATCTATTTGGAGAAGATTTGGGGCGGACAGAATGTCAAGACCTTGCTGCACAAGGACTTCGGCAAGCTGATGAACTGTGGCGAGATGTGGCTTCTCTCTGGCGTGGAAGGTCAGAACAGCGTGGTGTGCAACGGCAATTTCGAGGGCGACGAGCTTAACGACCTCGTGGAGACGTTCATGGGCGATCTCGTGGGCGACAGCGTGTTCGACAAATACGGCGAGACCTTCCCTATATTAATAAAGGTGATAGACCCGATGACGTGGCTCTCGGTGCAGGTGCATCCCGATGATGAGATAGCGCAGACGATAGGCCTCGAGAACGGCAAGACCGAGATGTGGTATGTGATGCACGCCGACAAAGACGCCGAGCTCGTCTCCGGCTTCAACCGTGAGGTTACAAAAGACGAGGTGGAGAAACTTATTTATGACAAAAAAATCGCTGAAGTCCTTAACTATGAGGAAGTTAGCGACGGCGACGTGTTTTTCATCCCGGCAAGGAGGATACATGCTTTAGGTCCGGGCTGCATGGTGGCTGAGATACAGCAGACCAGCGACACCACCTACCGCGTTTATGACTGGGACCGCCTCGACCAGCACGGGATGTACCGCGAACTGCATATCCCGCAGTCGCTCTACACGCTCAACTACAAGCACGAGGACAACTATCGTACTGAATATCAACGAGATAAGAAAAATGTCACGGTGCCGATGGTGGAATGTCCGTATTTCACTACCAATTTCATCAATCTGGAGAAAGGTAAAATCCTTGCAAAAGACTACTCCGAACTCGACTCTTTCGTCATCTTGATGAGCGTGGGGGGCGGCTTCAGCCTGAAATACGACGGAGGTGAGGAGATAGTCAATATCGGCGAGTGTATCTTGATTCCAAATGCAGTTAACAAAGTGGAAATCAACGTGTTAGAAGACTGTAAGATATTAGAGACATATATTGTTTAACCTTAAAAATTCATATCATGAAAAAATTATTCGCATTTTTGCTCTTCGGCCTGATGTTTTTCGGTCTGAATGCCCAAAACAAGTCAGATTTGCCGAATATCACATTGAAAAACCTTGACGGCGAGGCAGTTAACGTCGCCGAAATCAGCAACGGGGGCAAGCCTTTCGTGATGACGTTCTGGGCAACCTGGTGCGGTCCGTGCGTGAAAGAGCATAACGCACTCACCGAGGTCTATGATGACTGGGTTGAGGAGACCGGCGTGAAGATTTATTCCGTTTCTATTGACGACTCGCGTTCTTCAGCAAAAATCAGGCCTTTCGTTGACGGCAAGGGCTGGCCTTTCGAGATCCTGCTCGACGTGAACAGCGAACTGAAACGCGCCATGAACGTCAGCAACCCGCCTCATACCTTCCTCTTCGACGGCGACGGCAAAATCGTTTGGCAGCATACAGGATATCTCGAGGGCGGCGAGGAAGATTTGTATCAGGAAATCCTTAAGATTTCTAAATAGAGTGGAGGGTTTGGAGATAACAGATAACAGATAACAGATAATAGAAAAGAAGTATGATGAAGAGGATATTATTAATTGTATCTTTCATAATCGGAGTTACGGCGACATACGCCCAAGGCATCTTTGAGAAGTCGAAAGTCAGCGGGAGTTTCCAGATTGACGGTAATTATTATTGGGAAGACAAGGGCATCGGCATCAGCGAGGAGGACATCAACGGGGAGCAATTCGGTGCCTACGGCTTCGGGAAGCTACAGTACCAGCTTGGCAACTTCACTGCCGGAATGCGTTTCGAGGCTTATCAGACCACCCCGATGTCGGGCTTCGACACGAGAGTGAAAGGCATGGGCATCGCCAATTATTTCGCGACATACGACAACGGCACCATAGGAGTGACCGTGGGAGACATCTACGACCAGTTCGGCAACGGCTTGATTTTCAGGACGTATGAAGAGTGGACGTTGGGTTATGACAACTCGTTGCGAGGCATCCGCACCGTGTTTCATCCGACAGACGGAGTGACACTTAAAGGCGTTTACGGAAAGCAGCGTTTTTACTGGGCAAAATACGACAACGACCTGTCAACATCAGAGCAAAGGGGTCTTGTGCGCGGCATCGACGGCGAGTGGGACATCAACCAGAGTGTCAAGGCTTGGAAACGCACCAAGCTGCATGCCACCTTGGGCGCGAGCTTCGTGAGCAAATACGAGCAAGACTCACAAATAACAGTAGAGGAGATGCAGCTTGTGATGCCCCGGAATGTGGCTTCATACGCCGGAAGGATAAACCTCGGATACGGCCGCTTCGGCCTGTCGGCAGAATACGCCCGCAAGATTAACGACCCGTCGGCATTCAACAACTTCATCTATCGCGAAGGCGAGGAATTGATGGCATCGCTGTCGTATTCACAAAAAGGACTCGGCGTGGTGCTGCAGGTGAAACGTGTCGATAACATGAGCCTGAAGTCGAAGAGACTCGCCACGCAAAACGACCTCGACCTCGGCTTCATCCCGCCTCTCAACTACACCCACACTCACAGCCTGCCTTCTATGTTCGCCTACGCCACGCAGCCCTTGGGCGAGATGGGCATACAGTTCCAAATCAACTACACCATCCCGAAGAAGACCGTACTCGGCGGAAAATACGGCACAAAACTCGCGTTCAACTACAGCCAGGTGAACGACATCAAGCGCGACTCCATCACTGTTGACGGCGTGAAGATGATAAACCAGCCGGGGACAAAAGGCTACGACTCGCCGTTCTTCGCCGTCGGCGACCGCATGTTCTACCGTGACTTCAACTTCGAAATAGAGAAGAAAATCAACGGCAAATGGAATCTAACCTTGATGTATATCAACCTCTATTACGACATGGAGACCATCGAGAATCATCCAGGTGCTGAGGCTGTAGAAGCCAACATCGCTTTCGGTGAAGTGATTTACAAGATAAACAGAAAACACAGCGTGCGCTTGGAGTTACAGCACATGTGGGACAATGTCGGCAAAGACCATGAGATTGAGGCGGGACACGAGGCTTACTACAACAAACGCGGCAACTGGTTCGCTTTCCTGCTTGAATACACCATCGCTCCGAAGTGGTTTGTGAGTGTCGCCGACAAATACAACTACGGCAACCCTATTGCTGACAACCGTGACCATTATTTCACAGGCTCGTTCGGTTACATCAAGGACCAGACGCGTATCGCCATCAGCGGTGGCCGTCAGAGCGAAGGCTTGGTGTGCGTGGGAGGCGTCTGCCGCACCGTGCCAGCATCCAGTGGTATTTCTTTAACAGTTACAACTTCATTCTAAAGTCCACTCGTCATTTCGACTGCAGCGAAGCGGAATGGAGAAATCTCCTGCAATTGAATTTTTACGAATCAAATAAAGAATCTGAATAAATTGAAAGGCGGTGATTTCCCGACAAGCTCGAAATGACGGAATAAAAAAAAGAAAAAATATGAAAAGAACAACATTATTATTTGCAAGTTTGGCAATTATTTTAGCAATGGCGTCGTGCGACAAATTGAAAGAGGACGCATATATCATAGAACCTACGGTAGCCCAAAGCGACACCATAGCATTAGAGGCCGCCGACACCTTGAATTTCGATGGCAAGGTAGTGGTCTTGCTTGAAGATTACACTGGTGTAAAATGTAACAACTGCCCTGAAGCAGGTGCCTTGGCATTGCAGCTGCAAGAACAATATGAGGGGCATCTCGTGATTTTGGGCGTGCATCCGAAATCGGCACTGCAAAACCCTGCCGGCGGTTTCCCCGACTTCAGGACTGACGATGGACATGAGTGGAACAACTATTACAACATCTCAGCATATCCCAACGGCTTGGTGAACCGCAGTGACGGCGTGCAAGGCTTCACGATGTGGCAGGAGTCCGTTTCCGGCATCATCGGCGAAGACACCCCCGTGAGACTTATCATCAAGTCGGGGTATGACGACGACACGAGGGAGCTAAGGCTCAGCATTCACACGAAGTTCCTGCAAGAATGGGATGGCGACGTCACCCTCACCGTCTGCATGATGGAAGACAACATCCTCGGCAAACAAGTGACGCCAACGGGTGTTGACACTGCCTATATGCACCGCCACGTGTTCAGAGGCACCGCCGACGGCATGACATGGGGACAACAGCTTAACACTACCGACACAAACATCTCGGCAGGAAGCAATTTCATCTCAAACATGAAGTTCACCATCGATGAGGCATACAACGCTGACGAGTTTTACATCGTGGCATTCATCAGCGACTTCAACACTAAACGGGTGCTGATGGCTGCTGAGAAGAAGATAAAATAAAAGAGGAGGCTTAAAAACCTCCTCTTAGTAGCGGGGGGCGGATTTGAACCACCGACCTTTGGGTTATGAGCCCAACGAGCTACCGGACTGCTCCACCCCGCATCATGAATTGCGACTGCAAAGATACAGCTTTTTTGCTTACGCAAGTATATTTTTTTGAAAAAAATTGAAATATTTTTAAAATATGGATCATAAAGCAGGTTATGTCAACATCATAGGCAAGCCAAATGTCGGAAAATCAACGCTTATGAATAATCTGGTGGGAGAGAAAATCTCCATCATCACATCGAAGGCGCAGACTACCAGACACCGCATTTTGGGCATCGTGAACGGCGACGACTTCCAGATTGTGTTCTCCGACACCCCGGGAATCATCAAAAACCCCGCCTACAAGATGCACGAAATCATGAACCAGTACATCAACGTGGCGTTCATCGACGCCGACCTTATTCTGTATGTCGTCGATATCACCGACAAAAAAACCGATGAGGAGACGGTGGAACGTATCAAGAAAATGGAGGTGCCGGTGTTCGTCTTGTTGAATAAGATAGACCTCTCGACGCAGGAAGAAGTGGAGAAAGCCGTGATGTTGTGGCGAGAATTGCTTCCCGCGGCGACGGTGTTCCCCATCTCGGCGATGCACAACGCCAACATCAAGTATGTGTTTGAGAGCATAGTGGAGAAACTGCCCGTCTGTCCGCCTTACTTCCCGAAGGACGAGCTGACCGACCGCTCGATGCGTTTCTTCGTGACGGAAATCATCAGAGAGAAGATTTTGTTGAACTATCAGCAAGAAATCCCTTATTCTGTTGAAGTCGCCGTTGACGCTTACGAGGAGAGCGCGAAACTCATCAAGATAACAGCAACGATTTATGCATCGCGCGAGTCGCAGAAAGCTATTTTAATAGGCAAAGGCGGCGCGGCCATCAAGAAAGTGGGGATACAGTCGCGTGCCGACATCGAGGAGTTCACAGGAAAGAAGATTTTCCTCGATTTACGAGTGAAAGTCGATAAAGACTGGCGTGACAACGAGGAAGAGTTGAAGCATTTTGGATATGAAGTTTAACCGTCATTTCGACTGAAGCGAAGCGGAATGGAGAAATCTTTGTTATTTGAAATCAATCAATTGTTTACGTTAAAAAAGGATTTCTCGACAAGCTCGAAATGACGAAATAAATAAGAATTATGAGCAATATTGTAGCAATAGTAGGCCGTCCTAATGTCGGCAAATCGACCTTATTCAACCGTTTGGTGCAGTCGCGGCAGGCGATTGTGGAAGAGAGCAGTGGCGTGACGCGCGACCGTCATTATGGTCACAGCGACTGGAACGGCAAGTCGTTCACCGTCATCGACACGGGTGGCTACGTGGTCGGCTCGGACGATATTTTTGAGGAAGAGATAAGAAAACAAGTCGATTTGGCCATTGACGAGGCCGATGTCATCATATTTGTGGTTGACGGTCAGGCGGGAGTACACGTCCTTGACGAAGACGTGGCGTTCATCTTGCGTAAATGCAAGAAAAAAGTGTTTCTCGGCGTGAACAAGACCGACATCCCGAGCAAGTTCGGCGAGGCGGCGGAGTTCTATGCCCTCGGCTTGGGAGAGATATACCCTTTCTCCGCCATGACAGGCACCGGCACCGGCGAGCTCCTCGACGAGGTGGTGAAATATCTGCCTAACGACAGCACCGAAGACTATTCCGACCTGCCGAGATTCGCGGTGGTGGGACGTCCCAACGTCGGGAAATCGTCGATGATAAACGCATTCTTGGGTCAGGAACGCAACATAGTGACCGACATCGCCGGCACCACGAGAGACAGCAACAACACGCGTTTCAACGCTTTCGGCATGGACTTCATGCTCGTCGATACCGCCGGCCTGAGAAAGAAAAGCAAGGTGTATGAAAACATCGAGTTTTACTCGGTGATGCGCTCCATCAGAGCCATCGAGGAATGCGACGTCGCCATCCTCATCATCGACGCGACAGAAGGCTTCGAGGCACAAGACATGAACATCCTTAGACTCATCGAGAAAAACAAGAAAGGCCTCGTGATAGTGGTCAACAAATGGGACTTGGTGGAAAAAGACAGCAACACTCATCTCGCCTTCGAGAATAAAATCAGGGAGAGAACGGCACCATTCACCGATTATCCCATCATCTTCACATCGGCGATAAACCGTCAGAGAACGTTCAAGGTGCTCGAGACAGCATACAAGGTGTATGAAAACAGAGAGAGGAAGGTGTCGGTGCGCGAACTCAACGACACCATGCTGGAAATTATCAACAGCCAGCCTCCACAGATAGCATCACGTGGAAGATACCTGAAAATCAAGTACATAACACAACTCAAAAGCCCTACCCCACAGTTCATATTCTTCTGCAACCTGCCGAAGGACGTGAAGGATAATTACGTGAGATTTTTGGAAAACAAAATCAGGAGCATCTGGGACTTCCACGGAGTGCCGATACAATTATTTTTCAGGGAAAAATAATTTTTAGCTGTTAGCCATTAGCTGTTAGCCATTAGCTGTTAAATGAGATTTATGACATATTATGGGAACAATGGAAAATGATGAGTTGAGAATCGACAAATGGCTTTGGTGTGCGAGGTTGTTCAAGACCCGTACGTTGGCTGCCGATGCCTGCAAGGGTGGCAAGGTCAAGGTCAACGAGGTGTCGATGAAGCCGTCGCACGACGTGAAGGTCGGCGAGGTAATCGGCGTACAGCTCGGGCAGCTGCACAAGGTGGTGGAGGTGCTGAGCATCCCGAAGAGCCGCGTGTCGCCGAAAGATGTGGTGAACATTTATGTTGACCGCACGCCTGCCGAGGAGTACGAGCGCATAGAGTTCATGCACGCCTACAAGGTGGAGTACCGCGACAGAGGCGCAGGCCGTCCGACGAAGAAAGACCGTAGGATCCTGGAAAAACTCAAAGAGATATAAAAGGCGACGCCACACAAGAGCAGCCCTCGGAGTTTTTTTTCAAAAAACTCCGAGGGCTGCTTTAATAGTGTGTCTCAAAAGATTAGCTGTTATCTCTTGACGACCTTCGTCACCTCGCCATTGACTCTCACGAGATACATTCCGGCGTTGAGGTTCTCGAGACCAATCCTGACGGTGCCTGAGACCGCCTCAAGACGTCTCACCACCTGTCCGAGACTGTTGTAAACCACCACATCCGACAAGCTGTCGCCAAGCTCTATATCAAGCACATCATCGGCAGGGTTAGGATAAAGCGTGACATGCTGTCTCTCAACGACTTCCTCCATATCTGTTATGATGGTGGATGCCGGAAGCACCACGTTGTCAATCCATGCGCAGTCGCTGCCACTCGACAGTGAGACGTCTTTGGTGTATTCCCACTTAAGAATATGGGTGCCGGCCGTTATCTGATATGACGCCCGTGTCCATGACACGTCGCCCGACCAGTTGTTCTTTTCATTGCCGTCGATATAGAAATGCAGCTTGTCGTAGTTGTTCTCCGACGACACCTTATAATAGAAGCTTATCTCGCTTTCACGTCCCACCTGGATGGTGATTGACATCGAGGTTGCCTCGTTATTGTCTATTTCCGACGACTTTGCACAATATTGTCCTTCGTATGGGCTTTCGGTCACCACCCTCCATGCGTAAACAGGGCTCACGAACTGCCAGTCGAATGCGCTGAAATCGCCTGTCTCGAAGCCGTCCATCGACTGTCCGACCTGGATATAATAGTTGTCACGCACAACGTAATGGCCATGATAAGCCGCACAGATAAGCTGATACATGGCACCATCTTGAGCGTCATCGCCCAATGAGAAGTCCATGTCGGCGGTGAACACCTCGCCTGCTCCTATAACGTCATAGTTCCATTGTGTCGTCTCGATATTTATCACCTCGTGCGAGTTGAAAACCACAAACACTGCTGATGGCACGGCGGCGTTGCCGCTGTTTCTCAATGTGAAATGCACCGTTCCGCTGTCGCCTGGAGTCAGGTAACCGCCTGATGAGGTCTCGAGTTCCGCGCTGACAATCTCAAACTCAGGAGCATAAATCTTTGTATTGAAATGGCTCTCCCAGCTGTCGGTGCCATCGGTGCAAACGATGTTGAAGCGCACCATGGTGTTGTTAGGCACATCGTCGCTCACCGTGAAGCTAAAGACATCTTCAAGGGCAATGCTCTGGTTGGCGGCGACGTCACCCACTGTCACCGTGGCCTCGTTGATGGTCACATACTCGCTTTCGCATGACAAGGTGGCTGTCACGCCGCCCGCATTGACACTACCTAAGTTCTTAAGCACCATGTCGAAGGAATAATCGCCGTTGTATTCAATTTGTGAGCCGCCATTCAACACATAGCTGTCGTAAACTATATAAGGGGTGTTGCCGGGCACTGCCATCATCTCAACACTTTGAGGATACGAGCTGATGCCGGTCACTTTCAGCATCATGTCTCCAGCGTTTTGCAGTGCGCCTTCGAACTGTACGTTTGCCACGCCGTTCTCGTCAGTCACGCCCATGGCTATCACTTCGTCATTCATGAAGATGAGGCAACGATAATTCTTCAGTCCCTCGCCGTTGTTAGGGTTACTCACGGTAACCTCAACAGATTGTGTGCCGATAACCACTTGTGCCGGCACATCCACGTTGGCGGTGAGAGGCTCGTCGAGCCACACATTCACGGCGCCGTCGCCGAGGACGTTAAGGTCATAGAAGTTCCAACGCAGCGCGCCTTCCTCCCATTGGCCTGGTGCGGTGACCCACGGCGCCGTGGCGCATTTACCCTCTGTGAGGGCGTTGCCGAGCATCCCGATGCGGTCGTTCCACTGGGCGTCGGTCATCTCTCTCTCAAGATGTGTCGCCGGACCCTCGGTCTGACCTTCGTTAAACCATCCGTAACGCGAGTTGCCTATGACGGCGACGGCGAAGTTCTGTATGGTCACCATCTTCTCGAGGATGCAACTCTCATCGAACGCGCCGCAGTCACATCCCTGGGTGTGGAAGAAAGTGTAGTTATGGTCAACGCCGTTGGCACCGGAGAAGTCGCTGTTGGTGATGCCATACCATCCTGCCACGTAGCCGGAGTTGGCATGTCCGTTATGATGCACATAGCTCGTGCCGGCGTTGATGGCCTGTTTCAGAGCCGAGCCGCTCCACGTGCCCTGCTCCTCGTAAAGCCTTGTGAAATCATACGTCTCAGGATAACCTGTGGTGGTATAGCCGTTGTCATCGCGTGTCCCGATAAGTAACTCCACGTAATCAGAGCCATTCGACACAGGGTTGTCGTAGAGATGCTCGCCGGCAAGAACCACCTTATGGAACTCGCCCAGGACGGGATTTTGCTGATATGTCAGCGTCTTATGAATCATATTCTGCAACTCCGTGGTGTTTTTAAACGACATACGGCTGATACCCACTTCCGGAAGGAGGTCGTCCTCGCCAGGCTCACCCCAGCGGTTGTTGCCATTGTCATTCCAAGTGCCGTCAAGACCCGAAAAATACAGGTCTGCCGGGATATTGTTGCTCTCTTGGTTGCCGCCGCCCGAGGTCACATAGCAATAGAGACCGCGATATGGCACTATGTCAACATCGCCGCCCAACACCACCATCATGATGCCGTTGGTCTGGTATTCCTGAATGATATAGTTACGAATCTTATCCTGGTTGTCAACGCCCGTCATGGTGGCGTAAATGTCTGACACTAAAGCGATTCTGTTACGTATTCCGATGGAGTTGTAATACTCGCGGTATTCGTCGTAAGCCTCAACATACTCCGAGCTTGTGATAATCAGGACGTCGTAGGCTGTCACCTCACGGCCTTTGGTCTGATATTCTTCAATCATCTCAGGGTTCTGCGCGAGACGTCTCACGTTGTCCTTCACCTCCTGTGTCCCCCAAAGATTCGCGTCATGATTAGCCTTGGAAGCCTTGACATTAACACGTACATTGGCGGTTTTGGCGTACATCACCTTGCCTTCGGAAGGGATATAACGCACCGGAGTAAACGATGAGAATGCGAAACCATAGCCGTTCTTGTATTGTGTCGTCAAAACACCATGACTCTCAGCCGGATACACACTTTTTGAAGCGTAAAGCACATCGTTGACGACCAAATCTCTCTTTTCGTTATCGCCGACAGTTCTTGACGGTTGATAAGGGAAGAGGGTCATCATGCCTTCAACTTCTTGAAAATCAGAGAGTTCCACTACGATAGACTCGGCTTCGGTGCCTTGTGGCAGCATCAAACTGACCATCTGGTATGGCAAGGAAGGATTGCCGGCCAAAGCGGTCTGCATACATCCGTTAAAATTGATTTGCTGATAACCGCGAAGCTCTGTAACTGTTGGATTATCAAAGTGATAAGTCTTTTCAACTGTCTGAGCTGTCATCAACATGCCCATCATTGACAAAACAAATAAAAATGTAAGTTTTTTCATTGTATGATTTTTTAATGATTAACCAAAAGTCTGCAAAGGTACAAGTTTTTTTCAAATAAGGTGCAAAATTTTTGATAAAAATAACAGTCCGATTTGATTTCTTTGTAATTTTGTAGAATGAAAATTAAGGTTTACATCATAACGGCCATGCTTTTTTTGGTGTCCTGCTCGTCACCGAAGAAAGACGACATCGACGTGAAAGTTGATAAGTTATTGAGTCAGATGACATTAACTGAGAAGCTCGGGCAGTTATGTTGTCCCATCGGCTTTAATTTTTACGAAAAAGCCAACGACAGCGTGGTGGTACCCAACGACGATTTCAAGTGTCTCATCGACACCTTGCCTGTTGGCGGATTTTGGGCTGTTCAGCGTGCTGACCCCTGGTCGCGAAAGACTGTCGAGACAGGTCTCGATGCCCGTCAGTCGGCGTTGGTTTTCAACGAGATGCAGCGTTATGTGATGGAACATTCGAGGTTAAGAATCCCGATTTATTTTGCTGAAGAGTGTCCGCATGGCTTGATGGCGGTGGGTGCCACGGTGTATCCCACAGGCTTGGGCATGGCGGCGACATGGGACGAGGAGCTGTTATATGACATAGGTGACGCCATCGGCAAGGAAGCCGCCGGGAGAGGCGCGCGGTTCGGTTACGGTCCGGTGCTCGACATCGCCCGCGACCCGCGATGGTCAAGGGTGGAAGAGACATTCGGGGAGGACCCTTATCTCTCCGGCACTTTAGGCGGCGCTGTCATCAGAGGGATGCAGAACCATGTGGCGGCCACCGTGAAACACTTCGCGGCGTACGGAATCCCGGAAGGCGGACATAACGGCGCCGCCGCACAGACCGGACCCCATGCCTTGGCGTCAGATTATTTGTTGAATTTTGAAATCGCCATAAAAAACGGTGCCAAGAGCATCATGACATCATACAACGCCATCGACGGAGTGCCTTGTACATCAAACGGTTATCTCTTGAACGACGTCTTGCGCGGACAATGGGGCTTCAACGGCATTGTGTTCAGCGACCTCGGAAGCATCTGGGCGTTGCATAGCACCCATAGAACCGCCGAGAATCAGACAGACGCGGCATTACAGGCGTTGGCGGCCGGCGTTGACATCGACTTGGGCGGCTCCAACTACGGGACGTATCTGAAAAACACCGTGAAGACAGACGACAAAGCGTCACGACAAATAGACGAGATGGTGCGACGCGTGCTGCGTTTCAAATATGAAATAGGACTGTTCGACAACCCGTATATCGACATCCCCAAGACATCCACGTCTCATCCATATCACGACAGAGCGTTGCAAACGGCACGCGAATCAGTGGTCTTGCTGAAAAACAACGGCATCTTGCCACTGTATGCGACAGATGACGACGCCGCATCGTCACGCTACTCCACCATTGCCGTCATCGGGCCTGACGCCGACAACATGTACAACCAATTGGGCGACTACACCGCACCGCAGGAGCCATACGACATCGTCACCGTGCTGGAAGGCATACAAAACCGCGCCAAGACGGGCACTCAAATACTCTACGCCAAGGGATGCTCGGTGCGCGACACCCGCGACGCTGACTTCACAAAGGCTCTCAACACAGCCAAAGCAGCCGACATCACCATCATGGTGGTCGGAGGCTCAAGCGCGCGCGACTTCAAGACATCTTACGAATCGACAGGAGCCGCCGTCGTCAACGAACATATCTCCGACATGGACTGCGGCGAAGGCTACGACCGCGTCGCATTGGAATTGTCAGGACTGCAGGAAGACCTCATCAAAGAAATCGCCAAGCTGCATAAGCCCTTGATAATAGTGTACATAGAAGGCCGCCCGATGCTAAAAAACACCGCCAACGAGGTCGCCGACGCACTGCTCACAGCCTTCTACCCGGGCGAACAAGGCGGCAACGCCATCGCTGACGTGCTATTCGGAAATTATAACCCCGCCGGACGATTGCCAATATCGCAGCCAAGAAACACAGGTCAGATCCCGGTCTATTATTCTCAACCTAAACCTCACGACTATCTGGAATGCGAAAGCTCCCCGCTGTTCTGCTTCGGATATGGCTTGAGTTATACGCAATTTGAATATAACAATTTGAATATCAATAAATTAGATGACGAATTAGAAATCTCTCTCGATGTCAGGAACATCGGCGATTACGATGGCGACGAGGTCGTACAACTGTATCTGCGCGATGAATACGCCACCATCACGCCGGCCGAGAAGCTGCTCAGAGGTTTTAAGCGTGTTTTTATACAACATGATGATATTCAACATGTTACATTCAAAGTCCCGACCGATGGTTTAGAAAAAGGTGAGTTCACAATCATGGTGGGAGCCTCCTCTGACGACATCCGACTGAAAGAAAAAATTATTATTTGATTTGTCTCTTAAGAAAAAAACGTAATTTTGCGACATGGATATGCTCATTTTAGTACCGAAAACGACAAACCGTCTGCATTATATCTTTGATTTGATTATCAAGGACTTACTTGGCATTTCGTTTAAGTTTACGACCGACAACGAGACATTCGCGTCGTTTGACGGGCCGAAGTTCCATTATGGCGACAGTCAGTTTTGGCACGAGCCTTTCCAAAAGGCGACCGGCTTGCTTTTCGAGCACGACATCACCGAAAAAGAGCTGAAAATCATTGATTATAACGATGTTAAGGCGTTCTTTCCGGTGTATAACGACAAGTCGGCCTTTCCTTTTGACATCTTTGCCGCCTCGTTTTACCTCGTGACACGCTACGAGGAGTATCTGCCCCACATCAACGACAAGTTCGGACGCTTTCAGGCGAAGGACTCTATCTTATTCAAAATGAATATGTTAGAAAAGCCTTTAGTCAATATCTGGGCACAAGAGTTGGGCAATATTCTGACGGCTATTTATCCTGACTTGCATATCAAGAAGAAGTCATTCTCATTCATCCCGACGTACGATGTCGATGCTGCCTGGGCTTACAAAAACAAAGGCATTTTCCGTACCATCGCTGCCTTTGCGCGCGACCTCATACATCTCGACTTCGCCGAATACAAGATGCGCTGGAAGGTTGTTTTCGGGCGCGAACACGACCCGTTCGACACCTTCGACTATCAGCTGCAACTGCAAAAAGAGCTGAATCTGCACCCGAAATATTTCATCCTTTGCGGAGAATATGATCTCAATGACAAAAATATCTCATTGAGAAACAGCGACTTCCAGAACTTGATAAAGAAACTTGGCGATTATGCCGAAGTGGGCATCCATCCGTCGTTCTCGTCGTATCTCAACAAGGAGAAAGTCGGGATGGAGATTAAGAACCTCTCGAAGGTGCTGAACCGTGAGATAACCATGAGCCGCCAGCATTTCCTGCGCCTGCAGATGCCTCTGAGCTACCAGATCCTCATCGACTTGGACATAACCGACGACTACACAATGGGTTATGCCACGCAACCCGGCTTCCGCGCAGGTATCGCCGACACCTTCCGCTTCTTCGACCTCGAACACGACAACGTCACTAACCTCAACATTCATCCTTTCGCGGTGATGGACGGCACATTGCGCGACTACTTGGAACTCAACGTGGAAGAGTCTTACGAAAAAATCATCGGACTCATACAAGAGGTGAGAAACGTCAACGGGACGTTCATTTTGCTTTGGCATAACGAGACGCTCAGCGACAAGAAACGCTGGACGGGCTGGCTGTCGCTTTACAGAAGATTACTTGATTTCGCTTTGGTCAAATGATACGCTATTTCACTCATAATCAGATAGATACGCAACGCTGGGACGAATGTGTCGCGCAAAGCCCCAACGGTATGGTATATGCCTGGTCATGGTATCTCGATGTGGTGCACCCCAACTGGGAAGCCCTCGTGGAGGATGATTATGAGACCGTCATGCCCCTCACCGGAAATAAAAAATTCGGGGTTTACTATCTCTTTCAGCCGTTTTTTACCCAAAAATTTGGTGTTTTTGGCAAAAATGAGTTGACACAAGAGAAAATCGAGGAGTTTCTGGCAGCCATTCCCGACAAATTCAAGTTTGCGGATTTCAGCCTTATTGGCATTAACGGCATTAAGGGCATTAGGGGCGTTAAGGGCATTAATGTCGTTAACCACCGCAATATAGAGCTCGATCTTTCTCAAGATTATTCAGTTTTATCGGCCAACTACAATTCCAACACAAGGCGCAACCTCGCGAAAGCGAAAAAAGACGGTCTGAAGATAGTTGAAAACGTCGAACCATCAGTAATTGTTGAGCTTTTCAGAAAGAATAAAGGCGCAGACATCAAACACTGGGGCGACAAAGAATATAACAGGTTGCTGAGACTCGTAGAAGCAGCGAAAAACCAAGACAAATGTGTGGTCTTGGGTGCGCAAAACATTGACAATCAAATTGTTGCGGGCGCATTTTTTATGATGAGCCACAACAAAATCGTGTTTCTCTTCTCAGGTGCCGACGCGTCGAACAAAGAGAATCATGGACTTACGTTGTTGCTCGACTTTGTGATTGAGAAATTCGGCGGGAGTGTCTTGATTTTAGATTTCGAAGGCTCCGACAATGACGGATTGGCCAGATTTTACAAGGGTTTTGGAGGACAAGAAAACACATATCACAGCATAAGACTCAACAGGCTCAAAGGCCTCAGAAAAATCATAGTAAGAATCATCAAAAAAATTTAACAAACCATGGTAAAAGTAATTGAACTCGGTGCTAACAACACCATCCTCAACAACTACATCGCTGAGATAAGAAACGTTGAAGTGCAAGGCGACAGGATGCGTTTCCGCAAGAATATGGAGCGCATCGGCGAGCTGATGGCATACGAGATTAGCAAAACCCTTGATTATGAAAAAGTTACAGTCACGACGCCGCTCGGTGAGAAAGAGACGAACATTCTCGTGGAACAGCCTGTGCTGGCTACCATCATGCGCGCCGGACTGCCGCTGCATCAGGGATTCCTGAACATCTTCGACAAAGCCGACAACGCCTTCATCGCGGCGTATAGGAAATACGATAAAAACGAGGACTTCGAGATACGCATAGAGTATTATTCGTCCGCCAATATCGACGGGCGCGTGCTGATGCTCGTTGACCCTATGCTCGCCACCGGCTCGTCGCTCGTGCAATGCCTCGACGGTCTGCTCCATGATGATATGAAACCGAAAAAAGTGCATCTCGCCGCTGTCATAGCAAGCTCTGAAGGCGTTGACTACGTGAGGAAAAAGCTCTCAAAATACAACGCCACACTGTGGGTCGGCGACATCGACGACGAGCTGACTGCGAAGGCATATATCGTGCCGGGATTAGGAGATGCCGGAGATTTGGCGTATGGGGAGAAGGAATAGGGTCTGTCATCTCGACCGGAGCGAAGCGGAGTGGATAAATCCTTTTAGTTTAGAGTTTAGAGTTGAGAGTTTAGAGTCAGTTTTTTAGTTTAGAGTTTAGAGTTTAAAGTAGAGAGTAGAGAGTTATGGCGATGTTAATAGTTTAATGGGTTTATAAATATGGACAATTTTAAAAATATGGGTAACAGGGAGAGTTTCGGCTCGAAGTTCGGAGTCATAGCGGCAGCGGCGGGTTCCGCCATAGGCTTAGGTAACATTTATCGTTTCCCGTGTGAGGCGGGTGCCAACGGCGGCGGCGCGTTTTTTATCGTTTACATAGTCATTGTGCTGCTTTTAGGCTTGCCGTTGATGGTGTCGGAGTTCGTCATCGGACGCCGCTCAAAACGTAACGCCGTAGGCGCGTTCAAGACCCTCGCACCCGGCTCAAAGTCCTGGCCTATAATAGGTTACATGGGGGTCATCGGGGCGTTCCTCATCCTCGCCTTCTACTCCACCGTGGCAGGCTGGACCCTCGACTCGGTGTTCAAGGCCGTCACGAACTATTACCAGGGCAAAGACCTCGCCACCATCGAGGAAGGCTTCACCGCTTCTATCGACAACACCTGGCGTTCCATCATCTGGGAAGCCGCGTTCATCTTCCTCACCGCCTTCATCATCATACGAGGCATCGAGAAAGGCATTGAGAAATACTCGAAAATACTCATGCCGATACTGTTCGTCATTTTAGTGATACTTTGCGTGAAATCTCTCACGTTGCCAGGTGCCAAGGAAGGTCTGACGTTCTTCTTCAAGCCTGATTTTTCAAAAATCACCGGAAGAGTGCTCGTCAACGCGCTCGGACAAGCGTTTTTCTCGCTGAGTCTCGGCATGGGTGCCTTGATAACATACGGCTCTTACATCGCGAAAAAAGACAACCTCGCCTCCACCGCCTTGATGGTCAGCCTGTGCGACACCCTTATCGCGACCTTGGCGGGAATCATCATCTTCCCCGCCGCGTTTTCCTTCGGGATACAGCCGGAGGCAGGCGCGTCGTTGGCGTTCAACACCTTGCCGATGCTCTTCAACCAGATGGCAGGAGGCTACTTCTTCTGCCTGATATTCTTTATTTTACTTGCGATAGCGGCTCTCACCTCGTCAATTTCTCTGCTTGAGGTGGTGGTGTCGTATCTGACAGAGGAATTAAAGATAACTCGCTCAAAAGCAACGACATTAGCCGCCTTAGGCTCTTTCGCGCTCTGCGTGATAGCGGGCATGAGCCTGCAGACGGGTTCATCACTGAAAGTATTCAACCTGACGTTCTTCGACGCACTCGACAAGTTCACGGCTACCATTCTGATGACGATAGGCGGACTGTTTACCGTCATTTTCCTCGGATGGAAGATGAGAAAATCGGACTTTGAAGACGAGTTCACCAACGGAGGCAACGTCAATATGAGGTTGAGAAAGATTTTTTATTTCATAATAAAATTCATAGCTCCATTGGCAATAACAGTGATTCTTATAACACAATGGATTAAGTGACAGCTAAAAAAAACCGAAATTTATGAACACCTTTAAACGTTTTATGACTTTTTCGCGCAGCGAGCGCATCGCAATTGTCACCATGGTCTCGGTGATAGTTATCATATTGATAGTCAAGAATTTAGTGGTTACGCACCCTCCAAAAAGGGATTATTTCAAACACGATCTGGACTCGATAGTCGCCCGTAGGCAGCTGATGCTTGATTCTTTGAGAATGGCCGATTCAATTGAAAAAGCTGAAAAGAGCATGTCATTTCGAGCGAAGCAAACTCCTCACCTGTCATTTCGAGCGAAGCAGCGCGAAGTCGAGAAATCTCATTTGATTGCAGACGATGCCTCCGTTCCGCTTCGCCCCAATCGAATTGAGGTGGACATCAATACCGCCGACACAACGCTTTTGAAGCAGCTGCCGGGCATCGGGAGCGCATTTGCCAGATGGATAGTGGAATATCGCGAAAGACTCGGCGGTTATCGCAAAACCGAGCAGCTGCTGGAGGTTTACCGCATGGACAGCACAAGGTTTTACGCCATCAAAGATAATGTAAAAATCGATTCGTCTTTCATCCCTAACAGATTGAGAATCAACAGTGATGCGTTTAAAATTTTGTTAAGGCACCCTTATTTGGAATTTGATGACGTTAAGAAAATAGTAAACCACCGCGAACAAAAAGGATTGATTACGTCGTGGCAACAATTGGTGGGAATCATCGGCGACGAAATCAATCCGGAGTTACAGTATTACATTGATTATCAATAGGCGTGCATGCCTCCGAGCATATTCACGCCGAAGTAAGTCATCAGCACGCTGAGGAATGCCAAGATATTGAAAATGTGGAAATTCATCGGTTTCTGCAAGCCGGGAGCCATGTCTTTGAACAAGGCTGTGGCGTAAATCATCAGCGTTATCAGCGACCATGTCTCCTTCGGGTCCCAAGCCCAGTAAGTCCCCCACGAGATGTTAGCCCACACCGAGCCTATCATGATGCCGAAAGCGAGGCACATCACCGCCGGAAACAGCATGTTTCGTGAGACATCAGCCATGCGCTCTATCTCCGCGAGCGAGTCTTTATTGCAGATTCTCACCACGACAGCCGCCAAGCCGTTGATTAGCATGAAGGCAAGCAAAGCGTATGCCACCATGATGATTGCCACATGCAAGCCGAGCAACGGCGACGAGAGCACCGGCATCAAGGGCGTGATTTTCGGATTGGCCGAGCTCATCACTGAGACGAGCATCATCAAACCGCTGACAATCAAGCCTGTAGCAATGATATTGACTCTGCCGTTTTTCCTAAACGCCATGATGCCGGCAATGAGCAGCGACACCCACGCCATGAAATGCTGCGTCTCGGCACTCTTCGCTAACGGGATGTGTCCCGCCACAATCCATCTCAGGACTATCAAAAACGTAAGAAATGCGAAGATTATCCAATTTATTGATACTGAGACACTTTCAATCGACTTCGGCATCTTCTTCCCCATGGCGGTGAACACGCAATATATCACAAAGAACATTATCCCGAAAAACAATGAGAAGTATGCCACGTAGTTGTATTTTGACCAAACATTATAGATTTTCTCCGTTTTGAAGCGGAAATCCGATTGTAAAACGCTGTTTCCGTCTGCCGTGACGCTGTTTTTCCTTTGGTATTCCTTAATCTTATGCAAGGTCTCCGTGAGTGTGGCATAATCTTTTTTCACTACGAGTTCATTAAGATAACTCATTGATTTTCTTACAAACAGCCATTCTTCTTCACTCAGGCTCCTCGGCAGGTCGTCATTAGGGCTAAACCATTTCACGGTGCCGTCGGGCATCCGGCAAGGGAAAATCTTCGTCATGGCACCGGTTTGGAACGACTCCACCAAATGTTTTACCTCATCGCGCTTACTCTGTTGACGCTCAGTGCCTTTCCAATAATTCGGGTAGAACATCCATCCTGCCAGCACCTGTTCTGATGTGCATCCGTGATACGTCGGTTTTCCGTACAGTTTGCAGGCAAAGTCTTTCGCGAAAGTCTGCATCGGGGCGATTCTGCCGCTGTTGTAGATGTAGATGTCACCTAACTCGGCTGCGACATCTTTGGGTAAGGTCTTAAGTTCCTGAGCATTCGCCATCGAGCCTATCATCATGATTGCCAATAACATAGCAGCGCATCTCGCGAATTTTGGGACATTAGTCCTCAGCAGATTCCGCACAAAAATCAAAAGCATGGACACCGACAGCAGGACAAAGCCTATATATGTCACGGTGATTCCCCAGGGGTCGTGCTGCACGGTGAGAGTACAGCCATCGAAATCTTTGTCGAAGTCTTCGTTAAAGAAACGGAAGCCTTTGTATTTCAAGATGTTATTCATCGAGATTTTCCCTTCTTTAAGGACATTGTCTGCATCGGAAATCACCACGTTTGACACATAATCGGCATGCGACATGGTTCCGGGATAATAGACAACATCGAAATTTTGCAAGGTCACATAAAACGGCAGTTGGTATTGTCTCTCCCCATCGGAAAACGTGTTAACAGATTCATTTTCAGAGAGATGCATACTCCCGCTTTGGCTTGTCGTGAAACTCAGGAAGCCGCCGAGCAGTATGAGCAGCATGGAGGCGTTGACGGCGCATGCAAGCGGACGTGTCCACATTTTCTCACTGATGATTCTCCACACAATGTTGGCCGCGAACACGAACAACAATGCCACAAACCACCATTTGTCGTAAAAAGGCGTCTTGACTAATGTGCTGATTATCAATACGATAATCGTTACAATCCAGATAGTCAACGATATTTTGTTTTTCATAACATGATTTTATAATTTGTAAAATGTTGAGACGATGTGAACATCGTCTCAACATTCGGTACGTCAATATCAATATCTTTTAGATCGCGTCGATGAATTTCACGACGGCGTCTCTGTCAGCTTTTGACAGCTCACGGAATTTCTCCACCGAGCGGCGTGCGTCGCTCTGGGCGTTGCCGTGCCACATGATGGCCTCTATCACCGTTTGTGCGCGGCAGTCATGGAGACGCTCGCTGGCACCGGTGCAGATGGCACTCAATCCGCGACCCCACAGTGGTGTCGTGCGGCACCATCCTGTGCGTATGTCGTTCTCCATGTGGAGCTTATGCTGCACGTAGTCGCTATAAGGCCAAATCTTCTGATTAGGATAGCGTGGCAGTCTTGGGTCGGCTGTTGAGAAGAAACCGGCAGGGTCGTCGAACACGTCGTCGCCGGTCTCCCATGAAGGACGGTGGCAGTAGGCGCAGCCCATCTCACTGAAAAGCTCGCGACCGCGTTGCACCTCGGCGTCGTCGAGGTCACGGGCGGCGGGGACAGCCAGTCCGCGGTGCCACACCATGAAGTTGACGTAGTCTTCGTCTTTCATCTCAGGCTGGTTGAGCGAATCAGGGATATTGCTCATCATGAGATAGTTGTATATGTCGGTCTCCACATCTCCCGTAAGGTTATACTGCGGGAAATAGTTATAGAACTCAGCCTGCACGTCAGGGTCTTGCGACGCTGTTCGGGCGTATGCGCCTGTCATGTAATGCGTGGTCTTGGTGCGGTGTGTCACGTTGGTGATGTTCCATATGGCGTTAGCACCGGGAGCATCCTGCAGCGGACCGCGTGTGAGGGCGTAGGTGTACTTCTTGGGATGGGTGGTGTTACCATAATAACCCGTCGGGGCGAAGTCATTGCCGGCCCACATCGCGGGGTTGAGTCCGTTCTGCATGTAACCGTCGTTAAACTCCTTCTGATACTGAGCCCTCAGCGAGTCGTCAGGGATGGCGTCAATCAAGCCTGTGCCGTAGATGCCTATCGTTGACTCTAAACGGCACACGAAATCGCTGTACGGGATTGGGTTGTTACCCACCTCGAGAGGCACGTAGAAGGCATCTTCAGGGATATAGACCTCCGGATAGGTGAGGTTATACGTCTCGCCATCGGGGAAGGCGTTACCCCATTCGTCGGTGTAGCTGAGCCAGTTAATCTGAATCTTCGTCTCATCCAAAGGAGCCTTGAATGGTGCCACCGCATTGGTTTGCGGCATGCCTGTGTAGGAGCTTAAGTAAGTGTCGTTCCTGTCGGTGAAGACGAGCAGATAGCCGTTGCCCCAGTCGTTGGAGCGATAGCGGTTCATACGCATACCATGCCCGTAGCCCGGATGACAGGCGATGCAGGAGTTGCGGACGTAGAGAGGTCCCAATCCGTTGAACGGCTCGTTGTTCTGAGTATATGTGCGCTCAAAGAAATACTCGCCGTATTTGAAAGCGGTGGTCATACCGGCTTGTTCTACGGCAGGAGTGGGGTCTTCGTAAGCGGTAGCCGAGTTGTTGAACGTTGTGCCCAACTCACCGCCGGCATAGGTGCCCTCCACCACTGCAACCGGCTGAGGCGTAGGATTGGAGGTCTTGTTTTCCTTTTTACAGGAAGCCAAGCCCAACGTCAGCAGACTTACTGCGACAAAGGCCGTTAATTGATTGAATTTTAACATTACAACTATTTTAATTGTCTTTGATAGCGTCTTTGGCTTCAGCGAGCACATCTGATAAAGCTTGGCAGGCCTCTATAGCCTCGTAGGCACTCGGGTCGGAATAATTGAGGACGAATGGTCGCGCCATGTGGTCGATTTTATCAAGAGCGTTGTCGATAGCCTCCATCACTCTGGTGTCAAGATCTGAATTGATGCTCTTGAGGTATGCGTGCATCGACTTGGTTTCGTCTCTCTCGCCTTCATTGCCGCCCATGTAAGCGTTTTTGACAGATGTGATGTTGTCGTAGAAGTCGATGATGGACTTCTGGCTGTATGGTGACTCGACGTATGTCACATCTTCACCGTTATAGCATTTGCCGATCTTCGAGGTACCCACCTCGTCGGAGATGTCGATGCTGCCGTCGATGATAGCCTGAAGAGCCTGTGTGAGTGTCACGTAGGTGCTACCGGCTTGACCGGCTTTCTGCATGTTTTCGCCATAGCTGAAGTCGCCGCCGTTGACAGTGGTGTTGAACTCAAGGTCTTCCATCAACTCAGCGTGGCTCTCAGGAGCCTCGTCGCCGAGCCAGCTCACCTCGAGTTGGAAGCAGCGGTTGCGGAGGTCGCCGGCAACTGCCACAGCGTAAATCATGTAATCGTCGGTAAGATCTGCCACATCTCTCGGATTTCCGTCACGGAAGAGGATGTACTCGATGCCGTGGAATCCGAGGAGGGCGTTACCAAGCTGTTCGCCAGCCACCACGTCGCCGTCTTCAGTGTCCAAAGCGGCAATCATGCTTGGACTTGCCATGAGGTTGTTGAAGGCATCCTCATCGAGTGGCCAAGAGTCGATATGCGGGTCGATGCCGAAGTCGGAGGCGGCTCCGAAGAGGAAGGCCTCACTCATCTCCCACCAGTGACGTGCTTCGAGGAAGGTCTCGCATGCCGCGTCAACATTGGCTTGCGTCATATCCTCTTTCAATGTGATGAGTTTACCGACAAGCTCATCGGTATAGGCAGCCAAATTGCTGTAAGTCGGAGCCACGGCATGGTCGAGGAACTGGTTGATGATGGCAAGCTTTGTAGCAGAGTTGTCATCGGTTGTGGTTGTGGTTGAATCACTTTTCTTGCAGGCGTTGAAGCTCACTGCAAACAATGCTGAAAATACTATCAGCATCACACTTTTAAATACATTTTTCATCTTTTGATATTTTAATGTTTGAATAGTTATTTCACAAAGAATCCGCTGTAAGCCACTCCTAATGAGAACATCGGCTCGTTGTTGTACTGTTCCTTGAGGAATCGCTCGGCGAACTCTGCTTTTATCACCACCTGTTTTATCGGATAATAGTTCAATCCGAGTGTCATGATATGCCTCTCCGTCCAGTCGTACATGGTTATTGCCGAGGCGTAAGGGATGTAGCTGTCGTAGTAGTCGTAGCGGCCGAACACGAACAGTCTGCGTCCGCCGGCGCGTTGCTTGCCATGCAAGATGTCGTAAGCCACCTCACCGCCCACCGCTACAGCCTCCTCGCCGACGAGGGTGCGCGGATAGGGTGAGAAGCTCTGGTGATTGTTGTTTTTGTTGTATGCCGAGATGATGTCGGCGTCGTTGAGATGGCCGTAGTCGAAGTTGCCTCTGACGATGAACCCGTCAGCTCTGTAGTCGAACTCGGCGGTGCCGATGAACACGGTGCCTTTCACGTTTTTATATTTGTCGGACTCATTGGTTACGATGTCATTATTAAAGGTGTTGCCTATGTATCCGCTGACGCCGATATGAAGATTCTTAATCGAGTAATTGTCGATGCGTATTGCGCCTGCGAGATTGTTAGCCACGCGGAACTCATACCCCGATGCGGAGCCGTTTTTCACCCAGTTGGCGTTAGTGAACATGTTAGAGTTCAAGGCGGGGACGACCATGGCTTCATAGCGCCATTTCCCCGCTCTGCCCCAGATGCTGATGCCTGTCTCATGCCAGGTGCAAGGCAGAATGGTGAATTCGCCTTCGGGACGATAAGCGGTGAAGAAGTCTGTCGGGAGGTGGGCGTTGTTGGTCTGTCCGACCGGCACGATGATATGTCCCATCCTGATATTCAAGGCTTTAGAGAACGATTTCTGAATCCAAAACTGTTCGAGAGCCACCTCACCGCCGCGCTCTATCTCGTGTTCGAACTCGCCTGTCTCCTCTGCCTCGATCTCCACTGCCACCTCGTTGCCGCCATGCTCGAACTCTATCTCGCTGTACATCGTCCAGCCGTGACCAAAGTCATAGCCCACATTGATGACGACGTGAGGCAAGTCGATTCTTCCGTGGCCTTTGGCGTCTTTATAACGGTCGGCGTGAGAATAACGGAACATATTGTCGCTGTAGAAATTACGGGTATAAACAGCCTCTCCGTAGCCTCCTAACAATAATTTTGATTTCTTAACTTGTTGGTTTTCAGAACTGATAGTGTCGTTTGCCGCAGCCATCACATCTTCCGGCAAGGAAAACGCGAGGGCAGCCGCAAGCATAAAAAATGACAATAAAACCCTTTTCATTTGATAAAAAACTAACGCATATTAATATGGTGCGAAATTACGCCATAAAAACATGCGTTGTCATCACTATTTTTAGGGATTTTATGTCACACAAAATACCCATTTTAGGGTATGAATAGTAAAGGGGCGCGGCATGCAGGAGCCATCAAACGCTGATGGAGCCGTCACGCCGCGCCACTATTGTTATCACTCTTTCACGAACCTCTTACTCCTCACCACGTTCTCCGAGTTCATTCTGAGGAAGTAAGACCCTGCCGGGAGGTCTCGCACGTCGATGGTGAAGGTGTTGGAGCCTGCCACGCCACGGCGCACCAAGGCACCCGCCATGTTGTATATCTCATAGCTGTCAACGCTTTCCGAGCCGGTCACGTTAAGCATGTCGCTTGCCGGCACAGGATACACTTCCACTGTCGATGCGGCAGTCTCACCCACATTGTCGTCGTTGTATTCTCTGATGAGAGAGATATTGTCAACCACCACGGCGAACTGGTCTGTTGAGAAGAAGTGACGTATGGCGACCCATATCTCCTCACCATGATATTCGCGCAAATCGACCTCATAGGTGATCCAGTCGCCTTCGAGCTTATGAGGAGTCAGTGTGGCCTCCCAAACGTCGATGAAGTCCTCCTCGACGGCATCGGTCGTTGACACCGCCACGCCTATATGTTCGTTAGGATAGTTGGCATCTTTGGCGCAGGCGTCGAAGATGAGGTAGTCGTAGTTGAGCTTCCAAGGGCAGACGAGGTAGTTGTCAGGGTATAGCGGCTGTCCCAACAGCTCGTCTCTTGAGCGAGATATCATGCTATAGAGGTTGTCGGCGTTACCCCAGTTACGGTTCAGCTCCCAGTTGTATCCGTCACCGTCGGCGTCGATGGCCGTCCATTCGTTGAGGGCGTCCTCGAAGTCATAGAACACGTCGCCCTCAGGAGGTGTCGGAGGTGTCGGAGGCTCAGGTGTCTCACCTGTCTCAAGCGAGTAGATGCCAATATGGTTAGGGCTTGACGGCGAGTCGCCGTAGAAGCATATGCTGCCGTTGTATTCGCCCACGAAGGCACCGCCGGCGCCACCGTAGATGACATAGCCGGGCGTGGTGGTGTAGTCAAGCACCGGCGTGTTGTTGAAAGAGTTGGTGGTGATGTTGTAGTCATACACATAAGGTGTGATGCCTTGGTTGCAGAACATCAGTAGGTGCGCCTGTCCGATGGTGTCGGTATAATAGCCCGAGCCGTTGCAGTACAGACCCGATGCCGGCACGCCGCTGAACGAAGCCTGCTGCTGTCCGCTGCGGTCGATGCGGATGAGCGACGTGGATGTGCCTACATAGAAACCGTCGTTGACGGGGTCGTATGAGCAGTTGCGTATCGACTCAAGAGGAGTGTCAACATAGCCGATGAGCGTCTTGTTGACGAGGTCAACACAATAAAGTCTCGACTCATGTCCGTCGGCGGCACTGCCACCGTAGAAATACTGACCGTCGTAAGTCAAGTCGCGGAGATGATCGCATCCGGGGATGTCAAACTCCTCGATGAGGTTGCCGTCGAAGTCGTATTTGTAGAACTGCGAGTTGACAGGAGGGTTGTTGTTGGGAGCCTTTGAATAAGTGCTCGTGTAGATGAACTCTCCGTCAGAAGCCACATTCTGCTGACGTCCGGTGGTGGTGCGGAACTGTTTGACAAAATCCCACATGTCTTTCTCTTGCGCATTCATCGCCAACGGCAGTACAAACACCGCCAGCAATGAGATAATAAAAAATTGTTTTCTCATAATGATAATGTATTTAAAAATTACAAATAATTCTTGTTTTATCTTGAGCGTTTTCTTGCCACGGCGTAACCCGCGCCAAGGGCGGTCAGCACCAACAGACCGCTGCCGAGAGGAGCATCCTGGTCGCCGATGATGCCTCCAAGAGCACCTACAGGCAACGACAAGTCACTGTATGAGCTGATGCCGCTCTCCCAGTCGTTGACAAACGTATCAAGCTTGTTCTGCGCATGACCCGCAAAACCCATCGTCATGATTATCACAATAGCTATTATCAGTTTTTTCATCTTATTATGTATTTTTAATTATTTCCAAAAATCTAACATCTAACGACTAACGACTAACGACTAACGACTACCTTCTGCGTCCTCATCTCGTTCCCTACAAGTCTCAGCACATAAACGCCTGCCGTCTCAGGTTTCCCGAAAGTTTGCACCCCGTTCACCGTTGCTTTCATCACCATCCTGCCGGTGATGTCGAACATCTGAAGCTCGCCTTCGCCGCTGACTATGATGTCGTCGCCGCTCTGATAGGCGAAGATGTCGTCGCCCGTTGTCTCGCCGCCTGCCGAGTAGTCGAGGCGGACGATGAACCTGCCGTCGCTGTCGGTCGGACTCGCCAAGAAGGTGTATTCGCCGTCGAGGAGCATGTCGGTGTCGGTGCCGGTGAGACGGTCGATGAGGTGCATATAGCTGAAGTCACCCTCGGCCTTAGCTCTGATGGTGTATTGGCCCATTGTCATGGCCTTGAAGTTGAGGTTGAACGTCTTGGTGTCGTCGCTCATCATGGCAATGGCGAAGTTCCCGTCGTCTTGGCTGATGTAAAGCATCGGGATCTCAGGGTTGCGGTGGTCTATTTTGTTCAGTCCGACGCCTTTGTCGAAGAGGGCGTAAGCCACGTCCGAATACTGTGCGTTCTTCACCGAGAACTGTATCTTGTCGTTGTTGGCCTTGGATGCCGCGACATAATTGACATCACTTATCGTGAGAGATGTCGCTTCGGTTGCCTGAACAAGAAGGCCTTGGTTTGCTTTAATCTCATCGCCGTCGGTGCAAGATGTCCATGCGCCCGCGTTGGTAATCGTGTAAAAACCGGATGCGAGGTTGGCATGGTCGATGGCCTGGCCCGACCCTTTTGCTATGCTATGCGGATAAGGGTTACCTATGAGGTTGAATCCGGCGAGAGAGCCTTGTCCCGAAGTGTATGTCAGCGACACGGAGACATCGCCTTGGTTGGTGTTGCCTACAAACGAAAGCTCGTTGCCCGAGTTACGGTACAGATAGCCCTGACCGGCGTTCATCTGAGTGAAGCCGGCGGCACCGCCATTTGCTTTCTGGTTTCTCCATTTGCTTGCGGTCTCGTCGTAATAGAACATGTCGTAATCGTCGGCCGTGAGGTTCACTGTTGTTTCTGAGCCAATTGCAACGTAATTGTAAGAGTCTGTATGCACCGGTGATGCTATGGTGTACCAGCCCTCGCCGTCTTTTGATGCAGTGGATGCCGTGATGCTCTTTTTCACTGTGGCCGGCACCGAGTTGGCGCAGATGAGCTGTCCGCCTTCTGCTATTGTCAAGCTGCCGCCTACTACATTAATATCGTTGCATGTTAACGTGCCACCTTCTGCGATAGTAAGCTCTCCTTCAACAATGGTGATTTCACCTGCGGTTATGTTTGCACTGATACTTATATCTCGTGGAATAGCAATATCTCCTGCATTCCCATTATCAGTATCTAAATTGCTTTCAGGCTCTGTGCCACTGTAAACGACAATGTCATCTATGTACAAGGAATAAGAAGAATTTGTAATTCCTGATTTTATTGCAATATACCTTGGATCTCCTTCATATTCTCCAAAATCTATTTTGTACTTTGAATGTGAAATAGAATTGATTGATAATGTACTAACTGCTGTAAATGTTGAGGCATCATAACGGTCGGTCATATAACCAACAATAAGATTGTCACTATCGTAGTAATAGCCCACTCTTGCATAAAACGTGATGTGTTTGCCGTTTAATGTTTCATCCAATTCGGGAAGCACTCCTATTTGCGCCGTTGAGGACGCATCGCCGCAAAAACGCAGAGAATATTCATCAGTATGAGCATATGTTTGATACTTATATGCATCTGGGTAATCTGATGAAATTCCATCCGGTCTGCTCCAATAAGAAGGCAAAGGGTGTCCTGGAGTTGACAAGCCTTCAAACCCGCAAGTGTAAGGGATGCTGATACTATGTTCGGTTGTAAAACTTTCAGATTGTGTCCAGCCACCGCTGATGTCAGGCTCTTCAGCAGTTCCGCAGTTGCCGCGCAACCAGACATAATACGTTGTTTCTGGTTCAAGACCCGTGATTTTGTATGAAGAACCAGAAGTGTTGCTAACCGATGGTGTGGTTTCTTCTGTCGGGGCAGTACTGCTTGTCGAGTAATAAATATCGAAAAGTTCCTGGCTCCCGCTACTCGGCTCCCATGTTATTGTCGCAGTGGTACTGGTTGTTTTTACAGTGGAGCTTAAAGTTGGAGCAGGACAGGTTGGTAACTCTGATATTCTGAAATCATCGACATACATAGACGCATATGTTCCGTTTCTATCAAATTTTATAGCTATATACTTAATATTTGCAGTTGATAAATTTTGCTGCTTACAGTTATATACATTTGATGCAAAAGAATTTTCGCTTTCCCATGTAAAGCTACTTATTTCATTATCTGTCGTCGAATAGCCAATAGTAAACTTAAGAGTAGAATATTGAGAAGTGCCCTTATAATAAAACTCTAATACGACTCCTGAATTACTTTCCAATTGAGGTGAAATAAGATACTGCGGATTATAATCAGTATTTTGGTTAAACACAAAACCGTAATCACCAGTATAAGAATATGTCACGTAATTCGTATTTTGTTTAATACCAGTATTTGTAGATGCATTACTCAATGTCCATCCTTCCGCTGCAAGGGTGGTTTCAAACCCATAGCTATATGGCAGTTCTTTTTGCGCCCACAATTCGTTTCCTGCGGCGATGGCTATGACTGCAAGGAGCATTAGGCGTATTCGTACAAATCTTCTCATAGTGTTGCTTTTTTAGTTAACATTAAATTTTAAATCGTTATTTCTCAATCTGTTGCTACGGCACACCGTTTGTGTGCCGTGGCATGGCGGCGCAAAAATACAAAATATTTCCTTACCCCCCCCCCATAAAATTTCCATTTTTTTCAATTTTTTTTGTTTTAAGGAGGTTTTTAAGAGGTCATGAGGGGGTCGTGAGACGCGATGGATCACGTCTCTGTCGCAGAATAATCGACAGATTATCAGCGTTTTATCAATTCGTTTTGAACTTGTAATGAATCTCTTTCAGTTCCTCGTTGGCCTTGGCGATTTTTTTCTTCAGATTCTCCTTGTAGTCAACGACTTTCTTGGCGATGCTCGCGTCGCCCACTGCGAGAATCTGTGCCGCGAGGATGGCGGCGTTGAGAGAGTTGTTCATCCCCACCGTGGCGACAGGTATTCCCGGAGGCATCTGCACTATCGAGAAGAGGGCGTCCATGCCGTCGTTGCCCGATTTCACGGGTATCCCGATGACAGGGATGGGCGTCATGGCGGCTATGACACCGGGCAGATGAGCCGCCATGCCGGCAGCGGCGATAATCACTTTGATGCCACGTCGCCTGGCGTTTTTGGCAAAATCCTCAACCAACTCCGGCGTGCGATGCGCACTCAGGGCGTTTATCTCAAACGGAATCTCCATCTCATCGAAAAAACTCAACGCTTTCTCCAAAACGGGAAGGTCGGAGGTGCTTCCCATTATCACACTTACTAAAGGACTCATTTGTAAAAATTTATTTTTTGCAAAGTTACTAAATAATTTTTTTATATTTGCAAAAGTTAATAATTATTTGACATAAATTTATAACACTTTGATTATGAGCATTTTAAGAGTTTCTGACAGGGATTTTGCGCCTTATATCCCGCAGGAGAAGATTGAAAATGAAATTCATCGCATCGCCAGCGAGATAAAGAGGGACATGGATGGCAAGGAGCCGCTGTTCCTCGTGATGCTCAACGGCGCGTTCATGTTCGCCGCCGAGCTTTTCAAGAGTTTCGACATGCCTTGCGAGATGTCGTTTGTGAAATATAAAACATACGTCGGGACGGAAAGTTCAGGCAAGGCCAAGACACTGTTAGGCATTGATATTCAATTGGTTAAAGACCGCAACATCGTCATCGTGGAAGACATCGTCGATTCAGGGTTCACCATGCGCCGGCTCATTGACGACCTCAACGCCGCCGGCGCGAAGAGCGTGCACATCGCCACCATGATGTTCAAGCCCGACGCGTTCCAATTCGACTACAAAATCGACTATATAGGGATGAACATCGGCAACGAATTCATCGTGGGCTATGGGCTGGACTACAACGAATACGGTCGCAATCTAACTGAAATCTATAAAATTGTTGAACAATGAACATAATACTATTCGGACCTCCGGGTGCAGGCAAAGGCACTCAGTCACAACAACTTAAGGAAAAATACCACTTCACCTGCCTCTCCACCGGCGACATCCTCCGCGAGGAGATGGCGGCTGAGACCGAGACAGGCAAGATGGTGAAAGACATCATCAGCAAAGGCGGCTTGGTGTCGGACGAGATAGTGGTCTCTATAATAAAAGGTAGGGTCGGCGCCAACCTGCAATCGACGGGCTTTCTGTTCGACGGCTTCCCGCGCACGGTGCGACAGGCCGAGATGCTCGACGAGATTATGAGGAGTTTCTCGCTGAAGATAGATGCCGTTTTGAGCCTCGAAGTGCCGGAGGAGATCCTCATCGCGCGTATGCTCGAGCGCGGCAAGACCAGCGGACGCGCCGACGACAACATCGACAGCATCAGACACCGTTTCGTGGAATACAAGGAGAAGACCGCCCCTGTGCTCGACTACTACAAAAAACAAGGTAACCTCATAGGAATCAACGGCGTGGGAGAGATTTCGGAGATTTTCAAGTCTTTGTGTAATGAAATAGATAAACTGTAAATTGAAGGTCATTTCGAGCGGAACTTAACGAAGTGAAGTGTAGTCGAGAAATGACAACTTTAATATATGAATTATCCATACTATAGCGGTGTTGCGGTGCCGGTTTTCTCTTTGCGAAGCGAGGAGGGCTGCGGCATCGGTGAGTTTCCCGACCTGAAGAAACTCGCCGACTGGTGCGTCATGACCGGCATGAGACTCATTCAGATTCTTCCCGTCAACGACACCACCACCGACGGCGGATGGAGCGACTCTTATCCTTATAAGTCGATAAGCACCAAGACATTACATCCAATATATCTCAATCTTGAGAAAGTCGGGACTTTGAGAGACGAGAGTGACAGACTACGTTTCCGGGAGCTGAAAAAAGAGCTTAACGCCAAGGAGTTTGTGGATTATCCTGCCGTCTTCGCGACGAAGATGTGGTATCTTAAAAAGGTATATGCGCATAGACGTGGCAAGAAACAGGGTTTTTACGAGTTTTTGCAGGAGCATTGCGACAGGCAGCTCACCGAAGCCGTTGATTATCTGCGAGGAAGAGGTATCATGCTGAAGGGCGATTTGCCCATCGGGGTGAGCCGCGACAGCGACGACGTGAGGAAGGAGCCACATCTCTTCAACTTGGACATGGAGACCGGCGCTCCGCCTGACGGCTTCGCGCCTCAGGGACAGAACTGGGGATTCCCCACCTATAACTGGGCGGCGATGGAAGCTGAAGATTTCCAATGGTGGAAAGGCCGCGTGGAGTGGCTCAAGAAATACTTCGACGCCCTGCGCATCGACCATATCCTCGGTTTTTTCCGCATCTGGGAGATACCGAAAGGCAGCCCCGACGCAAGCTACGGGCATTATTCCCCCGAAAACCCGCGACTGTGGGAGATTGAAGGACGGAAACGGTTGCAAACGATTTTTGATTTAGCAAACCACACGTCATTTCGACTGGAGCGTAGCGGAATGGAGAAATCTCATGCAAGTGACGGGCTTCTTATCTGTGGCGAGGACCTCGGCATGGTGGCACCCTGTGTGCCGGGCGTGATGCGCGAGCTTGGCATCTTGAGCCTCGAGGTGCAGCGCATGCCCAAGCAGAGCGGACGACAGTTCAGCGACCCGCGCGAGAACCCTTATCTCAGCGTCGATACCACGGGGACACACGACATGCCTACGATACGCGGATGGTGGGAACAAGACCGTGCACTGTCGGCGAGATTTTACCGCGAGCTGCTGCATCACACCGACAACGCGCCGTATTTCTGCGAGCCTTACATCTGCAAAGAGATAATAGAACAGCATCTCAACAGTAGCTCGCAATGGGTCATCATCCCGATTCAAGATTACATCGCGATGGACGGCGACTTCCGCTGGGACGCCACGTGGGAAGAACAGATCAACGAGCCGGCAAAGCCCAACCACAAGTGGAAATACAGGATGCACCAGAGCATAGAATCGCTTCTGAATAATGAAAAACTGACGATGGAACTGAAAAATATGATAAAGACGACCAATCGGGCGACATAAAAACACACTGACATGACTTTCCCTTTGATAAAAAAAACGACAACAGGCAGTAAGTTATTGATATTCTTATTGTTATTCGTCTTCGGAATGGTTTTCGGGAGTGTTCTCGGGATGCTTGTCACCGGCATGACGGGAAGTTCTCTCTCGGAAGCCGGCACCATGCAGCTCATGCAGGCCATAAGCCAAATCATCGGGTTCATAATACCGCCCTTGGCATACGTGGCATTGGTGAAAGAAGAACCACTCAACGCCTTGGGATTCAAGAAGTTACCGGCATGGAGCCTATTGGGGACAGTGGCGATGTTCACTGTGATTCCGTTCAACAACGCCTTGGCGGAATGGAACGAGGGCATGAACCTGCCTGAGACGCTACGTATGTTCGAGGACATGGCGCAACAGGTCTCAGAGCAGATGCTCAACGAAGGCAATTTCTTTACCAACATCTTGATTTTCGGGGCTTTAGCCGCCTTCAGCGAGGAGCTTCTGTTCCGCTCGGTAATACAGAAAGCCCTCATAAGGGTTTTCAACAACCCTCATATTGGAATCGTAGTGACCGCCATACTTTTCTCTGCTGTCCACATGGAGTTTTTCGGTTTCTTTCCGCGGCTCATGCTCGGCCTGATGCTCGGCTACATGTTCTGGATGTCGGGTTCCATCTGGTCATCCATGCTGATGCACTTCGTCAACAACAGCACCGTGGTGGTGTTATATTTCCTTAACAACAAGGGAATCATCGACATAGATGCTGACCATTTCGGCAGCACCGACAATATTTTTGTTATTGTACTGAGTTTGATGGTTACGGTCGCAATATTTTGGGTTTGCTATCGTTTTAAAAACAAAAAATCCATTGTCAACTAATAAACAACACCAAACAAGAAAATGACAATTGACAGATTTTTCATAATGAAGTTCCTGAAGTTCGGCGTGGTCGGCCTATCCGGTGTGTTTGTTGATTTCGGCATCACATGGCTGTGCAAGGAGAAGATAAAAATCAACAAATACGTCAGCAACACCGTCGGGTTCATCTGCGCTGCCACCTCCAACTACGTCTTGAACCGTATATGGACGTTTGAGAGCGAGAACGCCAGCATCGCGACGGAGTACGGCAAATTCATGCTTGTTTCGGCCATCGGGTTGGGAATCAATTCGTTGACGCTTTATCTCCTGACCGACAAGCTGAAATGGAACTTTTACATAAGCAAGATTTTCGCCATTGGCATGGCGACGTTGTGGAACTTCTTCGCGAATGTGATGTTTACATTCAGATAACGGTATATTTCTTCAAGAAGTCCTCGGCGAAGGTCAGGGGCATCATGTCGTCCATTTTCTCGGCGATGATGACGGGTCCTTCCTCGCCCTGCATGATGACGCGCAATGGGGTGTTATGTCGGCTCTCCGCCTCCACCATCGCCTGGCGGCAGCTGCCGCAGGGAGGCACCGGCTGCGTCACCTTGCCATCTGAGCCGATGGCAGTGACCGCCAACGCCACTATAGGTTGGTCGGGATACTGCGCCTGTGCCGAGAACAACGCCACACGCTCGGCGCACAGTCCGACGGGATAGACTGCGTTTTCTTGGTTATTGCCGATGACAATCAAGCCATTAGCAAGTCGTAACGCCGCCCCTACCCTGAATTTAGAATAAGGTGCGTATGCGTTTTTGGCGGCCTCTTTCGCACGCAGCAAGAGGGTGCGGTCGTCGTCGTCCAGCTCGTCAATGGAGTCGAACTCGAGAAACGACAGTGTGATTTTATGCTTTTTCATGTCAGTTAATTTGTGCCTTTCAAAATGTTATCGTATTCCTCTCGGTTCAGAATCACCTCAAACGCCTTCGCAAGCTCAGGGTCATCGTCAAAGGAGGCGATAATCTTGCCTTTCTGGAAGTAATAGCGGCTCGCAATCTCGATACGCAGCAGCTCCTCAATCTCTTTACGGTTGTTGACGATGTCGTTGGCCTTCTCCTCCTCTATCTTCGCAACCACCTGATTCAGAATGGGTTGTATGTCATCAAGATAGCCTTCCATCTTGGCGATGTGTTCCAGTTCCTTGATTTCCGTCTCGCTCTGCGACGTAAACGTAAAGCCCTCGTCCTTGACGAATTGCATGAAATCGCTGTAAATGTCGTCAGTGATTTTGAACTCATCGGCAGGTTTTATCGACTTATGTTCCCTGTAAAACTTGTTGGCATACTTGAAAAACATATTTTTAGCGTAGAGATATGTGGAGATGGTTGATACCATCGTAGGCTCCACCTTCACGTCAGGCTGTATGCCGTGTCCTTCATACACCACGCGTCCGTTGGCGGTGTGGAACGCCTTGCCCAAGGTATCGTTTTTCGCAAGAGTATCAACGGTTTTCTTGTTTTTTTTCGAGTAGTCTATCTCCTGTATGCAGCGGTTACTCGGCAGATAATAATGTGCCACCGTCACCTTGATTTGAGTGTTGTAGTTCATCGGGAAGATATTCTGCACCAGTCCTTTGCCGAAGGTGCGCTGACCTATGATGACGCCACGGTCGAAGTCTTGGATGGAGCCTGAGACTATCTCCGATGCCGAGGCACTGCCTTCGTTAACGAGAATCACCAGCGGGATGTCGAGGTCGAGCGGCTCATGTTGGGTGTAGTGGTTATAGTTGTTATCTTTGACCTTACCTTTCTGATACACAACGAGTTTGTTTTTAGGCACGAACATATTCACTATATCGACAGCCTCGTTCAGCAAGCCGCCGCCGTTGCCTCTGAGGTCGAGGATAAAGCCCTTCAGCTCATGGTTTTTCTTCATCTCGACGACGATGTTTTTCAGTTCTTTGGCGCAGTCTTTGGTGAACTGCGACAGTATGGCGTATCCGATGCCGTTGTCGAACACAGTGTAATAAGGTATATTGTCGATTTTTATCTTCTCGCGTTTCAGTTCTTTCACGAAAGGCTCTTTCTCGCCCGGACGTTGCATCTTGAGTCTCACCGTGGTGCCGGGGCTGCCTTTAAGCAGCTCGCTCACCTCGCTTGTGTTTTTGCCTTCCACGTCTATCCCATTGACTTCCAAGAATATATCTCCGGGGATAAGACCCGCCTTGGCTGCGGGGAAGCCTTCGTACGGCTCCGCTATCTGCGTCTTGCCCTCAAAAAATTGGATTATGGCCCCTATGCCGCCGTATTCGCCGGTGGTCATGAGTTTCACATCCTCGATCTGGGACTCAGGGATGAACACGGTATAAGGGTCGAGGCCGTCGAGCATGGCGTTGATGGCGCTTTCGTTAAGCTCGGCGGGGTTTATCTCATCGACGTAATACATGTTGAGTTGTCTCAACACATTATTATATATGTCGATACTCTTTGAGATTTCAAAGTTGTTGTGTTTGGTCTGACCCAACGCCGTGGTTGCGGTGAGAGCCAGCGCTATTAGTAATAGTTTGACGTATCTCATATCTTTTCGTTTTTCCCCATGTTTCACCTGAGGTTATTATCTGTCACACCATCGGTTGTTTTGTATTTCTTTTGAGATGCCATAAATCACATCTCTTCTGTCTTCTGTATTCTGTCTTCTGTATTCTGACTTCTCCCTTCTCCCTCTACGGTACCGGGTCGTATCCCGAGCCTCCCCAGGGGTTGCACGACGCCACACGTTTTATCGTGAGCCAGCCGCCTTTTATCGCGCCGTATTTTCTGATTGCCTCGATGCCGTAGTTGGAGCACGTCGGGGTATAGCGGCAGTTGCGTCCGATGAACGGCGACAAGGTGTATTGATATATCTTTATCAATAAAATCAGGATATTAGCCGGTAATTTCACTATAAAATTCAACATAATTTCTCTATCAAACGTTGCACCACTTTTTTCATAGCCTTATCCATCTCGACATAACTATGTATGACGGTGGCATTATACACTAACGCGACATCGAGTGTTTTGTTGTGCATTGCGCACAATTTCATCAGTTGGGTTTTGTTTTTCCGCCAGCATTCGCGTATGAGGCGTTTCACGCGGTTACGTTTGAAGGCGTGATGAAATCGTTTTTTTGACACGGAGACGAGTATTCTCGGCAGTGCATCAGCTTGATTCTCAGCGTCATAGAGATGCACCACCACACGGAAGGGATACAACGAGAATCCTTTTCCTTCTTCAAATAAAGACTGGACAGCTTTTTTAAGGTATATGCGCTGCGATTTCGGTAGTCCTTCCTTAGGTTCCAATTATCTCTTCTTTGCTTTTTTCGTTTCAGCTTCGAGATACTCCTCAATAGCCATCGTTATTGACGGTGCTGTTTTTGTCGGGGCGCTGAGGCTGAGGGTGAATCCGGCGTCGGTGACGGCTTTAGCCGTCGCCGCGCCGAGAGCTCCTATCGCGACATCACCCTGCACAAAGTCAGGGAAGTTGATTTTCAGTGAGTCGATACCAGCAGGGCTGAAGAACACCAACATATCGTATTTGGTGATGTCAACCTCATGCAAATCGGACGGCACGGTGCGGAAAAGCATCGATTTCTTGAAATTGAGCTTTGCCTCGTTCATCATGGTGACGTAGTCTTCGCTTGTCACGATGTTGGAAGTGGGCAGGAAATAAGTCTCCTCACGATGTTTCTTCATAATCTCGACAAGGTCGGCAAACGTCTGGTTGCCATAGAAAATCTTACGTTTGCGGAATTGTATGTAATGTTGAAGATATAAAGCCGTTGACTCGTTGACACAGAAGTACTTAAGGTCATCAGGCACGCTGTACCGCATCTCCTTCGCGACACGGAAGAAATGGTCAACAGCGTTGCGGCTGGTCAGGATGATTGCGGTGTAATCGGCAAGTTTCACATGGTCCTGTCTCAGCTCCGACGCCCCCACGCCCTCCAACTTGATGAATTTCTCAAAATCAATCTTCACATTATATTTTTTAATGATACTTTCAAAGTGAGTTTTGGAAATATCAACGGGTTTTGGCTGCGAAACGAGAATGTTCTTTATCTTCATTTTTCAAACAATCTTTTATATAAACCTATAATACACAATCAGTTACAATCAATCTGAATGCCATCGTGACTGCCACCGAGACGGGTATTATTTCAATGGCGCAAAAATACAAAAAATTATTAAACAAATTCATTTTTGATAAACTTTGGAACCCAAAAAAAGTTTTTATTATTCGGAACCCTATGATTATCAATAATATAAGCAAGGAAATCGTTATGATAACTTTTAACGGATAAAATATAATAATGACATCAAGCACGAGCAAGGCGACATTTAACGTTGACATCACTATGACATGTGTCATTTCGTGATATAAGGCAGCTGTTTCGATGCCGAAGAGCCGGCTATAGAGTGATATGGCGAGATGTTGCACTATGTAGAGGGCTGCTATGAAGGCGCAGATGTCAAGATAGAAGTCCGGGCCGCCGTACAGCAGTGTCTTGCCTGAGAACACCAGTATCGTTTTCTGTACCATTAGGGCGAGCAAGGCGACGTTGGCGGCGAATATCGCGCCCCAGCTGAGCTCTGTGGCGGGGTTCCATTCGCGCATCAGTTTCTCGCTGTCGGCGGGCTGCATGAAGACCGACAGCATCAGGCCGAAACGCCGGCTGCCGAAGTGTTTCACAAGCACAATCATCAGGATGGCAAACAGCACCACAATGAAATTCCAAGAAGGCGAAAAATACCCGACGACACGCGGCAGTGGCTCCACCGAATGGACGATGCCATTTGTAACCGTCTGAAAATCAATACTGTCGTTCATCGAGTCTCAACTGAATTTTATTCTGCAAAAATATTGAAAAAATTTTGATTTTTCAGGGAATAATTGTATTTTTGCGAAATAATTTTTCAGAGATATTTGAATGCATAAATAATTGAACAATGGGACTTATTGAAGAAATCATCGCCAATGCGCAGGCGAACAAACAGCGCATCGTGCTCCCTGAGGGGGACGAACCAAGGACTTTAAAGGCGGCCGACCGCATCATCGCTGACGGCATCGCCGATGTTATTTTGATTGGACCGGCGCAGAAGATTGCGGACATGGTGGCGGAGTTCGGGCTGAAGAACATCGACAAGGCGCGTGTCATCGACCCGCAGACCAACCCTGAGCGTCAGAAATACGCCGACTTGCTTTTCGAGTTACGCAAGGCCAAAGGCATGACGCCGGAGCAGGCATACGACTTAGCCGGCAACTTCATGTACCTCGGCATACTGATGGTGAAGGCAGGTGAGGCTGACGGTCTCGTCAGCGGCGCGCGCAGCACCACCGGCGACATGCTCCGTCCAGCCTTGCAGATCATCAAGACGGTGCCTGGCGTGACATGTGTGTCGGGAGCGTTCACCATGTTCCTTCCGGAGGGCTGTCCTTACGGCACCAACGGACGCATGGTGTTTGCCGACTGTGCCGTGACGCCTATGCCGACGGCGGAGCAGTTAGCGGAGATAGCCATCTGCACTGCCGACACCGCCAAGGCCATCGCCAAAATCGACCCTGTCACCGCCATCTTGAGCTTCTCGACGAAAGGCTCGGCGAAACATGAAGTCGTTGACAAAGTCATCGAGGCGACACGCATCGCCCAGGAGCGTCGTCCCGACCTCGTCCTCGACGGCGAGCTGCAAGCCGACGCCGCCATAGTGCCGTCGGTGGGCGCGAGCAAGGCTCCGGGCAGCCCTGTGGCAGGAAAGGCCAACACCCTCGTGTTCCCATGTCTCGAAGTGGGTAACATAGCCTATAAACTCGTGCAGCGTCTCGCAGGCGCCGAGGCAGTAGGCCCTGTGCTTCAAGGCTTGGCGAAGCCGTGCAACGACCTCAGCCGTGGCTGCTCAATCGACGATGTTTATAAATTAGTCGCCATAACATGTAACCAGGCTATTGCACAAAAGAATTGAGAATTGTTTTGATTAAAATTAGAGTTTTATGAAGATATTAGTATTAAACTGCGGTTCGTCGTCGATCAAATACCAGTTGATTGAGATGGACGAGAAGAGCCACTCAGTGTTGGCGAAGGGTCTCCTCGAGCGCATAGGTCTCGAGATGGGCGAGTTCACACACAAATGGAACGGGCAGAAACACTATGAGCAGCTGCCTATTCCCAACCATACTGAAGGCATCAAGATTGTGCTTCAGGCACTTACGAATAAGGAATACGGCGTCATCGGCGACCTGAAAGAAATCAAGGCGGTGGGACACCGTGTGGCGCACGGCGGCGAAAAGTTCACCCACAGCGTCCGCATCGACGACAACGTCATCAACCAGATCAAAGACCTGTGCGACCTCGCGCCCTTGCACAACCCCGGCGCCTTGCAGGGCATCGCGGCGATGCAGGCTGTACTTCCCGGCATCCCGATGGCGGCGGTGTTCGACACCTCGTTCCACGCCACCATGCCGCCGGAGGCATATCTCTACGCCATACCATACGAATATTATGAGAAATACCGTGTGCGTCGCTACGGATTCCACGGCACCAGCCATAAGTTCGTGGCCGAGAAAGCCGCCGCATACGTCGGGAGAGACTGGAACAGCTGCAAGATAGTGACCTGTCATCTCGGCAGCGGAGCCTCCATCGCGGCGGTGGAGAACGGCAAGTCGGTGGAGACATCCATGGGCTTCACCCCCGTCGAGGGCCTCGTGATGGGCAGCCGCACCGGCGACCTCGACCTCGGCGCCTTCATGTACATCATGGAAAAAGAAGGCTTCGGCATCAAGGAGATGAACACATTGGTGAACAAAAAGTCGGGTCTCGTCGGCATCACCGGCAACTCGCAGGACATGCGTGACGTGCGAGCCGGCCGCGACGCGGGCGACGAGCGCTGCACCTACGCGTTCAACATGTTCGCACACCGCGTGAAGAAATACATCGGAGCCTACGCAGCCATCATGAACGGCATGGACGTCCTCGTGATGACAGGCGGCATAGGCGAGAACGCCTGGTTCATGCGCGAGGCCATACTCGAGAACATGGAGTTCCTCGGCATAAAAATCGACAAGAAACTCAACGAGGGCATCATGGGCGACGCAGCCGTCATCTCAACACCTGACTCAAAAGTGAAGGTGGTGGTGTATCCTACGGATGAGGAGTATATGATTGCGAAGGATACCTTTGACTTAGTCAAATAGCTATTAGCCATTAGCTATTAGCAGTTTTTAGAATTTCTAATGGCTAATGGCTAATGGCTCTTCAACCTCTGTCGTAATGCGGCATCTCTTCCGGGATGATGATTGAAAGCTCCACAAGACCTTTTACCTCGCCGTTCTCGTACCAAGGCGTCTGGTAAATGAGTTTTTTCTTTCCTTTTTTTGAGATGGTATAGACGTGGGTGGCGGCGTTGTTCAGCATGTGCAGAATCATCTGCTGCGAACGCTCGTTATGGCAGCCCATCATATTCTTCCCGCGCACGTCGCCGTTAACATCGACAGAGCTATCGTTCTGATACACAACATTTCCTTCCTTGTCACTGACTGTGACGGCAACATTAATTTCCTTAAAAAAATCGTTAATCATGATGTTTTAATTTTTTTGCAAATTTACATCATTTTATGAATATAAATGCGTATATTTGCATAATATTTTCTGTTTGAAAATTGCTTTTTTGTTAAACTTTGACATAAAACATCATTGACATGCGCAAACCATGTAACATAAACAAAATCAACGGCATCAGTGTGATTATCTGCATGCTGGCATTAGTATTTCTGACGGGATGCGACCGGAGTGGCGAGCGTACTTCCGGCTCTTCGTCCAAGATTGTCGAACAGCTCACTCCTGTCAGCGAGGCCTTGCTGCCTCTGCTTGACAGCTACACTTCCGGTGTCATCACCGAGGGCGAGCCGATAGTGGTGCGTTTCAAGGAGTCACAGACGTTGAAGATACGTCAAGGCGAGGATCTGCCCGCTAAACTGTTCAGCTTCACCCCTGAGTTGAAAGGCCGTACGTTGTGGCTCGACGAGAACACCGTCGCCTTTGAATACGACAAAATCGACAAAAATAAACAGTACATGTGCAGTTTCAACATCTCCGACATGGTGAACGTAGCCGCCGATGTCTTGAAGTTCAGCTTCGGCGTGCGCCGCCAGTCGTTCCACGTGGCGGCCGTCTATCCGGTGTGCGACAACGGGAACGAGATGGATTACCAGGTTTTTGTGGATTTCGCCGCTCCTGTTGACGCTGAGGACGCCATCAAGATTTTCGACAAAGACATAATAAAAAGGTATGAGGTGGAGACAAAATATCTTGACGGCAACAGATACATGTTCACCCTGAGATATATCATCCGCACGGACTCCGACTATGACATCGCCTTGACACTCAACGGCAAAGGCATAGATTCCGACAGCAAGGCCGACCTCAAGCTGAGCGTTTACGCCAAAGACAAGTTCGCGCCGGTCAGTTTTGATGTCGAGCAGTCGTTGGGGCAAGGCATCTTATGCTTCTCGCAGCCGCTGAAACAGGGTCAGAATCTCAACGGGCTCATCACGTTCAGCCCGAAAAATCTCGTCGGCAAGTACGACATCCAAGGTAACAGGATAATTTTATATTTGGACAAGACGAATCTCTACGGCTATCAGCTTGACGACATCACCATGACGGTGAGCGGCATCCGCAGCGCCTCCGATGCGATCATGCAAGATGACGCGAGCTTCCGGTTCTCGCTGAGCAGCCATAAGCCCAAGGTACGTTGGACGAGCGAGGGTGTCATAGTACCCGACATCGAGCAGACGACGGTATATTTCGATGCCGTATGCCTCAACACCGTGACGCTGAGAATCACACGCATCTACGACGACAACATCCTCTCTTTCCTGCAAGACAACGAGCTGAGCGGCATCTACAGCGTCCATAAGGCCGGCAGGATAGAGAAGAAAGTGCGTCTGCAACTCGACAACCCCGACCTCACGCAATGGAAGACCTACCCTATCGTGCTTTCCGACTACGTCAACGTGGAGCCTGGCGCCATGTACCAGCTGAGCCTCAACTTCGGTCCGGCGGACTATGTCTTTGCCTCCGACGAGATGAGACGCGACGTGACGGATAACGCCAAGCGAGAGGCCGACTATTGGGACGGCGTGGAATATGACTACAAAGAATACCATTATGACGGTCTTTGGGACGACCCCAACGGCTACTCCTATTATAATTATGTGGAGCAGAAGAAGAATGTCGTCGTCAGCGACCTCGCGGTGACCGCCAAGATGGGACGCACCGACGTCGTGGACGTGTTCGTCTATCATATCTCCGATGCCAAGCCTGCCTCCGGAGCCGCCGTGACAGCATACAGCTTCCAGAAACAACTCATCGCCAAAGGCAATGCCGACGACAAAGGTCATGTGACGATGCGATGCGACGTCAGACCTGCTTTCATCATCGCCACAGACGGCAGAGGCAACAAGTCGGTGATGAAACTCGGCGACGGCAACGCGCTGTCGTACAGCCGTTTCAACGTGGATGGCGAGCCGGTAGAGAAAGGCATCGCGGGCTTCGCCTACTCCAACCGCGGCGTATGGCGTCCGGGCGACGAGCTGCAACTCAACCTCATGCTCGCCGGCGACGGACAGCTGCCCGACAATTATCCCGTAATCCTCGAGGTGACCGACGCCTCGGGACGTTTCTATGCCAAACAGGTGAACACACAGTCCCTGAACGGAATATATTGCTACACCGTGCCCACCAACGTCAACGATGAGACCGGCGTTTGGACAGCACGTTTCAAGGTAGGGACAAGCACCATCACGCAAAACCTCAGGGTGGAGACGGTAAAGCCGAACCGTTTGGAGATAAGATTCGGGCTTCCCGAGGTGATACATCTGACCAACCCGGAGCGCGTCACCTTGTCATCACAATGGCTCAACGGGATCAAAGCCTCTGACTTAAAGGCCGATATCGATGTCAAGATTCGCACAGGGAAGACCACGTTCAAGGGATTTGAGACATATTGTTTCGATAATGACGCCGAGCATTTCGAGGCCACCGAGCTGTCGCTCTTCAGCGGTAAGCTCAGCAAGGAAGGCACTGCCGGCATAAGCTTCGACCCTTTGAAAGAGCTCAGCTCACAGCGTATGATGAACGCCATATTCACCACCAAGGTGTTTGAAAAAGGAGGCGACTTCAGCATCGCGTCGTTCAGTGCCATGCTGTCGCCACACTCCCGTTACGTAGGTGTGGAGCTGCCTGAGACCGCCTCGAAATACGGCAGTTACTATGACACCGGCAAAGACTGGAGCTTCAACATCGCCATGGTGAACGACAACGGCAAGATTTGCGACGCCACCGTCTCTCTCGACTACGCACTCTATAAGTTGGACTCATACTGGTGGTGGTCGAGCGAGGAGGATTACACCTTACAACGTTATGTTTCAGGCACATACAAACGTCCGGTGAGGAATGGCCAGCTGACATGCACCCGCAACACCTCCGTGAAGTTCAACATCCCCGACGAACAATGGGGCAGCTATCTGCTCGTCGTCAGCGACAGACAAGGCGGGCACACCTTCGCCAAGGTCATCAACTTCGACTGGGGCTACGGTCATGCCGCATCGACATCGGGAGCGCCGGCACTGCTCTCCATGAAAGCATCCGCCGAAAGCTATCAGGCAGGCGACAACATCGTGGTGACTTTCCCCGCCAACGACAAGGCTAAGGCTCTCGTCACGGTGGAAGCCAACGACAAGGTGTTGCAGACGATGTTGTTAGACAATCTCGGCAAGGAAGGCAAGGTAGAGATCACCGCCACCGCCGACATGATTCCGAATGTGTATGTCTATGTGTCGCTCATTCAGCCACATGACAACGACAACGGACTGCCGATACGTCTCTACGGCGTCATTCCCGTCAAGGTGGAAGACAAGAGTCTGCATCTGATGCCGAGCATCACGGTGCCGGAGACGACAAACACGAAAAAAAAGATTGAGGTGAAGGTCGGCGAGGCAAGCCGGCGCGCCATGACATACACCATAGCTGTCGTTGACGAGGGCATCTTAGGTCTGACCAACTTCAGCACGCCCAATCCTTACAGATATTTCAACAGCAAGCAGTCGCTGATGGTACTCACATGGGACAACTACAGCTCTGTCGTCAACGCCTTCAGCGGTGAGTTCGGCTCCATCTACGCCATCGGCGGCGACGGCATGCTGAACCAGGAAATCACCCTTGACAACCGTTTCAAGGCCTATGCCGTCACCTTAGGACCTTTCGAGCTTAAGGCTGGCGAGACGAACACCCATGAGCTTGAGGTGCCGCAATGCTCCGGTGCCCTGCGTTTCATGGTGGTGGCACATGGCGACGGCAAGGCTTTCGGCAGCGCCGAGAAGAAGATGACCGTCGTCGATCCCGTCACTCTCTATGCCTCGACACCACGCGTGGTGGCTCCAGGCGACGAGCTGACGCTTAAAGTGCAGGTGCTGGCGCCTTCGCTTAAAGACAAGAACTTAGAGGTAAGGTTCAACAACAAGAACCTCAACGCCATAGGAAGCCTCCCGACATCAGTGAGCATCGACAAGAACGGCGAGGGGATGATTGTGATGAAGACACGTGTGCCTGACGCCACCGGCAACGCGGTGCTCAAGCTCTCCGTGACAGGTGCCGACTACACCGCGGAGTCCTCGACAGAGATGCCTATAAGGATGCCTTATTCGGCGCGACACAACACCATCACCAAGGAAGTGGAAGGCGGAGAGACGCTGAACATCCCGTTCACCCTCGACGGCATCGCAGGCACACAACAAGGCAACATCACCGTGTCGTCAATGCTGCCTGTCGATTTGTTCAGCCGCCTCGACTATCTGACATCTTATCCTCACGGCAGTCTCGAACAAGTGACATCGAGAGCCTTCCCACAGCTGTATCTCAACTATCTCATCCAGATGGACGACAACGACAAGGCTGGTGTCAAGAGCAACATCGAGGCAGCCATCGCCTCGCTGAGGGCGTATCAGAAGTCAGATAACTCGCTCACCAACTGGGTCGGCGGCACCTACAGCGACCCGTGGACTGAGATTTACGCGCTGCATTTCCTCGTCGAGGCACAACGTCAAGGCTTCGACGTGCCGCAGTATTTCATCAACGGACTCAAGAAATATCAGGCTAACAAGGCGAGACAATGGAGAAACAACCCTGACTTCAAGCAAGGCGAGACCATACAAGCCTACCGTTTGTTTGTCTTAGCTATAGCCAACGCCCCTGAGATGGGTGCGATGAACCGTTTCAAGGAGTTAGAGATGGCTTATCCTCTCACGAAAGCCCTCGCCGCAGCCGCCTTCGCACAGACCGGCAAGACCACCGTGGCACAAGGCATGATGCCTGAGGTGGACGCAAACGAAACGATGTCGGACTACTACAGCTCGTTAGGCTCCACCACCCGCGACCTCGCCTTCCTGACATACGTGCAGATGCTGTGCGACGCCGACACTCAGACGGTGAAAGACAACATCAACACTATTTGCGGCATCCTCAACAGTAACAGATGGTTAGACACCCAATCGACGGCATTCGCGTTATACGTCTTAGGCAAATATGCAGAGCGACAAGGCGTCGCCAACGATTATCTCTCTGCCGTGGTGAAAGCCAACGGCGAGGAGTTTGCCCTCAACACCAACATGAGTTCCGGCGGCTTCAGCTTCGTGCCAAGACTTGGAGACAACATGGTGGAAATCAAGAATAACGGAAGCCGGACCATTGTAGCCAACGTGTTCACCAAGAATTACGTGGCGGAATATGACACGCGAGAAAGCGGCAACTTCATAAACATGACGGTGACATACACCGACAAAAACGGCAACCCCGTGAATCTGAAAAAGCTGAGTGCCGGCACCGACATCATCGTGGAGATGAAGGTGAACAACCCGAGCGAATACCGTGTCACGGAGCTGGCACTGTCGTATTTCCTACCTTCCGGATGGGAGCTTGTCAACGGCCGTCTGAATGACGACAACGCCGACACAGACGCAAAGCATGCCGACTACCGCGACGACCGTGTCTTCTTCTACTTCGACCTTGCACCGAAATCGGGCAAGACCTTCACCGTGAAGGCCAACGCCACCTACGAGGGCATCTACATGATTCCGGCGATACGCTGCGAGGACATGTACAACGCCGAGATTTATTACCAGACCCCGGCGCAACAATGTGTGGTGAAATAGCATGAGAAAGCCCGTAAGACATAAGAAAGCAGCGATTGCCATTATTGTCCTCGCGGGCTTTTTTGTCGCCTTTCTATGCGTCCCCGTCCCGAAGTTCGACAAGCCCTACTCCACCGTCCTGACGGCGAGAGACGGCGAGTTGCTCGGTGCCAAGATTGCCGATGACGGACAGTGGCGGTTTCCGGCATCCGACAACTATTCCTCGAAATATGTCGATTGTCTCCTTGAATACGAAGACCGTTATTTCTTTTACCATCCTGGCTTCAACCCCGTGTCGTTGGTCAAGGCGTTTTTCGCCAACCTCAAGGCCGGCGAGGTGGTGCGTGGCGGCAGCACCCTCTCGATGCAGGTGGTGCGTCTGTCGCGTGACAACCCGCCACGCACGTATGGCGAGAAACTGTTGGAGACACTGCTCGCCTTGAGATTAGAGTTGCATTACTCGAAACGGGAGATCCTCGACTTGTACGCCGCCAACGCTCCTTTTGGAGGCAACGTGGTGGGCATCGACGCTGCGGCATGGCGTTATTTCCACACCACGCCAGACGAGCTGTCATGGGCAGAAGCCGCCACCTTGGCAGTGTTACCCAACGCGCCGTCACTGATTCATCCGGGACGTTCCCGCCAGCGGCTGAGAGAAAAACGCGACGAGCTGCTAAAAAGAACGCTCCCGCCGGAAGAGGCCGAGCTTGCCATGATGGAAGACATCCCCGACGAGCCGTTCGAGATACCGATGTCGGCTTATCATTACCTTTCGGAAAACGAGAAACAGCATCATGGAGAGCATATACACTCCACCATCGACGCCGCCTTGCAGCAATCGGTAACCGACATCATGCGACGTCATCATGAGCTGAGCGTGCTTAACAGCATCGACAACGCGGCGGTGTATGTCGTTGATTATCTTAACGATGAGGTGATAGCATATGTCGGCAACAACTGGGATGCCGACGACGCCCGCATGGTTGACATGATACAAGCGCAACGTTCCACCGGCAGCATCCTCAAGCCTTTCCTCTTCGCCGCCATGCTCGACGAAGGCACGCTCCTGCCACAGATGGTGGTGCCTGACGTCCCGATGAACCTCTCAGGCTTCACGCCGAGGAACTACAGCGGTGAATACCATGGTGCCGTGACAGCTGACAAGGCCTTGCAGAACTCGCTCAACGCCCCTTTCGTGCATCTTCTTCATGAATACGGTCATCAGCGGTTTCACACTCTCTTGAGACGTCTGCCGTTGCGTGGCATCGTCTTCGACGCCGAGCATTACGGACTCTCGCTCATCGTGGGCGGCGCGGAGGCGTCGTTGTTCGACATCACCAACGCTTACGCGAAGATGGGACGCAAATTGGCGTCGTACGCCAACGAGAGTTTCGATGTCGTCGTGGACGATGACATAGTGCCGTTTTCAGCTGAAGCCATCGCCGAGACCTTCCACATCATGCTTGGCCTGACACGTCCGGTGAGCCAGATGGGATGGGGCGGCTTCGCCTCGTCGCGGCAGGTGGCGTGGAAGACAGGCACCAGCTTCGGCTTCAAAGACGCCTGGGCGGTGGGTCTCACCAACCGTTATGCCGTGGGCGTGTGGGTGGGTAACGCCGACGGCGAGGGCCGCCCCGGACTGACAGGCGTGGGAGCAGCGGCACCATTGCTGTTCGATGTCATGGCAAGACTCAACGACAGCTACACCTACCCTGCCAACACCTCCGAAAGCATAGAGATAGAGGTGTGCGCCGAGTCGGGATACCCTAAGTCGGAATACTGCCCTGACGTAAGAAAAACACATGTGGTGGATGTGGAGAACCAGACAGGCGTATGTCCATATCATAAGAAGGTGTTCTTAGACGAGTCACGCCAATATCGCGTCAATCCCGACTGCTATCCCATCGACCAGAGACGTTTCGAGGTGTTTTATGTGTTGCCGCCCGTCATGGAGTGGTTCCACAAACAACACTCGCCTCTCCACCGTCCTCTGCCGGCATACTATCCGGGCTGTGGCGTCACGCATCCCGACGAGGTGATGGCATTCGTGTATCCTAAAGACGACGCCAAGATAACCATCCCCATAGGCATCAGAGGCGACCGTCAGCAGGTGGTGTTCGAGATAGCGCATCGCAACCCGAGAAAGACCATCTTCTGGACATTGAACGACACGTTTTTAGGTCAGACACGCCTCAACCACCAGATGCCCATCGACGTGGAACGCGGCACCTACCTTCTGCGCTGTGTCGATGAAGACGGCATAGAGCTGCAAAGACGCATAGTGGTGCAATAATTTTTGCAAAATTCCGTTATTTTATATAAAAATGAAAAAAAAACGCTATATTTGCATTTTATTTTTAGCACTTTGAAAAAGCTTAACGTTTATATCATAAAACAGTATTTTGGCACGTTTATCTTCACGTTTTTCATTGCCATTTTCATCCTTCTGATGAATTTCTTATGGACGTGGGTCGATGAGCTTATCGGCAAGGGTCTTGATTTCGCGGTGTTGTTCAAGCTTCTTTTCTACACTTCCGTGACATTTGTCCCGATGGCGCTACCTCTTGCGATACTGCTCTCTTCGCTGATATGTTTCGGCAACCTCGGCGAGTTTTACGAGCTTGTCGCGATGAAGGCGAGCGGCATCTCCACATGGAAAGTCATGCGCCCGCTGCTGTATTTCTCCCTGACGATGAGCGTGATGGGCTTTTTCTTCTCCAACGACGTGATGCCCGTAGCCAACCTGAGGATGCAATCGACGCTTTACGACATCACACACAAAAAGATGACTTTGGAGATTCCGGAAGGCGTCTTTTATCGAGGCATCGACAAATATGTCATCAAGGTGGCGAAGAAAAGCAAGACCGACAACTGGATGTACGACGTCATGATTTACGACCACAGCGACGGCAAGGGCAACGTGAAAGTCACCGTGGCCGACTCCGGCTATATGGCCATGACACCGAGCCAGCGCGAGATGATTTTCACACTCTACGACGGATACAACTACTCCGAGCTTTTCGATGACAAGGAATACCGCAACAACCGCCCTTTCCAGAAGATGTCGTTCAAACGCCAGCTGGTGACTTTCGACATGTCGCAGTTCGACATGAGACACATGAGCGAAGACGCTTTCAAGAAACATCAGACCATGCTGAACATCAAGCAGCTCAATGTCGCCATCGACTCTTTGAACACGGCATACGACAGCCGCATGGAACACAACGACGAGGTGCTGCTAAACCGTTTCCAACATCTTAATGCCGACCCAAGCTCTTTTGCCAAAGCCGACAAGAAAATCGAGAACAAACAAGGCGACGCAGCCAACGACAACATCATCACGACGTTCACATGGCCTCTGCTCGACAATCTGCCTGAGAAAGAACGGCAGCCCGTCATCAGCATGGCGTTGACAAGCACCGCAAACATCAAGGAGAGCCTCACCGTGACCGCCAACAGCATGCGGCGCGACCGTGTCAACATCAAGAAACACGAGCAGGTGCTGAACCAGAAGTTCACCCTCAGCATGGCGTGCATACTCTTCTTTTTCATCGGGGCACCGTTGGGAGCCATCATCCGCAAGGGAGGCTTGGGCATGCCCGTGGTGGTGAGCGTGGTGTTCTTTGTGATTTATTACGTCATCACCATCATAGGGGAACGCGTGGCTGTCAACGGCGACATGTCGGTGTTCCTCGGTGCCTGGATATCGTCGATAGTGCTCTTCCCCATCGGCATCTTCCTCACCGTGAAAGCCACCACCGACGCCGCATTGCTCGACGCCGAGTCGTGGAGAAAATTCTTCTCAAAACATAAAAAAAGCGAAACGATATGAATATCCTTCTGTTATGCAACAAATCACCTTATCCGCCCATGGAAGGCGGCCCGATGGCGATGAACAGCATCATCATGGGGCTGGTGGGGGCAGGCCACAACGTGAAAGTGATGGCATTCAACAGCAACAAATATCACGTCGATATTGAGAGCATACCTCAAGACTATCGCGACAAGACGAAGATAGAGTTTATTGACATCAACTTGAAAATCAATGTCTTCGACGCCTTTAAGAACCTGTTTTCCAAAGAGTCGTATCATGTAAAGAGATTCATTTCCGACGATTTCAGAAACAGGCTCATAGAGGTCTTGCAGGAGGAGCGTTTCGACATAGTGCAGCTTGAGATGATTTATATGGCGCCATATATCAGCACCATACGCGAGCACTCCGACGCTAAAATAGTACTGCGTATGCACAACGTGGATCACAAGATTTGGGAACGCATCGCCAAGAAGACGTCTTTCTTTGCCAAACGATGGTATATCAACCACTTGGCGCGCACCTTACGCCGATATGAGATGAGTGTCCTCGAACAGGTGGACGGCATCGCCGCCATCACCATCACCGACGCCGCCTATTTCCGCAAAGTGACGGCGAAACCGGTCATCGACTTACCCTTCGGCGTTGATATTGAGAAGTTTAACCCCGCCGTGAAGATAGATGGCAAACCCTCGTTCTATCATATAGGCTCTATGAACTGGATGCCCAACGAGGAAGGCATAAAATGGTTTTTGGGCAATGTGTGGGGCGACGTGGTGAAACGCGAACCTGAGGCGACGCTGTATCTCGCGGGACGTAACATGCCTAAATGGCTTCTCAAAAAGAAAAGAAAAAACGTCGAGGTGGTAGGCGAAGTGCCTGACGCTCAGGAGTTTGTGAGCCGACATAACATCGCCATAGTGCCTTTGTTCTCAGGAAGCGGGATGCGCATCAAGATTATAGAGTCGATGGCACTCGGCAAGACCGTGATAACAACCCTCGTGGGCGCAGAAGGCATACAATACAGCGAGTTCGACAACATCATCATCGCCGACAACGAGCCCAAAATGGTGGAAAACATCTGCAGGCTGTTCAAACACCCCGAAGAGGCTGAAGACATCGGACGCAAAGCGCGACGACTTGTGGAGGAGATATACGATAACAAGAAGATTATCAGAAGGTTGGAGATTTTCTACAACGAACTGCAATCGAAGAGAGAGATAACAATTCTTAACTAAGGAGAATGACAGAAACGCCTTGTCATAACATGATATATGAAGATATTTGTATTATTGCCACGAATCCCATGGCCGCTTGAGAAAGGCGACAAGCTGAGGGCTTACAACCAGATAAAACAGCTGTCGAAAAACAACGAGATTATACTCTGCGCCTTGAACGACGACAAGAAAAACGACAAACAAGCCGCCTTAGACGCCATGAAGCCTTACTGCACTTCGGTGTACCTCATCGACCTGCCTAAAATAGGCATCTTGTTCAATGTTTTCAGATCATATCTTCTCGGATTGCCTATTCAATGCGGATATTTCTACAGCTCGAAGGCCAAGAAACAGGTGCATCAGCTCATTGAGAGACACCAGCCCGACATGCTCTTCGGACAACTGCTGCGTGTGGCACCATATCTTCATAAAGTAAAACTGCCGAAAACCATTGATTATCAAGATGTCTTCTCGATAGGGATGAAACGTCGCGCTGAGATAGCAGGCTTATTCGCCAAACCATTTTTCGAGATGGAATACAACAGGCTCAGACATTACGAGCGCAAGGTTTTTGACGAGTTTGACGTGAAGACCATCATCAGCGAGCAGGACCGCGCCAACATCGACCATCCGCAACGCGATAAAATCCTCATCGTGCCAAACGGCGTTGACCACGACTATTACAAGCCGATGGAGATGGAGAAGAAATACGACATCGTGTTTACCGGCAATATGGGTTACGCGCCTAATGTCAATGCGGTGGAGTTCCTGGCATACGAGATCATGCCGAAGGTGTGGGAGACGCTGCCCGATGCCAAGCTATATATCGCGGGGGCGCAGCCCGACATGAGAGTAAAGAAAGTGGCATGCGATAACATCATCGTGAGCGGCTGGGTTGACGACATGCGCCATGCTTACGCCCAAAGCCGCGTCTTCATCGCCCCGATGCGCATCGGAACAGGTCTGCAAAACAAACTCCTCGAAGCCATGTCGATGAAGATACCATGCATCACCACCTCGCTCGCCAACGGCTCGTTGCACGCCGTCAACGGCAAGGAGATCCTTGTTGACAACAGCTCCGCCGAACTCGCCGCCGACATCGTCTTCATGCTGAAAAAACCCGACAAGGCGGCGGAAATAGCCGAAGAAGGCTTCAACTTCGTGAACCGCGTCTATGACTGGGGTGCAGCAACACAAATAATGGAAGACGCGATGAAAACCGTATTACAAAGTACGGCTGCCACAGTGTGACAGCCCTACAAAATGAATAACATATATGGCACAGACAGACGACAAAAAAATCATCTTCTCGATGGTGGGCGTGAGCAAAATCATACCACCTTCAAGACAAATCCTAAAAGACATCTACCTCTCGTTCTTCTACGGCGCGAAAATCGGCATCATCGGCTTGAACGGCGCTGGAAAATCCACCTTGTTGCGTATCATCGCAGGCAAAGAGAAGTCGTATAACGGCGAGGTGGTGTTCTCGCCAGGCTATTCCGTCGGGATGCTCGACCAGGAGCCACAACTCGACGACAACAAGACCGTCCGCCAAGTGGTGGAGGAAGGCGTGCAAGAGATCGTTGACATCCTCAAGGAATACGAGGACATCAACAACAAGTTCGCCGAGCCTGACGCCGACTTCGACAAGCTCATCGCCCGCCAAGGCGAGCTGACCGAACTCATCGAGCAGCACGACGCTTGGGAACTCGACAGCAAACTCGAGCGCGCCATGGACGCCCTCAACTGTCCCGACGGCGACACACCTGTGAAGAACCTCTCGGGAGGAGAACGGCGTAGGGTGGCATTGGTGCGGCTGCTGCTGCAAGAACCCGATATCCTGCTGCTCGACGAGCCGACAAACCACCTCGACGCAGAGGCTATCGAGTGGCTGGAGAAGCACCTGCAACAATACAAAGGCACCGTCATCGCCGTCACACACGACCGTTACTTCCTCGACCACGTGGCAGGCTGGATCCTCGAACTCGACCGTGGCGAAGGCATCCCGTGGAAAGGCAACTACTCATCGTGGCTCGACCAGAAGACACAGCGTATGGCGATGGAAGAGAAGACAGAGAGCAAGCGCCGCAAGACCCTCGAACGCGAGTTGGAATGGGTGCGCATGGCACCGAAGGCACGTCACGCCAAGGGCAAAGCGCGTCTGGAGTCTTACGAGAAGATGCTCAACGAGGACGTAAAGGAGAAAGAAGAGAAACTCGAGATTTACATCCCCAACGGCGACCGCCTCGGAAACAAAGTCATTGAGGTTAAGAACGTAACAAAAGCGTTTGGCGACAAGGTCTTGTTCGAAAACCTCAGCTTCAGTCTGCCCCCGGCGGGCATCGTGGGCGTCATCGGACCTAACGGAGCAGGAAAAACGACCTTGTTCCGCATGATAATGGGACTTGAGAAACCTGATTCAGGCACCTTTGAGGTCGGCGAGACCGTGAAAATCGGCTATGTTGACCAGCAACATGCCGACATCGACCCGGAGAAGACGGTGTGGGAGGTGATAAGCGGCGGCAACGAGCTGATACAACTCGGCAAACGTTCCATGCCATCAAGAGCATACGTGTCGCGTTTCAACTTCGGAGGCGACGCCCAGCAGAAGAAAGCCGGAGTTCTCTCGGGCGGCGAGCGAAATAGGATGCATCTGGCTCTGACATTAAAACAGGAGGCAAACGTCCTGCTCCTCGACGAGCCTACCAACGACATCGACGTCAACACTTTACGCGCCTTGGAAGAAGGACTGGAGAACTTCGCCGGATGCGCCGTCATCATCAGCCACGACAGATGGTTCCTCGACAGAATAGCCACACATATCTTGGCATTCGAAGGCGACTCTCAAGTGTATTTCTTCGAGGGAAGCTATTCGGAATACGAGGAAAACAAGATAAAACGTCTCGGCAACCAGCAGCCTAAGAGGTTCAGATATAAAAAACTTATGTAAGAGTTTGAAGTTTGAAGTTTGAAGTTTGATATTATGAAAAAAATTAATCTGTTATTAGTAGCTATTTTACTGAGTGTCAACAGTTTTGCCATTGATGTCTGGGACGGCACATCTGCTCCTTGGACTAATGGTAACGGCACCTCGAATGACCCGTATCTGATTGAAACGGCGGCAAACTTGGCATATCTTGCTCAAAAAGTAAACGAAGGATTTCAGGCGCAAGGCATGGAAGTGTTCGCCCACGAATATTTCTTGATGACTGATGATCTTGATTTGAACAACATCAACTGGACACCCATCGGCAACGTCGATTACGTCAATTCAACGCTGACTGGCTTTTATTTTGCCGGGCATTTCGACGGATGGTACCATACCATCAGCAACCTCAAGATTCAGACGAGCGAGAGTCTGACAGGCTTGTTTGCCGGCTTGGGAGGCACACAGACCCCTCCTCCAGGCGACGGTGGCGGCTCGATTCAGCACTTGTTTGTGACCAACGGCAACATCACATCGTCGGGCATGGGAGCTGGCGGCATAGTTGGAGCCATCGCAGGTGACTCACAGGTTTATCAATGCAGTTTCTCGGGAACGATAACCATCAGCAACAGCGGTGATTTCTGTGGTGCTGGCGGCATCGTGGGAGCAGCAGGTGAAAACAGCCGCATCAGCGAATGCAGCTTCGCGGGAAGCATCAACGCCACAAACAACGGCAACTTCATGGGTGCGGCAGGAGCAGGCGGCATCGTGGGAGTGGCAATAAACCAAGCCAGCATCAGCGGATGCTACAACACAGGCAACATCACCGGCAACGCCTTGCTGATAAGCGTGGCAGCAGGCATACTCGGAGCCAGCATAGACGACGCAAACGTATGCGTTTTTGACAGCTACAACGTCGGAACACTCAACGCCAACACCAAAGGAGGCATCTTCGGAATGATAAGCCCGATAAACCCGTTCAAAGGCGAAACAGAACTGCAGGTCAGCAACTGCTATTACCTGAACACCTGCGGCGGCACTACCGAATACGGCACCAGCATGACATCAGCCGAGATGCAGACCGAGCAGTTCAAGAACCAGATCGACATGAACGCACATAAATTTGTGATGGACAACGGCACCAACAACGGATACCCAATCCATTCACTTACAGGTTTCAACCTCTACGAGGCCAAAGACATCACAGCTCATTCAGCCACATTGTCAGCCAATTTACATCCGGGAAACGCCACCTTCTCACGGGCATACTTTTTCTATGACAACGAAGAAGGTTCTGATTATCAAGAGATTGAAATTGACACCGAAGGCTATGTCGAAGCCGTCATTGCGGATTTGGAGCCAAACACCGCCTATACGTTTTCAATGAGTATAGAATACTCCGACGGCAGTTTCATCGGCTTTGCCCCGCATTGGTTCACGACTTTGGACAACACAGGAATTGTCGAGTCAAATAATCCGGAAATTAGTATCCATCCTAACCCGACATCAGATTTTATATTCATCAAAAATATTGAGCCTCAATTAGTTACAATCTATTCCATTGACGGAAAATTGGTAAAAACAATTGAAAACGCCAGCGTTATCGATGTGAGGGATTTAAATGAGGGGATATACCTTATTAATATAGACGGGGTTATTAAGAGATTATTAGTTAGAAGTTAGGAATTTTTTATTATTTTTGTACCGTATTTAACACGATTTTATAATTAAACGATATTCAAAAAACAGAAAAACAGGCCTAATGGACAAAAAGTGTGATTAAAAATGCCTCGCGTAATCCATCTTCTCGTGCAGAATCCTTATGATTCTGACTGTTTCGCTTTGCAAAATTCTATAGAAAATAATAAGCTTCCCGCAATGGAAGCCGCAATAGTCAGTTTTAATATCTGAATATGGCCGTCCTACAGAATCCGGACGACCAGCTATATACTCGAACGATAAAACAAGGTTTTCATAATATTTGTCTGCCTGTCCCTCCGACCATGTCCTCTCAGTATAGTTCCAAATATCACGCAAATCCCCCAACGCCTTCTTCGACAAAATATAATCAGCCATTCTTTTTCTTTTCAGCTTTCAGTTCTTTTAAGAATTCTTTAGCATCAAAATCAATCACATCAGGGCTCGACTCACCTTCTTCCAATGCTTCCTTAAGTGCAATAAGACGCAACTCATCCTCTTCTAAACGACGAAGACCAGCTCTTATCACTTCACTTACATTATTATACCTCCCACATTGAATGCTATTCTGTATAAACTCTTCATAATGTGTACCCAATGAGGCTGTTACTGTTCTTCCCATAATTATGTGTTATTTTGACTCCGCAAATATAAGAATATTTCTTACACAAAACTACTATTTTCAAAAATTATTTTGTAAGCTCCTCCATCACCTTGCCTGCCAACCGGCTCGTCCCGATGCGGAAGTAATTCTTATTCAGCCACTTATCACCTAAGATGTCCCTCACTATATGATAATAGGTGAGTGCGTCGTCTATCGTTGACATGCCGCCTGCCGGCTTGAAACCGACCATCTGACCCGTCGCCTCAAAATATTCTTTTATGGTGTCGCACATGATTATCGCTGCCATCGGGGTGGCGTTGACGGCGATTTTGCCTGTCGAGGTCTTGATGAAGTCGGCCCCTGCCAAGATAGCCAACTCGCTGGCTTTCCGAATGTTGGAAACACTCTTCAGCTCACCTGTCTCAAGAATCACCTTCAGATGCACCGGAGCCTTGCAAATGTCGCGCACAGCCTGTATCTCGTTATAAACCTCGTCATAGTCTCCTTCAAGGAAAGTGCCTCTCGAGATGACCATATCAACCTCGTCAGTGCCTTGCTCAACGCAAAATTCAACCTCTTTCTTCTTCAACTCGAACGGCATCTGTCCCGACGGGAAGGCGCACGCCACCGTTGCCACTTTTATCCCACTGCCTTTCAGCAAAGCCTTCGCCTGCTTCACAAACGGACTGTAGATACAGATGGCAGGGACAGATATGCCCATGTCATTATTTTGAAAATCAATGGCTTGTGTACAAAAGGCATCAATCTTAGCAGCGTTGTCGGAAGCCTCCAAAGTGGTGAAGTCAATACTCTGGAAGATGGTCTTCAAAGCCTCACGACGCCCGCTGTATTCGCTTTGTCTTTTAATAATCGACTCAATTCTCGCCTGAAGCTCTTCCTCAGTATAATCATAAGATTTGAAGTTCATAATTTTATATTTTGATGACTTGCAAAGATACAAATATTTTTCATAATTTTGCAGCGAAAAAAATAAAGCCATTAGCTATTAGTTTTTAGCCATTAGCTGACGGCTCATGATTAGTGGCAAATGAAAAAATATCTTATAATAATCGCTTTATCACTTTGCACGACAACGGTTTTCAGCCAGATGACCAAGGAAAACGACTACGGCATCAATACTTTAAGTTTTGAGGTGAGAACCGATTTCGACTATTACTCGCAAAACGACAGCTCCTACACCGGCTTCACCGGAAGGTATCTCAATTTCATATTGAAAGGCGACATCAACGAGCATTTTTACTATGTTTATCGTCAGAGAATCAATAAGATACAAAGCATTGCCAACTTCTTCGACGCCACCGATTATCTTTATATCGGATGGAGAATCACCAAAAACATCTCCTGGACAGCAGGTAAGGAGGTTGTGGCGATGGGTGGCATAGAGTACGACCTCGCCCCTATCGACATATATTTCCACTCGCGTTCGTGGGAGCTTGACTGTTATCAGTTCGGCACCGATGTCTCGTACACCACCGATGACGAGAAGAACATCTTCACTTTGCAGCTCACCAACTCGCCTTTCGGCAAAGGACTCTACAGCGGCTTGTACAACTACAGTGTGCATTGGCGCGCCGACTACAAATATTTCGGTCCGGTGTGCTCCATCAATATGTTTGAGGTGAACAAAGGCTCATTCCTCAACGTGGTGGCTCTCGGCACGACCTACAGCTTCGGCATCGTTGACGGCAGCCTCGACTTCCTGCACCGCGCCTCAACAGAGCAGAAGGAGTACCTCGGTCACGATTACACTTTCATCGGTCAGATTGGTGTCAGTCTCTTTAAAGAAAAGCTGCATGTCTATGTCAAAGGAGGCTATGATTTCAACGACGCGCAGCCGGCAGAGACGACTGTCGAGACAGCCTTCGACCCATACGTCACGCCGGGTACCGACATGAAGACCTACGGCGGCGGCTTTGAGTTCTTCCCCATCAACGGAAGCAAGAGCCTGCGTCTGCACGGATTCTTCGCCGTCAACGACACCAAGGGCGAGGAGGTGCTGTATCAATGCAACTTAGGTTTGACTTGGAGACTCAATTTCATCAAAAGATAAGATTTAAGGACAATGAACATAAGAAACTGGCAGTTTTTAAGCAAGCGACGTCTTGAGGCGGGAATCTTCCTCTTCGTCTTCGCTCTGTTTTTCGGATTTCTGGGTACGAGGATGGGTGCCGCCAACATGCTGAACACCATCATGCAGACAGCGTATCATCTGCTTTTGGAGACCGTCTTCTTCCTGATGGCGGTGTGCGTGGTGTCGGGTGCTCTCGGCAAGCTCCTCGTGGAGTTCGGCGTGGTGCGACTCATCGAGTACATACTCCGTCCACTGATGAGGCCTCTCTACAACCTCCCGGGCGTGGCGGCTCTCGGCGGCATCCTGACGTTTTTGTCGGACAACCCCGCCATCATCACCTTGTCGAAAGACAAGTATTTCGCTCATTATTTCAAGAAATACCAGCTCGCCTCCCTGACCAATTTCGGCACCGCTTTCGGAATGGGCCTGGTAGTCATTTTCTATATGCTGGGTCTCGGATTCCTGAAGGGAGCCTTGGTGGGTTTGCTTGGTGCTATCATCGGCAGCATCGTCTCCACGCGTCTCATGCAGCGTTTCACCCTCAAGGCATATCCTGAGCTTGACGCGCTTGAGAACCCCGAGGGCGGCGACGAGCAGAAGATCTCGTTCAAGTCACAGGGTAACGCCTTCATGCGTTTCCTCGACGCCATCCTCGACGGCGGCAAGGAAGGCGTGAGCATAGGTCTTGCCATCATCCCGGGGGTGCTAATCATCTCCACCATAGTGATGATGCTCACTTTCGGGCCGGCCACAGGAGACGGATACAGCGGCGTGGCATACGAGGGCGTGCCTGTGTTGCCTTATCTCGCCGGAAAAATCGACTTCGTGTTTGAATGGCTCTTCGGCTTCAAGAGTCCTGAGTTAGTGGCGTTCCCTATCACCTCGCTCGGCGCCGTAGGCGCCGCGCTCGGTCTGCTGCCCAAGTTCATCGCCGAAGGCATCGTCGATAACAACGCTATCGCCGTGTGTACCGCCATCGGGATGTGCTGGAGCGGATTCCTCAGCACACACACCGCCATGCTCGACTCCCTCGGCCACCGCGAACTCATCCCCAAGGCCATCGGCGCACATACCATCGGAGGACTCGTGGCAGGCATATCAGCTCACTGGATTTTCGTTTTATTGGCTCTAATATTCTGACAATGGACAAGGTTGTGCTTGGCAAGACAGGCTTCAGCGTCAACAAAAACGGCTTCGGCGCACTGCCTATACAACGCATCTCGAAAGATGAGGCGGCACGTCTGCTCCGCAAGGCATTCGACAACGGGATAACATATTTCGACACCGCGCGTTTCTATACCGACAGCGAGGAAAAGATGGGGCATGCGCTCTCCGGCATCCGCGACAAGGTGATAATAGCCACAAAAACAGGCGCCACCACGGCAGAGGGCTTCTGGAAAGACCTCGCGACGAGCCTCGGACTGCTCAAGACCGACTATATCGACCTTTATCAGTTTCATAACCTCGCCTTCTGTCCCAAACCTGACGACGGCACAGGGCTTTATGAGGCGATGCTTGAAGCAAAAAAACAAGGCAAGATTCGTCATATAGGCATCACCAACCATCGTTTAAAAATAGCGAAAGAAGCAATAGAATCAGGACTTTACGAGACGTTGCAGTTCCCGTTCTCATACCTCGCGTCCGACAAGGACATGGAGATTGTGGAGATGTGCAAGGTCGCCGATATGGGGTTCATCTGCATGAAGGCACTCTCCGGCGGACTCATCACCGACTCGGCGACGGCCTACGCCTTCCTGAACCAATACGCGCACGTGCTGCCAATCTGGGGCATACAGAAGGAGAGCGAACTCGACGAGTTCATCTCTTATCAGGACAACCCGCCTGTCATGACGGAGAAACGCTGGGCAAAGGTCAACAAAGACAAGGAAGAGCTGTCGGGCGACTTCTGTCGCGGCTGCGGCTACTGTCTGCCCTGCCCCGCCGGGATATATATCCCCGACTGCGCCCGAATGAGCCTATATCTGCGACGCGCACCGCTCAGCGTGTATCTCGGCGACGAATACAAAACCAAGATGGAGAAGGTGAAAGACTGCCTGCACTGTAACCAATGCCGCAAAAAATGCCCCTACGGACTCGACACGCCTGCACTACTGCAAAAAAACTACGAGGACTTCCTGACGTTTTTGTAGCTTGTCACCGCCATATCGACCGGAATGATATGTGATGGATAAATCTCCTGCATTAAAATTGATTTGTAATATTTAAAAAGCGGTTGTTTCTCGCCAAAAGTAAAATGACATCGCATTTTTTCTCTTTTATTTAAAATTTTTCTATCTTTGCGACGTTATTTCAGAAAATCGGGTTTTCGTCATGATAAAAAGAGTCTATAAGTTCGGTGGCGCCTCGGTGAAAGATGCCGATGCCGTGAGAAATCTCAAGAAAATCCTTGAGAATGAAGACCGTAGCGACCTGATGCTCGTCATCTCCGCAATGGGTAAGACCACCAACGGCATCGAGAAGGCTCTGAAAAACTTCCGCGACAACGACGGTCATCTTCCCATCGGCGCACTCCAGGAACTCATGGAATATCATGAGAAAATAATGCTTGAGCTATTCGACGAAGACACTCAACATCCTGTGTTTGAGACGGTTACGAATTTGTTCCTGGATCTGTACCTCAGTCTTCAGGAAACAGGCTACGACTACGACTATCAATACGACCAGACCATCAGCTTCGGCGAGATGCTGTCAACCACGATAATCTCGGCTTATCTCAACGACAACGGCATCAAAAACCGGCTCCTCGACGCGCGCGACTACATCATCACCGACCATGATTTCAGGGCGGCGAACGTCGATTTCGACGAGAGCCGCTTGAGGATAGAGAAACTGCAACGCGAACACGACGGCACCTTGTATATTGTGCAAGGTTTCATCGGAGCGTCAACAAAACCCGTGGTCACCACCACCCTCGGTCGCGAAGGCTCCGACTACACTGGTGCCATCTTTGCTAACCTCTTGGATGCCAACGAGTTATCAGTATGGAAAGACGTTGACGGAGTGCGCAACGCCGACCCGAAACGCTTCCCGAAGACAGAAAAGATTCCGCATCTCTCCTACTCAGAAGCCACCGAGCTGACGTTCTACGGCGCCTCGGTGCTTCATCCGAAGACCACTAAACCATTGCAAAACAAGAACATACCGCTAAAGGTGCGCTGTTTCCTCGACGCCTCGTTAGAGCCTACCGTCATCGACGGCAGCGACGAGTTCATCAGCTATGTGCCCTCGTTCATAGTGAAAGACAACCAGATGCTCGTCACCATACGCCCACGCGACTTCTCGTTCATGAACGAGCAGAACCTCGGCGTCCTCTTCGCCATGCTCAACGAGCTGAACATCCACGCCAACATGATTCAGACCTCCGCCCTCGACCTTTCAATATGCATCGACGAGGACGAGCGCAAACTCCGGCAGCTCATCGCCTCACTCGAACAGTCGTTCATCATAAGATATAACGCCGGCCTGCAGCTGTTTACCATCCGTCATTACGAAAACGGCATCGAGAAAGAATTTGTCAAAGATAAAAGAGTCTTCGTGGAACAACGAAGCCGCAGCACGTTGCAGTTAGTGATATCGTAAAAATGGGACGCAGTACACCACGTCCCATCTAAAGTCTAAGGTCTAAAGTCTAAGGTCTCTATTCCGCCCAGTTCAAAATCTTCCGGAAATCATATTCCTCAGGGTTCTCAACGAATTGTTTCGCGCCCTCGTAGTCGGCCGGGGTGATGTACTGCATGCAGTGGTTGAACACCAATTTCGCCTTCTCGCCCTGCATGTTAACCAAACGCGGCTTCACCTTGCCGTGCTCATCTTCGACATCTTTCAGATACAACGGACTCACCTGACCTTTCGGGTCGGCTGTCACCATGGCGCCTGTGATGCCCATGTCGAACAACTTCTTCACGCCGTAGCCGAGGATGGTGCAATATTGCAAGTCGAAACCACATGGATCGACGCAGCGTATTTCATAGCCTATCTCCACCGGACGGCTCTTGATGTTCAGGCCTAACATCTTCAAGCGTTGCTGCAGTAACATATTGAAAATGTGCGCCTTACTCACGTTGCCAAGCTCCGGATGTCCATGCTCGTCGTAGGTGAAGTTCACGCCTGAGTTATGAATCTCCTCGTCTGTCATGAAGTGGAACACTCCCTCTGAAACGCTCGCCACGCCGTAGTCGATGCCAAGCATCTTGCGTTTAATCATCGAGCTGATGATGAGTCTCATAATCTTGTCGAATGTCACCTCTGTCTTATAGAACATCTCCGGGATGATAATCATCGGGTAGTGGCATGCGTAGCCCATTCCGAATGCGAGGTGACCGGCCTCGCGACCCATCGCCGACACCACGAACCAGTTGCCGCTGGTGCGTGCGTCTTCATACACCGTCTGCAAGATCCTTACGCCCGCTTCCTTGGCGGAATAATATCCGAAAGTGGGGCTGCCTTCAGGCAACGGCAGGTCGTTGTCGATAGTCTTGGGCACGTGGATGTTCTGAACATGTACATTATTGGCAAGCAAGAACTTAGAGATGCGGTTCGCAGTCGAGGCCGTGTCGTCGCCTCCGATGGTCACCAAGAGGTTCACGTCGTTTTTCACGAAGAAATCAACGTTAAACTCCTCGTCTTTCGGTTTGTAACGGCTCATCTGCAAGGCCGAGCCGCCCATCTTCATGATTTGGTCGGCATAGAGAAAGTCGATGTCAACCGTCCTCGGATTCGGTTTGAACAGATTTTTATAACCTTCATGGAGACCAATGACGCGGAACCCGTCGGTCAGAAATGTCTTTGCCACGGTACTCACCACCGTGTTGATGCCTGGTGCCGGACCGCCGCCGGCGAGAATAACTATTGACTTCATATTCACTAATGTTTATTAAACCTTCAATAAAACTTGTCATTTCAGGCTTGTCCATAAGCCCTCTGTCCGATAGCATATTGGCATGGAAGATTTCTCCACTCCGTTTCACTTCGGTCGAAATGACAAATGCAAAGTTACAAAAAACCTAAATCAATCCAATATTTTTTTCAAAAAAATAATCATTTTTCATACCGAAATTTTTGTTATTTTTGCAGATTTAAAGATAATACGCATTTGTTGATATGTATAGTTTCATTTCCGGAAGCGTCGTTGAGAAGAATCCGACATACGTAGTGCTTGATAATCAAGGCATTGGATATTTCATAAATATCACTTTGAACACTTTCACCGCCATTGGGGAGCAAGAGAGGGTGAAGCTCTTCGTGCATCTTGCAATCAGGGAAGATGCCCACACCTTGTATGGTTTCTACTCGGAGAGCGAGCGCGAGCTGTTTCTTCAGCTCATCACGGTGTCGGGTGTGGGATGCAACACCGCCCGCCTCATATTGTCATCGATGACAGTGAAGGAGGCTGTTGACGCCATCGCCAACAACAACATACGCATGATTCAGGCAGTGAAGGGCATAGGTGCCAAGACAGCCCAGCGCATAGTCGTTGACCTCCACGACAAGGTCGGAAAACTCGAGGCGGGCGATGAAATTTCACCCGTCGGACACAATACATTGAAAGATGAGGCGTTATCAGCATTAATGGTCTTGGGCTTCAGCAAGGCAAGCATCGAGAAGACGTTGGATAAACTGCTGAAACAGATGGAGAACCCATCGGTCGAGGATCTTATTAAAGAATCACTGAGATTGTTGTAAATTATGATTTTTGACAAATTAAAATATATCATAACATCAGTGCTGCTGTGCCTATGCATGGGTCTCTGGGCGCAGGACGGCAACCCTGACAACGCCAACGAGACGGGCATCATGCTCAAGGAGCCGTCGAATGTGACACACACCATCGAATACGACCCCGTCTCCGGACAATATGTCTTTGTCAGCAAAGTCGGCGACTTCATCATCAGCGACCCCGTCTATATGACCCAGGAGCAGTACTCCGATTTCGTGCGACAGAAAGCCATCAAGGATTACTGGAAAGACCGCCGCGAGTCGTCGGCAGGCAACAACAACGGCAACTCCCTCATCCCGCCTATCTACATAGGAGGCAAGGTGTTCGAGAAGGTCTTCGGCAGCAACACCATCGACATCAAGCTGCAAGGCTCCGCCGACGTGACATTCGGCATCAAATACCAGCGCCGCCGCGACCCATCGCTCACCGTGGCGCAACAACGTACCACCAACTTCGACTTCAACGAGAACATACAGCTCAGCGCCTCAGCGAAAATAGGCGAAAGAATACAGTTCAGGATGAGCTACAACACCAAGACACAGTTCTCTTTTGAAAACAAGTTCACCTTGAAATATGAAGGCGATGAAGACGACATCCTGCAACTCTTAGAGGCGGGCAATGTCAACATGCCGCTCAGAAGCACCTTGATTTCCGGCACACAATCGCTGTTCGGATTCAAGACACAGCTGAAGTTCGGCAAGACAACAGTGACAGCCATAGCGTCGTATCAGGAAAGCGAGACACAAAACATCACCGTGAATGGAGGCGCGCTGACACAGGAGTTCGAGCTGGAAGCCACCGACTACGAGGAAAACCGCCACTTCTTCCTTAACCAGTACTTCCGCGACCATTATGAAGAAGCCCTCGCCACACTGCCGACGGTGACGTCAAGCATCAACATCACGAAAGTGGAAGTGTGGGTGACAAATACCGGCTCTAACTACGAGAACTGCCGTAACATAGTGGCATTCACCGACTTAGGCGAAGGCAAGGATGAATGGATCTACAACCATGACAAAGTCATGGCGACAGCTTACGGACAGGCTTATCCCGACAACTCGGCCAACACTCTCATCCAGAGCATGGACACGGCGCAGATACGCGACCTCAACAGCGTGACGGCCTATCTCACCGGTCAGGGCTACACCTCCGGCCGTGACTTCGAGAAGATACAAAAGGCGAGAAAACTCAGCTCCAACGAATATTCCATCAACAGAAAGCTGGGCTTCATCACGCTCAATATCACACTGAACTCCAACCAGACCCTCGCCGTCGCTTACCAATATACAGTGATAGGTCAAGACGGCGTGTTTCAGGTAGGTGAGTTTTCCGACCAAGGCATCAGAGAACCTAACATCTTGGTAACCAAGATGTTGAAGAGCACTACCATCAACACTAAGATGCCAATGTGGAACCTGATGATGAAAAACGTATATAACATCAAGGCGTATCAGGTGGCATCGACTAACTTCACGATGAACATCCTTTATCTCGGCAACGACAACGGTGTGGCGACGGGCTACTTCGCCGATGCTCCGGACGACATCAAAGGCACCTCGTTGCTGAACCTCATGGGCATGGACCGTTTGAACTCGCAAAACAACCCGGTGGCGGGCGGTGACGGAATGTTCGACTTCATCAACGGGGCAGCCACCAACGGCGGCACCATCAACGCGGCGACAGGACGTATCTACTTCACCGTGCTGGAACCTTTCGGCAGCCAGATAAGAAACAAAATATTCCCGGACAACCCTGAACTCGCCGACAAATACGCATACGACTCGTTGTATGCCCTCACGAAAGTCATGGCGGAACAATACACCGACAAGAACAAATACCGCCTTGAAGGACGTTACACCTCCTCGTCGGGAAGCGAAATCAACCTCAACGCACTCAACGTGCAACAAGGCTCGGTGCATGTGACGGCAGGCGGCATACCTCTGACAGAGAACGTGGACTATACCGTGGACTACACCCTCGGACGCGTGACGATTCTTAACGAGGCGCTCCTCAATTCAGGCACGTCAATCAATGTGTCGTTAGAAAACAACAGCGCGCTGTCAACCATCAAGAAGACGTTCCTCGGAGCGCGTGTGGAACATGAGATAAACCCGACATTCATCATCGGCGGCACCGTCTTGCATCTCAGCGAGAGAGCCTATACCACGAAGGTGAACTACAACGACGAGCCTATCTCCAACACCATCTACGGATTCGACATCAACTACCAGACCGACTCGCAGTGGCTCACCGACGTCCTCGACAAGCTGCCGCTCTATGAGGCGAAGACGACATCGAGAATCACCGTGTCAGGAGAATTTGCACGATTCATCCAAGACATCAACAAAGACTCCGCACAATCAGGCACCTCCTATATCGATGACTTTGAAGGCGCAAAGTCAACCATCGACATGCACCAATGGAATTTCTGGCATCTCGCCAGTACCCCGCAAAGCCAGCCGGCACTCTTCCCCGAAGGCAACGCCACAGGCTTGAGAAACGGCATGAACCGCGCCAAACTCGCATGGTACACCATCGACCAGTCGGTGTTCTACGACAGATACGGCAACCTGCTGCCGTCAAACATAAGCAATGAAGAGCTGTCAGACCACCGTGTGCGCCAAGTGCTGATTACAGAGATTTATCCTAAGAAAGACATACAGGCAGGCACCTCGACCAACATGTCGATACTCAACCTCGCCTATTATCCAAACCAACGCGGCCCTTACAACTACGACACCGACAACATCGACAACGACGGCTATTTCACCGACCCCGAGAGACGTTGGGGCGGCATCATGCGCGCCATCGAGTCGTCGGACTTCAACTCCACCAACGTGGAATACATAGAGTTCTGGATGATGGACCCTTACTATGAAGGTCAAGACCTGTCGAATGTCGGCCAGCTGTATTTCAACCTCGGCGACGTGTCGGAAGACATCCTCCGTGACGGACGCAAGGCTTACGAACACGGCCTCCCGACGACCGCCACCGTGGAAAATGTCGATACCACCGTGTGGGGACGCGTGCCGTCACTGCAAGCTCTCGTCAACGCGTTCAACTCCGAACCGACATCACGACCTTATCAAGACATAGGCTACGACGGCTTGAACGACGACGACGAACGCTCGTTCTTCTCCGGATTCCTCAACACCATGAGGACGAAACTAAGCTCCGACGCTTTCGAGAAACTCAACGCCGACCCGTCGTCCGACGACTACCATTACTTCAGAGGCTCCGATTACGACAACAACCCCGTATATAGCAGCATCCTTGAACGTTATAAGAACTACAACGGCAACGAAGGCAACTCACCTTCCGAGACGCAATATACGGAGAACTACACCACTAACAACACCACTTTGCCCGACCAGGAGGACATCAACAACGACAACACTTTGAGTGAGTCGGAAAACTACTATCAGTATGTCGTCGAGCTTGACCCTGACAAGATGCAGTCGGGACAGAACTTCATCGCCGACATGCGTGATGCCACGGTACAGCTGCCTAACGGCACCACAAAACAGGTGAAATGGTATCAGTTCCGCATCCCGATCCGCGAGCCTAACAGAGTCGTAGGCAACATCGAAGGATTCAGCTCCATCCGTTTCATGAGGATGTTCCTCAAGGGCTTCAAGAGCGACATAGTGCTACGTTTCGCCACTTTGGACCTCGTCCGCGGTGAGTGGCGCACCTACACCAACGCCATTCAGGCGCCAGGCGAATACCAGCCCGGTGACCAGACCAGCCACACCACTTTCGAGATGTCGGCCGTCAACCTTGAGGAAAACAGCGCGCGTTTCCCGGTGCCTTACTGCATCCCTCCGGGCATCCAGCAGGAGGTTTACACAGGAGCGACCTCCACGGTGCGCCAAAACGAACAGGCACTGCAGCTGGCAGTCAAGAACCTCGTCGATGGCGACGCCCGCGGGGTGTATAAGACCACCGAATTCGACTTCCGGTTCTACAAACACCTGAAGATGTTCGTCCACGCCGAGAGCATGTTTGAGACAGACCCCGTGCATGACGGCGACGTGACGGTGTTCATACGCTTCGGCACCGACCTCACCGACAACTATTACGAATACGAGGTGCCGCTGACGATGACACCGTGGAGGACATCGGTAACCGACGAATATGCCATCTGGCCGGAAGCCAACAAGTTCGACATCAATTTCGACAAGGTGGTGAACGTGAAAGCCAACCGCAACAGTGCCATCGCCAATGGCAACACCAACGTGAAAGTCAACAGGCTGTACACCGAACGCGACGGCAACAACTACATCAAGGTGCTCGGCAACCCGACCATCAGCGAGGTGCGTTCCATGATGATAGGCATCAGAAACCCCCGACGTGACGACGAGGTGCCACAGGACAAGAGTGTCATAGTATGGATTAACGAGTTGAGGATGACCGACCTGAGCAGCAACGGAGGCTATGCCGCCACAGGACGCATCGAAGCGACGCTGTCAGACCTCGGACGTGTGGCGGTGGCAGGCTCTTATAAGTCGTCAGGATTCGGCTCTTTGGAGACAAAAATCACTGAGAACCAACTCCTCTCTAACGCATATTACAGCGTGGCGGCCGACATCGACCTCGGCAAATTCATGGTGCAGGACAAAACCGGCATCACCGTGCCTATACACGTCGATCATAACAAAACCACCATCACGCCGGAGTACAACCCTCTCGACCCTGACATCAAATACAAGAGAGCTCTCGAAGACCTCAGCGACAGCGGCAAAGACTCTCTCAACGCCATCGCCAGAGACATCACCACTCAGACGAGCTTCAACATCACCAATATGCACAAAAACCGCGTCGGCAGCAAGAAACCACATTTCTGGAATGTGGAGAACTTCAACGCATCGTACGCCTATACCAGCCAGGAACAGACCAATCCCGACATGGAATACAACCGTCAGAAGACCTACCGCGGAGGCATAGGCTACACCTATAGCACCGGCGCAAAGCCTTGGACACCATTCGCAAAGAAGAAATGGGCCGCATCGTCGTATATGACGCTCTTGAAAGACTTCAACCTCTATTATCTGCCGAAGAGCTTCTCGTTCAACACGGAGATGTACCGCCAGACACACGCACAAAAGATGCGCAACAAGTCGTCGGGACTCATCATCACCAACGAGACCGTCGCCAAGAGCTGGGACTGGTCGCGCAACTACGATTTCCGTTATGACCTGACGAAAAACCTCAACTTCACGTATAACGCCACATCGCAGGCATACATCTACGAGCCTACAGGCAACCCCGACCGTGGCACCGAGGAATGGAAGGCCAACCGCGACACCATACGCGACGAACTGATGAAATTCGGCTCCATATCGCGTTTCAACCAAAGCGTGAAGGCAAGCTATACCATACCTATTAATAAGGTGCCTTTCTGCGACTGGCTCGGCTCTACCGTGAGTTACACAGGCAACTACCGCTGGACAGCCAGCTCCCGCGCCACACAGACACGCCTCGGCAACTCCATAGAAAACGACAACAGCATACAGTTTAACGCCACCGCCGACCTGACAAAACTGTACAACAAGTCGAATTATCTCAAGACTCTGACAGCACCTAAACGCAGCAACAACAGCAACAGCCGCATAAGAGGCCTTGACAACAGAAAACCCGACACCATCACGCCAAAGCAGAAAGACAACATCGGCAAATCGATAGTCGATAACGCCGTACGCGTGCTCATCAGCGTGAAGAAAGTGTCGTTCACCTACAGCCAAAGCGACGGCGTGGGGCTGCCGGGCTTCATGCACGAGCCTAACCTGTTCGGAATGAGTAACTCCATGGCACCCGGACTCGGCTTCGTGATTGGTCAGAACAACAACATCCTTAACCACGCCATCAGCAACGGATGGCTGAGCACCGACTCGACCTTCAACCAACCGTACACCGAGCGTCATACCGACCAATATAATTATAAGGTGCAGATGGAGCCGTTCACCGACCTCAAGATTGAAGTGTCGGGGACACGCAACTATGCCAAGAACTTCTCCGAGTATTTCCGCGCCGACGACATGGGCATCTTCCAGTTCTTCACCCCCACCACCGGCGGCAACTACAGCATCTCATACATGATGACCGCCACCTCTTTCACCGATGGCGACAAGCTCTTCGACAACCTCCTCAGCTACCGCAGGGAGATAGCCGAACGCCTCGCACATCAAAATTCGGCGTGGGTGGGCATGGGAGAGCCTTATGTATATGATGAAGACGGTAACGCACAATATCCATACGGCTACTCGTCGTCATCGCAGGAAGTGATAACATACGCCTTCCTCGCGGCATACAGCGGCACAAGCCCGAGCAACGTGTCACTGTCGTTGTTCAGGAAGTTCGCACTGCCTAACTGGAGCGTCAACTTCACGGGTCTGACAAAGATCCCTGCCTTGAAGAAGATTTTCAAAACCATCAACCTGACACACTCCTATAAGTCGTCGTTCTCCATCTCGTCGTGGAGTAACAACATCAACTACGACGCGAGCAACCAGATGGCGGTGTTCTCTGGCACCAACACCAAGATTCCGGAGTACGACATCACCCAAATCCTCGTCACAGAACAGTATTCGCCTCTCATCGGCGTGACGATGGCATTCAACAACACCCTCACACCTTCTATCGAATACAAGAAGTCAAGGACAGTGACTCTCGGATTCAGCAATAACCAGATCACCGAGGTCAACGGAAGGGAGATCGTCATCGGATGCGGATACACGTTTAAAGACCTTGGCTTCAGCATGTCGTTGATTGACGGCAGCAACGCGAAGAAGGTGAGCAACGACCTCAAGCTGAAACTCGACATCGGGTTCAGGAGAGACAAGACCACGTTGCGCAGCATCGACGAGCGTCAGAGCCAGGTGTCATCAGGCCAGGACAAAATCAACGTGTATCTCACAGGCGACTACACTCTCAGTCAGCGACTCACGGTGCAGCTGTTCTTCAAATACGACATGACCAACCCGTTCATCGCCAACGCATATAAGACGACCAACGTCTTCGCCGGCATCACAGGACGCTTCAGTCTGACACAATAAAAAATATTTTTTGAAGAATTAATTTTGATGAAATAAAAATCGTATTTTTGCGGTGTGAATAATTTGTAAAATCAATTTCAAATAAAAGATATGAATATTCCAACAAACTTAAAGTACACAAAGGATCACGAATGGATCCGTTTAGAAGGAGACAACGCATACATCGGCATCACCGATTATGCACAACATGAACTTGGCGACATTGTTTTCGTTGATGTTGACACACTTGACGAGACACTTGAAGCCGAAGAGACTTTCGGCACCATCGAGGCGGTGAAGACCTCATCAGAGATGTTCATGCCTGTTGGCGGCACAGTCATCGAATTCAACGAGGAACTCGCCGACGCGCCTGAGAAAGTGAACAGCGACCCATACGGCGAAGGCTGGATCATCAAAGTCGAGGTCACCAATGCAGCTGAGATGGATAACCTCCTCGACGCGGAAGCTTACAAAGCCCTCATCGGATAATCATTGGAACGTCTGACAAGACATATATACCCCGGCTTACTCTGCGGCATCATCATCATGATACTCTGCGGCTTGCCGGGGTCTTATTTCCCGACAGTCAGGACTTTCTGGGAATGGCTCGGACCCGACAAGCTGGTGCACGCACTGATGTTTGCCGTGTTGGCTTTCATGATAGCCTTCGGCTACCGTGACGAATACCGCCAACGTGACAAACAGTACCGCGTCAGACTACAGGTCGCCACATTCCTGATTTCGGTGTCATACGGCGCCCTGACGGAAGTCCTGCAACATTATCTCTTTAGAGGCCGCTGCGGTAGCGTTTATGATTTCTTCGCCGACGTAATCGGTTGTGTATTAGGCATTTTCATATTTAAAATCGCTTTCAGAAAAAAAATATTAAAAAATTAGTCGCAGATTCAATAATTTTTGCTAACTTCGCAGCGTTATTTAAATAAGATTAAAATTATACATTATGGAAATAAAAAAATCACCTAAAGCAGATCTTGACAGCAAGAAACTGACCTTCACTTTAGTGGGATTGGTCATCGCTTTATTCGTTGTTTGGCGTGTTTTTGAATACAGGAGCTACGACAAGCAGAATTTGGACACCTTCGCGAGACAGGTGGAAGTCATTGAGGAAGAAATGGTTGAAATCACAAAACAAGAGCAACCGAAGCCACAAGTGCAAGCCCCCAAACCTCAGGTGACGCAGATTCAGGTTGTGGAAGACGATGTGGAAGTTGAAGACATCGACATCAATGCCGAGGTTGACCAAGATGAGATTATCGAGGAGTACGTTTACGATGCCCCGGAAATCGAAGATGAGGAAATCGAGGAAGAAGAGATTCTCAAAGTCGTGGAAGAGATGCCTGATTTCCCGGGCGGAATCCAGAAGCTGCTTGAATACATCCAGAAAAACACCAAATATCCTATGATGGCGCGTGAAAGCGACATCCAGGGAACCGTTTATGTAGGCTTCGTCGTGGAGAAAGACGGCTCGATAAGCAACGTCCAGGTGCTGCGTGGCATCGGAGGCGGATGCGACGAGGAGGCTATGCGCGTGGTTGAAAGCATGCCGAAATGGAAACCAGGAAAACAACAAGGCAACCCGGTGCGCGTGCAGTATATGGCTCGCGTGGTGTTTAAACTGCAATAGTTTTGAAATTTCATTTTCCTGCGGTGTTAATCGTAAGAATTTTATTTGTTTTAATAAGTGTGTTTTTTAGGGAAGGGGCACGATGAGATCGCGTCCCTTTGTTGTCAAATCAACACCTATACAACCGATGGACACAAAAAAATACAAAATCAAAATCTTTGGCAGTAAAGAGATGCCAAGCTACCTGCTCGAAAAGGACAACGTCGTGCGCATAATTCTTTTCACGACAGTGTATTCCCTCGTGTTCATCAACATCTTCAGGCCTTTCAACTCAGAGACGTGGATTCCCAACAACAACAGCACCAACTATTTCATGTACTCGTCATTCATGGTGCTGATAGGCATGGTGGTGGTGTCGATAAGCCGCATAATCATGAACTTCGTGGTGAAAAAAGTGCAGCTCACCTTCCCCGACTATGTCATCTGGCTCGTCAGCGACGCCGTGCTGCTCTCTATTTTCTATGTCTTCGTGGCCTATAAAGTGGGATTCATCGACAATTTCCTCAAAGACAACCCCGACATGACCCTATGGGAGGCCATCTTCAGCATCTTCCGTAAATCGACCGCCAACACCGTGTGGATGCTGCTTATACCTTACACCATTTCACTCCTTTTCCTTGACAACCAACATCTTAAAACCAGAATCAAGGAGATGGGCGACAAAGGCGCCGGCAGCAATATCATACATTTCAAAGACGAGAAAGGCGAGATACGACTCTCTATCAACGTGGAAAACGTGTTATTCGCGGAAGCGTCGGATAACTATGTGACTATCAAATACATAAATAACGACAGGATTGTCGATTTCCTGCTTCGCACCAACCTCAAAAAGCTCTCCGAAGACCTGCGCGACACCCCGATACAACGCTGTCACCGCTCATATATGATAAACCTGCTGCACGTCACGTCGCTGAAAAAAGACCAGACAGAGTTCATCATACAGTTCGACACCACCAGCATCAAGGACATCGCCGTGTCGAAGACGTACCAGGAATTCATCATGGAAGCATTCATGAAATACCAGAAATAGCTTGAAAAAGGTTCTCGCCATATTGTTTCTGCTGAGCCTCCTTCCCTTTGCGGAGATGAATGCCCAAATCAACCACAAGCACTACATCTTGATGGGCAAAATAGAGCTTTCGAAGGAGAATTATTCCGAAGCCATCAAGAATTTCAACGTCGCCATCATCGCGAAGCCCAACGATTTCGAGGCATATTTCCTTCGCGGGATAGCCAAATACAGTCTGGACGACTACGGCGGTGCCGTCGATGACTTCAGCCGGACGTTAGAGATACATCCGTTGTATGTGCGAGCCTACCATTACCGTGGCGTCGCCAACGACCGTCTCGCCAACTATGCCGATGCCATGGCCGACTACAAGCACGCCATCACTCTCGACCCCTTCAGCGAGGAGCTGCACATAGCGTCAGGCTCCACACTCATGCACCTCAACGACTATCAAAACGCCGTGGCGGAATTTGATACCGCTTTGATTATCAACCCTGAAAACGCCAACGCCTTTATCTCGCGAGGCATCGCCAAACGCTATCTCAACGACCTTGACGGAGCTCTCGCCGACATGAACAGTGCCGTGTATAACGACTTCTTCAACATCGAGGCGGTGGCCCGACGCGGCATGATAGAACTTGAACGTGAGGACTACGAGGCCGCGATGAGCGACTTCAACAACGCACTGCGCATGGACAAAGACAACCCTCTGATATATTTCAACAGGGCGGTGGCTTACCTTAACCTCGGCGACACCACGGCGGCGTTGCGCGACTATGAGAAAGTCAACAACCTCGACCAGCGCAACGCCCTCACCTACTTCAACCGCGCCATCATTTACTCTCTGCGCCAAGACTACGACGTGGCTCTCGCCTTATATAATAAGGTGATAGAGATAAACCCGCAAAACATATACGGCTACTTCAACAGAGGCATACTGTTTTACAAACTGAAGGACTGGGACGAGGCCGAGAACGACTTCTCCAAAGTGATTGAGCTGTTTCCCGACTTCATCGACGCCTGGATGAACAGAGCCGTGGTGCGATTTGAGAAAAACGACATCCTCGGTGCCGAACAAGACCAATATCGCGCCAAGCAGATAATGGCTTTCGTGAGCGAAGACCAAGCCAACGTTGACTCGCTCTTCGCACATTACTCGAAGATAGATTACAACAAAATCATCAATTTCGAGTCAGACTTCGTGAACGGCAACCGCCAGAAGACGCTCATACAGTTCTCCGACATCGACATCCGGCCGCGTGAGAGTTTCATAGTCAACATCACTGACAACGAGAAATATTACATCGACGCGACACTCAGCCAGATGTCACAAAGCAACAACATGGGCGGGAAACTCGCCTACGTGGTGAACGACCTTTTCGATACCGGCCGCAACTCCTTGTTGAACGACTCTGTCATCAATTCGTTTGACAATCAGAATCTTAGGACTTTTGTCAATGGCATTTACAACTTCGAGATTTACAACTACAACAGAGGTGAGACGTTGTTTGCCTCCCTTCTCGACGACCCTGTCTTAGGCATCTATGCCTGCGTCAACCTGTCGGTTTTGCAGAAAGCTAAAGCCGAGCTGACGGTGACCGACAAGACCTATGAGACCTCCATCTACATAACACAGAAAAAGAGCATTGAAAGTTTCTCGCAGCCTCAGGAAAAGCCCGACTACCGGCAGGCGCTGAGCACCATCACGGGCGTTTTGGGCAAGACCAAGAGGAACCCTTACGTATGGTACAACATAGGCAACATTCATCTTCAGATGCAGGAGTTCGAGAAGGCCGTCGATGACTACACCAAGGCGATACAATACGAGAAAAACCTCGCAGAGGCTTATTACAACCGCGCGCTGACACTCCTTTATCTTAATAACAAGTCGCAGGCTATCAAAGACTTAAGCAAAGCCGGAGAGCTTGGCATACAAGAAGCCTATGTGGTGATGAAACGTTTCTCGGAATAATCAGTTGATAAGCTGAAGCTCCTCCACCTTGCTGAACTTGTGGTTCACGCCATAATCGTCTTCATATTCCATGATGTCAAGCTCAAGCACCTTCATCGTATATGGCTTAGGTATCACGCCGCCGATGTCCATGTGGTAATAGTGTGTGAAACGGTCGTATTCCAACGTCCAGTCAAGCAGTGTGCCCTCGTCTTCCATGACGTCGTCTTCGAGGTTCCATGTCACGGCGGTGCCATCCTCATTATAGCGATAATAAAGCTCATTTTCTTGCCAGACGCCAGGCAGGAGGTCAGCGTCAAACTCGATGTCGTGAAACACCTCAGGCTCAATGACTTCCGGCTCATAATACTTCTTATTGTCGTGAAACCAGATGAAATACACGGCGCATGCCACGCCGAGTGCCGCCAGAATGATTATTATAATCCAAGTGTTCTTTTTCATAGTTAGGTGATTTTGTCAAATATACGGTTTCGCCCTTGCTGACGATATTATTTCTTAAGTTTTATCACTTTTGGAGTCTTGCCTTGATATTGCGGCATGCACATGCCTATCGACGCGTTGATGTAGGTCGGGTCGCAGATGTAATATTTCTTGCCTCCATACATGAATCCGTCGCCGTTGATGTTCACGTCATCGCCGAAATACACGGCAGTCGCCACATGTCCCTCATATTGAAGGCCAATCACTTGGGCGTTGGTGTATTTTTGGACTAACCAAGAGAACAAGGCCGAGCGGTCCTCGCAGTCACAATAAGGATAGCCGATGACTTCCTCCGGATAGAAATACTTCTCGTATCCGAACTGTTCCTCGTCGGTTTTATATTCGAATCCTGTTTGCACGAAATGCAGCAGCATCCCTATGAACTGCGTCGGGGTGTATTCCGATTTCATCTCGTTGAAAGTCTGCTGCAAGACTTTCTGTGCCTCGATGGACACCGACGACACAAAATAAATCGGGAATACAGTCATAGGCACATCGTTGAGATACGCCATGTGAGAGTTGTTGTAAGGCAGGGTGATCTCCCTGTTGTTTGTCAGTTTCACCGTTCTCAGCACGTCGCAGCTACCCATGTTGAGACATTTGTTGAAGTCGAGTCCCATCTGCCGTTTTTCAGAGTCCTGTTTGCAGAAGTCGTATGAATACACAGGCTCTTTAGCCTTGCCGCCGCCATAAACGCAGTAATATTTCACTTTTGTGCCTTGTTCGTCATCCACGAAGCGGAAGAAAGTATAGGAATACACCTGTTTGCTGTTGTCGAGGGCGACGAGCAGCGTCAAGGCGCCCGATTCCTTGCCTCGCGCGATACGGGTCTTGAAATTTCCTTCGTTACGAAGCATGTAGAAGCAAAACAGAACCCTGTCGTTGACGTTTTCGAACATGCTCTCCGACAAAGTGCGCAGCAGGCAGAAATAGCCCCACTCGTTCAAGCCGAAGCCTTTGACAATCAGGTCGATGTCTTGCCATAAGGCGGCTGTCTGCTCACGACATTGCGATATTTTAGAGAAATAATCGGCCACGTTTTTCTCCTCTATGCCGGTGCTTTTTATCTTCAGTTTCGAATCGACGTGCATAGGAATTTGTCTGCCATAGAAATTAAGCATCATATCGGAGCTGTTCTCGATTTTCATTTTCTTCGTCTTGTCGAAATCGGGTGTAGGAAGCTCGACGGCACCGTCTTTCCCGATGCGGTTTCTAACCTCATAACTGTTGGATTCGTTGCCGGAGAACGCCACCGCGATGGAATGTGTCACCTTAGGCAGCTCCTCATCGTTGGCATACGTTATCACCGACGACTCGAAATCGACCTTGTCATCATTGTTTGCGGCCACCGGCGCCGTCTCCACCTTGGGTTTTGAGTAATCAAGACGGTCCTTCTTGAACTCCTCAAAAAGAGCCCATTGTTTTGCCACGAAATCAGCGAACTCGGCATTCATCTTGTCAACATAATCCTGATACTCCTGATTCTTCTCCGCCAGCTTTTGTTGATACGACTGCTGCTTGTCTTTCATCTGCTGTTGCTTCTGCTTGATATACTCCTGATATGCCTCGTCGTCCTGCGGGAAAGCCACAAGAGCCGCAAGAGCGAGGACCACTGTAAAAGCGAGTTTTTTCATATCTGATAAATTTATTTTGCAAAAATAGTAAAAATTTCTTGAAAAAGCACTATCTTTGCAAAAAATATGAAAAACATGTCTTTCAAAAGCATTTTGAAGAAAATAGCCAACAAATACATCATCGCGACGTTGATTTTCGCTGCGATAATCATTTTTTTTGACCAATATAACATTTTCGAGCAGGGCAAAAGCTATAGAAAGTTGCGCAAGGTGAAGAAGCAAGTCGAGTATTACGACCGGGAAATAGAGAAACAGGAGCAGACGCTGCGCGACCTGAAGAGCGACTCGGCATTATTAGAGAAGGTGGCACGCGAGCAGCACATGATGAAACGCGACAACGAGGTGATTTACATCTTGGAGAAAAAATGACAGGCATCAGGGGCGGTCGGATAAATCAAGACAATATTTCGCATATTTTAACGTTATAAGTAAAATCCAAATTTAAAAAAAATGAAGAAGTTATTATTAGCAATGGGAATCGCGGCATTTTTGATGACATCATGCTGCAACAAGCAAGAAAACAAAGGTAATTGCGAAGGCAAAGGCAATTGCAAGGACAAGAAAGAACAATGTGACAAGCATCAGCGCGAGTGCGACCATCACGGTCAGAGACCCGGTGTATGCCCTGAGATGATGGCTGATTTCGACGCCATCGTCAACGCCCTTGTCAACTGGGACAACCTCGACGAGGAGCAGAGAGCCGAGGCCGTCAACATGGCGAAGACCGTCAAGGAGAAAAAAGAGGCCATGGAAGCCAACATGCCTAAAGGCGACTGCTGCAAAGAAGGCAAGGACATGAAGAAAGAAGAGTGCAAGAAACACGAAGGCGGCTGCAAGCATGAGGAAGGCAAGAAATGCGACGGCAAATAATCTTCCGGCGACAAACTGAGACAAAGGTGCAAAGTGTGAGAAAAACGCTTTGCACTTTTTTGTTAAAATTCTTTTACAGATAAAGAAAAATCCTTATCTTTGCACGCTAAATGTTTTTGAATTCAAAATTAACTAAAACATACGAAAATATGGCAGAAAAGAAATTTATGACATGTGATGGCAACCAGGCTGCGGCCCATGTTGCATACATGTTCAGCGAAGTAGCCGCCATTTATCCCATCACCCCGTCATCACCGATGGCAGAGTATATCGACGAATGGGCAGCTAAAGGTCAGAAAAACATCTTCGGCGACACCGTGAAAGTCGTGGAGATGCAGTCAGAGGCAGGCGCCGCCGGCGCAGTGCACGGCTCTTTGCAGGCCGGTGCCTTGACCACCACATACACGGCATCACAGGGATTGCTCCTTATGATCCCTAACATGTACAAAATCGCAGGCGAGTTGCTCCCGGGCGTGTTCCACGTCTCAGCCCGCGCCCTCGCGGCACAAGCATTGTCAATCTTCGGCGACCATGCCGACGTGATGAGCGCCCGTCAGACAGGTTTCGCCATGCTGGCAACAAGCTCAGTGCAGGAGATCATGGACCTCGCGCCTGTGGCACATCTCGCGGCAATCGAAGGCCGCGTGCCGTTCCTCCACTTCTTCGACGGATTCCGCACCTCACACGAGATCCAGAAGGTAGAGGCAGCCGACATGGAGGCTCTCCGTCCGCTCGTCAACTGGGAGGCGTTAAAGGCTTATCGTGAAAGAGCACTCAACCCGGAGCATCCCGTGACACGCGGCACAGCGCAGAACCCCGACATCTACTTCCAGACACGCGAGGCTCAGAACAAATACTACGACGCATTGCCCGACATCGTGGCGAAATACATGAAAGAGATGAGCAAAATCACAGGTCGTGAATATGCTCCATTCGTATATTACGGCGCCAAAGACGCAACCGACGTCATCATCGCGATGGGCTCCATCAACGACGTCATCAAGACCGTCATCGACCGCGAGAACGCCAACGGCAAGAAACTCGGCCTCGTGACAGTGCACCTCTATCGTCCGTTCAGCGTGAAACATCTTATGGAGGCCATGCCGAAGAGCCTGATGGAGCACGTGAAACGCATCACCGTCCTCGACCGCACCAAGGAACCGGGCGCCAACGGCGACCCGCTCTACTTAGACGTCGTGGAGGCTTTCAAAGACTGCCCGTACAAACCGATGATTATCGGCGGACGTTACGGACTGTCGTCAAAAGATACCACACCGGCTCATATCTTGAGCGTGTTCAAGAACATGGAAAGCGAGAAACCGATGAACCAGTTCACCGTCGGCATCGTTGACGACGTGACAAACCGTTCACTGCCGCTGCTTCCTGAGATATCCATCCTGCCAAAAGGCACCTTCGAGGCCAAGTTCTACGGACTCGGCGCCGACGGCACTGTGGGTGCCAACAAAAACTCCATCAAGATTATAGGCGACAACACCAACAAATACAGCCAGGCTTATTTCGACTACGACTCGAAGAAATCAGGCGGATACACCTGCTCGCACCTGCGCTTTGGCGACCAGCCCATCTTGGCTCCTTACCTCGTCGGAACCCCAGACTTCGTGGCGGTGCATGTGCCAAGCTACCTGCGTAAGTACGACTGTCTGCGTGGCTTGAAAGACAACGGCACATTCCTCTACAACTCGCCTTGGAGCGTCGAGGAGACAAAACATCATCTTCCCGACTATGTGAAGAAATATCTTGCACTCCACCATATTAATATGTACATCATCGACGCCACCAAGATTGCCGCCGAGATTGGCTTGGGCAACCGCACCAACACCATCCTCCAGAGCGCATTCTTCAAGATTTCGGGCGTCATTCCTTACGACCTTGCCGTCGAGCAGATGAAGAAGTTCATCGTGAAGAGCTATGGCAAGAAGGGCGAGGACATCGTCAACATGAACTATGCTGCCGTTGACCGCGGCGGTGAGATTACAAAGATTGAGATTCCGGCAGAATGGGCTAACCTCGACTGCACCACCGACTTCGCCTTCGAGCACAACGACAACGACCCTGAGTTTATTAATAAGGTGATGCGTCCGATGGTGGCACAGTGCGGCAACGACCTCCCTGTGAGCGCATTCAAAGACATCGTTGACGGCACCTTCCCGGCCGGCACCACGCAATACGAGAAACGCGGCGTGGCCACAGAAGTGCCGGAATGGAATCCCGACAACTGCATCCAGTGCAACCAGTGCTCGCTCGTCTGCCCACACGCAGCCATACGTCCTGTCGTGATGACCGACGAAGAGATGAAGAACGCCCCTGCCGCCATGAAGGCCATCGACGTGAAGATGCCTAAAGAGATGGCAGGCATGCACTTCAGAATGCAGGTCTCGGTGATGGACTGCACCGGCTGCGGCAACTGCGCCGACGTATGTCCCGCCAAGGTCAAAGCATTGGTGATGAAGCCGTTCGAGAGCCAGCTTGGCGAAGCCGAGAACTGGGAGTACGGCCAGAAGAAAGTCACATACAAAGACGACCTCATCGACAAACACGCCAACACCAAGAACAGCCAGTTCGCACAGCCGCTGTTCGAGTTCTCCGGAGCCTGCGCAGGCTGCGGCGAGACGCCATATATCAAGACCATCACACAGCTCTTCGGTGAGCAGATGATGGTGGCCAACGCCACGGGATGCTCGTCGATTTACGGCGGCTCGGCACCCGCCACACCATATCGCAAGAACGACCGCACAGGTCGCGGCGTGGCATGGGCAAACTCATTGTTCGAAGACAACGCCGAGTTCGGTCTCGGCATGGCGACAGGCTACCGCAAGATTCGCGAAGGTCTCCGCAAGAAGGCCGAGGAGCTTGTCGGCGTGACCGCTTTCGACTGGATGAGAGAGGCAACACAGAAGTGGCTCGACACCTACAACGACACCGTCGCTAACCGCAAGGCCACCGATGAGTTTGTCGCCGCCCTTGAGAAGGCCATCCTGCCTATCGACGGCTGCATAGAGTTCTTCGGCTCCGACAAGGCAAAGGAGATATTTGGCGACAAGCAGCCTGAGATGTTGCAGAAAGCCAAGGAGGCCAAGGCCGCAGGTCGCGAGATTTGCATCTGCCACGGCTGTGAGCTTGAGAGCGAGCTGTTAGCACAGAAAGACTTCTTGGCCAAGCGCAGCCAGTGGATCTTCGGTGGCGACGGTTGGGCCTACGACATCGGCTTCGGCGGTCTCGACCATGTACTGGCATCAGGCGAAGACGTCAACGTCCTCGTCCTCGACACCGAGGTTTACTCCAATACGGGCGGTCAGTCGTCGAAGGCTACGCCTGCCGGTGCTGTCGCCAAGTTCGCTGCATCAGGCAAGAAGGTGCGCAAGAAAGACCTCGGCATGATTGCCAAGAGCTACGGTTACGTCTATGTGGCTCAGGTCGCCATGGGTGCTTCGCAAGCCCAGTACTTCAAGGCCATCAAGGAGGCTGAGGCTTATCCGGGCCCGTCGTTAGTGATTTGCTACGCCCCGTGCATCAACCACGGCATCAAGATCGGCATGGGTCATTCGCAACTCGAAGAGAAGCGTGCCGTTGACTGCGGTTACTGGCATCTGTGGCGCTTCAACCCCGCCGAAGAGGACGCCGGACAGAACGGCTTCCACTTGGATTCGAAGGAACCCAACTGGGCCGACTTCCAGAACTTCATCATGGGCGAGGTGCGTTACAACTCGCTGCTCAAGACCTTCCCAGAGGAAGCCAAGGAGCTGTTCACCAAGACCGAGCAGTTCGCGAAATTGCGCTACGAGGGGTACAAGAGGCTGAGCGAAGGGAAATAAGAATTGTATTTTTTAAGCTGGGTGGCTCGAAGGGGCTACCCAGCTTATATTTTCAGATAATTCAATCGATATGAAGTACGTATATAAAGATTATAGTAATCGCAGAATACACCTTGGATTGATTGCTCAGTGTAAAAAAAAGGAAAAATGGGGACTATTATATGGCTTTAGAGTACCACCATATAATGGGTTAGGGATTATCCATGAGAATAAATTGATGTATTTTGAAAAAGACCCTGATTTTGAGATTAAGGAGAGGACACTGGTTTCTTATCTCTCTTATGATTATAATGGCTTTACTCCTCAAGTAGAATATGTGTATCCTGTATCATCTCTTGTTGTCCATGATGATGCAAGAGGTACACGCAGGGCAGATGATGTCTATCATGATGATGAAACATGGCGTTTAATAAACAATGGAATACCTTATTTCGATTACTCGTATGGTCGTGAATATTGTATTTATTATCCTATAATTAAAGATAATATTTGTACAATGTGGCGTGGATTATTTGGTTGTGGTATTTATATGGATAAAGAAGCCCAAATCTATGAACTAATTATGGAAATTGATGATCTTAATTATTTAGGTTGGCCATCATTAGAAGACGTATTTGTTGAAATTACAAAGATTAAAGAATACATAGATTCTATTAATGCTATTGATATTATTGATACATATAAGATAGAGCAAGTTAATACTTATCATAGTATTCCGGGTGGAGATGATTCATATTCTGAACACAAGTATTGGGAACTGCAAAGTGATGACAGTTTTCTCAACTACTTATTGCCAACAAAGGATGAATTAGTCTTTTTTGACGATAATGCGTATAGAAGTGATGGATATAGTGATGGCCGTTTTGTTCTTGAAGAAGAGACAACTCAATATAGAGAAAAAGCAAAGGAGGAATACTCTAAGGAAAAGCATTTTGCCTTTTTAATTAGCGACTTTTTTTCTGAGATACTTGAGAAAAAAGAAAGAACTGCTTGTTTAAATAAAAGGATAGATGAAGAGTTTGACATCGCTAATGCATCCGAAGTGGTGTCAAACTTTAAGGGCAAAATCACAGATGACTTTATCGCATTGGTCGATAAGTATAATGGAAGCACAGTTATCGGACCGCTTAAACTTAAGAATGTTTAAAAAATACGGATTTTATTTTGTTGGATCATTTTTTCATATTACCTTTGTGCTGCATTGATGTGCATTAAACTATTAATAATAAAAATCCAATTATTATGAAAGAGATTCAAGTTAAGTGTAACACATTTGGGGAAGTATGCTTTGATTATAATGCCAAAGCTAATGGAATAAGTATTGCTCTTGTAGATGAAAAAAGTATTCCCGTTGCAAGATATGAATTTGATAGCAAAAAGGTGTCTAATATGACGAGACTCCTGTATAAGGCCAATAATGTGCGAATACATTTCTACGGTGATATTCCCCCAACAATGTTACATGAACTTACAAGTGCTAATATTAAACAATGACAAAATGAACGACAAAGACATATTCGAACTATTCCAGAATGGCTTCATTGCAGGGAGCACTACCGACAGCTATTCTCGGTTGTGTAACTTTGTGAGTGCCATGCGTTGTGGTCAGTACTATCCGATTTCCGATGAGGACATACATCGTGGTGTGGAATGCGAAAAAGCAATGGAGAAAAACAAAGCGAAGATATTGTTTATTGGTTTCCCCGATGATGCAAAGAAAGCAATAGAGGTTGCTATCGAACTCAAATACTCCCAGTGCCTCCAGCAATTCCTAAATTACAAACACACATACGAAAACCGGAATAATCACGTTATCTGACATAGAAAGAAATACTTATAAAAATGATAATCGACTTCACAGTTTCAAATTTCCGCTCGATAAAGGAGCCGCAGACCATCTCTTTTGAGGCGACTGACGACAGGCATCTTGAGGATTATTATGTCATCCAGAAAGGGGATTACCGGCTTCTGAAGATGGCAACATTAATCGGAGCCAACGCTTCGGGGAAAAGCAATATGCTTCAGGCGTATATGCATTTCATCAGACTGATGCGACTGCCTTGCGAGAACAAAACAGACAAAATCACATACGACAGGTTCGCATTCGACGAAGACAGTGCCAATCGTGACTCTTCGATAACAGTCAATTTCATCTGCGGGAATCATCATTACCGTTACTCCATCCTGTTCAACAACGACATGGTCGCGGAGGAGTCTCTGTCCTGCAAGAGCACAAATGGCGGTGACATGGAAACCGTGTTCGAGAGAACAACCGACAGAGCTTCAAAAGTCTCTGCAATAAAACTACACAATGGCTATCAGCAATCGTCCGCAGAAATCGACAAGATGCTTCCCAATATTCTCCACAACCGTACGGTGTTTGGCGCATATCACAAAAGCAATGTGGACATCCATTGGCTGAGAGAGGTTTCCGATTGGATGGACGCTTACCTGTTGCCTGTCGTCACAACCTCGGAGCAGGGTCTTCGCCAGTACACATCCAACCAAATATTCGACGGAAAGATCACGAAAGAGCAGGTCGCTTCCTTCCTGCGCAAAGCCGACGTTGGCATAAACGATTTTTCCGTCAGGAAAGTGGACACGCCAATCTCACCTTACTACGCTGCCGCAATAGTCAACGACAAAAGCACTCCTGATGACATCAGGGAGCAAGCCAAAAACACTTCGACGCTGCCCGATGCAAGGGTGAGGATGGTTCATGCAGGGGAGCACGGCAGCTACGAACTCGATTTCGCCGAAGAGTCGCGAGGCACCCAACGTTACTATGAGATGGCAGGTGTCGTGTTGGCACTCATCAACATCCCGCACATTGTCGCCATTGACGAACTGGAAAACGCGATGCACCCTGACCTGTACGAGCATTTCTTGGTCACATTTCTCTCAAACGCCAAAGAATCACAAATCTTATGCACAACCCATATGCGGGAGTTTCTTGCCGACAAAAACCTTTTCAGGGACGATTCGGTATGGATCGCCCAAAAGGACAAATACGGTGCTACTGAGATCTATTCCATAGCAGACTTCGACGAAGAGGAGTTGAAGCAGGTGGAAAACAGATACGGAGCGTATAGGGCAGGCAGATTGGGTGGCATTCCGCAGCTTGGCGACACTTACGTTGAACCACTTAACACCGACAAGCAATGAGCAGAGCCACAAAACAACGCAAACTGAACAA
>FLNY01004242.1_pt1 | contig 88481 bp, 54 predicted proteins | sample 1140381 | NCBI WGS metagenome assembly FLNY01 (sample SAMEA3878172, study PRJEB12797) | bioreactor metagenome | biome: Moose rumen | place: Sweden | collected 2011-10
CCAATTCTCTATAAGATGTCTATAAAAACCGTATTCTATAGCATAGTGATTTTATAGAGTTTTTATAGAGAATTGATACAGATGATATAGAAAAACGACTTCCATTTCAGTGAGGTCAGTTTGATTTCAGTTATTCAAGGTATCAAGTTACGGGAGTGAAATCGAAAAGTTTCGCTTAATTCCCTTATTTAACTTCATCCTATTTCTTCGGGAACTTCACCAGAGAAGTTGACGAAGTTCTCGTGAGAAGTTGACGAAGTTCTCGTGAGAAGTTGACGAAGTTCTTTGGTGAAATTTTAATCTCGACGTAAGAAGTTGCCGGAACCGATGTCTTTTCCCCCGTTCCCCGATGCCTCAAAATCAGACTCCTTTAATCCCGGAAACTCAAAATTTTAATCTTTTTTGAGGCAGGATATTGAAAAAAGTCTTATCTTTGCACCGCAGAAACTGGAAACTAACATGAGGAAGCGCTTTATTAATCTATTACTTATATGTATAGTATCATGCCTGCCTGCAACGGTCTATGCAGACGGACCCATTGAGGATGGCGTCTATTCCATAGCCTGTACCAAGCAGGACGGCTATCTCGGCCTGGGAGCCTATCACAGCGTCGATGCCTATATCTATTACGTCACCGACGGACAGGAGCAGACGGCCGACGGCTATTGGGTGGTAACAAACACAGACTCCGGCTATACCTTCCGCAACGAGGCAACGGACGAGCTGCTGGTCTTCACCTATGGCCGCGTGGACCAGTACTATAAGTACATGACGCTTGCCAGCGAGTCTCTGGGCGACCAGTCGGAGTACTGGAACATCATCGAGGGGTCGGACGGGGCTTACTGCATACAAAGCGTCATCGATACCGATTACTATTGGAACCTCCGTGCCGGCACGAACATGATGGGCACATACAAGGGCAGCAACGGCACGAGCAACAACGAACGCATGGTCTTCCAGAAGAAGACCGATACGCCCGATCCTACACCCGACCCTGACCCTGAACCCGCTGAGGTCTATACGTTCCCCGAGGCCCTTCATGTCTATCTCTCCGACGGCAGCATAGAAGCCTATCCCCTGGCTTTCGTCACCGACCACACAGAGCAGGAAGGGCAGCTCGTCATCCAGACGAACATAGGTCAGACCTTCACCTACGACCTCACTGCGGTTGACTCTGTGAGCGAACAGAGGCCGCAGTTCCCGACATTCGCCACTTTCCGCTTCAACAAGAAGAACAACGACCAGCTCTTCGGCTCCGTCGTCGGCGAGATGGTGGGAGACACCGTCTTCGCTGAGATAGCAGCCATCGGCAAACGCCTGACGCCTACCTATACGCTCACCGACGAGCAGGATGTCGAGGTCTATGTCGATGGAAAGCTGCAGACGAACAAGGAGTCGCGACTCCGCTACGACCAGGATATCTATTACCTCATCACCAGGAAGGGCTGTTCCATCCTGACAGCCGAGGAGGACAACAAGTACTTCATGCATCCCTACGGTCGCTATGTCCGCGTCCATGTCGATTGGCTGACCGACAGAGCCGAAGTGCCTGCCATCTACATCAATACGTCCGACGGACAACCCATCACCAGCAAGGACTATTACAAGGATGCCGAGATCATCATCGACGGCCACGGCATCTTCCCCTCGATGGACACCACCGCCGTGCAGATAAAGGGCCGAGGCAACAGCAGCTGGGGCTGGACGAAGAAGCCTTACCGCCTGAAGTTCGAGGAGAAACAGAAACCGCTGGGCATGACGAAAGGCAAGTCGTGGGTACTGCTCGCCAATGGCATCGGCGGCTCGCTCATGTCGAACGCCGTGGGCATGAAGGCGGCCAACCTGATGGGAGCCTCTGCCGCCAACCACATCGTGCCCGTCGATCTCTATCTCAACGGCGAGTACCGAGGCAGCTACAACTTCACGGAGAAGGTGGGCTTCTCGAACAACAGCGTCGACCTCGCCGACGAGACATACGCTGCATTGCTCGAGCTCGACTCCTACTACGACGAACCCGTAGGGCAGAAGTTCCGCTCCACACCCTATGACCTCCCCATCAACGTCAAAGAGCCAGACTTCAGCGAAGGCCTGACAGGGCTGACGTTCGACGACGTCTCCACCAGCTTCAACCGTTTCATGACGGCACTCTACCGAGGACAGGACATCTCGAAGTACGTCGACCTGGAGCAGCTGGCACGCTTCATGATGGTGAACGAGCTGACGCTCAACTACGAGTTCTACCACCCGAAGAGCACCTTCTGCTATCGAGAGAACTTCATGGAGGACACCTGCAAATACATCTTCGGTCCCGTCTGGGACCTCGATTGGGGCTTTGGCTACGAGCAGAACAGAAACTACTTCACAAGCGGAGCCACCAGTAACTACTGGACCGACATGCCCAGCTTCGAGGCCGTCAGCTTCATCCAGGACCTCCGCTTCAAGTATGCACCCCTCAGCACTGTCTATCAGGAGCTGTGGGAACAGTTCATGGAAAACGACCTGCAGGAGCTTCTGGAGTATGTCCAGGACTACTACGACTTTGCCCATAACTCCTTCGACCTCAATGCCTCCAAGTGGGGCGACCGCACCAATTATGCACAGCAGGTGCAGCAGGCAGTCGAATGGCTGCAGTCGCGTTCGGACCAGATCTATGCCGACATCCTCTCGGGCAAGAAGCCTTATATTCCCGACCCAGCCGAGCCCATTGAGTTTGCCAACGACAAGCTCTACACCATCACCAGCCAGCGTGGCGCACTGGTGCTGACAGCCGACCACAAGGGACTCACCGTGGAGCAGGAGCGCTACTACAGCTATACGGCCGAGGAAGCACGCTTCGCCATCATCGGCATCGAGGGACAGAACTATCTCTACAGCCCCCTCACCGGGCAGTATCTGGCATACAGCAACAATGGCACCTGGGTCAGCATGCTGGGCACACCCATCGTCTTCGACGACACCAAGCCCAACGGACAGTACCTCTACATGTTGTCCTGCACCAGCGATGCCGGGCAGACGCTCTACTTCAACCACAACAACCAGAAGCTCGTCATCAACAGCTACTACACACCCGATGCCGGCAACCGCTGGCTCATAGAAGAAGTTGCCGACTTCGACCCGACGGAAGCTCTGGAACTGGCATCGCAGTCGCTGCTTGCCGTCACCAACCGGTACATCTGGCAGGGTGAGGTCATCGGCGAAGAGGTACGTCAGCTGCCGAAGGGAGCCATGCCGCCAGAGCCATCCAGCCAGTGGACCAATGCCTTTGTCAAACTCACAGAGCCCGACGATATGCCTTTCCAGATAGACGACGACACTACCATCGACTACCAGGTGCAGTGGTACGGACCCTTCTCCTTCTCCACATCGATGGAGGATGCCTATTGGTACAACATGACCATCCGCACCTACTATCACGTCGGCAAGCAGAGCACAGAGCCCTACTATCCATCCGTCGTCGATGAAGAGACACTCCTCTACGACCCCAACTACTTCTGGGCATTCGGAGGCAACCCCTATCACGTCAAGGTTTATAACTACACGACTGGCTTCGACGAGACGCTGACGGCTGTGGGCGACTATGCAGCCATGCAGCCCGGCGACTATGCATGGGACTTGCTTCCCAACAGTGACGGCTTCGTCCTGCGTCTGCCCGATTCCACCAACGGCTGCCTCAATCAGTTCGGCGGCACGGAAGGCCCCCTCAAGTTCTGGTTCGACGACAAGAGTGCCACCGACGAAGGCTCCACCTTCCGCATCAATGAAGCCCATGCCGATGCCATCGCCATAGTCAAGACCGGTGACACACGGGCTACAAAGGTTCTCAAGGGCGGACACATCTACATCCTCCGCGACGGCAAGACCTATACCACCGCCGGAACGGAAGTCCCCGCTAACTCAAAGTAGAGTATTTTATGCTGTCCGGTAAAGTCTAAGCCTTCTGGCTTAGAATGCCTACCTGACTTTACCGGACAGCAATAAAATAGAATTATAATAAATCCTATCCGCGAGAAGAACAATCCTTCCCTTTGTCGAGTTTATTATTCTCATTATCCCAATTCGTTTCCTAATGATAATGGTGAAGTGAAAAGAAACGAATTAGAATAATTAGAATAATTGCTGTCCGGTAAACATATAAGACATTCATTGTCCCTTTGAAAGCGAGGCCTTTCCGGGTCAACTCTGATTGAATGGGCTTGAAAATGCCTGATGGGCAAAAGTCTGGAAGGTTTCTCAAAGTATAGTCTTCCAGACCTCTTTGCCCAACTTGTTGCCGCTTTTCCTACTTTTTCCCTATCCGAATATCTCCGTAATGCTTTTATTTGTGTTAAAAAATACTAAATATAAGGTGTATTTGTTATAATAAGTTTGGTTCGTGTTTCTTAAAAAACTATATTTGTGGGTAAAAACTGATAATAATGTATTATTAACATCACATTAATCAGATTTGAGCTAACTCCAAACTAACTAAAAACTAACTTATTCACTAACTTATTTACTAACAATTAAATTATTTAAAGCGATGAGAAAACGTTACTTAATCTTGTTGTTATTGAGTACAATGGCAACAATGTTCCTGCCGAGTCGCGCTCATGCAGCCGACCCACCAAAGGCAGAGTACAATGATGCACTTGCAGCCATTAAGGAAGCTAACGACAATGGCTATGCGGACTACTACATTGTCACAGAAGTAAATGGTACTCGCTACTACGTGACTGTAGACGGTACAATTGCGAAGTGGAGCGAAGAAGAGGATAATGACGGCTTCTTCACCATCAGTGTAGTAAGTGGCGGAGGACTCTACAATGAGGGCTTCAAAATCGAAGGTGCCAACGGACACTTCTCCAACACCACTTTGAGCAACGACAAGGCCGTACTGAATCCAAGCAATGGTGCATATCGTCTGGACACAAGCAACAATCGTGGAGATTATGAGAGCCAAGTGTTCTTCATGAACAGCGAAGGGTTCATCGCCATACGCTCATGCAATGTAGCCTATGGCGAATCCAGTTGGGCTGATGCCGCTCGCGCTTTCTGGACCTATGATGTGGCTGATGCCGATCTCACTGCCTGCTACACCTACACGCCTACCTATGTCTGGAGACTGCTCAATGAGGATGGCGAATATCTCGGTCTGCCCTCTCTTAGGTATAAAATCCATGATGCTCTCGAAGCTATCTATAACACATACGAGGATGTGGTTTGGGACGACGTTGACTATCCTACCACTGTAAACATGGGCGAAGAATTCGGCCAGCTTACCAACTGGGACGCTTGGAGAGAACTGTACGACCTGCTCCAGCAGGTGAATGACATTCTTCTTAAGTTTGACGATCTCGACTACAATCCGGCAGAAGATCCCGATGCCCCATCTACTCTGGAAGAGGCACAAGCATGGAGCGCTACGGTTGACTCTCTCTATCAGGCTCTTCTCGACAGCGAGATTCCCTACACCGTGCCCGATGGTTACTATCGCATCATCGCACACAACCGCTACAAGTACACAACAGTAGGCGGAGATGTCGGCTTCGTTGATAAGGCAATGGCTGCTTCCTTCAGCAAGGACCATCCCAACAGAGTCGTTTACAGCACATTGGATCGCGATAAGGCCAACTTCGTGTGGAAGCTCACCAAGAGCGAAACCGGCGATAGCATCCTCATTCAGAATGCTGGTATGGAAACATACATCAGCCCAATCATCGATAATAGCAAGCTCTACATGACACCCAATCTGGATGAGGCCAGCTACGTTGTGTTCGACTATGCTTATGCTAAGGATGACGATGAATACAGATTCTACCGTGGTCCCCAGTATGTCGAGCCCGACGGCGTAGGCGTGGAGAAGGACATCATCAACATCCGTCTTGCCTCTTATGAAAGGAAATCTGGTGGCTACAGCAACTACTTCCATCAGAATGGTCACTCCTCTGTCACCGACGAGAACTCTCCTTGGGGCAACTATGGTGTAGATACCGGCACCGAACAGGAAATGGGTCTTTGGTGGAGAACATGGGACTACAAGCCCAACAGGACAAGCGACTGGAACACCAGCGAATGGTACCTCGAGCCCGTTGACGACGACGAGGCACAGGAACTCATCGAAGCCTTCGAACTCATCAAGAACCATGATGTCCTCGTAGCAGAGAACAATGCCCTGCGTGCCGAAGTTCTCGCTGCCATGACAACAGCTAAGGACGTCATCAAGACTGGTCTCATCAAGTCTGCCAGCCAGATGACTTCTCCCCACAGTGAGAACGACCTCGGTAGCCGCGACGGTGGCGACCTCTCCGCAGGTGTTCTTATCGACGGCGATGCCTCTACTTATTGGCACAGCGCTTGGCAGAACACCCCCGAAGGTCCGCACTACATCCAGCTCTCTGAGATGCAGGATATGATTGGCGACTGCGAGTTCTACCTCCAAGAGAGAGCTGGTGCAGGCAACGACCGCGCTGCTGAGTTTATGCTCCTTGGCTCGGACGACCCAGATGCCGAAACTTGGGATGAGATAACAACGATAACACTTCCCAATACCGATGCCGGTGCAGAGAATCATGTTCCCTTCACTGTAGAGAAGGCTTATCCTTATGTGCGCCTCGCATGTACAAATACCGTCGGAAGCAGCTACAGCTACCGCACCTTCTGGCATGCAGCAGAGATTCAGATCTATACCGTAAAGGACAATCCCAACTCTCAGTTTGCTGCCCTTGGCGAGATAGCCGAAGCGCTCGAAGAGACCTACAACGAGAATGTTGCCATCGCCGATGCCGACATCACTCTGGAGAACTACGAAGCCCTGCTGGCCGCCTACAAGGCATTCCTCGCCGGCATGGTTGACCCGACAGAACTGCGTAATGCCCTGGCTGCATACAAGAGCACTACTGCAGGCGTAGAGGAAGGCACAGAACCTGGCCTGTGGTCAGATACTCAGATTGCCGACGACTACGAAGCCCTCTATGAAGAAATCCAGGAATATGACCAGGCCGGCCGCTACAATGCCGCTCAGAACCACAAGTATGCCATCATGCTCAAGGCTATGGCCAAGAGCGTTGCTGAAACAGCAAACGGCGTGAAGACCGACAAGTGGTATCACCTCATGTTCCCGACAGAAGAGATGTTCACCGACTACGGTTACAGTACTACACGTGAAGGCGAGTCTTACATCGCCGATAATCCTCGCATGTGGGGCTACTATGTAGTTTCTGGCACAAGAGTTCAGCGCGAAGAGCAAGAAGGCGACGAACACGTATGGTATGACATTGAACCTGCTGCAGGCGAAGACGTCCGTGAAGGCATGTCCATGTACTTCGTAGCCGAAGACGACATCGAGGATCAGGACGTCAGCATGTTCCGCTTCGTAGAGCGCAATGAGGTTGAGGCCAACTATCCGGCTCTCTTCTCTGAGACACTGAAGAATGTGCAGATGGCTCTCGACATGAGCACAAGCTATACCCGTGGCGAAGCTCTCATCAAGGACGCTTCACAGTTCTCTACCAATGCTCCCGACAGAGCAGAAGGCACGCACATTGACTATCTCGTTGATGGCAATGCCAACACCTTCTGGCACAGCGACTATCACAAGGACTACCTCGAACCCGCTTATCTGCAGGTGGCTCTCGAGAAGCCAGTATCCGGCCTCATCCAGCTGGAGGTGACACGTCGCCAGAACAGCACATTCGGCCATAACGAACGTATGTACGTCCTTGGCAGTAACGATGCCGAGACCTGGACAAATGTCGGTTACATCGAGACTCCCTACACCACTATGAACGAGACAGTAGCCAGCCAGCCCATTGACCTGGGTGGTTCCTACAGCTACCTCCGCTTCATCCTGACAAAGAGAGCAGGTAAGGACCAGGAATACGATCCCTTCGCTGAAATCACAAGCGCAAGCCAGTATGATATCAACGACCCCAATGCGTGGACTTACTTCCATGTTGCCGAGTTCCAACTCTATCCTGTAACGGCAGACAATGAGCTGAGTGCATCAGGCAAGGCCCTCTTCCAGGCATGCACAGCTGCCAACAAGATTATCCTCAAGGACGTTACCGCAGAGGATCTCACTGCAGTTTACGATGCTTACAAAGCATACCGTACAGAGTTCAACGCAGCAGAAGGCAAGAGCGTTCTTCCTCTTGGCACCGACAAGCCCGCTACTCAGTATGCTATCCAGAACAAGGCCACAGGTCTTTTCGTCAACTGTAAGGATGCCAACAATGCCAACAACTCTCTCGAGGTTGTTCCCACATACTTCGAGTTCTCAGCACCTGGCTTCCAGAGAAGCTTCCTCCACGCTTGGAGACTGGACGGCACCAACTGCTCATATCTGCACGCTCAGAACTTCGACCATCGCTTCGTAACATGGAACGACACCAATGTTGACCACAACTCAGGTCTCGTTATCCGTGAAGCAGACGAAGAGTACGAATGTCCCGAATCGTTCACCTTCTACAAGGAGATTAAGCCCGGTCAGATTGCAGGTCGCTGCAGCAGCGTATCTCTCACACCGACTCCCACCGAAGACTTCGCAGTCTATACTCCTCTCGGCCAATACACAGTCGAGGACGAAGGCATCTTCCTGGCTCTGAAGGCCATCGAGACAATCCCCGCCGGTGAACCTGCATTCTACATCTACGGCGACACATTGGACTATGATGCTGAAGATGAATACACAGAGCCTATTGAGTTCACCATACCTGGCGACCAGGCACCTGTACTGGGTAACCTGAAGGAAGGTACGATGGTCAATGGCGTCATTGGCAGCCTCATCAATCACACGCTCAAGCCACACGAGATCTACTTCAGCGGCAACCACGCTGTATGCATCGGCACGACAGGTTATTATCTCGGTGGTCCTTGCGTGGTATTTGAACTCGACGAGTGCCCGCAGGTTGATCCCGACGGTGAATATGACTTCAGCATCTTCCTCGGTGAGGCAGCAGAAGACGCAGCCGACGGTGTGAAGAATGTCAATGAGACCATCGAGAAGATTAGCCAGCGCGGAAATGTTTACAGCATGGACGGCAAGCTGCTCATGACCGGCGCAACGCTTGGCAATCTCAAGAAGATGGGCAAGGGCATGTATATCCTCAATGGTGTGAAGGTGCTCGTGAAGTAATCTTCTAACCTTGTCAATAATGGGAGCTCTTCGGGGAAAGGCCCGGAGGCTCCCTTTTTTACATTATATATAATATAAACAGAAAGCATGAAAAACCTGAAGTGTCTGCTCCTGATGGCAAGCCTCGTGCCCGCTCTCGGTACTATGGCGCAGATAGAAGAGTACACCCTGCCAGACGGCAAGGTAGTGAAGATAGACCGTAGTGTCTTCCCCGACCTTAAATACGACGTGACGCCCAAGGCAAAGCCAGCCGACTATGTGGCGCGACGCAAGAAAGCCCGTAAGGCTCAGACCCAGTTGCCGCCCTATGTCTATAACGGTCAGGACAAGTATTTCCCTCCCATCTTCAATCAGGACGGCGGTTCCTGCGGTTCGGCACAGAGCATTGCCTATATGTTCGGCCATGAGATAAACAGCTATCGCGATGCCGACGGCTCTCTTCCCGAGAACCAGTACCCAACGCACTTCACATGGCTGCTTACCTATCAGAACAGCGACAAGGACGATATGGCTCGTGCCATCGGAATACCCAATGTGCCGACCTATGGCGGACGCACCTACAGCAGACTCTTTGGAGCACAGACGCATGACGACAACGACTATGGCTGGATGCAAGGCTACGACAAGTGGTTCAGCGCCATGTGGAACAAGACAGCCTACAGCTTTAATTTCAGCCCCACCAACACGCCGGAGGGCATGCAGGAGCTTAAGGAGTGGCTCTATAACCATTGCGGCGACGAGACAATGCACGGAGGCGGAGTGGCCGGCATCGGCGTGGCAGCCTACGGCACATGGGAAGCCATCCCCAAGTCCGAAGCCAATACCGCTGCCGGAGTGGTAGGCATGAAGTATGTCAAGTCATGGGGCGACACCTACAATCACGCCCTCACCATTTGCGGATACGACGACCGCATAGAATTCGACCTCGATGACGACGGGAACGTCGGCGAGGCAGAAGAAGACGAAGTTGGAGCTTGGGTTATAGCCAACTCATGGGGCGACGGATGGGAGAACAACGGCTTCATCTATTGCCCGTACAAATACTGCTATGCCGTCGGGACCGATACCTGGACGTGGACGCCCGGCACGCATGTCATCCGCCAGGACTACCGACCACTGCGCACCATCAAATTGTTGATGGACTACTCTCACAGAAGCGAGCTCTTCCTCTCGGCAGGCGTGGCAGAGAACCTCAGTGCCACTAAGCCCGAGAAGACAATTCCCTTTGAGCACTTTCGCTATGCAGGCGACGAGAAGAATGACAACCCTGCTCCTGAGGTGCCTATGCTGGGTCGTTGGGTCGATGGCATGCACTACGAACCGATGGAGTTCGGCTACGACCTCACCGACCTGACCTTCTCCGTGGACCGCACCAAGCCCTTGAAATACTTCTTCACAGTAAAGACCAGGGAAGGAGCCATAGGCAGCGGGCACATCTACAAGGCATCCATCATCAACTACGAGATAGAGAACGATGGCGTGGAAATTCCCTTCGAACAGGAGAATGTAGAGATTCTGAATAATGGCAAGGAAACGGTGATAACCGTCATTGTGCCGGGCGAACAGTTGTATCCCCCCACCAATCTCAGTGTGGAGGATGGCGTGCTCGTTTGGTCTGCACCCCAGCAGTCGAGCCTTGCCATGACAGGCTATCATGTGTATGAAGGCACGAAGCTCATGGCCCAGTTGCCTGCGAGCCAGACATACTACACACCCGCTGCAGATGCCTCTGATGCATTCACGGTGAGGGCAGTGTATCAGGCAGGACAGTACGGACAGGAGTCGGCTCCCTCTAATCCCGTCCTGCTCGAGATACCTCTGCAGGATGCAAATCAGATAGTAGAACTCAACGAGGGCGCCATCACCATTCCCAATGCTATCTCTGAGACACTTGGGCAGGCTACGATAGAGTTCTGGATGCGCAACGACCGCAATTTGAACTATTCGCACCAAGTGGGCCCCGGCTGGGGTAAGTTCCTTTTCCACAACAACAGCAACGGCACTCTTTCCGTAGGGTGGGAGAGTAACACTACAGACCGCCTGAACGTGAGCAGCGTATTCTCCACAACCAAGAAGTGGAACCACATCGCCATCGTCATCAACGACAACGTCCTTACGCTCTACGTCAACGGTACGCGCAAGGGCGCCATCACCTCTAAGACTTATTCAGGACTTCCCTCTTTCGGCGACCTTCAGTTCGGACACACCGACACCAACAATTGGTGGGTGGGCGGTCTTGACGAGATCCGCGTCTGGCGTACCGCCCGCACACAGGGCGAGATAAGGAACAACATGCGCGTCCGCATCGCCGCACCAGCATTGCAACCCGATTTGCTTGTCTATATCCCCATGGAGACCATAGAGGCAGACGGCGCAGTCAAGTTGCGCGAGTATGTAAGCGGCAAGCATGCCACCTTCCGTTCCATTGGGACGTGGGATGTGGTGGAAAGTAAAACTCCCCTCTCCGGCACCGTGCCCACACCGACACTCGATATCATCGAGGAGGCAGGAACCCACTTCGCAGGCATTCCCTTCCATCTCACAGCTGCCACCCAGCTCAGTGCCACAGAGTGGACATGGACGGCAGAGGAAGGCAGCAGGCAGCTGACTGCCAAAGGCATAAGTCCCACACTATGTTTTGCAGAAGCCGGCACCTATAATGTAAGCTGCACGGTTACTTATGCCGGTGGCACAACGCTTACAGCCGAGAAGACGATTGAAGTGGCAGCAGGCGAGGCCCCAATGGCAGCTTTCGAAGCGCTGAATGACACGGTTCCTGCAGGCGACCGCTTCAGCTTCATCAATCGCAGCGAAGGTAGCGGGTGCATCTACCTGTGGAGCATGCCCGGTGCAGAAGTCGAGGAGACGCGAGGCACCAATGCCACAGCACTTTATCCCACGACGGGAGTCTTCGAGGTGACACTTACAGCCACCAACTCTTATGGCAGCAGCAGCGTGACGAAGAAGGTGGTCGTGCGTGAGTCTGCTCCGGCAGCCTGCTTTGCTCTCTCCGAGACAGCCATCATGCTGGGCGACGGTGTACAGCTCACAGACGACAGCCGCTACAACCCTGCCACATGGCATTGGGAACTGAACAACGGCTGCCGAGCCCTGACTGTGGACGAGCAGTCTCCTTATGTCGTTCCGACGGCTCCCGGTATCTACGACATCAGCCTTTATGTGACGAATGCTTGGGGAGAGAATACCCTCACGCAGAAGCGTTACCTCATCGTCAGCAACGACGACCCACACTCCTGTCTCAACTTCACGGGAGTTGAAACCCTCGGGCTCACCAGCCCGTTCTCCGAGGCACAGAAGAAACTCACACTCGACTGGTGGATGCGTCCGTCTCGGTATCAGGGCAGCGTAAGCCTTACCTCCTCTCAGGGCAGCCTCTCCACCTCGGTTGACAACAATGGAGCGCTCAGCATCACGGTGGGCACCAAGACGGTGCAGTCGGACGAAGGCTACGTCATCCCGGGCGAGTGGCACCATTATGCAGTGACCTATAGCAGCGGCGTGGTCAAGTTCTATCGCGACGGACAGCTCATGAGCAGTCCTACCGCCAGACTTGTCACGTCTATGCCCGTCTTGGGCACCATCACGATGGGCGAGGCTGGTTTCTGCGGCCAGATAGACGAGGTGCGCCTCTGGAGCACTACACTCACGGCCGACAAGATAAAGGCATATTGCAACCAGCACATCGAGGACATCAGTGAGGCTGAAGCGACCGACGGCTTGGTGCTCTACTACGACTTCAATCAGAACGGCGGCGATGTCCTGGACCGCACGTCAGGCGGCAACGATGCCCAGCGCATTGGCTTCGGACCTGACGGCGATGCTTGGAACTCAGCCCTTGGCGTCTTCACCCTCGACACGGAGGCCCAGATGCACGGCGACATCTCCGCTACCTACCTTACCAACTACAAGAACCCCTTCCTCACAGGTACGGGGACAGTCAACAGCAACAACAGCAGCCGTTTCCTGAAGCTTCTGATGAAGAGCACACGCTCCAGGTGGCAGGATGCAGGTGCCATAGTGAAAAGCGGTATCACGACAGGTGCACACATCGATACCTCGCATCATAATGACATCCAGTTCGAGACTCAGTGGAGTGGTTTCGCTACGCCGCTGCTTGATTACCGTCTCTGGCAGACCGTCACCCTTCCTGCAGGCATATACACCTTCAGCGTCATCTTGGGCGACGTGGACAACCCGCAGACCAGCCGTGTCGTGGCATGCGAAGGCAGCACCATGGTTAACGATGCCGACTGCGAGCAGCAGGCATTGGCATGGGCTTCGATGCTGGATGGAACCGTCAGCTTCAGGCTCACAGAAGAGAAGGAAGTGAGTCTTGGCATCATTGTCAACCTCACGGGGCAAGCCAGCTTCGGCATCCATGCCTTCAAACTCGAAGGCGTCACCATAGAACCAATTACTCCGACCGATAATCCCGACGGCGTAGCAATCGTAAATCGTGAGTCGTCAAATAGTAAATCACCTCTGGGTATCTACGACCTGAGCGGACGCAAAGTACAGTCCGCCAAGCAAGGCATCTATATTCAGGACGGCAAGAAGGTCGTAGTTAGGTGAAAGTAAACAGGCCCCTTTTTCCCTCTGTGGAGGAGTTTTTGCGCGACCGAAGAGGAAAAATTTTTCCTCCGCACTCGCGTAAAAATTCCTCCGAAGAGGAATTTTTAGCGGGCAGATAATCATGCGAAGATAGCAAGGGGGCTTGCCCCCTTGTTCAATATGGTATGTCCATGTTTTTGTTACAAGGGGGCAAGTCCCCCTGCTGTCTTCGCGTGACTTCTTCGCGTGACCTCTCTTCATAATTCCCGAAACTTAAGTTATATTATTTTTGAAATTTGACTTAAAAAATCGTAACTTTGCGAGCAGAATACATAAATGAACCTGTAACGTTACATGAAAAAGCTATTACTATTCGTGCTTTTGTCTCTGAGCGCAAGGCTATATGCGCAGAACCCTGACAGCCTTACCTTCGCTGTGCTGGGCAATTCCATCTCCACCTATTATGACTACATTCCGTCGGGCTATTCCATATACTACTCCGCAGAGCGAGAGAAGAACTACGGCATACAGGTGGGCGACCAGTGGTGGATGCAGCTGAGCCGCTTGTCGGGCCTCTCGTTCCTTGCCAACGCATCGTGGAGCGGCAGCCGTGTGGCAGCCGATGTGCTGAACAGTAATGCTCCCTTCCTGAGCAACCACCGCGTGAAGGCACTCGGCAGAGCAGGCGCCCCCGACTTCATTTTCATTGCAGGCGGCACCAACGACTGGAATGTGGCAAAGGTGCCTCTCGGGGAATACAGGACGGAGAACTTCACCGACTCCGTCTCTTTCCGTGGTGCCTATCAGCGTCTTCTGTGGAAGCTCACGACGTGGTATCCGCAGGCCAAGGTGGTTTGCCTGAGTATCTTGCCGCGAGGAGAGAGTGCCACACAGAAGAATGCACAGGGATGGTCGCAGGCGGATGCAAATGCCAGCATCAAGTATATTGCGGAGCAGTTCGGGCAGTACTACATTGACTGCACCTCTATCCCCTTCAGCAGCGACTGGGGACTCTATATGCTGCCTGGCAACCTTCACCCCACGGCAGAAGGCTTCAAGATTATGGCTCAGCACATCTACAACAAGATGCTGTCGCAGCGCATCATAACGAGAGACCTGAAGCGTTCGAATGAGGTGGCAGAGGCAGAGCGGCTCCTCGACCTCAGCTTTACGGCAGAGGGCATCGTCAATCATGGCACTTACAATGCGAGGATAGGCAAGCATGGCACTGCTGCCGTGGCTTATGACGCTGCCAACGACACTTACTATGGCTGCACCAAGGCCAAGACGACAGACTATTTCTATGCCACCTACGATGAGGATACGCCTCTGGCCGATGCCTTCGAGGGCAATGTCACCTGGGAACTACTTGTACGTCTCGACGGACTTGCCGACGAGTCAGGCAACATCAGCCGCACCTGCATCATGGGCAACGAGGAAGGCGGCGGAGGCTGGGCTTTCTATAATTCTGCCTTGGCGAGCTGCTTCTCCTACTGCCACAAGAGTGGGGTGAAGAGCTCGGTCAAGAGTATTGCGGGCGACTCCATTCTCGTCAGCGGCAAGTTCTATCATCTGGTTGTCACGATGGACAGGATGAGCCACATCATGCGCTACTTCGTCAACGGCAAGCTTGTCTGCACCGGTACCCGTGCCGGCACGGATATGCCCCTGCCTCTGTGCGGTTCCCCCAAGGGGCGCAAGGGCATGTGGATCTGCCTGGGCGGTGATGCCACATCCGGCATGTTCACCGGCGGGGCCGAGAACTCGTCGGCTTGCAGCTTCGTCTTTGCCAGAATATACGACGGTGCTCTCACGCAGGCGGCTGCACTCAACCTCTATAACGACAACGTCAAGAGGTTTACGGAGCCGCAGACATCGTACGGCACAGAGCTGCTCCTCGACTGTCAGTTCACTCCGGAAGGTGCCTTCAACTTTGCTCCTTCCTATCGCGACAAGGCCGTCGATATGGTGGGCGAGGTGCCCGTCAGCTATAATGCCGACATCAACCTCTACGAGTCTCAGTTCAGCAAGACGAGGTCGCAGTTCTTCAAGTACAATGTGGGCGACGCGCCTTCCATCATGAGCCAGCTCTCTGATGCCTACAGCGTGGAGGTGTTCTGTCGGACGAACGCCGCACTTCCTGCCTCCAACATGCGTCCGCTAAGCTTCCTCAACGGCTATGGCTTCGGCTTGCAGATGAGCACCAAAGGCAACATCGGCTACACGGCGACCACTCAGGGCAACAAGACCGACGGCACTTATGCGAAGAGCCAGATGACGTGGGTGGGCGAGGGCATCCTCACCGACGCCTACACGCACTATGTCATCGTCTTTGACCGAAAGAATTTCCGCACGCAGTTCTACGTCAACGGCGAGCTGAAAGACACGCGATGGCTGACCTTCAAGGAGTGTCCCGTTTACGAATGGACACCCTCCGCCTGGCTTGCCATAGGCGGCGACGCTAAGGGCAATTACGAAACCTCCACGACGGCCGGTAACTACCTCTTCATGGGCGATGTGGCTCTGGCACGCATCTATGGCAGGGCACTCAGCCAGGAACAGGTGCAGACGCTGGGTAGCATTTTGCAGCAGCAGGAGAGAACCTTCACCATTGGCAGCAACGGCTACGTCGCCGTCTGCCTGCCCTTCATATACCGAGTGCCGGAGGGATGCACTGCATTCATCTTGACAGAAGTCGCCTCGCCGTCAGTCATGCTCATGCCCATAGCCAGCGAAGGCGAACTTGTGCCCTACGGAACGCCCGTCATCATCAGGGGAACAGCAAAATCCAGCATCACCCTCACAGCGGTGGAAAAAGACGAAGTGGGCGAGGCCTTCCTCCATCCTCAGTGGTCCGAGAACCTGCTGGCAGGAACCTTCCCCGGCAAAACACTCGGAGTGGGCGAGGGCTTCTACATGAAAGCCACCGGAGCCAACATCTATCGCGCCACCTCGGCAGTCAGTCTGCCACCGTTCAGCTGCTATCTGCCTTCTGCAGAGAAGCGTTCGTATTTTAAGATAGAAGAGGTGGAGAACCCTGATGGCATCGTGTCTCCCCAGTCTTCCTCTGCCAGTGAAGGCTCCAACGATATCTACGATCTGAGTGGCCGCAAGGTGAAGAGCATGCAAAAGGGCGTTTACATTCAGAACGGGAAAACGGTGCTGAAGTAAATTTCTCTGGAAAAATCACGACAAAAATCAGTCGATTTTGTTCGCTCAAAGTGCCGAATGAGTCAACTTGGCGTAGGTTTCTTTTCAACGCGGCACGTCGATTTGGCCAAATCAATGTACCTCCTTGAGGATTTTCCTATGTTAAGTTCGTAGAGGAAATACGCCTAAAATCTGTCGCATAACACGCTTATTTGACCTTTTTCTCCAGTCGGCTGCAAAAATGCAGCATTGTAACCGGTTGATTTCTATGTAATTGCAGAAATTGCTCAAATTTGCGTTTCGGGGGTTTCCAGGTATCACCTCAACCCCAAAACGCGCTTAAATCAAGTCTCGTAAGGAAAAATCTTTACAAAATCGGCATTTTAACAGATTCGACGCAACACGTCGAACCATTAAAGATTGTTAAATTCAGGTACCTTGCGATACAAGGTATTCATATTATGCTTATCTTTGCAGTGTCAAACATCATGTTTTGCAACAGATGAACACAGACAATACGAAATCGCAGATGCGCAAAGGGATGCTCGAGTACTGCATCATGCTCTTGCTCCGACGTCAGCCCTGCTATGCCAACGACATCATCCAAAAGCTCCGCGAAGCTGATATGATTGTCATGGAAGGCACGCTCTATCCGTTGCTCTCGCGCCTGAAGCGCGACGGACTTCTGGGCTACGAGTGGCGCGAAAGCACGCAGGGCCCGCCCCGCAAGTACTATGTCCTCACCCCCGACGGGCACGAGGCGCTCGCCCAGCTCGATGCCGGCTGGGAGGAAATCCTGCGAACCGTCAGCATACTCAAACTCGAAGACTAATCACTTAAACAATATAAGACAATGAAAAAGAACATCAGCATCAACCTGTTTGGCACATTATATAATATAGACGAAGATGCCTACAATATGCTCGACAGCTATCTGAACAGTATGCAACGCTACTTCAGCCGTCAGGAAGGAGGCACCGAGATAGCCGACGACATCGAGCACCGCGTGGCAGAACTCCTGTGGAAGAAAAAGGAAGCAGGCATGACGGCCGTCGACATCGACGTGGTGAAGGAAATCATCGACACCATCGGCAAGGCGGAGGATATTGCCGGCGACGGCAACAAGGCAGAAAGTGCCTTTGCAAACTACAATAAGCATGAAAGTTCGAACAGAGGGGGAAGTAGCATCAAAGATGACTTCCGGCGCTTCAGCGACGAGGCAGGCAGGTTCGCAGACGACGTTTACAACAAGGGTAAACAGCACGTCCGCACGCATCGCTTCTATCGCTGTGCCGACGACAAAGTGCTGGGAGGCGTCTGCTCAGGCTTGGCTGTCTATTTCGATGCAGGCAGTCCCCTCATTTGGCGACTCGGAGCTATTGCCCTCACACTGCTGGGCGTTGGGCTTCCCTTGCCGCTTATATACATAGTGATATGGCTTGTGTCGCCCGCTGCACTGACGCCCGAGGACCGTCTGCGTCAGCAGGGTAGGGAAGTGACGCCCGACAATCTGGCCCAACAAGTAAAGTACGACTCGGAACCTGTCATCGTCAAAGATGAGAACAAGGGCTGCCTCAAGGCAACGCTCATCATCATTGGCATCTGCGTCTTGGTGCCTCTGATTCTCTTTTTCGGCGTGTGGGGAAAGATATTTTGGAATGCCTTCTCTGGCATTTAGTCAGTCCTTCTCCCTCTGCTGGCGCTCCCATCCGCTGCGGTCCTGCCACTGGACAAAGAGCGTCTTGAATGTGTCGTCCCCCAATCGCCTCTTGCCTAAGGAGACGCGAGCATAGGGCGAAGACCATTCCTCGAGATTGCGCTCGTGGGTATACTCCCATTTGCCATACTTGCGCTTCAGTTGCTTGCGCACCTGATTGGTTTTCATCAGGAGTCCAACCTCGTTTGGGCCAATCTCAATAAAATAGACCGTGACGAGGTGAACCGTGTGGGACTGGGGCGTGGCCATCACTTCAATCCTTGCGCCAACACCATCAAAGAGCCCCGACAGGACAGTGCATTCCTCATCCTCCTCCTCAAACTCGAAGCCTTTGTCCTCAAGGGCTTCCACGAACTCGTCTCTGTCTCCGCCGAGTTCTATGCCAAGGAACACGGAATGCTTCTGAGCCATTAGGCAAAGAGACATTCCAATTAGGATGATGAATAGCTTTGTCCTCACTTACCTAACGTATTTCTTTCCTTCCGTTACGACGATGCCTTTCGTCGGATTATCCTTTCCGACGGGCTGTCCTGCGAGGTTGTAGAGCTTTGCCTCGGCTCCGTCTCCAAAAGGGCGGCGCACACATCCCATGCCGTCAGGGTCTTCCTTGTTGATGGTCACGATGTCGCCTTCCTTCACATCGGGTATGGTATAGACATCCCCGTCAATCGTTGGCGTCACCTTCTCACCATTCAATTGGATGAAATAATCCGAGAGACCTGCGTAACGGATGCGGAGGGGTTGGCCGGCATTGCTTTTGATGGCGACGCTCGTGGCCTTGCCCTCTTGCCAAGTCTCGCTGACGATGAACGCTCCCTGAGCCTTTAGGCCCGTAACACTACCTTCCTTCCAAGCCGATGGCAGGGCTGGCAGCAGGGTGATGACATCGTCATAGGATTGCAACAACATCTCGCAAATGCCGCTGGTGCAGCCATAGTTGCCGTCAATCTGGAAGGGCGAGTGGGCATCGAACAAGTTGTAATAGCACCCGCCGTAGTTGCCCATCTCGATGACATAGCTGCCCGAATGTCTCAACGCCAATGAGAGGTTCTTGCGTGCGCGGTCGCCGTCGAGACAGCGGCTATAAGTATTTGTCTGCCATCCCATCGACCATCCCGTCACGTCGCCGTTGCGTGCAATCTGTCCGTTGTAGGCTGCCAGGAAGAGCCGCTTGCCTTCCTCCGTCTGGTCGAAAGCGCTGACCTGCGAGAAGGGATAGAGGCACATGAGGTGCGACAGATGGCGATGGCCCGGGTCGGAGAGGGCATTGTTCTTCCACTCGGAGATGCACGTCTTGCCGTTGTAAGTCTCAGTCCATAAGCCACGGTCGAAGTTGTCATACAGGTCCTGAATGGCTGCAATCTGCGTGGCAGTGAGAGGCGACTCGTCGCCAAGCTCCTTGTGGCCTTTCATCACCTCGTCCAGTACCTCGTAGCTCGTCTGTTGCCCAAAGGCTGTCACGTCGATGGGGCCGTGTTCGGGACTGAACTCGCCCGTAATCTCGTAGAGTCCATTGCTGTCCTTCGTGGCAATGGACTTAGTCCAAAGTGCATTCTGATACATGACGGGCAGGGCTTTCTTCAGAAACTCTCGGTCCATCGTGTACTTGTAGTAACGCCAGAGATGCGTGCAGTACCATGCGCCGAGCGTTTTCATCGAGCTGTTGCTCCACGTCGATGTGCCGCCGAAGATGTTGTTCTCCACGGCCACCGTCCATCCGCTTGCGCCGCTCTTCAGTTTCCTTGCGAACTGATACCACGGCGAGTTGCTGCCCGGTGCACCGAGGTCGAGGATGTGGTTGAGGTAAGGCAAGTGCATCTCCGAGAGGTTGGCAGGGTCGGCAGGCCAGTAGTTCATCTGCACGTTGATGTCGGCATGAAGGTCGCAATGCCAGAAGCTCGTGTTGCTCCTATCGTTCCAGATGCCTTGCAGGTTGGAAGGCGCGTGGATACTCGTATCGAGGTTCGCCCCGATGGTAAAGTAGCGTCCGTACTGGAAGTAGAGGGCTTCGAGGAAAAGTCCGTCGCTGCTCAGCTTGTTCTGCTCGGAGGCATTGTAGAACTTGACGAGGTCTTCTGTGGTCATTGTTGAGGCCCCAGCCAATTGCAGGCTGACGCGATTCATCAGGGCGCTATGGGCTGCCTTATGGTCGGCAAGGAGCGAGGTGTAGCCCTTCTCCAAGGCCTCGTTTATGCGAGTGCCTACCACATTCGACAACTCGGTAGCAGACTGGCCGCTGACGCATGAAGCCTTGCTCGCATCGTAATCGGTAGCCGCAGCCATGATGATGTCCATCCATCTTGCACCACTCACATTGATACCCTCTGCCGTAACGTTCAGTGTGCCGTCTGTCTTCACCTTGAAGCGCGTATTGTATGTCACAATCTGCAGCTTTCCGGAGAATGTTGCAGAAGCTGTGCCATCGTCTTCAGCCGTATAGGTAACAGCTCCGGCATTGATGAACTTGTCGGGCGCATAGCTTACGCCCAGGCTCATCGGCTGGGTGCCTTCCGCTTCATAATGAGCCACGAAGACTTTATCTGTTGCAGAAGCAAAGTAACGGCGATGGAAGTTTGTCCCTTCGGGCGATTGGAAGTTGACGCCGGCCACACCGTCTATGATGTCGAGGAAGCGGTTGTATGCCTCGATTGCCTTTCCGTCGGAGGTCTTGGCCGAGAAGACATCGCTCTTGTCCTTGACGAGGATAGAGCCGAAGTTCTGGAAATAGCCTTGCCCGACGTCGCTGCCGTTTGTGGTATAACCGCTCCAAAGCGTCTTCTCGTTGAACTGAATATCGTCGCACATCACGCCGCCGCGAATGGTGGCACCGATTTGTCCGTTGCCCATGGGAAGGGCATATTCCATCCAAGTGTCGCTGACGCCCGTGGCTGTGGCAGGCGTGTCGTACCAAAGCGAGAGGTCATGGATGTCGGTAGGACGTAAGCCTTTCTCTCCGACACAGAACTCGGAAGGCAACACCTCGTTTTCAGCAATGAGATAGAGGACATTGCCTCCTTCACCACCTGACCAAAGACCAATCTCCTTGCCGACGCCTGTGCCTCCCCATTGGTTGAAGTAGCGTAAGTTCTGCGAGGCGGCACCGTTCCATGAAATTTCATACTTGCCTGCGAAGTTCGTGTTGGTGGTCACTTCGATGGTGAAGCCTTTTGTGTCAGCAGCCTTACGTGTCTTGACGCGATTGCCGTCGTAGTAGGCATGGCGTCCCGAACCCTTGTTGACGAGCTGGAAGTTACTTTCGCTTCCGACGAGCTTCCAAAGTTGGCTTAGCTCGCCATACTTGCGTGCCTGCGTCGTGACGTTTGCCGAGGCACCCATGTCCTGGAGCACGAGGTCGGAATTAGCGAAGGTGACGTAGTAGAAGTTCTCTTGTTCGTCGGTGGAGAAGAAGTCGTCGGGAATGCCCTGAATGGTGAAGATGAAGCGCGAACCCGCATCGCTGCTGCCTGCCGAGTTGTCCCAATAGGCAAGATAATTGCCACGCTTGTTCCAGTACTTGTTCTCAGAGCCGTGGTCCTTTATCCAGAAGCCCTCGCCATTCTTGCCCATATCGAACTTCGTGACACTCAGTGTACTGGTCTCTGCCACCATCTTTGCGCGTCCGCTTGCTTCGCTGCCCGACATGTCGAGCACGTAGTTCTCGCCTCTGGCTTTATTGTAGAAGGAGTAGCCATCCGTCTCGTTGCCGATGAAGGTCCAGAGTCCGTTGTCGCTTGTGTCTTCTGTGGTATTGCTCAGAATCAGGTTGATGCCGCTGGTATAGCCGGATTTTGTGCTGAGGTAGCCCCCGTTGGCAACCTTGATTGTGTACCATCGGGCATTCGTGAGGTCAGCGGCAGCGGCACCAGCCACGCCTGCAAGCATCAAGATGAGTAAGGTAAGGAGATTTCGTTTCATGGTTAGTATTAGTTTCATTAAACATTTTATTCCCCCTAAAGGGGGGATAGGGGGTCCCTTAAAGTTTGAATGAGAGGAAGTCGAGCATCTCAAAGATTTCTTCCTTCGTAGCCTTTTGATTGATTCTTATGTCGCCGATGCTGCCCAGCAAAGTGAAGTTTATGCTGTCGCCCTCGTTCTTTTTGTCGTGCCTCATGAACTCGTAGAGGCGTTCGTATTGTTTGCAGTCCATGGGGAAGTCGCCGTAATGCTCGCGGATGAACTGCACCGTTTGCCGAAGCTTGTCCTTCGGGAATCCGCATTTCATGACGCTCAGGTAGAGTTCGCAGATGAGTCCCCATGCCACGGCATAGCCATGCAGAACGGTTCGTTTCTGTTCGATTGCCAGGCTCTCAAGCGCATGGCCAGCCGTGTGCCCAAGGTTAAGAGCTTTGCGCAATCCCTTTTCCGTCGGGTCCTCCTCCACGATGCGTTCTTTGATGCTGACGCTCTTTGCTACAAGTGAGTTAAGCCGGTCATAGTCAACAATGTTAAGGTCGAAGTGGAGCAGTTCGTCGAGGCTCTCTTCGTCGCTGATGAGGCCGTGCTTGAGCATCTCGGCATAGCCGGAGAAGAGGTTCTTCTTGTCGAGCGAACGCAGGAAGTCGCTGGAGATGATGACCGAAGCGGCATTGTTGAAGACACCAATCTCATTCTTCAGCCCACCGAAGTTGATGCCTGTCTTGCCTCCGACACTTGCATCCACCTGGCTGAGCAGCGTCGTCGGGATGTTGATGAAACTGATGCCTCGCTTGAATGTGCTTGCAGCAAAGCCGCCGAGGTCCGTCACCATGCCGCCCCCGAGGTTCACGAGGAGCGAGTGACGTGTGGCACCGCCTCGCTGAAGCTCCCCCCAGACGTGCGAGAGCGACTGGAGCGTCTTGTTTTCGTCAGTGTTGCCGATGGTTATCATTTGTGCAGAGCCGAGACATGGCAAGCCACTGACCAAAGGCCAGCATAGGCGATGCGTTGTCGTGTCGGTAAGCACGAAGAGCCGGTCATGGCTTTGCCGGCTTATGGCAGATGCAATGTCCTCTGCAAGGTTATTACTTATGATGACTTCCTGTCCACTCATACGTTACGTTTATGAAATAATTACCCCGCAAAGATACACATTATATATATATAATAATGGTATAAGCAATAAAAAAGCGATTAAAGAGAAAATTTTTTCACTTTTCACTTTCCTCTTTTAATTTTTTGTTGTACCTTTGCGCTCGCAAATGACAAGAAGCGACCATGAGCCATGGTAAAAATGGTAAATCGTTAATTGTCAAATTGTAAATGGCTTTGGCGGGATAGCTCAGCTGGTTAGAGCGTCGGATTCATAATCCGGAGGTCGTGGGATCGTGACCCACTCCCGCTACAAACGAGAAAAGGACTTGCAGTCATTCGAGACGCAAGTCCTTTTTTCGTTTATCAGCATGTTTTCACCGCTGTCCGCCTTGGGGCAGGACAGACGTCCCGTACCTCTGCCTTCGATGCTCTGTGGAGCATCCGCCGATGCTCCACGGAGCGTTGTCCTTTCCTCTGTGGAGCGTTGTCCTTTCCTCTGTGGAGCGTCGGGCGGCGGTCTTGTTTACTTCTGCACGAAAGGCTTCAGTCCCTTCGCTGCCTCGGCTGCCGTGATGCGGCGTCCACCGTTGTCAAGGTCAATGAGGACGTAGCGGTCGTTGCCCATGCCGAGTTCCTTCATGTAAGAGAGCTGGCGGAGGCCGTGGCGCGTCTCAATGCGTTCCACCATGTCGTGGTGCTCCTCGGCCGTCATAGCATAGATGATGTCGATGCAGGCCTGGTCGACGGCAAGGATGTCGGTGGAGGAGAGGATGCCCACGTCCGGCGTTACGACGGGTTCGGCCAGGACGCCTTCGCAGTCGCACGAAACGGACATGTTGCGCATCACGTTGACGTAGCTGACGCGCGGGCCGAAGAAGTCGATGCAGGCCTTGGCAGACTCCGTCATGCGCTCCATGAACTCTTCTTCGGAGATGCTCCATTGCTCGTCGGATCCTTTTACGGTATGAATCCATGCCTTACCAATTCTGCCGTCGGCGCAGCCGATGCCGATGTTCTTGTTCGAGCCGCCGAAGCCGCCCATCGTGTGGCCTTTGAAGTGGGTGAGGGCGAGCATGGAGTTGTAGTTCGTCAAGTGGCTGCCGACGGACATTTCCTTGAACCACTTGCCGCCTTCGACGGGCAGGAGGGCTGTGCCTTCCTCGTCCATGATGTCGACGGGGCAGAACGTCCAGCCGTTCACTTCCAGCGTCTTGCGATGCTGCTCTGTGGTGTAGCGGTCGCCTTCGTAGTAAGTGTTAGTTTCGATGATGCTTGCATCGGGCAGTTCCTTCTGGATGAGTGCCTTCACCCATTCTCGCGGAATGATGTTGGGTCCGTGCTGCTCGCCCGTGTGGAGCTTGATGCCGATGCGTCCCTGGAGGGCGCCGCTCACTTGCCTGTAGGCATTGATGAGCCCCTCGGCAGAGAGGTTTCGGGTGAAATAGACTATCGACTCGTTGCCGATGCGCTGTTCGTAGGGCACATACTTATTGCCGTCTGTGCCTGGAGTTACTTTCTCTTGTGCCATGATACTGATTGTTGTTAAGCCGAACAATGCGGCGATGAATAATTTCATTTGTTATTGAGAGTTTTTACTTCCTTTTTCACTATTCCTTTTTCACTATTCCCTTAATAGGCATATACCAGTCCGTACTTCTCGTGCAGACGGCGAAGGGTGCCGTTCGATTTCATCTTTTTGATGGTAAGGTTCACTATCTGCAGCAGGTCGTCCTGCCCTTTCCTCATCAGCACGCCAATCTCTCCATGAGTGAAAGGCTCGTTGAGCAGAGGTGCAGCAAGTCGGGCATCTGCCTCGACATAGTAGGGAGCCTCCGTTATTTCCGTTATCATCACGTCGGTCTTGCCTTCAGCGATGAGCGTCGGGATTTCCTCGTTCTTCGGGTGGACTTTGATTGTGGCTTGTTTCAGGTTCTCGTTGGCAAACTTCTCGTTCAGTCCGCCAGGGTTTACCATGACGCGCACCTCGGGCTTGTCTACGTCGGCGAGCGACTTGTATCTGTCGCTTTCCGATGCCCGGCAAAGGATGGTCTTGCCGTTGGCCAGATAGCCTTCGCTCATGAGCATGGTCTCGCGTCTGGCATCTGTGATGGTGATGCCGCCGATGGCAAGGTCGAAGGTCTGAGGCTCTGCCAGCACGTCGGCCGTCAGCGTTGGCCATGATGTCTGGACGAAAACTGTCCCTACACCCAGTCCCTTGGCAATCTCCTTTGCCACCTCTATGCCGAAGCCCCAGTATGTGCCGTCGCTTTCGCGGAACGAGAGCGGACGATAGTCGCCTGTGGTTCCTATAATTAGTGTGCCTCGTCTTACGACTTCGTCGACCTTGCTGCCCTGGGGCGCATCTGTCGCGGCACCAGCCCGGCAGGCCGCCAGAACAGCTATACTGCACAGGGCCAGTATTGCTGCCAGCGTCCGAAGTGTCCTTTTCTTCTGCACTTTCACTTTTTCACCTTTTTTACCTTTTCACCTTTTCTACGAGTCGCTTGCCCAGCTCATAGGCATTCTGGAGGTCGATGGGGAAGTGCTCGTCGCGATGCTTGCGCTTGTCTTCCTCCGAGAAGAGGTTGAAGTCGTAGCGCGAGTAGTCGCTGAACTGGTAAGTGTTGCAGGCGTAGAGCGTCTCGCTATAGCCGAAGATGTCTGCCAGACTCTTGGCGTTCTCTTCAAGGATAGGAGGATAGCCTATCTGCTTCATGTAGTCCTCGGGGCAGTTCATGGTGAAAATCATGGCTGTGGGGATGACCTTGTCGCGCAGCGTGATGTGCTTGCCGTTCTCGTAGAGATAGGTGCCGACGGGGAACATCAGTCGCTCGAGGAACGAACGTATCTCGCCAGTGGGGAAGCTGTAATAGACAGGCGAGCCGAGCACGATGACATCAGCCTCCCGGCAACGCTCCAGAACAGGACGAAGGTCATCCTTCAAGGCACAGATGCCATTGCATTTGGAGTTCTTCAGCTTGCAGGCAAAGCAACTCTTGCATCCCTTGAAGTAGATGTCGTAGAGATGTACCAGCTCGCATTCGGCCCCAGCCTCCTGGGCACCCTTCATGGCGCTCTCCAGCAACTGAGCCGTGTTCCATTTCTTTCGCGGACTGCCATTCACGAAAATGGCCTTGACGGTTTTCTTTTCCATATTATATTATAATGTTAGTCGCTGCAAAGGTACGAATTTATAATGAGAAAATGAAATAGTGAAGGAATGAAAATGCTAGATGGAGTGTGTATGTTTATGCGAAATCCGTGCCTAATCTGCCCGATGAAGCTGTCCGGCTGAGTCATGACAGCAGGGAGGAGTGTTTGCACATACGCGTATGTGCAATTGCATGTACATGTATGTGCAAACTATCAGCCTGCCTGCCTCTCAGAAATCAGTGTGTCAGGAAGTAAAAAAACGTGTGAGGCTGTGTTGCCTCACACGTTATGTTATTAGGACCGACAGGGTCGATTCTACCTCACAAGCAGTCTCTTGACGCTGACCTTGCCGTCGGAGTCGGTCGTGCGGACTATGTTGATGCCTCGCTGCGGCCGGTCGAGCTTCATGCCACCGATGGAGAAGTACTCGGTTCCTGCTGCTCCGTCGGCAGCCATGGCGGGCGACGTGATGGCATCGATGAAGGCGTCTTCGTCGAAGTCCTCGTCTATGCCGTAGAGGAGCTCGCTATATGAGGTGAGTGTATTGGCGGCGCAGACGGTGGGACGCGTCATCAGATAGGTTCTCTTTCCTCCGTCGGGATATCGGCCCACGCTTTCGTCGCCCTTCATGGTGCAGTAGGTGAGGGTGTTGCTCCAGCTGTGGTCGGCAGCAGTGAGGGTGACGCTCTCCTCGTCGGCTACGGAGAGCTTGAAGCCTGTATGCAGCTGGCGGAGCGGGTCGAGATTGTCGGCCCAGACGATGTAATGGCCGTGGGCGGGTATGATGCAGGGACTTCCATCCGCCAGGGAAGTGATTTGGTACTTCTCAGGCATGGCAGGGTCGTCCGTCAGGAACATGCCTTCGAGGTCGATGTCCTGCCCGGTCGTGTTGTAAAGCTCTATCCAGTCGTTTCGTTTGCCGTACTCGTTTGCCGCAACGCTGTTGCTGGCGCTTACCTCGTTGACTACTACGGGCGTTGCTCCTGCTTCGTCGAGGCATTCGGGTTTCAGGGCTCGGAAGATGGCCTGCACCTCTGTGTCTTCGTCCGTATCGAGCTGGAGTGTACGTTCGCGGCTGACGATTGTGACGTTAGAACTTGTCTGGTAGCTGATTTCTGCATCCCAATAGATGTCGGTGGAGCCTGGCACGTTGTTGTGTACCTCGACGGCAATGATGTTCTCTCCCTTGCGGAGCAAGCCGACAGGAAGGCTGATGGTGCCGGAATCGGGGTTGGAGGGAGCGTAGGTGGTGGCGTAGGTGCTGAAGCTTATCTCGCCGCTTGGCATCAGATAGCGTGTGGCTTCGGTCCCGTTGATATAGACCACGAAGCCGTCGTCGGCAGTGAAGTTGAGCGTCAGCGAGGTGATGTCGTCAGGCTCCACGTCGATATTGAGGTTCTTCCTGAAGTAGTAGGTGGGGTACTTCTGGCTGCTGTTGCCTCCGTAGCTGATTGTTGTAGCGATGCTGCTCTTGCCGTATCCGAGTGGAGTGGCTCCGCTGGGCCAGTCCTCGGCACTGCCAGTCTTCCAGTCTGTGCCGTCGAGCGCCCCCTGGTCCCAATAGCTCCAGCTGTCTCCCTTGTGTATGTCTGTTATGACAGAGCTTCCGCTCTTGCCCCATCCCACAAAGTTGTAGCCGGCTGGAGCGGAGGCTTCAATCTGCACGGGAGCGAAGAGCATGCCGTCGAACGAACCTGTGGGGACAGGCTGACCATTGATGAGGAAGGCGGCTCCGGGTACGTTGGCATTGAACTTGACAGACATGCCGCTGCCCAGGCCGTAGGCATTCTTCAAGGCATTCATGCGAGCATTCCTCGACGACACACTGGTCATCTGGTCCTTCTGTTCATTGTATGACGTCCACGGAGCTTTGTTCTCCCATGAGAGAGCAGGCTCGACGAGCGTGCATATGCTGTCACAGATGCTCAGGCAACGATCAGGGGTGAAGACGCTGCCGTGCAGGATGCAATAGGCATCGACGAAGCGGCGGCAGAAGTCGGCACTGTTCTGCTTCATGTAATTGTAGATGGAGAGCAGCTCGTTGCCGTTGTTGTTATTGATGAGCTGCACGCCGTTGCTGTTGCTCCATCCCCAGTCCTGGTCGTGAAGCGTCAGGTGGAACTTGCCGTCGGGAAGGGCACGATAGCCTTTGACGTTGTTGTTGTTGCAAATCCAGTCGCTGCATCCGATGTAGCTAATGGCAGCAAAGAAGTTTATCACCTCGTCGATATCCATGAGCTGCTTGAGCTCTTCGTATGTGCTCGGAGAGGAGCATCCGTGGGCAAGGCTCTTCCATCGGTTGAACGAATCCTTTGTCCCTGCCATCTGGAAGTAGCCGTTGGAGTACTCGAAGGCATCCATCTCGTCGTCGTCATAGCCATAGTTGGCATAGCCGTGATAGCGGTTGTTGGGCTCCCTGAGGTTGAGCTGGGCGATATAGCGTCCGTTGAAGAAGACGTGAACGGGCTGGTAGTCCTGACAGTCGCAATAGAAGCCGCTCGACATGAGCACTTGTTGTGTCATGGCATCGCGCACCCTGCCGTGTGCCTGCGAGTTGTTATCGTTGCCGCCGTTGCGAATCATGATTTGGCGGAACTTGTTGAAAGGCATGTAGCGGAAGAAGGGATGGTAGCCGATGGTCTTCTGTCCCTCATATCTGTTGGTGCCCTTTATCTTGAAGGACGAGGGAGCATAGTGCCTGCTCCATCCACCGGAGATGACGAACTCGGCCTCCTGATTGACCGCCATCTTGCCATCAGGAGTGATGTATTCAAAGTTGACAGGCCGTTCCCAGTCCATGTTGATGTTGGAGTTGCTGTGGTTGCGTCCGCTCACTCCATTTGTTCCGTCCACATAAACGCCAATGGTGTTGTCGTAGAGGTTGTTGGGATTGGTGGCAATGGAGACGACAGGCAGGTAGTAGTCGTGATTGCGATAGATGTAGCTGCGGGTGACAATCGGGCTGGGAAGCATGCCCTCCTGGAACAAACCGAAGCGGAAGACGGTGGTTCCGCTGACGCTGAAGATGCCGTCGGAGCTTGTCATGCCGTTGGTGAGACTGGGTGTTGTTCCGTTTGTCGTGTAGCGCAAGGTAGCTCCGGCAGGGATGTTGACCTGGACGGCAAACGGCTCTGTGAACAGTTTGGAGTCAGTGTCGACATTTGGCGCTTCGAGTCGGAACTCAGCAAAGTCTGAGCCGTTGTTCGAGGTGCCGAGGGTAGGTGTCCCTGTCCAGCTCCAACTGTCGCCTGCATCTTCAGTGCGTGCCCATGAACACCTCGGTATGCATCCGGGGAAACTGGCAGATAAAAGCTGGTTGCCCAGTTTATCATAAAGAAAGAGTTTACCGCCGTCGTTATTCAGCTTGAAGCGGATTTGCTTGTTGGCGGTTTCGCCATAGGTTCCGTCGGCAGAGTTGTGGTCGAAGTAGAGCACTTTGTAGCTCTTGCCTTTCACGACACCAGTTCCTGCGGGCAGTTGGAATTTCTTGGGCTCGGCTTCGTTGTCTGTGATGTAAAGCCCGTCGAGTTGTATGCTCAGCAAGGTCGGGTTGTAGATTTCTACCCATGCGCCGTAGTTATAGGAGTGGTCGATGTACTGGTCGATGTTGCCTATCATTATCTCATTGAAGACAAGTTTCGATGGGTCAGCATCCTCGTCGTATTCCTCGTAGAAATCTGGCTCTTCGGTCAGGCCGCAGTCATAAAGTTTTCCGCCAAAGTTCTGCTGGACGTATGCGGCAATGACGTTGTTGCCTTCATTGAGCAGTGCGGCGGGAATCTCGAGCTTGACGGCTTCGGTGCCGACGGTCCAGTTGTCCGCTTCGTCGAGCAGTACGCCGTTGAAGTAGATGCGGTAGGTGTCGTCGTGGAGGACGTGGAGCATATAACGGGATGTCTTGTGTATCTCGTCGATTGTAAAGTTGCGGCGGAACCAGAAGTTCGTGTTCTCGCCTCCTGGCCATTCAGTTTGCACTCCGCTGATAGCTCCATAGTTACCGATGGGCATTTTGACTTCGCTCCAAGTCGAATCGTCGAAGTCGGCTTCTGTCCAGCTGAGAGTCTCGCTTCGTCCGCTGATTTGCATGTCGGGGATGCGCTGGCCCTCTTCGTCGGCATAGTAGCACCAGTTGTAGTAGGAAGTTCCGGTCCAGAGTTCTTTCTTTGCGTTTTGGTCGTAGATGCTGATGTTGGAAAGGGTGATGGAGGTGTTGTCTTCGGTTGTAGGGAACTCGAAGGCGATTTTTGCATCTGCGATGTCTGTGCCGCTGAGGTTGCCGCGTTGGAAGATGGCTCTCTTGCCTGCAGAGAGATTGATGTACTCGTCCACGAGGTAGTTGTCGTCGTTCTCGTTCTCGCAAAGAGCTATGCGGGCGTCTGTGATGTTGCTGGTAGGCTGGAGGGCAATGGTGATACGGTATTTGTGGTCGGCCTCGAGAGTGATTGGCGTCTTGAACTGTACCCGCCCGTAGCTGCCGTCGTAGCAGGCCGTAGGCATTATTATGGTATATGTGTCGCCATCCTTTGACTCGTAGAGTTGCTCCCAGTCATGTGTGCCACCAGTCTTGTAGCCGCCTTCGCTGTTGAAGAGAGCCTTGCCTGCCCAGGGCGTGACGTAGCCCATGTCAAGGATGCTTACGGTCTCTGTCTCTGGTTCGACCTTGCTCTTTGTGTAGAGGCCGACGTCGGCAAGAGCGCCCCCCCAGTTCTGGTGGACGTGGACTGCAATCACATTTTCTTCGCCGTTCAGCTTGATGAGTGCCTTCTGCTCTTCGGTCAGCTGAATATATCGTCCCTGGTCTTCCCATCCGTCGGTTGTCGCGTATACGAGTTCGCCGTTGATGTAGTATTCGCAGGGAGAGTCGTCGTGAGTGCATGCCAGATAGACGGGTTCGTCAAGCTGTTGGGATTCGTCGATAGTGAAGAAGCGGCGCAGATAGATGTCGGCTATGACGCCAACGTTTGCCCATTGATAGGAGGCATTACCTTTGTACCAGGAATCTGCTGAGAATGGCGCGTCGTGTTCTTCCCAGAGGATGGGTGTCGGCTCACCGTTTTCATCTTCCAGATAGATGTTTTGGTCGTTCTCTTTTGGGCTCATGTCGAAGTCGGGTTCGAACCATTCCCGTCCTTCTGCATCAGCTTCGGGAGTGCCGACAATCCAGTTGTAGTATTCGTTTGACTCGTTTTGCGGCTGGCCGAAAGCACGTCCGGAGTTATAGACCCAAGTCCATGCCTTCCAACTGATGCTCCCGTCGTAAAAGGAAGAGGGGAGTATTGCGATGTCTGCTCCGACTTCTGTGATGCCCGCTGCGCTGGTTATCAGTGAGAACAGTGCAGCTGAGAAAAGTAGTGTTGCTTTTTTCATGAGATCAGTTTACGATTATCTTTTTGCCATCCACGATGTTGATGCCACGTTGCATTTTGTTGAGTCGTTGGCCGGCAAGGTTTACGATAGTCGAGCCTTGCTTGCAGATGGTCTCGTCTTCGTCTTCTTCGATAGTTGATATGCCTGTGGAATTAGGATTTTCTTCTACCACGATGGAGCAGATTTTGTCCTTGAAAGAGGTTGTCAGCGCTTTGGCTGATTTTGTTCTGCGTGTATTCGTGCCAGTGCAATTGGTTGAGGTGTAGAGCCTGGCTTGATACATTTCGTTGACTATCTCGATGGATGCGATGTCGTTGGCTTTGATGCCATAGACGGCAAGGTCTCCCACGTGGTATGTTCCCTCCGGTAGGGCTACGCAGTAGCCTTTGTAGTTTGTCTCGCTGTAGCATTTCACGGCCACTTTATCCTCCGGGACGGTGACGGCTTCGAAGATGCGGTTCAGTCCCGACGCCCAGCCGTTCATGTCCCAAGTCTCGTCGTAGCCGTCGTTGAAGAGCCAAACGAATCCGCCTGTGGCGACGCCCTGGTCTTTCCATGCTTGGAACTGTGCCAGGTTTCGGTCCACGCTCCAGTCGTTCGAGTAGTCGAGCAGACCCGGGTGACGTTCTGTGACGCCTGTGAAGTTCCAGCTGCCCACGTTGTTGAGGTTGCCTGCGCCGCCGTCGTAGCATTGTATCATGGCGCGGTCAACGGCTCTGGGAGTCGTGGCGCGGATTTTGCTGACGAGCGATGTCCAGTAGCTCATGTAGGTATAGGGTGCGATGGTGGTTTTGTAGCCCAGTCGGTACATCATGATATGGAACTTGGCGGCGGATTCTGCGTCGTAGTCCTGTTCGGTGTCGTTGTTTACGGCGTCAATTTCAGGCACGGCTTGCTTGAGTGCCTTGAAGTTGCGGTAGAGGATGGAGGTGCTTGTGGTGCCCTGCGAGTTGACGAGGTTTCGAATGTTGCCATAGGAGCCGTTGCCCCATCCGCCGATGCATATTTCGATGCGCTTGATGCTGCTGTGCTCGGCCTTCAGGTTGGCGATGTCTTCCTGGTAGTGTGGCTGTGTCTGGTCGAAGACGTAGACGCCGTCCTTGCAGATGGTCTCGCCGTCTGTGGTGAGTGTGCCGTCGGCTTCCACGTTGACGTTGAAGAGGATGAGATAGGTGAAGCCGGAGTCGCGAAGCTTTGTGATGGTGCCTGGACGGCCGCGACGGATGTGTCCGCCAGCGTAGATGCCGGAGACTTCACGTTGTGCAAATGTGTCGGCAAGTGCCAAAACTGTGCAAAGGAAGAGTAGAATGAGTTTTTTCATTGTGCCAAAGTATATATATAAGTCCTGCAAATTTAGTATTATTTTCGCTTTCGGCAAAGGATTGGTGATGTTTTTTGTGCGAATGTTTTGTGTTTCGTGAAATAATGTCTAATTTTGCGGAACGATTAACCACTTAATATAATATAATTATGTCACGCAAGCAGATTATTTTCCTTGCTGTCAGCTTTGTCTGCGCAGCATGTTTCATGTCCTGCTCCGGCAGCCATGACTATGAGAGCGTCAAGGGTGATCCCATGCAGACGCGCATCTATACGCTCGACAACGGGCTTAAGGTCTATCTTTCCGTCAACCGTGCCGAGCCGCGCATACAGACGTACATTGCCGTCAGGACGGGTTCGAAGAACGATCCTGCCGAGACGACTGGCCTGGCTCACTACTTGGAGCATCTCATGTTCAAGGGTACGACCAATTTCGGCACTACTGACCCTGAGGCCGAAAAGCCGTTGCTGGACGAGATTGAGCAGCGCTACGAGGAGTACCGGACCGTTACGGACGAGGCCACAAGGCGTCAGAAGTACCATGAGATAGACAGCGTTTCCCAGCTGGCAGCCAGGTACTTCATTCCCAACGAGTACGACAAGCTGATGGCAGCCATTGGCAGCGAGGGCTCGAACGCCTTTACGTCGAACGACGTGACTTGCTACGTGGAGGATATCCCCTCGAACGAGGTGGAGAACTGGGCCAAGATACAGGCCGACCGCTTCCAAAACATGGTCATCCGCGGCTTCCACACCGAGCTGGAGGCTGTCTATGAGGAGTACAACATCGGTCTCTCGAGCGATGGCAACAAGCAGTTTGAGGCTTTGCTGGCAAAGCTTTTCCCGGGCCATCCCTATGGCACGCAGACGACCATCGGCACGCAGCAGCACCTGAAGAACCCTTCCATCACGAACATCAAGAATTACTTTGCCAAGTGGTACGTGCCGAACAATGTGGCTATCTGCATGGCGGGCGACTTTGACCCTGATAAAGTGATGTCGATACTCACGAAGTACTTTGGCGAGTGGAAGCCTGGCGAGGACGTGGCTCAGCCTTCCTTCCCCGAGCTCGAGCCTTTGGCTGCGCCTGTTGACACGACGGTGCTCGGCCTGGAGGCTGAGAGCATCTGGCTGGGATGGCGAGCCGAGAAGGCTTCTTCCCTGCAGAACGACACATTGCAGCTCATCGATGCCATTCTCTCGAACGGTAAGGCCGGCCTGCTCGACCTCGACCTGAACCAGGAGATGAAGGTCATGGCAGCCGAGTCGGAGGTTGAAGGCATGATGGACCACGGCATCTTCCTGCTGGCCGGCATGCCTAAGGAGGGACAGTCGCTCGATGAGGTGAAGGAACTCATGCTTGGCGAGATTGAGAAGCTGAAGCGTGGCGATTTTGACGACGACTTGCTCGTCTCTGCCCTAAACAATGCCAAGCTCAACGAACTGCGTAGCCTCGACCACAACCGCGCCCGTGTCAGCGAGATGATGGAGGCCTTCATCACCGGCACGCCGTGGCAGCAGCAGGTGGGCCGCATGGAGCGCCTTGCCAAGATAACGAAGCAGGAGCTGGTGGAGTTCGCCGGACGCTTCTTCGGACAGGGTTACGTGGCTGTCTATAAGCGCCAGGGCGAGGACACCACGCAGAAGAAAATCGACAAGCCTGCCATCACGCCCATCCCGACGAACCGCGACCTGGTCAGCCAGTTCGTCAAGGACATTCAGCAGACTGAGGTCGAACCCATCGAGCCGTTGTTCCTCGACTTCCAGAAGGACCTTTCCTTCTTCAATACGCAAAAGGGTCTGCCCGTCATCTACAAGCGTAACGCGGAGAACGACCTCTTCGACCTCCAGTTCCGCTATGAGTTCGGACAGGAGGACGACAATCGCTACGACATCGCTGCAAGCTACATCGACTACCTGGGCACCGACTCTCTTTCGGCTGCGCAAGTCAAACAGCAGTTCTACAAGCTGGCTTGCAACTATGCCGTCAGCGTCGGTAGTGATGCCATCACCATCGGTCTCTCCGGTCTGAGCGAGAACATGCCGGCGGCTCTCTCCCTGCTGGAAAACCTGCTCCGGGGAGCCAAGGCCGACCAGACGGCCTATGAGCAGATGGTGGGACTCATCCTGAAAAATCGCCAGGACCAGAAGACCGACCAGCGCACATGCTATTCCATGCTCTGCCAGTACGGCATGTTCGGCGAGCACAACGCCTACCGCGACAATATGACGGCGCAGCAGCTTGCCGAGGCTAATCCCGAGGAACTGCTCGGCCTCCTGAAGAATATCTCGGGCTACGAGCATCAGGTGCTCTACTACGGGCCTCTCTCGCAGAAGGAACTGGACGGATACGTCACGGACCTGCATCCCACGGCCGAGGCTCTCCTGCCTGTCCCGGAGGGCAAGCCCTATGAATACCAGCAGGCTACAGAGCCGGAAATCCTCATCGCACCCTACGATGCCAAGAACATCTACATGCGCATGTACTACAACGAGGGACGGCAGACGAACCTCGACGAGCACGCCACCATTGAGCTCTTCAACGAGTACTTCGGGGGCGGCATGAACGGCATCGTCTTCCAGGAGCTGCGCGAGGCGAGGGGCTTGGCATACAACGCGAATGCCTTCTATCTGACGCCTGCAAAGAAGGGCGAGCCGGAGAGCTTCTTCACGCACATCATCACGCAGAACGATAAGATGATGGACTGCATTGCCCAGTTCCGCGAGATCATCGACCAGCTGCCGCAGAGCGAGGCTGCTTTCCAGATTGCAAAGGACGCCATGCTGAAGAAGATAGCCAGTCAGCGCACCACGAAGTTCAGCGTCGTCATGGCCTATCTTGCTGCCAAGCGACAGGGCTTTGACTTCGACGTGAACAAGAAGATATACGAGGACCTGCAGGGTCTCACGCTTCAGGACGTCGCCAGCTTCGAACAAAGCCGGATGGCAAAGAAGAGCGGCCGCTACCTCATCCTCGGCAACGAGAAGGAACTCGACCTTGCTGCCCTCGGCCAGATTGCTCCCATCCGCCGCATCTCGCTCGAGGAGGTCTTCGGATACTAAGGCCGTCCTCTCCTTCGGAAATCTGTAAACGACATGAGCGACACGTCAACCCGTTTGAGTTGGCGTGTCGCTTCTGCTTTTGCAACACGTTGCAATGCTCTTTTCAAGCGTGTTGCATTTTCATTTCAACACGTTATGTCTGCATTCCTACAGTGTTGCAATTCCCCTGCGGTACTTTTCCCTGGCATTTGCGGGCTGTGTCGCTGTTTCTCTTAAACTGTTAAACTTTCTTAAATCTTCAGCCTCGGGGTTAAAAAATCGGGGGGTGCGGTGTATATATATACGGGAGGGGAGAAGAGAGAGGGACCTTCAAGGGGGAATAAAAGGGGGATTTAGGGGGAATTGAAGAGGGTTGGAGTTATGGCTTTATAGAGGGGAATATCTTCTAAGAAAGCCTTATTCTACTAAGCCTTTATACAAAGAAAGCCCTGGCACATCTCCAGAGCTTTCTTCTCATAAAGCCTTGCAGCTTCTATTTCAGCGTGAACTTGACCTTGCATTGAAGCTGGTCGCTGCTGTCGCCAGCCCAAGCGATGAAGTCGCCCGGCTCGGCCTTCCAGTCGCCGGCCTGCTCGTCCCAGAAGGAGAGGGCGCGGCGGTCGGTGCGGAGAGTGACGGTCTTCGTCTCGCCTGGCTTGAGGCTGACCTTCTGGAAAGCCTTCAGCTCCTTGGCCGGGCGGTCTACGCTGCACTTCTGGTCAGTGATGTAGAGCTGGACAACGTCGCTACCTTCCACGCTGCCGGTGTTTGTCACGTCGACGGTGAACGTCATGTTGCCGTCCGCAGTCTCTTTGCTGGCAGCCTTCAGGCCGCTCACCTTGAAGCTCGTATAGCTTAGCCCGTGTCCGAAAGCGAAGGCAGGCTTCAGCTTTTGCTTGTCCGTCCAGCGATAGCCGACGTAGATGCCTTCCTTGTAATCCTCGTCGATGATCTTCTTTCCCTCTCGCCAGATGCCCGGGAAGGCTGCTTCGCCGAAGCTATGAGCGCCGACCTGGTTGAGGTCTTCGTACCATGTGAAGGGCAAGTGGCCGCTTGGATTGGTGTTGCCAAGCAGCACGTCGGCCAGTCCGATGCCTGCCTCGCTGCCCAGGAACCAACCTTGCACGATGGCAGGCACCTGCTTGCGCCAAGGCATGCAAACGGCGTTGCCGCTGATGTTGACGTAGATGGTCTGCTTGTTGACAGCAGCCAGAGCCTCGATGAGCTTGTCCTGATTGTAGGGCAGAGCCATCGTCTTGCGGTCTGTTCCCTCGCAGTCCTGATGGCCACTCTTGTTGAGTCCGCCGAAGATGACGACATAGTCTGCCGTCTTAGCCTTCTCCACAGCCTCGGCAAGCAGCACTTCGGGAGCGCGGTCGTCCTTCAGGTTCTGTCCCGTCGTCACGCCGTTGTAGTCGCCACTCACGTCGCCCACATAGCCACGGGCAAACTCCACCTCGGCTTTCCCCTTGAGGCGCATCTGCAGACCCCCGAGCGGACTGATTTCGTGCTGTGCCTTGAGCGAACTGGAGCCGCCGCCCACGGTCATCATCTTGATGGCATTCTCGCCCACAACGAGTATCTTCTTCCCTTCCGGCTTGATGGGCAGGACGTTTCCTGCGTTCTGCAAGAGCACGATGCCCTCGGCTGCTACTCGTTGTGCCACTTCGTAGTGGCTCTCGCTACATAGGAAACCGTAGGGTTTCTGCTTGTTCATCGTGGTGCGGAAGAAGAGACGCAGCACGCGGCGCACCTTCTCGTCGAGCTCCTTCGTGGTGTACTTGCCCTCGAGGATAGCCTTCTGGTAGCCCTTCGACAGGTAGTACATGTCGTAGGCATTCGTTGCGCCCATCGTCAAGCCGTCTGTCCATGTGCCGAACTCCATGTCGAGGCCGTTCCTGACAGCCTGGTCCATGTTGTGCGCACCGCCCCAGTCGCTCACCACCACGCCGTCGAAGCCCCAGTCCTGCTTCAATATCTTGTTCAGCGTATACTGGTTGTGGCAGTTGTGCTCGTCCTTGTAGAGGTTGTAGGCACCCATGATGCCCCATGCTTTACCCTCCTTCACGGCAGCTTCGAAGCCGGGGAGATAGATCTCGTGGAGTGCTCGGTCGCTGACGATAACGTTCACCTGATGGCGATACTGCTCGTCGTTGTTCAGGCAGTAATGCTTCACGCAGCTTGCCACACCGCAGCTCTGCAAGCCCTGAACGTATGGCACAACCATGCGCGAGGTGAGGTAAGGGTCTTCGCCCATGTATTCAAAGTTGCGGCCTCCCAGTGGCGTGCGGTAGATATTCACGCCGGGGCCGAGTATCATGCCTTTGCCACGATATAGAGCCTCTTCGCCCAAAGCATGACCATAGGCGCGGGCACAGTCGGGGTTCCACGATGCAGCAAGGCACGTGAGGGCAGGAAAGGCAACGCACGAGTCGTTGGTCTGTCCGGCCTGCTCCCATTCGTCCCACAGCACATCGGGTCGCACGCCGTGAGGTCCGTCGTCGGTCCAGAAGTCAGGCAGGCCGAGTCGCTTCACGCCGGCACTCGAGAACTTGCTCTGAGCATGGATGACGTCAATCTTCTCGGCCAAGGTCATGCGGCTGAGGGCGTCTTCCACGCGTGCCTCAATATCTTTCGTCGGGTCGAGATAAACGGGTGTCTGCGCTTGCAAAAGCGATGCAAATGCAGAAGCAAACAGGAAAAAGGTTATCTTGTTCTTCATAACATTATTATTAATAAATGATGGAAAGTTTTGTTCCATTTAATAAATCGGCTACGGGCATACGCTTCTTGCCAGCCAGCTGCACTTCGTCGAGGGAGAGGACACCGCCCGGAAGCTCTACTTGCAAAGGCCCCGGGCCCTTTGAGGCACGGAAGACCTTCATCTCCGTCTCCTTGCCGTTGGCAATGACAGGCGTCCAGGCGGCAGGGTAGGGGCTGAGGCCTCGGATGAAGTTGTAGGCGCTCTCGAGCGTATGGCTCTTCCAATGGATTTGGCAGGTGTCCTTGAATATCTTCGGAGCAGGTCGCAATGGCTCGTCCGTCATGAACTGGCTTTGGTCGATGGCTTTTGCCTCGCCGCTCTCGATGAGTCGAACCGTTTTGATGACCAGCTCGGCTCCCTGCATCATGAGGCGGTCGTGGACGTCCTCGGCACAATCATCTTCGGCGATAGGGATGCGTTCTTGCAGGATGATATGGCCTGTGTCAATCTGTTCATCGAGGAAGAAAGTCGTGATGCCCGTCTCACGGTCGCCGTTGATGATGGCCCAGTTGATGGGCGCAGCACCTCGATACTGCGGCAGCAAGGCGGCGTGGAGGTTGAAGGTGCCAAGTGGCGGCAAGGCCCAGACGACCTGCGGTAACATACGGAAGGCTACTACTATCTGCAAGTCTGGCTTAAGGGCCTTCAACTCTTCAAGGAAAGTCTCGTCGCGCAGCTTCTCGGGTTGCAGCACGGGAATGCCTTTCTCCTCAGCAAACTTCTTTACCGGACTGCTCTGCAACATGTCGTGATGCCGGCCGATGGCTTTGTCGGGCATCGTGACGACACCCACCACGTTCATGCCTTCCTCCAGAAGGCGGCTGAGGCTCTGCACGGCAAAGTCGGGCGTGCCCATGAAGACGATGCGAGACCCACCTGACTCCCCCTTTACTGGGGAGGATAAATGTTCATTCTTCACTCTTAATTCTTAATTCTTAATTTCCCTGACGTATATGTTTCTGAAGTAGCAACGGCTGCCATGAGCCTGCATCTCAATCTGCTCACGCGGGAAGATGGGCTGCTTGCGGTCCCAGTAGTTCTCGAGGACAACGTCGTCCACAACCTTCGTGCCGTTGAGCCAGACCGTCACCTTCTCGCCCTTCATGATGATGCGGAAGGTGTTCCATTCGCCAAGCTTGTTGTCCTCCACGCTTGTCGGCGTCGAGGGGTTCTTCTGGTTGTTGTAGAGTCCGCCTGAGCCGACCTGCGCTCCGACGTCAGTGCGCCGGATGTCCCATATCTGGACTTGTGGCGCACCACGCAAGTAGACGCCTGCATCGGGCTCCTTGCCACTCGGGTCGAGACGCCAGTCAACGAGAAGCTCGAAGTCGGCATACTGCTTTACCGTACAGATGTTGTCCCATCCGTGGCCAATGTAAAGCAGGTCGCCGTTCTCCACAATCCAGTCGCGACGCATCAGCTCGTCGGCCTTCTCCTGAGCCTTGGCAAGTTCCTCGCTGCTCATCTTGGAGCGGGAAATGGGGTTCTCTACAAGGCCTTTCCAACCTTCCAGGTCTTTCCCGTTGAAGAGGCAGACGAAGCCCTCCTCGTTCTTGTTGGCAGCGTCGAGCCAAGCCTTTGCCTGTTTCTTCTGCTTTTTCTCGAGAAGAGGAATGGCACGGGCGAGTATCTCGCGAGACTCCTTGCCATTGTAGTCGGGATGTGTGGAGAGGATTTGCAGGACGCAACCAGCCGCTGCCTTTGCCGTCTCTGGTCTGTCGTCGCCAAGCAATGATGCGGCAAAGGTCAGTGCCTGATAAGTTCCAGCGCTTGCCATGAGTTGCAGGGCTGCCTTGCGCTGCCCGAGGTCGCTCGTCTGCTCGATGATGTGGCGCAGGCTGATGACCTGGTTCTCGGGCGTCAGTGCTTGAGCATAGGACTTCGTAGTGAAAAAGAAGGCCAGCATCATGATGCCGGCCAACTTATGGAGCATGTTTATTCTTCGCATAGTTCTGTGAGGATGCCGCAGGTGCTCTTCGGATGAAGGAATGCGATGTGGAGGCCGTCGGCACCCTTGCGGGGAGCCTTATCGATGAGGCGGATGCCCTTCTCGTCGCACATAGCGAGAGCTTCGCTCACTCCGTCTTCAACCTTAAAGGCAACGTGGTGTACGCCGCGACCGCCATTGTCAAGGAACTTCTGCACGGTGCTCTCGGGGCAAGTGGGCTCCAGAAGCTCGAGCTTCACCTCGCCTACCTTCAGGAAGGCTGTCTTCACCTTCTGATCCTCTACTACCTCTGTCTTGTAAACCTCCAGGCCGAGCACGTCCTGGAAATAGGGCAACACTGCATCAATGCTCTGCACGGCGATGCCCAGATGCTCAATACGTGAAATCTTCATGTCTTTTATTGTTTATTTGTTATAGGTTATTGAAAAAACACTGCAAAGTTATGCATTTTTTTTGTGATATGCAAGGTATTGCAGCTTATTTTTATAGTTCAATCAAGATGCGGCCGTTTATCATACGTCCCGTCAGGTAGTTTGGCACAGCATACTGGTGGTTGGAGATATCCGTTATCCAGTAGTAGCTGCTGACGTTGTCAAGGCCAAAGATGTTGAAGCAGTCGAGGCCGAGCCAGATGTTGCGTAGGTATTTCCCGCGGCGCAGGTGGTGGTCCTCGTTGTTAATGAGCCGGTAGTTCATGCCGATGTCGAAACGCTTGTAGGCTGGTGCACGGAAGACGTTGCGTTCCAATCCCGTGTGAGGCGGGCCGAAAGGCAGACCGTCGGCAAAGGTTGCCTTGAGGTTCATCTTCCATCGGGTGGTGCCGGGGAAGTAGTCGCTGAAGAACAGGTTGATGTTGTAGCGCTGGTCGGTGGGCTGTGGGATGGTTTGTCCGTTCAGTTTCATGGCGGCCTTCATCAAGCCGAAGCTTATCCAGGAGTCTGTGCCGGGGACGAACTCTCCGTAGAGCTTGAAGTCGGCTCCTACGACGTAGCCTGTCGCGAGGTTGTTGCCGTAATAGACAATCTGCAGGTTGTCAACGTTGTACGGGTTGAGTTTCCATTGCGCCTTGTAATAGACTTCTGTCGTAAACTTGAAGGGGCGTTGGGCAATCTTGAACTTGTATTCCATGCCGGCTAGTACTTGGAACGAGCGCTGCGACTTGATGTTCGGGTTGAGCTGTACGGTTGTGTTGCCATCGATGGTTACGGTGTCGCGCAGTTCCTTATAGAAGGGTCTTTGGTTGTAAAGTCCCATTGCGAGCCGGAAGGTGAAGTTGTCGTTGGCTGCCGGCACGAAGCCGATGCTGGCGCGGGGGCTGACGAGCCACTCCTTGTTCCAGCTCCAATAGCTGAGGCGCAGGCCATAGTTGAGACTGAGGATGCCTACGCTACTCTCCTTTCTCCAAGTATCCTGGGCATAAAGCTCGAGCTGGTTGGAGTTGATGGAGTTCTTGGCTCGCATGTTATAGATGACCTGCAGGTCGTTTCCTGTATGTGGAACGCTGTAGCCGCTGCTGTCGCGATACTCCCATTCGTTCGAGTTCTCGCGTACCTTCTCGTGCTTCCAGCCGATGCCTGCGTGTATCTGATGGCCTGCGAGCTTCAGGTCGTAGGCGAGCTTCATGGACTGTACGGAACTATAGAGGAAGTTACGGGCATGTTCCATATAGGAACCGACGCCCAGCTGCTCGTCGCCATTCGTCTCGTTGAGCCAATATTGTCCTTGGATGTCGTAGGTCTCTTTCTCTCGATTGCTGAAGATGGACGTGGTGAGGCTGAGGGCTCCTTTGCCCAGCATGCGAGCCGCACGAATGGTTCCGAAGAGTGTCTGGAACTGGTCTTCCTCCTTGCCATCGAAATAGACCTTGAAGCTCTTCACGTCTTCAAGTGTTCCGAACTTCGTCTCACGGTCGGCTGGTTTAAAGTTGTAGTTGTTTCGGTTGATATATACGATGGCATCGAAGGCCCAATCCTTTGTAGGTGCCCAGCGGAGGTAAGCCTGATAGTCGAGGAAGTTAGGCTTGTACTCACCTTTCGTCTCGAGCGAGCCGAGCATGTATTGGTTGGTCTTGTAGCGCAGCCCGTTGGAGAAGGAGAACTTCTTCTTGCCGTATCCGACGTAAACGCTTGCGCCAAGCAGGCTGGCAGCAGCAGTAGCCTCGAGCTTTTCGGGATGGGCGTAGGTGATGTCAAGCACGCTGGACATCTTGTCGCCATACTTTGCCTCGAAGCCGCCGGCCGAGAAGTTAATCTTCTCCACCATGTCGCTGTTGATGACGGAAAGTCCCTCTTGCTGCCCGCTATTGATGAGCATGGGGCGGTATATCTCGACACCGTTGATATAGACGCAGTTCTCGTCGAAAGAGCCACCACGGACATTGTACTGGCTCGACAGCTCGTTGTGGGTGCTGACACCAGCCTGTGTGGCCACCAATTCCTCTACGGCATTGCCGCTCGTGGAAGGCATTCGCTTCAAGTCCTTTGCATTTAGTTCCTGCATCGAACCCATCTGCCTGCGCGTCTCGGCCACGGTGACTTCCTGCATCTCCCTGCCGCTTTCACGCATCACAATGTTGAGTGTCAGGTTGCCCTGCGGCTTTTTCAGCACGCGGCGGCGTGTCTCGTAGCCAATCATGCTGTAGACGATGACCACGCTGTCGGCTGTCCGGAAGGAGAGCTTGTACTGTCCGTCCAGCGAGGCCGTCGTGCCGAAGGGCTGTCCCTCGACACGAACCTGGCACAGAGCCACGGGGTCCTGGCTGTCGTCCACGACCTTTCCCTTCAGATGCACGTTGGCGGTGTCGGCCTGTTCCTCCTGTGCCGACAGGTTTGCTATGCCCCAGAAGAGAGGCATAAAGAGTATTAAGAAACGTTTCATTATTTATAATAACGAAGAAACCCCTCGTTTTTGTATGTAACCCCACAACTTTTTTTCTCTTTCCCTTTTTTTCCCTCTTTCCCCGCGAGGTGGGTCCTTGTGTCTGTTAAAACAGGCGAAGTGCACTTAGTGAGTGGGTTGGAGATATGACTGCATGATACAAAAGGAACGCCCGTCCCGTGGATTCGTCATCCGGGGCGGGCGTTGAGAAGTTGTCGTGTGCAAAAGGACTGTCCCCTGTGTGTGCATTACAGACCCTCTACGGCATCAATTACAAACGAAATGCCGTAGTAGTCGGCCTCCACCTTGACGAGTCCTACGTTCTGAGAAAGCCACATCACGTACTTGGTGTCTTTCAGCCTGACGGTCTGGAATGAGCCATTCACTTTGCCCTCGATGCGCATGCAGTGGAACACGCCGGCCGGTGTCTCTACATCCTCTTCGGCAGTCACGGCGAAGTCATCGTATGAGATGTTGTTATGCACGGTGGGACTCATAGGTGCCTTGGTGGTCTGTTCTATCTTGCCGCTTTCTAGCTTGTCGCCGACCTTCAGTTCTGCGGGAATACGGAAACAGAAACCGCTGCTGACAGGCCCTGACAATGAGAAAATGGGGTCGGCCATGATGTAGGAACCCTGCTCGAAAGTGGTCTTCACATCGGCGCCATCGGCAAACCCAGCAAAAGCTGCGTTCTTGCTCGGTTTCTTCTTCTTGTTCAGGAAAAACATGTTGGTCACCACCACATCGTTGTCGCCATCTTTTTCCAGAGCTTTCACTGTAGTGCGGAAGTAACCAGCCAGTTTTGGCTTGCTGCCCATCATGATGGCGTTGTAGCTATAGTCAACCACGACACCCGGTTTGGTGAGAGCGTAGGCATTGAAGCCCTCTTGGGCATTTGCTGTCAGTGCGCTGAGGCACAAGGCAGCCACAGTCAGAAGTTTTTTCATAGTTGTTGTTTGTTGGTTTGTTTGTGTTGATAATGTTATTTACCGCGCAGTAGTTCTTCGCGATACTTTTTCAAGTCTTTAATATTGTCTTCGAGACTTTGTATGGACATCACGGTCATGGTGTTGTGCTCCTTGGCCTCGCGAATGCGTGCATTCTGCAGTTTCTCTTCCAAATCCTTTATTTTACGGTCAATGCGCGATGTGTCTACCGGCTTCTGCTCGTCATCTTTTTCTGAATCGGAATCGCTGTCCGACGAGTTGTCCGATGCTGTCGCCGATGTCCTTCCTGCCTTTCCGCCCGACTGTTTTGCGCCCGGACTGCTGCTGTTGCTGCTGCGTTCCGCCATTTCTATGTTTTGCAGGGTGGTGGTGACGGCTTGGGCTGTGGCACTCATCGCTGCTATCCACATCTGTGCGTTTTGCTGACGCTGCTCCACGGAAGCCTGGTATCCGCGGAGCGAATTGGCATAGAGGTTGTTGATATCGCTGACCATGCCCGTCACATACTCCTGCTCCAACCCGCTGTAAAGGAGTTCGAGGGTGGACTCTACGCAGTTGTCCTGAATGTTGAATACCAGTCCGCGCGGCAATCTGTGGTCTAAGGTTGTGGCTTTGACCGTCCTGACCAACTGCTCTTCCATGCCGAGTCGTTTGTAGCAGTCGAGGATTGAGGTAAAGGTTATGTAGTTGGGAATCGATGCATCCGAACAGAGCGACTGCCGGTCCTCGTTGTCAAAGAAACTGATGCAGAACAGGGCATCGCTATATTTCTTGCGCTCGTAGAAGTCCCAGAATTTCTTCACCCATACGTTTTCCTGAAATGCTTGGTTGTCATACTCGTTGTTTTCAAGCCAATCGGCCAGTTCCATGCTTGGGTGGCCGGCAAGGGCTGTGCTGTCGCCTTCGTAGGCAGTTCCGTCGGGAAAGAAGTATGTTTCAGACGGATTTTGCTGTCCGTTGTTCTGGCAACTCACGACTACCATGTTTTTATAGTGCAGGTAGAATGCATCCATGAACTGCACATTGTCAAGCTGACACACCTTGTTGCCCAGGATGCTCCACACGTCTACCCGGCCGGTGCCGGCAGCATTTTGCTGACCGAATATCAGTCCGTCGGTAATGCGCTTGATGTTTATCTTCCAGTAGTCAAAGGGGACCACCAGCCGTCCGCTGCTGCTCACTACGCCACGCTTTGAGCCAACCTTCATAATGTAGAGGCTGTCGCAGAAGCGTTCCAGCTGGGTGTATTCATATTGTGGCAAGATGATGTCGCCAGCGAGGGTTATTGACTTCCCGTTGGTGTTTTCTATCCAGTCGTTGTGCAGTATGCCATACTTGTCGGGCCATTTCTTTGTGGTGGCAAGCACCTTTTTGTCGATGTCGGTGCGATAGTCGTAGGCCTTTAGCATGTTCGATTTTATCTCGTTGCTCAACCGCTGGTTCTTCACCTGCGGCTGGGCGCTTGCGTACGTTGCCAGCAGGACAGCCAGCATCAAGGTCAATAATTGTTGTCTTTGCATGTCTTTTCCCTCCTGGATTCTGAAATCCATTAGATAGTTAATTGTTTTGCTTGCAAAGATAAACATTTGTTTCGATACTTCCAAATGGTTTCCGTTTTTTATGTAAAAAGAGCATGCAAAAAGATGAAACAGGGCGGGGTGCATCCCAGCACAACGTTTCGTTACGGAAATAAGAGCCTAGCTCTTCCTAAAAAAGCGCTAGGCTCTTCCGGAACAACCCTGTGTGAAGTTCGTCGACGAGGCACGGCAAACCTGGCTCTCGAACGTGTTTTTCGCCCCGACGCCTAATTTTGAATTTAATAATTTTGAATTTTGAATTAAAAAGTCGTACCTTTGTCGTGCAAAAGCGTTTGACATTATGAAAGACTTCAGCGAACTGATAAAGACGAGGCGCAGTATGCGCCAGTTTACCGAAGAACTCCTGAGCGGCGACGACGTGAAGCTTTTGCTTCGGGCCGGACTCATGGCTCCGAGCAGCAAAGGTCTGCATAGCTACGAGTTCATCGTGGTGGAGGACAAGCAGATGCTCCAGGCTCTGAGCCGGAGCAAAGCCGTGGGTTCCGACTTCCTGGCCGGTGCGCCGTTGGCTATCGTCGTGCTGGCCGACCCCAGGATAAGCGATGTTTGGATAGAAGATGCTTCGGTTGCGGCCATGAATATCCTGCTTCAAGCCGAGGACCTCGGCCTTGGAGCTTGCTGGATTCAACTGCGTGACAGACAGGATGCGGAAGGCCGTCCGACGGAAGACATCGTAAAGTCCCTGCTGAGCATCCCCGATGAAGTGCGAGCCGTTTGCATGATTGCCGTCGGACACAAAGGGATGGAACGCAAACCGCAGAACGAAGACCGACTGAAATGGGAACGCGTACATATCGGACAGTACTGATTGGCGCAGGCAACGTGGCGAGCTTCCTGAAGGCTAACATCAAGATGCCTTTTGAGCTGACGCATGTCGGAGGACGCCAAAGAACATGTTCCATCTCTCGGGATGCCGACCTCTACATCATTGCAGTCAGTGACAAGGCAATTGCTTCGGTCAGTCAGGAAATCGGAGACGTCGAGGGGCTCGTGGTACACACGGCAGGAAGCGTGTCGATGGACGTGCTTTCCCAGAAGCGTCGGGGCGTGCTCTATCCCCTCCAGACCATTTCGAAGCAACGTCTGCTCCCACCTTCGCGTGTACCTTTATATATAGAGGCTTCCAGTGAAGAGGACGCCACGTTGCTCCGAGAACTTGCCGAAAGCATGGGAAGCAAAGCGGAGCCGATGGACTCGGAGCGCAGGAAGTATCTCCATCTGGCAGCCGTCTTCTGCTGCAACTTCGTGAACCGGCTCTACGGCATTACTGCCGACCTGCTTGCCGAGCATGGCATCCCTTTCTCGACCATGCTGCCACTCATCCACGAGACGGCAGACAAAGTGGACGAACTCACTCCCAGCGAAGCCCAGACAGGCCCGGCTGTCCGGTGGGACGAGGCTGTCATGGAGCAGCAGATGGCACTCCTCGACGACAATAAAAGACAGCTTTACAAGCTAATTAGCAAAAGCATACACGATGATAAACTACGACTTGAGAAAGATAAAGGCGCTCGTTTTTGATGTGGATGGCGTGCTGAGCATGGAGACAATCTTCACGAATACGCAAGGCGAACTGCTCCGCTCCATCAATACCAAAGATGGTTATGCCATCCGGCTTGCTTCGATGAGCGGCCTTCATGTTGCCATTATAAGTGGAGGTAATGAAGAGTCCATCCGCTTGCGATACGAGAAGATAGGTGTCGAAGACATCTTCCTGGGCAGTTCTGTCAAGACGGAGAAACTCGGGCAGCTACTCGAAAAGTACAACCTAACAGCAGACGAGGTGCTCTACATGGGGGACGACATTCCTGACTACAAGGTGATGAAGGCCGTCGGCCTGCCTTGCTGCCCCCGAGATGCTGCCCCCGAGGTGCGGGACATCAGCATCTATGTCAGTCACAAGGACGGTGGCCAGGGCTGTGTCCGAGATGTGATAGAGCAGGTCCTCAAGGCTCAAGGGAAATGGATGGCAGACGAAAAAGCGTTTTCATGGTAAAGACCCCCTAACCCCCTTTAGGGGGAATTAATATTCAAGGCACATTAGACAATGAAGATAATCTTAGCAAGTAACTCGCCACGGCGCAAGGAACTCCTTGCAGGCCTTGGCTTCGAGTTTGAAGTCCGTACGTTGAAAGGCCTCGACGAGAGTTATCCGGAATGTCTTTCAATGGAGGAGATTCCTCAATATATCAGCCGAAAGAAGGCTGCGGCCTACGAGATTGGAGCCGACGAACTGCTCATCACAGCCGATACCATCGTGTATCTCGATGGCGAAGTGCTGGGCAAACCGGCTGATGAGGCTGAGGCAAAAGAGATGCTCCGCAAACTTTCCGGCCGGACGCATCAGGTCGTGACGGGCGTGACGCTTACTTATTTAAATGAAGAATTAAGAATGAAGAATGAAGAATTAAAGGTGAACAGTGAAAAAAACACGGCGGTAGCAAATTCTTCACTCTTCACTCTTCATTCTTCATTCTCTTTCGCTTCCGTCTCCCAAGTCACCTTTGCCGAACTCTTGGAAGAGGAAATCGACTATTACGTCAAGCACTATCGCCCCCTGGACAAGGCCGGAGCCTACGGCATACAGGAGTGGATAGGCTTCGTCGGCGTTACGTCTTTGCAGGGCTCCTACTTCAATGTGATGGGACTTCCTGTCCAGAGACTCTATTCCGAAATGAAGAAACTAAACTTGATATAATTTAAAATGAATAAATTCAAAATTCAAAAGGCCCTTGCTTGCGGTCTGTTGGCTCTCGTCGCCTTTTCCTGCTCAGAAAGTGACCATACGTCCTACTGTCCGACATGGCTCGGATTTACCTATACGACAGGTGATTATCCGAATTATGTTACGGGCAATCCCAGGAATATGGTGCTCACCCCTGGCGATTCGATTCATGTGACGGCTCACCAGAAAGAACGGGGCCATCTCATCAATCGCACCGAATACACATGGACAATCTGTTACGACACGCTCGACACCAAGAATAACGACGATCCGGACGACGACGTAAGAGTTCATGTGGACTCTGCCTATAACACACGCACCAATTATGACGGCTACATTGATGGTGCCGAGGATCCCGTCGGACACCTTCATCTACACAAGAATGCCCTCCCGAACCAGGCAGGACAACGCTACTATATCCGTTTTGTGGCACGTTATGACTATAGCGGTCAGGGCATTACGATTGAGACAGGAAACGTGGTAGATAACGCTTCCTACGGCGGATACATCAATCCTTCGAGCGGTGCAATAGGCGGAGGGGCAGCAGGTTATCTCTACTTCACTGTGCCAGAATAGAGTCAGCATCTCATCTTTCTCGCGAGAGGAGCCCAGTACTCTATAGAGAAAACTCCAGTACTCTCCAGAGAAAACTCCAGTACTCTCACGAGAGTACTGGCAACTTCTTTTGAGTGAACTTGCCATCCTATGCCTCGATGACCAGTTCGTCGTAGGCATAGTGGAAGCCAGGGGGAAGCTTTTGCTCCTCCTGTTTATGCAGGCCGACCTGGTGGGACATGTGTATGAAGTAGGTCGGGATGTTGCCCAGGCTTCGGCTGAACTCCATTGCATGTTGGACCGTCTGGTGTGTCTTGTGGGGTGTGTGGCGAAGGGCTCCGATGATGAGCAACTTGATGCCTTGCAGCAAGGGAAGCGACGATTCGAACAACTCAGTCATATCCGTCAGGTATGCAACGTCGCCAATCCTGTATCCCATGATAGGCAGCTCACCGTGCATGACGCGAATGGCTGTCACTTCAAGCGAGCCAAATTGCAGTTTGTCGCCTTCCTTCAGTTCGTGCAATTCCAGCTTCGGAATGCCAGGATACGTGTGTCGGACCAGACAATAAGGGAGCCTTTGGCGCAGATGTCGGCAGGTGTAGTCGTCGGCAAAAAGGGGAAGATTGTGCTCGAAAGTAAACGGGCGGAGGTCGTCAATACCTCCAACGTGATCGTAATGCTCATGGGTGATGAGGACGGCACTCAGCGGCCCCGTTATCTTAATACGAAGCATCTGCTCACGGAAGTCAGGTCCGCAATCCACGAGGAGCCTTGTGTCGCCTTCCTCGAATAGCGCTGATGCACGCAGACGACGGTCGCGAGGGTCGCTGCTGGTGCATACTTCGCATTGGCAACCAATTTGCGGCACTCCGATACTCGTGCCTGTTCCGAGGAAAGTTATCTTCATTGACCGTTGACCATTGAACATTAAACATTGAAGTCCTTCCCTTGGCTTCCGCCGACCTTTGGTTCAGGGGAGGATTTAGGAGAGGCTATGAAGTTCACCTCCGGCTCGAGTTCGATGCCGAAACGTTCTTTGACGTCCTTTTTGATTGTCTCGCAAAGCCGTTTTATGTCATCTCCTGTAGCACCTCCCTTGTTTACGAGCACCAGAGCCTGACGGTCGTGGACGGCAGCCGGACCGAGGCTCTTGCCTTTCCAGCCAGCCTGTTCTATCAGCCACCCGGCAGCCAACTTGACTTTTCCTGCGTCGGCAGGGTAGTGGGGCATCGTCGGATACTCAGTCAGAAGGCGCTCTGCCAGTTCTTTCGGCACGACAGGATTCTTGAAGAAACTGCCTGCGTTGCCTTGAACCTCAGGGTCAGGAAGCTTGGCTCGACGGATGTCTATAATGATTTGACGCAGCTCTTGGGCCGTCAGGGAGTCCTTCGTCAGTCCTTTTTCCTCGACAGCTTTCACAAGACCGCCGTATTGGAGTTTCGGCTCGAAGTGTTTCTTGAGGCGGAAAGTGACGCGGGTGATGGCATACTTCCCCCACAAGTCGCCCTTGAAGATACTCTGTCTGTAGCCGTACTGGCAGTCGGCTTTCTTCCAGACGCGTTCCGAACCGTCCTTCAGACTGATGCCCTTCACCTCTTCTATCACGTCTTGAGCCTCCACGCCATAAGCTCCGATGTTCTGCACGGCAGCAGCTCCCACCTGACCTGGAATGAGAGAAAGGTTCTCCATACCGTACCAACCCATTTGAATGGCATAGGCAATGAACTCGTCACATACTTCGCCCGAACCGACTTCCACAAAGACTTCGTCCGTCGTCTCTGCCTTAATGATGTGACCCTTAATGTTTGACTTTAAAACTATACCATTGAAGTCGCTGAGAAAAAGAAGGTTACTTCCTGCTCCTATATGCAAGAGCGGTAACCCTTCGTCCATCTTGTGAATGCGTGCGATTGCCTCTCGAAGCGCTTCCTCCGAGTCGTAGGTGATGACTTCGCGAGCCTCTGCCTCTATGCCAAAAGTATTCTCAATTCTCATACTTAATAAGTTTCCAGCCGTTTCGCTCTTTGCTGAATGTGAATATCTCTTGCAAGCCGTTCGACAGTCCGCTTTTCCTCATCACGATTCTGTGGCCGCTGTAGCTCTGCCCTTTGCGGATGTTGCAGATGATGCCACTCGGAACCTCCGGACAGAACGTTTGCCATTGGTCGGCGTCGATGATGCCGTTGATGGTTTCGTCCTCGTCCTCCGATTCCTGAATGCTGATGTGCAACGGGTCGGCTATAGCCTGGCTCTGAAAGATGCTGTCGCTGCAAAAGCGAGCATAGAAGCCGAGAAAGTCGCTGAGATCGTCGTCGTCGAACGTCTCCTCGCGGATGGCTGCAAGCAGCCAGCGGCCTTCTTCGCGAAGGAAGCGGTAGTTGCGAATCGTTCCGTCGTTCAGGTTTATGCGTTGAAGGCTGACGACGGAGTCCTCTTCCAGTTCTTCGTCGTCCTCGGCTTGCATCTGCGATGCCCCGCCATACAGTGTGGTGAAGTATTCGCCCGTCAGGAAACTGAGTTCAAACTCAGGGTTGAAGTCCTCGAGCAACTCGGTGGGTCGCTGGGAATGCTCAAGCGGAAGAGGCCTCGTGGTGCGCTCCTGTCGAAGGGTTCGGCTGTGAAGATAGGCGAAGAGGAAGTCGTTGAAGATGCCGTCGAACTGAGGTGTGTTTTCCTCAGTTATGCTAAGTTCCTCCTCTTCTTGTGCAAGCGTGTCGACAGGAATGCTGTCCGTCAGGAGCAAATCCACTTCACCTTGGCTCGTGTCGCTGCTTTTGCTACCACACGAAAGCAACATTGCAACCACAATAGCCACGAAGCCATGGATAACCTTACACTTAATGCTCATTCTGCAACCTAACGACATAAAATCGTGCAAAAGTACAAAGAATTCTTCATTCTTCATTCTTCATTCTTCATTTTTTTGTATCTTTGCACGCGAAAACACAGAAAATAGGCTTATTATGATTGAGAAAATAGAACAATTGATGCAGGAAATCTCTGCCCTTCACGCAAAGAATGCTCAGGAAGCAGAGGCTCTGCGTATCAAATATCTGAGTAAAAAGGGTGAGATTTCGCAGCTGATGAACGACTTTCGGAGTGTTCCCGCCGAACTGAAGAAAGAGGTCGGCATGAAGATCAACCAGCTGAAGAACCTTGCCCAGGAGAAGATAAACGCCCTGAAGGAAGGTGCCGGAGAGGGAAGTGCCACAGGTGCTTCATCTATCGACCTCACGAGAACACCTTATCCCATTACCCTCGGCTCGCGTCATCCCCTGACGATTGTTAAGAATGAAATCGTCGATATCTTCAGCCGCCTTGGTTTCACGCTGGCAGAAGGTCCTGAGGTGGAGGATGACTGGCACGTTTATAGCAGCCTGAACTTTGCCGACGACCATCCAGCTCGCGATATGCAGGACACGTTCTTCGTGGAGGCACATCCCGACATTATCCTTCGTTCGCACACCAGCAGCGTGCAGTCTCGTGTGATGGAAAAGACGCAGCCGCCTATCCGCATCTTGTGCCCGGGCCGCGTTTACCGTAATGAGGCTGTGAGTGCACGCGCACATTGCTTCTTCCATCAAGTGGAAGGCCTCTACGTAGACAAGAATGTCAGCTTCACAGATCTCAAGCAAGTGCTCCTTCTCTTTGCTCAGGAGCTCTTCGGCCCCGATACGAAGATTCGTCTTCGCCCAAGTTATTTCCCCTTCACAGAACCCAGTGCCGAGATGGATGTCAGCTGCACCATCTGCGGCGGCAAGGGTTGTTCGATGTGCAAAGGCAGTGGCTGGCTCGAGATTCTTGGCTGTGGAATGGTAGATCCTGCCGTGCTCGATGCCAACGGCATCGACAGTAGCATCTACACAGGCTACGCCTTCGGTATGGGTATCGAACGCATCACGAACCTGAAGTATCAGGTGAAGGACCTCCGCATGTTCTCGGAGAACGACGTCCGCTTCCTCAACGAGTTTACCAGCGCAAGGTAATACACATTATTACATATACATGATATGGTGAGAGCCCAAGGCTGTACCTTCGGGCTCTCACCGTATTAATGCTCGTGTTCCTACAGGTCAACATGCTGAGGAGCGTTTTCTTAGTGGTGACTCCTCACGTGTCGTTCGTTGCTGTCGTTAAGGTTGGAGTTCAGACATCCCTGTCTATAATGAACTTACCTACGTTTGCCTTACGCAATTGCTTTGAGAGCTTCCGCTTCTCTGCCCTTGTCATCTTGCCGCTGACAATAAGCTCATCGATGCTAAACCCAGAGACCCATTCGGGCAGTACGACACCATTCGGGTAACTGAGGCTTAGCTTCTTGACCTTGATCTGCTGTGTCTTTTCCTGTACTTCAGAAGGAGTTATCGTGTTTTCCTTCTTGCTTCTGACGGTAAGGGCAAGGTTGCCATCAAGTGCGAAAAAGATACTAATGTACTCGATGCCTTTTATCTTGGCAAGAGCCTTGAACATATTCTCACTTCCCCTTGTTGAGCCATGGATGTTCAGGTGGTCGATGTCGATTCGGTCGAACCATTCCGGCAGCACGATGTCATCGGTGAAAGTGAGGCTCAGGCCTTTGATGTGCGGCAGTTTGGCAAGCATCTCGGGCACTTCCTTCACTTTGATGTCAATGGTTCCCTTGCTCTTTTTCTGAAGGCTGGCCAGCAATTCCTCGTCAGTCTCAGCTCTTCGCAGCAGCCAACCTATCTTCGGAGTAAGCGTATTCGTGAGCGTGTCTTCCTCTTCCCCAATGAAGCCCGCCATGAGTTCCAATGGCATTTCGCTTATGACGGCACTCGTCTGCGGGTCTGTCATACGGTACTTCAGGCCGACATAAAAGCGCTCGGACGGCATTTCCTTCAGGTGCGAAACGCTGTCCGGCGTTTGTCCGTTCTCGTCAGGAAAGAGCTTCAGCAGCCATCCGTTAATTCGGGTTGGCCTTTCACTGCTGCATCCGCCGCCTTTCAGCCTGTCCGTCGGCTCCTTCTTGACAATGCTTTGCCAGAATTCCTGATTGGGTTTGCCTTCGGAAGCAAGTACGAACTGAGCCAAGATGGGCTCGATGTCTCGCGTCCAATCAGCAAGTCCGTAGCCGGCAAGCTTGCGTGTCTTGTCGAGAACGCTTTGCCAGTCGGCAGGTGTTCCCTTTAATGTGATTGACGGAATGCCGCAGGCGGCATAATAAACCATGTATCGGAAGTACGACTTCACACTTTCCATCAGCGTTATCTGCGAGGCGATTCGCTCGGCAGGCAATGTCGTAGAGAAGTCCGACGTGAGCGTCGTGGCAATGTCATCCTTTGTGTATTTCGCTATCCCCGATGCGAAGTCGCCGACAAGCTTCTTGTAGTCGGCCTCACCCGAAAGCAGGTCAAGCTCCGATTCTATCGCCAGGTTCATCTTTCCTTCATGGCTCACCAGCTTCGGACGCAGTTCTTCGCTGTGGGCATCGACGTATCTGGCAAAGCCTTGGCTGATGAGCAACCAAATCATATCTGGCGAGAGTACCAGCGACTGGTGCTTCTTGTATGCCCGCAACACGCATTGGAAGAAGGCATCCTTCTCGCCGCCTCTCATGTTCTTTGCTTCCGCAAAGCTCGTAGCATAGATTTTATTATAGTCATCATTATGGATGGTCTTGTCTTTGCTCAGAATGGCTTTGGCCAACTTCTCACCATCCATAAGGTACTTGAACGTGTCATCAATGGGCTCCAAGCCTTCATCAACCACAAACGTGATGCTGCCATCAGTCTGGTGGATAACTTTCCTTTCCTCTGCCCGACCTGCAACCCGGGCGAAAGCAAAGAGAAGAGCTATGGCAACCCTCCTATACAATTATATTAATATATGCTATTGGACAGGAATCTTTGCGATGCGACGTTCGTGGCGTCCGCCTTCAAAGGGAGTTGCGAAGTATTCGTCCATGATGGCATCTGCTTCTTCGTTCGTGATGAATCGGCCGGGCATCACAAGTACGTTGGCATCGTTGTGCTGACGGGCAAGGTGGGCAATCTCGGGCATCCAGCAGAGTGCTGCACGAATGCTTTGATGCTTGTTGAGTGTCATGTTGATGCCTTCCCCGCTGCCACAGATGGCAATACCTTTCTCGCACTCTCCTGCCTCCATGCCTTTTGCCAAAGCATGTGCAAAGTCGGGATAGTCGCAACTCTCCTCGCTATATGTACCGTAGTCGCGGAACTCAATACCTTTCTCTGTGAGGTATTCCTTCACATGCTGCTTGAGTGCATAGCCCGCATGGTCACTTGCCAAACCTATCATTGTTTTTTCAATATGTTAAGAGCTTGTTCGTAAACGTTTTCGGGTGTGAAACCGAGTTTCTGGTCGAGCACTTTGTATGGAGCAGAGAATCCGAAGCTGCCAAGCCCCCAGATTGAACTGCTGGGATGCGCACCTACAAGGAAGCCTTGCAGGTTGACAGGAAGGCCAGCCGTGAGGCCAAAGACTTTGCTGCCGATGGGGAACAACTCATGTTGGTAGGAAATGGGTTGCTCGCGGAAGAGTCCTTCGCTTGGGGCACTTACGACGCGAACTTTATAGCCGTCTTTGCGGAGAAGACGTGCGCCTGCAATGAGCGTGCTGACTTCCGAGCCGTTGCCGACAAGGATGATGTCGAACTGCTCGTCGCTTTCGGCTGCGATGTATGCGCCTTTGGCTGTTCCGTCGTAGTTGGTTCCTTCGGGAAGGTCTTCGATGGCTTGCCTGCTGAGGATGAGGGCGGAAGGCGTTTGATTGTTCTCCATTGCCAGCTTCCAGCATCGTGTCGTAGCCTTGCCGTCGGCAGGTCGGAGCACGAGCATGGAGTTCCTGCCGCTGTGGTTCTTCATCTTTTCCATGAGGCGGATTTGTGCTTCTTGCTCGACGGGCTCGTGTGTCGGACCATCCTCACCAACGCGGAAGGCATCATGACTCCAAATGAACTTGACGGGAACTTCCATTAGCGCAGCCATTCGGATGGCAGGCTTCATATAGTCGGAGAAGACGAAGAATGTGCCACAGGCTGCGATGACGCCGCCGTGAAGCATCATACCAATGCAACAGCATGCCATCGTGAGCTCTGAAACACCTGCCTGCAGGAAGCCACCGCCTGGGTTGTTGCGGGAGATGACACTTGCTCCTCCCTTGATGAAGCCGTCTGTCTTGTCGGAATTGCATAGGTCGGCTGAGCTGACAATCATGTTTGGAACCTGCTTTGCGAGTAATGTGAGGCAGGCGCTTGATGCGTTGCGTGTAGCATCGTTCTGCTTTTGTTCGATGCTGTCCCAGTCGATGTGGGGCAGACGTCCTGCAAACCAGTCATCGAGTTGGCTTTTCATTTCCTTGTTCTCTGCTGCCCATTCCTGTTCTTCCTTATGTCGGATGGCAGCGATGCTTTCCAGTTCCTTGAGGCGGGCATCATAGAGCGCCTGTACTTCTGGGAATATGACGAAGGGTTCGTCGGGGTTGCCTCCGAGGTTGGTGATGGTGTTGCGGTAGGCGTCGCCGCCGAGGGGAGCACCGTGTGTCTTGCAGCTGCGTTCGTAGCTTGAGCCGTCGGCTTGCAAGGCGCCTTTGCCCATGATGCAGCGGCCGATGATGAGGGTAGGCTTCCCAACCACAGTTTTGGCCTTGTCGAGGGCTTGACGTATCTGTGGCACATCGTTGCCATCAATGTCGATGACTTCCCATCCGAGGGCCTGATAACGCGTTGCCACGTCCTCGCACGTCACGACGCTTGTCTCTGTCGAGAGCTGGATGTCGTTGGCATCATAGAACATGATGAGGTTGTCGAGGCCGAGATTTCCGGCAATGCGGGCGGCTCCGAGGCTGACTTCTTCCTGTATGCCTCCGTCGCTGATATAGGTGTAGATGGTTTCCTTCTTGAAGGTTGGATTGCCCGTCTTAGCGTAGAGGAACTTTGCAGCAATGGCGGCACCGACGGCGTAGGTGTGACCTTGCCCAAGCGGACCGCTGCTGTTCTCGATGCCCCGCTCGTAGCATACTTCGGGATGCCCTGGAGTGGGAGAGCCCCATTGACGGAGCTCTTGCAGTTCCTCGAGTGTGAACTTGCCGATGAGGGTCAGTTCTGCATAGAGCATGGGCGACATGTGGCCCGGGTCGAGGAAGAAGCGGTCGCGCCCTTGCCAGAGTGGGTTCTTCGGGTCGAACTGCAGGTATTCGCTGTAGAGGACATTGATGAAGTCGGCTCCGCCCATTGCTCCGCCCGGGTGTCCGCTTTTGGCTTTCTCCACCATCGCTGCTGCCAGGATGCGGATGTTGTCGGCAGCACGGTTCATTATAGGTTCTGTGTTCATAATGGCTTATAAAATCTGGATGTAAGTTTCCGTGAGACAAAGGTACTACATTTTGTTCGAAATGCCAACCTTCTGCACACTTTTATTCTATAAAAAGTGTGAATTTGCAATTTCCTTTCTTCTGCGGCTGGTCATGTGCAATATATCATTTAGTAAGTTTCTGGGCGTCTTTGCTTTCCTTTTGACAGTTTGGTTTTTGATGCCTTGCTGGACATTATAGACAAAATTGTACCTAAAAAACAGTCGCAGAGTGGGTCGTCGGGCAATACATAGTAGGTCTTCGTGCAACGCATAGTAGTTCTTTGGGCAAAGACCTATGCCACCTTTTGCCTTCCCCTATAGGGGATTTGCCAACTTAGCGTACCGAAATCGCCGCTAAAGTACGCCAAAAGCACCACTTTACTGTCCTGAATAACCTCATTCGACAGCCTTTAGATAACGAGGAATATTGGAAGTACTACATCCTCAGTGTGTTACGTAAACCAGCTGAGAATGCGTTCTTTTCAGCCTCGGCGCACCTTGGGCAGTTTTGCGCCATTCTCAGAGGCTCTATGAAATACAAAAAGAAAGGGAATCCATACAAAATGTGAGCATTCTGTCACTTTTGGCATTCGTATGTGCCGCCCACCCATTCGGTGAAAGGTTCCTCCTGCAGGAGCATATGCCATGCAAGGAAATGCCCTTCGTCGTCCGTTTCAACGACGAGCGGCCCCTTCTTCACGGTGCCGTCGGGCAGACGAATGTCGTGGTAGGCACGTTTCATTTCCTTCTTATGCGTTGCGGAATGCCACGTTCCGGATGGATGGGGTTGGGGTTCTCCTTCGTGATGTGTATCTTCCTCTCCTTGGGTTGACTCTCGCGAACTTGGAGAGGTGACAGGCGTTCGCCTTTCCTTTGCTGAACGGTGTCAACGTCGGTTGAGTCGGAAATGGCTTGCGTCTGTGGTACGACTTCAACGGGTTTCGCTTTGTGCATCCTGATGAGCTGCATCTGGCTCACGAGCAATGGCTTGGGCTGGTCGGCATCCTGAACCATGGGCAGATAGATGAAGCCCGTGATGGAACGAACGGTCAGACTGTCGAGAGCCCTGTTGGGGTAGTGGCTCAACTCGTTCTTGGGACTGTTGCGAAGCAGGTCGTTGACGGCTGCAACGGTGTCGTTGTCGTAATAGAAATTAAGCAAGGCAATGGCCTCATTGTTCATGGAGCGTCCGACGAACTGCGTCTTGAAGCGCCATATAAAGCTGTCGCCAGCCCTGAACGTGGAATCAGCCTTCATCGTGAAGGAGTAGATGCACTGAGTGGGAGTGGCTATCACGCAAGCGAAGTCCTGTCCCAACCAAATGTTGGCAGTGTCGCCTTCGCTCGTAAGTGTTGCAAATTTGTCCTGGTTCTGTGCCAGTTCGAGTCCCATACGCTCCGCCTGAGCCTGTACGCGTGTCAGGACATTGTCATAGATGTGTGTGAATTCTTCAGCTCTGCCGCTGTAGTAGACCATGGAGGAGTCGAATGTTGCCTCGCTGATGCGATGCTTCTTGAAGACAGCCTGGATGAATTTGTAGCGTGCCGCTTCACCATTGTCGGTCTGCGTCTCTGCCATACCTTGTGCAAGGTGGTAGTCCACCAGTACGTCGGTCATCTTCTGCTTGCTCAATATGCCGCGAGGCCTGGAAGGGGAGCATGCCAGGAAGATGAAGGAACAGAGAAGGACCAGGGCGTGGCTTCCCCTAAAGGGGATAGGGCAGGCTTTCATCGGAACACTTTCTGATTGAAGAAGAGAATGAGCGCAATGACGCCGCATGAGATGCTGGCATCGGCGAAGTTGAAGATGGGGCTGAAGAAGATGAAGTGCTCGCCGCCGATGAAGGGAAGGCTGGAAGGCCAATCCCATTCCACCAGCGGAAAGTAGAACATGTCCACCACTCGCCCCAGCATCATTTGCCCGTAACCTGTGCCCCATGGAACAAGTTCTGCTCTAAGGGGAGCTGGCGGGTTGTTGAATATCATCCCGTAGAACAAGCAGTCGAAGATGTTGCCTGCTGCTCCGGCTGTTATCAAAGTAAGGCAAACAAGATAGCCCCAGCTGATGCCCTTCTTAATACAACGAAATATGTACCAAGAAAGAAGTATCACAGCCACGATGCGGAACGAGGTCAAGAACCATTTGGGAATGACCTCCATGCCGAAAGCCATGCCGTCGTTCTCGGTGAAGAGAATGTAGAACCAGTCCGTCACCCGAATGCTCTCGTGCAGATACATGCCTGTCTTGACCGCAACCTTAATGACTTGGTCGATGCAGACAATACCTACAGCCAGAGCTGCAGTGGTCAGGGCTTGTGCTTGCTTGCGAGTCATTATTTCTTCTTGTCGCGTGCTTGCTTTGCTTCGATGGAGAGGGTTGCGTGAGGCACAGCACGGAGGCGTTCCTTCGGAATCAGTTTCCCTGTCTCGCGACAAATGCCGTACGTCTTGTTCTGAATGCGGACAAGGGCGGCCTGAAGACCTGTGATAAACTTCTGGGCACGCATCACCTCGTTCATGAGGCTCTCTTTCGAAAGCGTCTCGCTGCCCTCTTCGAGCGTGTGATAGGTGGAGTGCGTCTCTGCCTCGTCCACGCCGTCGCCGTTAATCTTCTTCATGAGAATCTCGTAGTCGCTCTTTGCAACCGCAAGCTTCTCGTTGATGAGCTGGCGGAACTCCTCGAGTTCTTCGTCAGAGTATCTTACTTTGTTTTCTTCCATATCTTTTTACTTTATTATATTTTGCTAACTTTTAATTCCGTGCCAAGCGCAATGTTGTTGGCAAGAACCTGTGATGCGATGTAGTCGCTGAACTTGCTGAGGCAAGTGCGGTTATCGTCTGTTTCGGGCAAAGTGACGTTGATGCGGTCAGTGATGTCGAAGCCACTGTCCTTGCGAAGCGTTTGGATGCTGCGGATAAGCTCGCGTGCAACGCCTTCCAACCGCAAGTCCTCGGTGATGGTCAGGTCGAGGGCTACGGTCAGAGTGCCTTCGTTGGCAACGCTCCACCCTGGGATGTCTTGGCTGAAGACTTCGATGTCCTCGAGGTCAACGGTCACTTCATCGCCTGTATCAAGCTTGAGGGGCAGATGTTCCTTCGCTTCGAGTTCGGCAATCTGCTCTTGGCTCATGGCGAGGACTGCTGCGTTGACGCTCTTCATGAGCTTGCCGAATTTCTTTCCCATCGTGCGGAAGTTGCACTTCACCTGCTTGACGAGCATTCCCTGAGCCTCAACGAACTCGAGCTCCTTGACGTTCACTTCGTCCAGGATGAGTTGCTTCATGGCCAGGATGCGCTGTTGCTGTTCGGCACTTGTGGCAGGGATGGCGATGCGTTGCAGAGGTTGCTTCACGACTATCTGCTCCTTCTTGCGGAGAGAAAGTATCATGCTCGTCACCTGCTGAGCAAGAGCCATGCGTTGTTCCTGCTCCCCATCTATCTTCGCATCGTCTGCAATGGGGAACTTGGCAAGGTGTACGCTCTTTGTCTCGCCACGACCCGTCGCATCATTCAAGTCTCGCCAAAGGCGGTCGGCGTAATAAGGAGCGATGGGAGCCATCAGGCGTGCAACTGTCTCAAGGCAAGTGTAGAGCGTCTGGTAAGCACTCAGCTTGTCGAGGCTCATGGCTGAACCCCAGAAACGTTTCTTCGAGAGACGAACAAACCAGTTGCTGACGTTATCGACCACAAAGCTTTGAATCAGTCGGCCTGCCTTTGTGGGTTCGTAGTCTTCATAGCATTGCTCAACCTCACGAATGAGGCTGTTCAAGCAAGATAGTATCCAACGGTCCATTTCGGGACGTTCGTTCATGGGAACGTCGGCTTCCTTATAGCACCAGCCGTCCACGTTGGCATACATCGTCAAGAATGAATATGTCTGGAAGAGCTTGCCGAAGAATGTACGGCTCACTTCCTGCACGCCTTCTTCGTCGAACTTCAGGTTGTCCCAAGGAGCTGAGTTTGTTATCATGTACCAGCGGACGGCGTCGCTTCCGTACTTCTCGATGGCTCCGAAGGGATCGACGGCGTTGCCGAGGCGCTTCGACATCTTCATGCCGTCCTTGGCGAGCACGAGGCCATTGCTAATGACGGCTTTGTAGGCGACGCTGTCGAAGACCATCGTGGCAATGGCATGAAGCGTGTAGAACCAACCACGTGTCTGGTCGACGCCTTCTGCAATGAAGTCGGCTGGGAAGGCAGTTCCCTTGTCGAGCAACTCCTTGTTCTCAAAGGGATAGTGTATCTGAGCATAAGGCATGGCACCCGAGTCGAACCAAACATCAATGAGGTCAAGTTCGCGCTTCAAGACAGCACCACTCTTGCCGACAAGCCAAATCTGGTCGACATAAGGACGGTGAAGGTCGATGCGGTCGTAGTTCTCCTGACTCATGTCACCTGGCACGAAGCCTTTTTCCTTAAGAGGATTGCTTGGCATCACGCCAGCAGCGACTGCCTTCTCTATTTCGTTATAAAGCTCTTCAACAGAGCCGATGCAAATCTCTTCACGAGTCTCCTTGTTGCGCCAAATAGGAAGCGGTGTTCCCCAATAACGAGAGCGAGAGAGATTCCAGTCGTTGAGGTTCTCGAGCCACTTGCCGAAGCGTCCCGTGCCGGTGCTTTCGGGCTTCCAGAGAATGGTGTTGTTGAGTTCCATCATGCGTTCTTTGGCTGCCGATGAACGGATGAACCAAGAGTCGAGAGGATAGTAGAGGACAGGCTTGTCCGTGCGCCAGCAGTGCGGATAGTTGTGGACGTGCTTCTCTATCTTGAAGGCGGTGCCTGCCTGCTTCATTTCCATGCAAAGGACGATGTTCAGGTCTTCTGTCTTTGCAAGTACCTTCTCGTCCAAATCGGCATACTTTGGGTCGTAGGCATTCTTGACGAAGTCGCCGGAATGTGCCCAATAGCTGTCGTTGACGCAAGTCTCGACGAAGGCTGCATCCATATCTTCCTTGACGAAGTATTTGCCGGTGAAGTCCACCATGGGACGAGTGTCGCCAGCCTTGTCGATGACGAAGAGGCTTGGGATGCCTGCATCCTTTGCCACCTTGGCATCGTCGGCACCAAAGGTGGGAGCGATGTGTACGATGCCAGTACCGTCTTCTGTCGTGACGTAATCACCGGGAATGACGCGGAAGGCTTCTGCACTCTTGTCGACTGCCTTGCCGTCTTCGAGGGCACATGGTTTTACCCAGGGGAAGAGTTGTTCGTACTTCATGCCGACGAGGTCGGTACCTTTGCCTCGCCATACAATATCGAGTTCCTTGCCTTCCTCGGCTTGGAAGTAGGCAGAAAGTCGAGCCTCGGCAAGAATGTAGATGGCCTGTTCGCCAGTATAAGGATTGCTTCCCTTGACGGCAACATAGTCAATCTTTGGGCCGACGCAGAGGGCTGTGTTGGAAGGCAAAGTCCATGGCGTCGTCGTCCATGCAAGGAAATAAACAGCTCCCTCATCCCCCTTTAGGGGGAGTTCATCGCCTGTGTTCCCCCTAAAGGGGGTTAGGGGGTCAAGTTTGAACTGTGCCGTTACCGTGGTATCTTTCACGTCGCGGTAGCAGCCTGGCTGGTTGAGCTCATGGCTCGACAGACCTGTGCCTGCGGCGGGAGAATACGGCTGGATGGTGTAGCCTTTATAGAGGAGATTCTTCTGGTAGAGTTGCTTCAGGAGCCACCAAAGCGTCTCGATGTACTTGTTGTCGTAGGTGATGTAGGGATGCTCCATGTCCACCCAGTAGCCCATCTTGTGGCTGAGGTCGGTCCATTCGCTGGTGTACATCATCACGTTCTCGCGGCACTTGCGGTTGTACTCCTCGATGCTGATGCTCTTGCCGATGTCTTCCTTCGTGATGCCAAGTTCTTTCTCCACGCCAAGCTCAACGGGCAGTCCGTGTGTATCCCAGCCTGCCTTGCGCTTCACCTGGTAGCCTTTCATCGTCTTGAAGCGGCAGAAGGTGTCCTTGATGCTGCGTGCCAGGACGTGATGAATGCCGGGATGTCCGTTGGCCGATGGGGGGCCTTCGTAGAAGATGAACGACGGACAGCCTTCCCTTTCGGACATACTCTGGTGGAACACGTCTTCCTCGTCCCACTGCTTGAGCACTTCCTTGTTGACGTCGCTTAGATTAAGTTTATTGCGTTCTGTGAATTTCTTGCTCATATCGCGTTTTGAATTATATTTTCTTTATGGGGTGCAAAGGTACGAACTTTAGTTGAGATTACAAAATAAATAAGCAAAAAAACACCGTTCGACTTTTCATTCGAACGGTGTAGAAGTATCAGGCGTTGAAACGAGGCACGTTAAGTTAATAAACTTAACACGCCATCTTGGTCAATTCGACACGCCATCTTGGTCAATTCGACACGCCATCTTTTGTAACTTAGCTGGTGAAATTAGAGGTCGAGGTTAACGCCGATGCCGAAGGTGTGGTTCTTACGGTCGTAAACGTCTGTCTTGGGACCTGCTGCGGTCTGTGTGATGACTTCACGATTCTGATAGAAAGTGCACATATAACCGAGGTCGAAGTTGAGTCTCTTGCTTGCTTTGACACGAACGCCAGCACCTACCATGTGGTTCGAGAGGTTGAACGAGAGGTCGTTCATGAACTCGTCATTCATGCCGTAACGGGTTGTTTCCCAAGAACCTGAAACTGTGAGCCACTTGCAGATGTCATATTCTGCACCAAGAAGGAACTCGTGAGTGTTGTGGTCGATGAGTTCCTCTTTGTTGAGGAACTTTGTGGAAACCTTGTCGAAGAATTGGTGGTAAGAAGCGCTAAGACGAAGCCTCTCGATGGGAGAGTACTGTGCACCCAAAGCAAGCATTGCGGGAATATCCTCGCGAACCTTCTTGCCGTCTTCGAACTGACTGAGAATGCCTGCAGCCTTTTCTTTTACCATATCGTCTGTAACAATTATGTCGCTGTTGTTTTTGAGGTTCAATCTGGTTGGTGCTTCATATTTGGCAGAGACATTCCACTTGTCGTTAATCTTCCAGTCAACACCAAGAATAATTGCCACGCCAAAACTTGTCTGGTCACAGTCGAGGTCTATGCCGTAGTTGTTGAGTGCCTGTGTGTTGTTAACTTCACCTCCAGAAGTTTGAAGGCTATAGGCGATAGTGGGAGTGACGGCACCGTTGTAGTTGGCTGTTGCATATATTCCACGAACACCGACATAGCCTGCAATGTTATCGGTAAATTTGTATGTTCCACCGAGTTGTAATCCAAAGTGGTAGGATTTACCTTTCATGAAGCTGTTGACGGAATATCCCTTGAACTGACCTGTAGCGGCAAGAGCGGAAGCGGTTGCATTGTCGTAACCTTTTGCTATAAGTCCTTGTGTCAAGAGACCAGAAAGAACACCAGGAGTTTGCATCATTGGAACAATCATTCCTGCGTAAGCTGCCTCGAAGGAACCCAGTCCATTGTCGAACTTGCACATGCCGCCACCACCACAGATGGCAAAGTGAGCGGAGACACTCCACTTATCTTTATTATAAGAAACGGTAAAGGAAGGAATCACGGGAGCCGTTGCCTTACCCTCGAAACGATGAGTGGTGTTGGGGTTTTCGGTGTTATACTGGAATAGCGGGAAAGTCGTCTCGATGTTGCGTTGCTGGAAAGCCGTCTGGTTGTTGAGGCTCAAGTGCCATCCGTTCTCGAGGAAAGCGCCGCCGGCAGGATTGGCGTAGATGCTCGTCAAGTCAATCTTGCCTTCCTGCGCAAAGTTACGGACAAAGGCTGCATTCTGGTTAGTGTTGGTCAGCAGACCGCCGGCAAATGCACTGTAGGAAGCAGCGGCAAAAGCCATCAAACTAAGGATTTTTTTCTTCATGTTTTTACCTTTTTTACCTTTTGTTGGTTAAAATCGGCGGCAAAGGTAACATGTTTCTGCAAACTGTGCAAGTTTTTCTGCGAGAAATGCACAAAAAGATGGTATTTTGTGCAATCCTTAGCTGCCTGCAATGGCATAAATCGTCTTCAGCCCCTTTATCTTGAGACCTTTGATGCGAGCGAGGAGTTCGCGGGAAATGCTGCGTTCCACTGCTACGTACGACCAATGTGGTAGCACATCAATGCGGCCGATTTGGCTTGCTTCGAGGCCGCCTTGCTTTGTGAGGAAGCCCACGATGTCGCCTCGGCTTATTTTGTCCCTCTTGCCCTTGCCTATATATAATGTAACCCAAAGCGGCTTCTGCGGCGCAGGAACCCGGGCGGGCAGGGCAAAGGTCTCGACTTCTTCACCGATGTATTCGGGCAGATGTTCCTCAGGTCCGAGGATGAAATAGGCGCTTCCGTTCATGTCCCATCTTGCCGTGCGGCCATTCCGATGCGTGCAGGCTTCTTCGTTAGATGGCAGGTGGTAATGGATGATATTATCGACATCCGTGATATCCAGGCCTCTGGAAGCGAGGTCGGTGCTGACGAAGACGTTGCATGAACCGTTCATAAAGCGGTAGAGCGCCCTTTCGCGGTCGCGTTGTTCCATGCCTCCGTGGAAGATATCAGCCATCAATCCTTGCTTTTTGAGAAAATCCCCTACGCGCTCCACGCTCTCCCTGTAGCCCACGAAAACGAGGCTTTTTTGTGTCCCGAGTGTACAAAGCAGGCGGTACAAGGTCTGAAGCTTGTCCTTTTCTGGTGACTTGACAACCTGGAGCTTGATGCGGTCGTCGCCCTCTTTATCCAGAAAGTCGAGTCGGACGTAACGGTCTGTTCCCACGAACGACGGAATGTCTTCGCTATCGGTGGCAGAGAGGAGGATGCGTTGCTGCAGGTGGGGTAGGAGGGAGATAATGTCGCGCATTTGCTCGCGGAAGCCCAATTCGAGGGACTTGTCGAACTCGTCGATGACGAGTGTGCTGACATTCTGCGTCAGCAGATTGCCTTTCTGCAGATGGTCGAGCAGCCGCCCGGGCGTTGCAGCCACGAGATGCGGCTTAAGGCCGCGCATCTGCTGATGTTCTTCCATTGCAGGCCGGCCTCCATAGCATGCGCAGACACGGAGTTCGGAACACAGCCTTCGGGCCACGTCGGCTGTTTGAATCGCCAGTTCCCTGGAGGGAACTATGACGAGCGCCTGCAGGTCGTCGCTCTTCGCGTCGAGTTTTTCAATCAGAGGCAGCAGGTAAGCAAGCGTCTTCCCCGAGCCGGTAGGACTGAGAAGCACGACGGACGCGCCCCTGCGAGCCGTGCCGAGCATATCCTGCTGCATGGCGGTGAGGGCGAAAGACCCCACATCCCCCTTTAGGGGGAGCACTTTGCTTATGTCGTAATGCATGGTTTGTTGTGCATGTCGCTTATGTCGAAATGCGTTTGTCGTTGGTTTTGTGTTCCTCCTAAAGGGGGTTAGGGGGTCCAATAGTCCACGAGGAAGTAAACGCCAAGAGCAAAGAACCAGCCGAGAAGCACCTTCCAGGTGATGTGTTTCAAGTACCACCAAATGGTCACGTCCTCTGACTTCATGAGCGCATAGCCAGCTGTGTTGCCGATTGGCAACAGGCAACCGCCCACGCAGCCGCTCAGCGTGATGAGGTGCCAGTACTGTCCGTTCTGCACGAAGCTCTGCATGTATTCGCTCATGCCGCTCGTCGTGCCGTCCAGAACGGGATAGATGGAGATGCCGCTAATGACGAGGGCGATGTTGTCCATCACTGCGCTGACGGCTCCCAGGACGAGTGACATTATATATATATTATGGATATACTGGTCGCACCAGCTCCTGACGCTGTCCATCGCGCCTACTTCGATGAGGATGTCCACCGAGAGGCCTACGCCGAGGAAGAACATAATCATCTGTATCACTTCGTATTGCAGGCTGCGGTTCGTGCGGTTTCCGAGGGGCTGGTCGCTGAGGATGCGCTTGCGGTTGATGATTTCATTCGCCACCCAGAGCACGCCCAGGACGCAGAGGGCACCAAGGAAAGGAGGCAGGTTCGTCAGTCTGTAGAACGTGGGGACGAACCAGAGTCCGACGATTCCGAGGAAGAGCATCAGTATTTGCTGCCAGAGTTTCATGTCGGCATCGTCGCCTCGGTAGCCCATCACGCTGCTTCGCTTCAGGTCGAGATGCGGTGGGAGTTTCCTGCCGATGAGGTAGGTGGGGATGATTGTGGCAAAGAGAGCAGGCAGGACGAGCGCAGCGGTGTAGTTGGTGGGCGTGACGGCCCCGCGTGTCCAGACGAGTAGGGACGTGACGTCGCCAATGACGGTGAAGCAGCCGCCGCAGTTCGTGGCAATCACGATGATGGCTCCCAGCAGCATTCGTTGCCTGTGGTTGACCACGATTTGGTTCATCACCATCAGCATGACGACGGCAGAGGTCAGGTTGTCCAGATTGGCGCTCAGACCGAAACTGCACAGGGCTGTCATGGTGACGACGACCCATGTGCTGCGGCTTCGGCAGAGCTTCGCCACGAGGTCGAAGCATCCGTTGTCTGCCAGCACGTTCACTATCGCCATCGTTGTCAGCAGATACATCACGACGCTGGTAAGCTGGGCGATGTGTGTGGCGAAAACTTTTTGCCTGATGTATTCGTTTATGGCTTGTATGCTATAGTCCTGACTGCCAAGGAATTCTTGAAACCCTGTGTCGTGAAGCGTTTCAACATAGTAGGGGCCTACGCAGACGTAGAGCACCCATCCCCATACGCCGCAGAAGAGCGCCACGGTGGCCTTGTTGATGCGGGTGATGTGTTCGGTGCAGATGAGCAGGTAGCCCAGCAGCATCAGCGTGACAATAGCAATAGTCATGGTCGTTAATTGAACTTAAAGAATGTGTCGACTCGTCAACTTGTTTACTTGTCAACTTGTTAACTCGAGTACAAAAGTAGTTAAAAATCCTCAAAACGACAAGCAATTCTTTGTTATTTCTCACAAAATAGATAATTTTGTGGTGTTATGAAGAAAATAATAAGTCTATTGATGCTCCTTTCTGCCCTTAATGTAGGGGCGCAGAAGGTCGAGCTGGCCGTCGGCGAGGGTTGGGTGGAGATACCCGTCCAGCAGACGCAGAGCGAATTGAAGCCGGGCTGGAAGATTGTGGATTATCAGATGAAGAGTAAGTTGACGCACTACCTTTCGGGCGGACATGCCACTCAACTCGCTGACGGAAACAGACCTGTTTTCCGCGTTACGCCGGGCGAAAAGGAAGTGCTCGTCGACTACGTTCTCGTCCGCCTGAAAGCCTCGAAATACTATCGGAAAATGTTCAAGCCGTTGCTGATTGAGTGCAACTATACAAGGCTGGAACCCAGCGCGTTCGATATAAAAGCCGTAAGTGATAGTTTCATCTGTCAGCCTCGCCAGCCTCTTCAGCCGGGAGAGTACATTCTGGCCAATCTGAAGCAGCAGCCAATCGGTGAACTTCAAGACCTGCTCGTCTATCCGTTCTGTATAGCGAAAGAGTGATTTCTGTGTCATTCTGACACTTTCGAAATGACCCCTTTCCAAACGAAAATAGATAAAACAAGCCCCGAATCCTGTCGTTTTAGCAGACTTGACAAAGGAGGTTTTTCAACTCGACACGTCAACTTTCCCAACTTCTCACGTGAACTTTCGCAACTTCTCTTGAGAAGTTTGCCAACTTCACACGTGAAAATTGAACGCAAAACACTTATTTTTGCCCCATTTTACATGGGAATGCAGTCAATTTGAAGAGCTATTATTGCCTGCAAATAACACAACCGACATTCAATCAATAGGTTATGTAAAATCGACGAGAATGCGATATTTCAAGCCTCGACACATCTCGCCCCAAAAGAATCGATTTTCAGAGCCTCAAAGAAATGCAAGATGTAAGCAGATTTGTCCAGAACCGAACATTGTGTCATGACACAGGATCAGATGATATAATCAAAAATATAGTGTTATGAATAATGGGGTACGATTTTTTTTCGTACCTTTGCAGGGCAAATATACACGAAATGGAAGTCAACATACCAGAAATAAAACTCCAAGAGGCTGCAGGTCAGGGTACTGATGCCTTTCTGAAAGTTGTTCACGATGCCATTCTCGGGGCTGTCGGAGGCGAGGTGAATGCAGAGACATTGCCGCTGCTCAGCGGCGAACAGACGACGTTGCTGGCCTACTTTATCCTTCGGGATGAGGTGATGGACGGCGGTTTCATCCAGCTCATTCACAATGGCTACGGGCCCTTCATATTCCTCAATCCCTTCGCCAAGGCTATGCGACTTTGGGGAGCTAACGAGTTCAGCAAGCTCGTCTATAAGGGCAGGAAGCTCTTCGAGCAATATGGCAACGAGCTCACAGCCGAGTGTACCGACGAGGAATTCATGGCGCTCTTCGAGAAATATCCTGAGTTCGACGACCTCGACGACGCATTCATCGAGATGGAGGAAGAGGTGACGGACACCATCGCCCACTATGTGGACGATCACCTTGAGCAGTTTGTTGCGGTAGCGAAGTAAATGGTAAATGGCTAAATGGTAAATGTGAGATGGCAAAGACACTGATTCCCAACAAGGGAGCAAAGATAAACATTAAGAACAAGCGGGCAGAGTTCGACTACCTGCTCATGGATAAATACACGGCTGGACTTGTCCTGACTGGCACAGAGATTAAGAGTATCCGCAAAGGAAAAGCGAGCCTGGTGGACACATATTGTTATATAATAGGCGGCGAAGTGTGGGTCAAGAACATGTATATTGCACAATACGAGCAAGGCAGCTACAACAATCACATGGAACGTCGCGACCGCAAGCTCCTCCTGAACCGCAGGGAGATACGCAAGATGCAGCAGACGGTCAAGTCCCCCGGCTTCAGCATCGTGCCCACACTCCTGTTCATCGATGAGAATGGACTCGCCAAACTCGACATCCATATTGCCCGAGGCAAGAAAGAATACGATAAGCGAGAGACGCTCAAAGAGAAGGAAGACCGCCGGAGCATTGACCGTCAGTTCAAGAAGAACTACTGAAAAGAATTAAGAATTAAGAGAGAAGAATTAAGAATTTGCTGCCGCCCTCAATGGTTTCAGGTTTCAACTTTCAAGTTTCAACTGTAGCGGCCGGGGACGGCCGCGTTCCCAGCCAACTTGTCAACTTGTCAACTTGTCAACTTGTCAACTTGTCAACTTGTCAACTTGTTAACTTGTCAACTTGTTAACTCGTCAACTTGTCAACTTGTCAACTTGTTAACTCGTCAACTTGTCAACTCTCAACTCTCCACTCCTTCTTCAGAACTGGAAGTAGATAAATGGCTGCATCTCTGCGCTTACGAACTGGAAGATGATGAGTACAGCCACGATGCAGATGAGGCTCATCACCGGCAAGGGAAGTGCAGCGAAAGTCAACCTGTAGCGACGTTTCCAGTCTTCTGGCAGCCAGTGGATTATCATTCCAAGCAGGAAGAGGAGAAAGACGTTGCGATAGTTGCACATAATCTCCCATTCGTTTCCCGACCATCGTGAACCAATGCGGGTAATCATCTCGCTTGCCGTCTGCCAAGCCTCCTCGTTGGCTGTGGCTGGGTCAAGGTTGCTTCCAGAACGGAAGAAAAGCCTCGTGAAGCTGATGAAAGTGAAGGTGACGAGGATAGCCCACGCCCTGCTATTGAAGGGAACCCATCTCGTGTTAAACATTCTCAGCCAAGCACTAACGGCAATAAATGCCGTGAAGCAAAGGAAGACTCGCCACAATGGTGCAGGCTGGTAGACGGTCAGCATCCAGAAGCCGAGCGTTATAGCCGTCGTAAAGAAGGCACGATGCCAGGGATTCGCGTCACGCCAGAACTTGTAGACAATCATCCCCAATCCATTCAAACCACCCCAGATGAGGAAGTTCAGGCTTGCTCCGTGCCACAGACCACCCAGGAGCATCGTTATCATACTGTTCAGGTTGGCATAAATCTTTTTACGTCTGTCCGGACAACGCCAAGCTGTCACTATAACAGAGAGAGCAAGCAAGAGGGCTCCTATCGCTATCCAAATGTTTCCACTCAGGATAAGGGCGGAAAGAGTGAGGGTTATAATCCAGAAGTACGTGCCAAAGGTAATGTTTCGATTGCCACCAAGAGGGATGTAAAGGTAGTTCTGCAGCCAACGGCTAAGGCTGATGTGCCACCGCTTCCAGAAGTTGGAACAGTTTTCTGCCTTATAGGGAGAATTAAAGTTTCGAGGCAAGTGGAAGCCCATCAACAGGGAAAGACCGATGGCAATGTCCGTATAGCCCGAGAAGTCGGCATAAACCTGCAGGGAGTAAAGGAAGAGTGCTGCCAGGTTTTCAAAGCCAGTGAAGAGCATCGGGTTGGCAAAGACGCGGTCTATGAAGTTGAGGGCAAGATAGTCGCTCAGGATAATCTTCTTTGCCAAGCCTCCTAATATCATGAATATGGCCAGGCCAAACATCCTTCGACTAAGGAAATAGCGGCGGTAAAGTTGTGGAATGAAGTCGCTGGCCTTGACGATAGGCCCTGCCACCAGTTGCGGGAAGAAACTGACGTAGAAGCCAAAGTCCAGGATGTTTCTTACTGGTTTTATCAAGCCACGATAGACGTCGGCAGTGTAACTGATGACCTGGAAGGTGTAGAATGATATCCCGACTGGCAGGATGATGCGATCGACACTAAACACAGACGTGCCTGAAGCCGCGTTAAACCATTCCGCCGCAATGTTCCTGACCTCAATATGGATGCCGAATATCTGTTCAACAATGTCGGCAAAGAAGTAGCTGTACTTGAAATAGCAAAGAATGCCGAGGTCGAGTATCACGCTCAGCGAGAGCCAAAGCCTCTTCTTCCACTTCTCTCTGCAAGCATAGATGCGCTGGGCGATAAGGAAGTCGCTGCATGTCACCAGCAAAAGAAGTCCGACGAATAGCCCGCTTGTCTTGTAATAGAAAAGCAGGCTCACAGCCATCAGGTAGGCATTTCGCAGATGAGTGCGTTTCTGCATCAAGGCAAAACCAGCAAAGACGATGCAGAAGAACACCCAGAAATGCATCTGCGTGAAGAGCAACGGGCTATTCTCGTTGAAGGAGAACACATCCCGAAGGTAGGCTATGAATAATTCACAATTCACAATTCTTAATTCTTCTCTCTTAATTCCTCATTACAGATTGCATTATATAGCAGGTCGGCAAGCAGTTGGTAGCCTTCGGTAAGGAAGTGAATGTGGTCGCGGTTCATCAGATGAGCGTTGCCCCATCGGCTACTGCTTCCAAAGCCTCCCATGATGCGGAACTGATTCCATACGGCACCGTTGCATTCGCCGGCAAGTTCCATCATGGCCTGTTCCACCTTTTGTGTGTTGCGGTTGTATGTGCGGCGCTGTTTGCCTACACGCAGCCAGCAGTCGTTGTTGGTGATGAAGAGGAAGCAGACATTCGGATTGACGGCACGCAACCTGTCCATCAGCATGCGATACGATGCCTTGAATCTCTCTGCATCAAATTTGGCTGGCAGGACATTCGCGTCGTTTATGCCGATGCCAAAAATGACCAGGTCTGGCGGGCAGGTGCGTGAAAGTTCTTCTTCCAACAGGTCACAACGGAGCCATGAAGGGACGCTGGCTCCATTCACGCCGCTTTCTGTATAGACAATGCGCTGCTTCGGCTCAGGATAGATGCCTCGCAAAACGAAACGGCTGGTGCTATCCATACCCGAGAATGCAATCGTGCAGCAGCAGTTGGGCTTTGGCAGCGTGAAGAGGAAGTCCTGTCCTTGCTGCTCTGCCTGAATCGTGTCGCCGCCACCGAGAAGCAGATAAGGCTTTGCCCTGCCTTCGGCCTTCCCCATGATACGGAGTTTTGAGAAGGCATACTTTGGCGGAAGTTCCAGACGCAGAGATGCTAAGGAGTCGTTAGTTATGGCTGCAGCACCGCTCATACCCAGCGTTTCCGTCGGCAGGGCTTCTATGCAGCGCGACCTGTCCCACGTACCAGAAGGGATGAGGCTGTAGTCTTTTGGCGCATTTGTCCGTATGGCTTTCCATGGAAAGAGCAGCCCCCTGGAAGCGCCGAAATGCTCTCTCAACCTGTTTGAGAAGATGCCCGCCTGGACATGGCTGCCGCCAATGTGCAGGATGTTCAGTTTCTGTCCGCCGTCGTTTATGCACTTCCTAAGCGAGTCGAAGCGTTCCCTGGAGCCGGGGAAGTCCAAGCGATTCGTTCCCAATCTGATTCCAGGAACGGCAGGGATGGGTATTGTATCCTGTGCCGTTCCGAGCATGGACAGACATAATAATACATATAGAAGTGTTTGTCTCATTCCTGTGGCTCGTCTTTTTTGATGTTTACTGCTGCAGAGTCCTTGGCTGTCAGTTCTACCTCTTCTTGTCCCGTGCGGAACAGATAGAAATGGTAGTAGAGGTGGAGCGTGTCATAAAGCAATTGAGCAATCTTCTTTGCTCCAAGCGGTGTGAAGTGTATGTAGTCGGGGCCAGCTAATTGAGGACTCGCATTAACCCAGTTTATGATGCTTCCCCAGCCTCCCATAGCCTCGTACATATTCCAGAAGGCAGCTCCTGCATCGTCGGCTGCGGCGCGCAGGCTGTCGATTAGGGCTGGCATGATGGGATATGTCTCCATCACTCCGTTCCTGTTTCTGCGTGCCATATCGGCAGGGCCGATGAACAACACCTTTGCTTTTGGCGCAAGCGTTTGGAAGGAATGAATGAGCCGCTTGATGTTCTCCTTGAAGTCGTGCAACTTGGAGTCGTTCAGGTAGGGAGTGCTGTTGCCACCAAACTGAAGAATGATGAGTGCAACGTTTTCACGCTCGAAGAATGGAGCCATAGACGAGCGGTTAATGTTCATCAAGGCGCTTCCTGTGCTGCCTCGCATAGGAATGTTGTCCATGCTGACACCTGTTTGCCCGTCCAACTGAATGCCAAGGATGTCTGTATCTCCTCTGACTCCTATCGTTACACCTTTCGTCGGGCCAGCCAATGAGACGGAATAAAAGTATGGTCCGCTACCGCTGCTCAGGGGCATTTCGTTTGTTTCCCGTCCGCCTCTGACGGTAAGAAGAAGTTTGGCGGGATCTTTCGTCATTACTGTAATACGGTTGAACTGTGAAGAGAGGCTGTAGTCTTCTTCATCTCTTGCTATGAGGCGAATCGTTGCGTATCCAGGGATATGTGTCGTCCTTGCCAACGGGCCATAAAACCTGTCAGAGCGTTGCATTTCTGAAGGTCCGTAAGCCAGGTATTGCGGCAAGCTGTCTGGCGCAATGGCAGAGCTAAGCGTGTATGTTTGTATGGTTTGCAGGGCAGGAACCATGCCGACTCCCATCCCGCCAAAGTCCTCTTGGAACCGTTGGCGTAGCAGACTCGTGATGCGGTCGCACTCGATTTGTGAGTCGCCATAATGCATGATGCGAACATGACGAGTGTCGGCGCACTCGAGTTCTTCCCAAAGCTCATCGAAATAAGTCTCATCATTCCCTGGCATATAAATGCGGGCGGCATCCGTGGTACTGAAAGTGCGGAATTCTTCTATCTTCTGAGTGTTAAGCGCCTCCTGCCTCATTTGCAGTAATTCATCGGGGCTCAGCACGGGCTCATCTGATTCCAAGGATGCGGAGTCTCTCTTCATAACCTCGGTCAGATTGGGGAAATACAGACGAAACTCACCACCGAGAGGAATGCCTTCGGATGGGAAGCAGATGCAAAGCAGCACAAGTCCTGCCAACACGCTGCAGAAAAAAAGTAATGATTGATGAGCGTTCATGTGTGAATTGGTTGCAAAGATACGAAATAAAGTTAAACTTTAAACTTTAAATTCTAAACTTTAAACTTTATTTTGTATCTTTGTAGCGTAAAGGAGTAATTCTACACATTATTATAATATTATAGAGTGGCATATTATGCAGGAAAGATACAAACAGATAAAGAAAGAGGCAGAGCTGGCGGAATTGTTGAGTTTGCCAGAGCAAGAACTGCGACGCATTATCTTTCAGTGTGTTGACCTTACGTCAAATGCAGAACTCTCGCTGAAGCATTTCTATCGCGAATGCCTTTTCCTGAGCTGCCGATTGCCGATGGGGCTCAAGCGTCAGTCGAAGGATTGCCTTTTCCTGCCCAATATGGGCGAGGAGTTCGGCTTCCCAAATCACCTCTATTCGCCAGAGGAACTCTACGAAGGTTTTAATCCAGATGAGCCGGAAAGCTACGAGCAATGCTACGATGGCCGTGTCTATCGGCATTACCTGAAGAAGGGAAAGCATGCGACAGACTTCAAGGAAACGCTGGCTCGCTCTTTGCATGACCACTCCATAAGCGACTGCCTGCACGACTTCCTCTCGCGCCACGACGAACATAAACTTGTTGGTGTGATGGGCGGGCATAGTCTTTCGAGGCTCGACAGGGCATATGTTCAGGTCGTTCGGCTTAGCAAACGACTTGCAGAGCTGGGCTTCTTGATGATTTCTGGCGGAGGTCCTGGGGCAATGGAGGCAACGCATCTGGGCGCTTGGATGGCTGGCAGGAGCGAAGACGAACTGCAAGAAGCCCTCTCCATCATGAGCGTGGCGCCGCTTTATACGGATAAACTTTGGCTCTCTACTGCGTGGGAGGTACATAATCGCTTCCCCAATCTTGGCTACGAAAGCCTTGGTGTTCCCACTTGGCTCTATGGTCATGAGCCTTCCACACCGCTTGCCACACACATTGCAAAGTACTTCGACAATAGTATTCGCGAGGATGGCATCCTTACCATATCAAAGGGAGGCATCATCTATACGCCAGGCTCGGCAGGAACCCTGCAAGAGATATTCCAGGAGGCGGTGCAGAACCATTATCTTACATTCGGTTATGCGTCCCCGATGATTTTCATGGGTAAGCAGTTTTGGACAGAAGATGTTCCCGTCTGGCCGTTGATTATGGACCTGGTTGACAAGGGCAGATACAAGAATCTCATCCTCTGCCTGACCGACGAGGTCTGTGATGTGGAGCGTGTGCTGCAAGGAAAATAAAAGGGCGCACTGGTGATGTGATGAAACTCCGAAAAACAGGTTTTGAGGGTTCGCTGCCTTTGTAATCCATCTAACCACAATGGGGATGGCACGCCATTAGCATACGAAACAGTTCTCGGTAATAAAATGTAAATTGATGAGTATCCCGATCTAACCAGTACGCCCGTATGATGTCTGCGTCTTAACCTCTGTAAGACCATTTCGGACTTCAATTGTATGGCAAATTTAGGCATTCTTGTCGTAATATGCAAGCTTTTTAACATTTTTCTTTCGCTTAGCTTGCCATTTTCTCGAATTCTTCCTAATTTTGTTATGGAAAACGATACATTTGGAGCTTATGAAGCTTAATTTTTCGATAGAATACAGGACAGAATGGGGACAGAACGTTGAGGTCGAACTTTGCTTCCTTTCTTCGGAGGGCAAGACACACTGGCAGCGCATCCCGCTCGAAACGGGAGATGGCCTGATTTGGAAGGGCTTGTGCATGCTGAAAGCAAGGAGCAGACAGTTCCGCTACACATATATTATAACGGATTCTAACGTCCAAAGCGATACCGGAGAAGGGATTCTTCGCCGAGAATGGGATGTGGTGCCGCGACTCTTCCCTGCCGATGATGCCCGAACCTACTTCTTCTTCGACCATTGGCGCGATGTGCCCGAGGCTTCTTATTGCTTCACGGATGCCTACGAGGTTGCCAACGGACTGAAGAAGCAAGCTTCGGCCTCTGTCGCGCTCTTCCCCCGGACGTTCCTCTTCCGCGTCCTTGCTCCCGGACTTGCCGAAGGTGAAAGGGTGGCATTGGTAGGAGATCAGCCCACACTCGGCAACTGGGACGAGGAACGTGCCTTGCCGATGATGCCGTCGGGACATGGGGAATGGCTCATCTCCATCAGTGCCGACGGTCTTCGCCTGCCGTTCCAATATAAATATATTAAGGTAGGCCAAGACGGTTCCGTTCGTTGGGAAGACGGCCCCAACAGGCAGAGTCCCCTTAATGGTCAATGGTCAATGGTCAATGGTCAATGGGTTCTTGCCCTTTCCGACGGCACAATCCGGCTCGAAGTGCCTCGCTGGAAGGTGGCCGGACTGGTGGTTCCTCTTTTTTCTCTCAGGTCGGAAGGCAGCCAGGGGGTAGGGGACTTTGGCGACCTCAAAGAGATGATTGACTGGACAGCAATGGCAGGAATGCACGCCATCCAGCTTCTTCCCATCTACGACACTACCCAAAGCCGCACTTACACCGATAGTTATCCCTACAATGCCATCAGCGTCCATGCCCTCCATCCCATCTATGCTGACCTACGCAGGCTGCCCTTGAAGGACAAGAAGGCAATGGCTTCCTTCCAGAAGAAGTGGCAAAAGCTGAATGCCCTGCCGGCTCTCGACTACGTGGAGGTCATCAAGATGAAGGAGGAATACTTGCATCTTCTCTATGAAGAAGAGCGTCAGTCTCCAATGCTCAATGGTCAATGGTCAATGTTCAATGGACAAATTGCCGATTGGCTCCTGCCTTATTGCGTCTTCTGCCACTTGAGGGACACCTATGGAACGTCCCAGTTCTCGAAATGGAAAAAGTTGTCCAGCTACAATCGGAGTGCCGTGACGAAGTATGCCGAGAGCCACAGCAAGGAAGTCGGCTATTATGCTTTCGTCCAACACCTCTTGCATACGCAGCTCGCGGAAGCTGCCGAGTACGCCCGTAGCCGTCGTGTCTTCCTCAAGGGCGACTTGCCGATTGGCATCAGCCCGCAGAGCGTCGAGGCTTGGCACGAGCCGCATCTCTTCCACATGGACATGTCGGCAGGTGCTCCGCCCGACGATTTCTCGCGGACAGGACAGAACTGGGGCTTCCCGACCTACGACTGGGAGCGCATGGCAGAGGACGGCTACCGCTGGTGGCGGCAGCGTCTCGGTGGTATGTCGCAGTATTTCAGTGCCTACAGGATTGACCACATCCTCGGTTTCTTCCGCATCTGGCAGATACCGAAAGGCAGTCCGACGGCTCTGCTCGGACAGTTCTCGCCCGCCTTGCCACTGAGTGTCGGGGAGATTGAGTCCTACGGGATGCCCTTCGAGCCAGAGCTTTTCGTCGAAGACGCCACGCAGCCCGACCGCTGGCACCCGCGCATCGGCGTGATAGGGGAAGAGGCTTGGCGCCGACTCCCCAAGTATGAACAGGACGCGTTCATCCGTCTTTACGAAGACTTCTACTATCGCAGGCACAACGACTTCTGGGCTTCTCAGGCCATGAAGAAGCTGCCGGCACTCATCGACGCCAGCAATATGTTGGTTTGCGGCGAGGACCTGGGCATGGTGCCCGCTTGCGTGGGACCCGTCATGCAGCGTCTCGGCATCCTCAGCCTCGAGATTCAAGCCATGCCGAAGACCTACGGCGTGCCCTTTGCCAAGCTTCATGAGAACCCCTATCGAAGCGTCGACACCATCTTCACGCACGACATGCCGACTCTCCGCCTCTGGTGGAAGGAGAACCGTGAGCGTACACAATTATATTATAATAATGTATTGGAGCACGACGGCACTGCACCCAGCGAACTGTTCGGCTGGCTTTGCGAGGAGATTGTGGCGCACCACCTCAACTCCCCGTCCATGCTCTGCCTCATCAGCTTGCAGGACTGGCTCTCGATAGACGAAAGCCTCAGGAACCCGAACCTCGAAGAGGAACGCATCAACGTGCCTGCCAATCCAAAGCACTACTGGCGCTACCGCATGCACCTCCCAATATCGAAACTCCTGGAGGCCAAGGCTTTGAACGAACGCATCCTGATGCTTATTGAACGTTCCGAAAGGGCATAAGTGAAAGCGACAGCAGTCAAGTCTGTCAACTCGGCGTGCCATCTTTGCAAAATCGGCGTGCCATCTTTGCAAAATCGACGTGCCATCTTTGCAAAATCGGCGTGCCATCTTTGCAAAATCGGCGTGCCATCTTTGCAAAATCGACGTGCCGTCTTTGCAAACTCGGCGTGCCATGTTGACCGATTAGCCATGCCTGTTTTTTTCACCTCCTTCAGGGTTGCGGTTGGTTCACTTTAGCTCAAGTTTCTTCCCGATTGCTTGCAGTCTTCATTATTTCTTTGTAACTTTGCAGTCGAGAAGGGCGAATAATACCTCAGCGGAGGTGCCCAAATCAAATCTTATTGGTAAACAACATAGCGTTGGCTATTATTCAAAACGTTCAGAAACTTGCAGGTGGAAAGAACAATCAAAGTTAATAGTGGACACGCTCACTTGTATAGTGGGCGTTTTCCTGTTTCTTTGATTAGGTTTCCTGCAAGTACCTTGAACGTTGGACAGCGAAAGCGTCCACGTTTTGTGTACTTGCAGGAAACATTTTGTCTTGATGGCCCGACGCATTATAACGTTTTAACTTTATAACCTTTTAACCTTATAATGCTATGGCTAAATCGTTAATCGAAGAGCTGCCGCGCATCGTGAGCGAGGGCAGACGGGAAGCCGCACAGATACTGGAGCGGCTGAGTAGTGGCACACAGATTGGGCTACAGACCAACGAGCTGGTGCTGCCAAGTAAGGACGTGAGCGGACTCTTCCGAGGCTGCACGCCGCAGATACCCAATGCCTTCAACCTTGCGGGAGGCACTGGCAATGGCGACGGCTGGATGAACCGCCTCATCTATGGCGACAACCTTCTCGCCATGCAAGCTCTCCTTGCAGGCGATGCCCAGACAGGCCTGCCTTCCCTTCGCGGCAAAGTGGACCTCATCTACATCGACCCGCCCTTTGACTCCAAGGCAGACTACCGCACGAGTATAACATTACCGAATGGAACTATTCAGCAAAAGCCAACTGTTTTAGAACAATTTGGATATGTTGATTTATGGGAAGAAGGAACAATAAGTTATCTTCGTTACATGATTCCAAGATTACTATTAATGAAAGAATTACTGTCAGAACATGGAACGATATTTGTTCATATAGATTGGCATGTTGGTCATTATATGAAAACACTTCTTGATGATGTGTTTGGGAAAAACAATCTTGTGAACGAGATAATCTGGCATTATAAACGATGGACAGCGGCATCTTCTACATTCCAAAAAATGCATGATACCATTTATTGGTATGAACGAACAGAAGACAAGCATGTATACAACAAGCAATATCAGCCTTTTTCTGAGAAAACACAGGTTGCAAAGTTCAAAAGAATTGTTGTTGATGGTCGTGCTGTACAAGATAAATCTTCATTAATGGAAAGAGATGCAGAAATGGGTGTTTCAATGGATGATGTATGGGATATTTCGTTTTTACATCCTGTTGCAAAAGAACGAGTCAATTACGCCACTCAGAAGCCCGAAGCCCTTCTTGAACGTATTATCAAAGCCTCTTCCAACGAAGGCGACCTTGTCTGCGACTTCTTCGGAGGTAGCGGCACGACGGCTGCCGTGGCGGAACGTTTGGGCCGCCGCTGGATTACCTGCGACATCGGTAAGCCTGCTTCCCTCGTCATGCGCAAACGCTTCATTGACCAAGAGGTGAAGCCCTTCCTCTATCAGAGCATTGGCGACTATCAGAAGGAAGCGTTCCGTAACAACAAACGCTACAAGCACGTCGGCGACCTCAGCCAAGTGGTCTTGGGATTGTATGGCGCTCTGCCCTTCACGCCCGAACAGACCAACGACCGCAGCTTCGGATATATTAAAGGTACGCGCACGCTCGTGATGGCCGACTCGCCCAACCGCCTCACCACAGCCGCCACCATCCGCAAGGCCGTGGAAGCCAAGGCATCGCTGCTCGGCGGCGACTGGGAGAAGGTTGTCGTGCTTGGCTGGAACTTTGCCTTCGACATCTCGCAGGCTATTCAGAAATATGCAGACTCGAAGGTCGAGGTGCTTGTCATACCGCCTGACCTGCTCGACAAGCTCGCCAAGAAAGGTTACAGGAAACTCATCGACGACCGCTCCGTCCGCTTCTCCTCCCTGCAATACCTCGTGGCAAAGCCCGTCGCCGTCACAAGGCAAGGAGAGAACGACGAACTCGACATCGAACTGGAGAACTACGTCCTCCTCTCGCCTGACAATATCCCCCTCGACGACAAGGACAAGGAAAAGCTGCAAAAGGTGATGAACGACGACCCGCTTTCGCTCATTGAGTACTGGAGCATCGACCCCGACTACGACGGCACGACCTTCCGCTCCACTTGGCAGGACTACCGCGAGAACACGGCCAGCGACAACGACCCGCTGCACTGCGTCTATAGGACACGCCTCCGCGTCCCGCACAAAGAAAGCCGACAGGTCTGCATCAAGGCCGTGGACGTCTTCGGCTTCGAAAGTCAAGTAATGGAGAATGTGTAACTGTAGAGCTTAACAAATATGGCATTCAACCACGAATTTCACGAATTACACGAATTGGAATAGAGAAAGAAACGTTATGAAAGCAAATGAAATAAGTCCATCTCTGGAGTTGGCAAAACGACTGAGCGAGGTAGTGAATGAAGCATGGGAGAGTGGCGAACTGATGGAACGTGTGACGCCGACGACACAGGAACTGCTCAGGTTCTGGTTCTCTGAGGAATACTGCTCCCTGCGGAGCCGCAACTTCCATGCGGGTCAGCGGCAGGCCATCCTGAACATCATCTATCTCCACGAAGTGCTGGGCGTGAGGAATGTCCTTGACTACTACGAAAGGGTGACGCCCGACCTGATGCCCTCGCTCGACCTCGGCACACTCAGCCAGCAGAAGTATCAGATGCCGAAGTATGCTGTGAAGATGGCAACAGGCACAGGCAAGACGTGGGTGATGCATGCTCTGCTGCTCTGGCAGATGCTGAATGCAAAGAGGGGACTGGAAGGAACTGCTTGCCGCTTCACCAAGAACTTCCTCATTGTAGCCCCTGGCCTCATCGTCTATGACCGCTTGCTCGATGCCTTCTGCGGAAGGATGGAAAGGGACAAGGATGGGCGCAACCCGGAGACCAACGACTTCCATCTCAATCAAGATGTTTTCATCCCTGTCCACTACAGGCAGGAAGTCTTCTCATTCATACAGAACAATGTCGTCACCAAGGAAGAAGGCATCGGCCGCAAGACAACGGGCGACGGACTGATTGCCTTGACCAACTGGCATCTTTTCGAGAACCAAGGCCTCGCCACCGACCCCTCTCCTGAAGGCGAGGGGAGCATGATGAATGTGCAGGAGATGATAGACGAACTGCTGCCCATCCGTCCCGGCAAGGCGGCAGGCAACGACCTCGGCATGCTCGACCGCCGCTTCCTCCGAGGCTCAGAGTTGGAGTACCTCGCAGAGCTGAAGGACATCATGGTCATCAACGACGAGGCTCACCACATCCACGAACTCAAACGCGGCGGCGAGACAGAGGAAGTGGAATGGCAGAAAGGCTTGAACATCATCTCAGAGAAGAAGGGCGAGAGCTTCTTCCAAGTGGATTTCTCGGCAACGCCCTACGACATGAGAGGCTCTGGCAAGAAGGCACAGAAGGCTTACTTCCCTCATATAGTCGTCGACTTCGACTTGGCAACAGCCATGCGAAAGGGACTGGTGAAGACGCTTTTGCTGGACCGCAGGCAAGAACTGACCGAGCTGCAGGACCTTGACTACAAGGCAGTACGAGACGACCGTAACAAAGTCTGCGACCTGAGCGACGGACAAAGACTCATGCTCCGAGCGGGCTTGGCAAAGCTGAAGAAACTGGAAGCGGAGTTTACCGCTGTGGATGAAAGGAAGAATCCCAAGATGCTCGTCATTTGCGAAGACACTTCCGTCACGCCTTTCGTCGCCAAGATGATGACAGACGACGGCATGGCAGAAGAAGATGTCGTCGTCATCGACAGCAATGCCAAGGGAGAAGTGTCGGAGGAAGAATGGCGTGAGACGAAGAAGAAACTCTTCGACATCGACAAGTACATCAAGCCAAAAGTCATCGTCTCTGTGCTGATGCTCCGCGAAGGCTTCGACGTGAACAACATCTGCGTCATTGTGCCTTTGCGCTCGTCGGAAGCTCCCATCCTGCTGGAACAAATCATCGGTCGAGGCCTTCGGCTGATGTGGCGTGAGCCGGAATATCAAAGCACAAAAGAGGAGGACCGCAAGCGCGTCCTCGGACTGCACAGCCAGCCCAAGACCTATCTCGATATGCTCAGCATCATAGAGCATCCGGCCTTCATCCGCTTCTACGACGAACTGCTTGCAGGCGGTTTGGCTGTCGAGGAAACAGGAGAAGTGGGAAAGGAAGGCACTACGGGCGACATTATCCGAGTCGGCTTGCGGGAAGGCTACGAACAGTTCGACCTCGAATGGCCCATGATAGTGAAAGATGCCGAAGAGGAACTGGAAGATGTGGAGATAGACATCAATCGCCTTGCACCTTTCACAGCCTTCCCATTGGAACGTCTGCGACAGTTCCTGGCTGGAGACGGCGAGACGTTCATCTCGCAGGAAGCACTCTCCAAGACACAGTTCGGCAGATACAAGGTGACGGCAAACCTCTTCTCCGCCACAAGCTACAACGAATACCTGCAAAAGCTGCTCCGAACCATCACGATGCGCTTCGACAAGGTCTCTTCCCACAGAGAAATGCCTGTACCCAACCTTCAGATTAACGAAGCAAAGACCATCGCCGCTGTTGACTGGTACATACGGACGCGACTGTTCGAACAGCCGTTCAATCCTTTCAATGGCAGCGACTGGAAGATTCTGCTCTCCAGGGAAGCCATCGTCACCAAGCACATCATTGAGGAAATGGCACGCGCTATCTTCCACCTGCAAGAAAGAATCCTGACGACCGATGCGCAGGTGGTACATACGAAGTTCTCGTCTGTAGCGGAACTCAAGATGCGCGAAGCATATTCCATTGAGACGTCCAAAACCATCTATGAGCGGCAGGCTTATCCCACGCATGGCGGCGGACTGGAGCAGGCTTTCATCGAGTTCCTCGAAAAGGATGGCGAAGTGGAACGCTACCTGAAGATAAGCGAAAACCAGCACCCCTTTGCCATCATCTACTACATTCGTGCAGACGGACTCATGGCAACCTATCACCCCGACTTCATCGTAGCAACCAAGGACAAGATTTATCTCATAGAAACAAAAGGCAACGACAAAGTCTTTGACAAAAATGTACGGCAGAAGCAAACCGCCGCTGTCGAGTGGACACGAAAGATAAACAGCCTTAAGCCAGAGGAGAGGATGAACAGGTCGTGGGAGTACGTGCTTGTGAGCGAGGACCACTTCTATGTCCTGGCTGCCAATCACGCTTCGCTGACGGACATTTGCGAGCGTCTGAAGGTGTCGCTGTCCTTCCTCGTCGGCGACCTCTTTGCGGAGTGTTGATTAGATAGCCGTTTCTGGTTTAGCGTATCCCTCGCTCGTTGAGGGCTTTGACGTAGCGGCGAGCGTTCTTGTAGTGTTCCGAAAGCGTCTGGGCAAAGTTGTGCGTGCCCGAGAAATCCTCTTTGGCACACATGTAAAGATAGGGATGCTCCACATGATTGAGCACGGCATCCAGTCCGGCGACACTTGCGATGCGGATAGGGCCGGGGGGCAAACCTTCGTGGAGATATGTGTTGTAGGGACTCTCGACAAACAGGTGTTTGTTCAGAATGCGACGAAGCGTGAAGTCACCCACTGCAAACTTCACCGTCGGGTCGGCTTGCAACTTCATCCCGATATGCAGCCGGTTGAGGTAGAGACCTGCTATCATCGGCTTCTCGCCATTGTTCGCAGTCTCCTCGTCGACGATGCTCGCCAGCGTTGCCACCTCTTCGTGCGTCATGCCGAGTGCTTCTGCCTTAGCCTTTCTGTCGGCCGTCCAGAAGCGATTGTTCTCGCTCTGCATGCGCTCCACAAGTTTGTCGACCGAGATGTCCCAATAAACTTCGTAGGTATTGGGGATGAAGAGCGCGGGGATGGTGGCAGTCGTGTAGCCGTGCGTGTTGCAATAAGAGCTGTCGGTCAACGCCTGGGCTATCTCTGCGGAATCAACCATCAGGCTCTGCGAAAGCACGGAAGCCAGGCGTTCTATCGTGCGAGCATTGGGGATGATTAGGTTCATCGGCTCCTGCGAGCCGTTCCGAAGCTGGCGGAACAATTGCAGGCAAGTCGTTTCGGGCTCAATATGGTATCGGCCAGTCCTTGGATGGAAGTTCAGGACCTTGCTGTAGAGGTCCCAACGCCATCCCATTTCGGACTTTGCCTTGACGCTGTCCGACGTATCATCTCGGTCGACGAACAGCAGTCTTCCCTGTGTCTCGTCGCAATTGGGAACTTTTGCCAATAGCAAATATGATGTGGAGAATGCGGCTGCAGCTACGATGACAATCAATGCGGCAACCAGCCAAAAGAACTTCTTATTCATTGTCTTTAATGCTTATCTGAGTGCAAAAGTACACATTTTCTTGTAGAAAACCAATAATTTTTCTGTTTTCACTTTTCACTTTTCACTTTTTTTCTTACCTTTGCACCCGCGTTTCGCCACTATGGCTCAGTTGGTAGAGCAACGCATTCGTAATGCGTGGGTCCGGGGTTCGAGTCCCCGTAGTGGCTCAAACGAAAGAAGAAAGCCGTCCTTTGGGGCGGCTTTCTTCGTTCATTTCACTCTGTAGCGCACTTCCTTCGTCTTGAACTTCCTGACGGTTTTCTTGTCCTTACCGTCCTTCAGGCCGTTTGCCACGATGATGGTTACGCGGTTCTTGTCGTTTTCGGCAAAGGGCTGGATAGTGTCGCCGTAGTAGCTCGACGTGATGGACGACGTGGGAACTCCGGCATCGGTCAGGGCTTTGACGGCCTTTTCCATTCTGCGTTTCGAGAGCTCCTGGTTAATCTTATGGTTGCCAGTCTTGGCATCGGCGTACGATTTGATGTCGACTTTGCAGTCGTGGAAATCCTTCAGGAAAGCTCCGATGCTTGCCAGTTGTTCATCGGCAGAAAAGTCTGACTTGCTGATGTCATAGAAGACGGTCCATGTCTTCGAGCCATTGTCGACCTTGGATGTCTCGACGATGTCATCGTACCAAACGGTGTCCAGACGCGTCTCCCACACTTCCTCCGGTTCGATGGGGGCAGCGATGGCGGCGGTCGCCTTTTCCTTCTTTGCCTTCTTTGCGGCGAACTTATACGTCACGCCAAGTCCACCCACCAACTGCCAGTCGCCTTTGTTGTGATACTTACTGTTGAAGCGGTCTTTCAATGTATTGGCAGTCAGCTCGAGGTTGATGCTGACGTGCTTCGAGATGTCACATGCCACTTGAGCCCCGATGCGGGCGTTGTGGCTGAAGCGACCGCCGTCGTCGGCCAAAACCAGCTTGTCCTTGTGCGCATAGGCATCATCGTTGTCCCAACTATAATTAAAGCCGGCACCGCCTATCAGATAGACATTCACCGGATAATAGTTCTTCTTGCCAAACAGATTAACGAGGTTCACCATCAAGTCAACGTCAGTCGTCAGGTATTTGTATTTGTACTTGAAGTCCTCTTCGTCGTCGATGTAACCACCTTTGTTCCAGGCGCCGTTGACGTTCAGACGTGCACCAACGACAGGCGTAAAGAAGGAACCGAAGCTGAAGCTCGCTGTCGGAGTGAAAAGTTCCCAATGGTTGTAGTTGCAGAACGTCACCTGAGTCCCACCCTGAGCACTGAAGAACAGCTGCGGATACGTGACGGTTTCCTCTTCATTGTTTTGAGCATTAACCCCCATAGCCGTCAGGCAGAGAGCCGTTAGCAATAAACAGGTTTTCTTGATATGGTTCATGTAGTATTATTTTTGAGAATCTCGTAATCGTGTTACAAAGGTAAAGCTTTTTCTCGGAACAGCCAAACCTTTTCCTTAAAACATTCTTCAAAACAGTATTAACCGCACTCATGTATAACTTCTGCAGAGAACCTTTAGGTCGACGATAGTCAAGCTTTAGCTCGACGCCAGTCAACTTCCCAAACTAGTCGGAGTCAGTGAAAGTTCATGTCGATCTCATATTAAACTCATATTAAACTCATATTGAAGTCATATTGAAGTCATATTGAACTCTAATTGAACTCTAATTGAAGTCATATTGAACTCTAATTGAAGTCATACTGAACTCTAACCTAACTCTAACTTAACTCTAACTGAAGTCTAACTGACCACGGTCAAGCTTTAGCTTGACGCCAGTCAACCGAAAGGTCGACGATAGTCAACTTTCCCAACTTCTCTGCAGAAGCTTTAGCTCGACGCCAGTCAAGTTCCCAAACTTCTCTGCAGAAGTTCGTAAACTTCACTGCAGAAGCTTTAGCTCGACGCAAGTCAAGTTTTAGCTCGACGCAAGTCAAGTTTTAGCTCGACGCAAGTCAAGTTTTTACGTTTTTCTATAGCCTTATTTTCCAATCACTTGCG